>ENA-UOVV01000201-UOVV01000201.1-compost-metagenome-genome-assembly--contig:-NODE-201-length-88001-cov-18.121529_pt1 | contig 88001 bp, 73 predicted proteins | sample MGYA00238155_ERZ761577 | MGnify/ENA primary metagenome ERZ761577 (study PRJEB28898, sample SAMN06268775) | compost metagenome | isolation source: Emeryville, CA | place: USA:Emeryville, CA | collected... | reverse complement strand
CCCGCGCCATCGCCCTGATCGACTTCCGTTGCGCCGCACCCTTCATCGTTCGGTTCGCTGCACACTTACACTGCCGCGGAGCTCCCGCTCCGTGACTTTTTTTATTTAACCCGCGCCATCGCCCTGATCGACTTCCGTTGCGCCGCACCCTTCATCGTTCGGTTCGCTAATCTCGGGTTAGATACTCCAAATACTGTCACTGGGCTCTCGCTCTGCTACAGATCCTACCTCGGAGGAATTCTCAATCTTTGCAATACTGGATCGCTTCGGGCAACGCCCCGCAATGACGCGCTCCCGTGAGTCATCGCAAGCACCTTTCACGTCGTTGCGGGCCGTTTCACCTTTCGTCATTGCGAGCCGAAGGCGAAGCAATCCAGGAAAAAAACAGGGGGCATCCATACCAAACCATCTACTTTCCTAACTTGCTTTCAACACCCCTGAAGGTCCAGGATTCTCCCGGACACCCGGTCGAAAGGCATTACTAATTTCTCTGTAAAAAAAGAGACACTAAAGGCTGCACCGTTTTGTTCGGAACGCTGTTCAGCTCTGCTTAAATTGGCTCAGCCTTTACCGGAGGCACAGATCATCTTCAGTTCAGATCACGGCACCGGTAAAGGCTGATAATTGGGAAAGCAAAAACCCGGTGCAAATTTAGGCATGCGCCTGTTAACAAAGGATTAAAAACCTATTAATTAACGGTTGTTTACCTTATTCAATCCGCAGATTCAGGCGGCTACGCAGTTCCTCGATGAGCGGAAACTGTTCGGCCATTTTCATAAACTGCTCGCGCGGCGAGAGCGGGCGCTCGATCACCACCGAACCGTCTTCCCTTTCTTCCACCAGCACGTTGAACTGAAGGCGGGGATTACGGAATTTTTCCTGAAGATGCACCGCCAGTTCGCGGCGTTCTCCTTCAATAAATTTCTGTTCGAGGTTGTTTCCGGTGACCACATCAAAGTGATCCTCGTTTTGGATCCGCAGTTCGGCCAGCACCAGGCTCTGGGCGGCGGGATTTTTGTTTTCCCGCAGAATCTGGATATAGCTCTCCCAATGTTCCTTCAGCAGCTCGTCCGACAGCGGTATTTTGGCCACCACCGTATTGTTGCCCTGGTTCTGGGCGGCAATACGGTTTCGGAGAGCACTCAGCGACCCGCCGATTTTGGGGAGGTTCACCACCGGGCGTGGCTTTTCCTCCAGCATCGCATCCTGACGGGCTTCCACTACCGGTTTGGGGGCAGCGGCCACGGGTTTCGGGGTCGGAACGGTAGAATGAGCGGGAGCCGGTTGTTCCACCACCAGTTTGGCCGGAGCCTGCGCCGGTTCGGCTTTTTTGTCAGGAGCCGGCGAAAGGGAAACGGTGCGGAAGGCCAGGGGCCGTTCAGTTATTTTTTTTTTATCGCCGCCGGAGCTGAGGTCCAGGGCCTGGGAAAGATAACAGAGCTTGATCAACGTAAGCTCCAGATGGAGGCGTTTGTTTCTTGCTCCCTTGAACTGTTGTTCCGCTTCGGAAATAATGTTCAGGGCACTGACGAGGAAGGAAGCGCTGACTTTTTCCGCCATCTGGATGTAGCGGTCCCTGAAGCTGGCCACCACATCGAGCAGGACGGCAACTTTGGGATCTTTGCTGACGAGCAGGTTGCGGATGAATTCGGCGAGTCCGTTCAACACGATATCGCCCTCAAATCCCTTGCGGTTGATTTCATCGTTCATCAGGAGGGCTGCAGCCACATCCTGCTGCAGCATGGCATCCATGAGCCGGAAATAATAATCGGCATCGAGGATGTTCAGATGCTCGAGGGTGTTGGGATACGTGAGTTCACCATTGGTGAAACTGACGATCTTGTCCATAATGCTGAGGGCATCGCGCATACAGCCTTCGCTTTTTTGGGCGATCAGCTGCAGGGCGGGCATTTCGGCATTCACATTTTCCTTCCGGCAGATTTCGTTCAGATGGTCTGCCGTATCCTGCGTGGTGATCCGCTTGAAATCGAAGATTTGGCAGCGGGACAGGATGGTCGGAAGAATTTTATGTTTTTCGGTGGTTGCCAGAATAAAGATGGCGTACGGCGGCGGCTCTTCCAGTGTTTTCAGGAAGGCATTGAAGGCCGAAGAACTGAGCATGTGCACCTCATCGATGATGTACACCTTGTATTGGCCAGCCTGGGGTGCAAACCGTACCTGCTCGACCAGGGTGCGGATATCGTCGACCGAGTTGTTGGACGCGGCATCCAGCTCGTGGATATTCATGGACGCTCCCTCATTGAAGGATACGCAGGAATGACAGGTATTGCAGGCTTCGCCCTCGGGGGTTACATGCTCACAGTTGATGGTTTTGGCAAGAATACGGGCGCAGGTTGTTTTACCCACACCACGGGGGCCGCAAAACAAAAACGCATGTGCCAGCTGGCGGTTTTTGATGGCGTTTTTAAGTGTGGTGGTGATATGAGACTGCCCTACTACCGTGCTGAAATTCTGCGGACGGTACTTCCTCGCCGAAACAATAAACTTTTCCATAAGGCTGCTAAGTTAGCATTTTCAGGACAAAATCGGATGTCGTTCAAAGGGTGCGGTCCTGTCGAACAGGTAACGGTAGGTGATGAGCTCGCGGGTTTGATAGCTATCGCCGAGACTGCGCGCCACATTGATCATTTTCGGATTGAAATCGCCGATCCACTGCAGCTCGTATTCGGTATAGCGGGTTTCCGGAAGGACCACTTTGGAGGCTTCAACAATAATGTAGGCATCGATGCCCTTGCCCTGGAATTCCGGCACGACGCCAAACACCAGTCCGTTGAACTTGGTGCAGGGTTTGGTGGCCTTGAGCCAAAGGAATTTAAACTTACCCAGCCAGTTGAACTGACCGTTGAGGTGTCGGAACCATTGGTTCAGATCCGGAATGTTGATGAAGATGGCGATCGGCTGGTCCTTATAATAGGCAAACCAGGCAATTTTTTCGTCCATCACCGCTTTCATGGATTTGAAGAGCGCCAGCACCTGCTCTTTGCGCATGCTTTTCAGGCCACCGTGTCCGGCCCATGCCTTGTTGTACACTTCGGCAAAATCTTCTGCGAATTTCTCCAGCTGATTTTTTTTGATGTAGGCGGAGTGGTAGTTGGGGTCGGCCGCAACTTCCGCATGACGGCGGTGTAGTTTTTCGGGAAGGGGTTTGCTGATATCCAGCCCGTAGCAATATTGATGGAAGAACGGGCGGAAACCATAGTTTTCCATAAGTGCCCGGTAGTAGGGTGGGTTGAAATTCATGCCGTACAATGGTGGAATGAATCCGTCTACCAGAAGCCCCCACCAGCGGTCGCGTTCCCCGAAGTTGATCGGGCCGTCCATGGCAATCATGCCGCGCTGGAGCAGCCAATGTTTGGCCACATCAAAAAGCATGTCGGCCGCCGCCTGATCGTTGATGCAGTCGAAGAAGCCGATTCCGCCAACCGGCCCGGGATCGCCCTTGCTGCGGTATTTTTTGTTGACGAAGGCCGCAATCCGGCCGATCAGTTCACCATCGTTGTTTTTCAGAATCCAGCGGATACATTCCCCGTTGCGGAATGCTTTGTTCTTCTCCGGGTCGAATACCGCACGTATATCCTGTATCAGCGGACGGACATAACCGGGTACGTCCCGGTTCATAAGTACGTTTACCTCAATAAATTCCAGTTCAGTTCTCTTATCGGTTACCTGTATCAGCTCCATGTTGAAACTTACTTTTTCTGTCCTAAAAACGGCAAATTAAATCGAACCGGCCGAATCTTCTGTTTTTTTATCACGGGAACGGTGGTCTGGTACTCGGTGTAATAGATTTTGAGCATGATCAGGAAGTAGGAAATCAGCAGCGGACCGAAGATGAGTCCGGGTATGTTGAAATATTTTAATCCGATAATCACGCCGAGCACGGTAACGATGGGGTGGATGTCGGCCATTCGTTTGGCGAGCACGAAGCGTACCACGTTGTCGAGGCTGCCGAGGACGGCCGCCCCCCAGATCAGCACGAAGAAGCCCTGCCAGATGGAGCCGGTTGCGAGAAGGTATACGCCCGCCGGAACCCAAACCAGACCGGTACCAACGATGGGGATGATGGAAGAGAAGCCGGTAATGATTCCCCAGAAACCGGGTTCGGGGAGTCCGGCCAGCAGATAGCTCAGGTATCCGGCCAGGCCCTGTACCACGGCGATCAACGGAATTCCTACGGCATTGCTGAAGGTTTGCGCGACCAGCTCCCTTCCGAACATTTCGATCTTTGATCGGTTAAATGGAAGATAGAATACGATGGCCGCTTCCATTTTATTTACGTTAATCAGCATGAAGTACAGGAAGAAATACATCATTGTTATACTGCCGAATGCGCCAAGGCTTGCGTTAAGGAACGACTGGATGGCGGTTCTTGCCACGGATTCGATGCCGGCAATATTTTTTTCGGAAAGCAGGCGGATATTGTATTTCGACTGAAGGTGTTGATCAAGGTCCTGCAGCGAGTTTACGATGAGATCGGGATGGCTTACAAAATTGCTGATTTTCGTGTACAGCATTCCACCCAGGAGTGTGATGGGCAAGAGGATGATAAAGAAGGAAACCAGAATGATCAGTATGGCGGACAGGGATTTGCTCCAGCCCCGACGGATGAGGTAATCCATGGAGGGGCGTGCAAGTACGTAAAACATGATGGCTCCCAGAAACGCGGTAAAAAATTCCACCAGGCTGAAAAATAGAAAGATGCCGAAAAGGATGATGATGGCAAGGAATATATATTTATTCATTTTTCGGTCGGAGCGCCTGGTTTCCATAGCGTTATTTTGTGGTGGAACAGTATTTGATTAACTTGAAATCAGTCAAATATAATTTATTGTACAACTATAAAACTTAAATCATGACCGAAAACAAAAAACTTCTCGCGGGTATTCTGTTGGGTGCGGCAGCAGGTGCGGCACTTGCCCTTCTTCTTACCAGTGACAAAGGAAAGGAGTTTCTCAGTGATCTGAAGGATACGGCTTCCAGGTTGGGCGATGACGTAAAGGAGACCATTGAAAAAGGTAAGCAGTTCGCGGCCGACCTCGGTAAAAAAGCAGAAGAAGCCGCATCCTAGGCTTGCTGCGTTCTATTCTTATCTTAAACTTGAGATTATGCAGGAAGAAAAGAGAGGTTTTTTTGAGGAAACGGAGGAGTTGGTGGAGAAATATGTGAACGACAGGCTTCTTTTGCTGAAACTGCAGGCTGCCGAAAAAACTGCCAATCTTGCGGCATTGCTGGTGAGCGGAGTACTGATCGCCATGCTGGGCTTCTTCATTTTGTTGTTTGTCAGCCTTATGCTCGGCTACTGGTTTTCGGAATTAACGGGGAGTTTTTTCTACGGTTTCGGGTTGTTAACGCTCCTGTACGTTATTCTATTTGTCGTACTGATTTCAATAAGGAAAAAGGTCGTCAACAGTTTTGTAGAAAATACCATCATCCGGATCTTCTTTGACAATCAAACGGACGAAAATGACAGAGACACAGGAGAAAATCAAGGCTTCTAAGCCCGATCTTACCCATATTAACTCGATCGCCGATTTACGCTTGGAGCAGAAACGTGTGCAGATGCGGATCAGGATTCAGGAGAAGCAACTGAAGGAACATGTGAAACGACTTCCGGGTGAGCTGGTGTACACCGGCATCAAAACGGTGGTGCCGACATTTCTGGCCGGCAAACTCACCAATACCGCACTCAACGGCCTCCGGAGCGGGGTGAACAACCTGTTCGACAAGGGGGCGAAGGAAAAGGCAGAACCCAGCGGAATAGCAACGGTTATTACCTCCCTTTTGCCTACGCTGTTTTCGGGCGTGATCAAACAGATCGGGGTGGGGGCGGCTCTCCGGCTCGCCTTCGGACTACTGAACCGGAATAAGCATAAGGATTCCTGATATAGATCAGAAATTTCAGCGGATTACTGCTTTGTTTATCGCGGGTTTTACTATCTTGTACTGGATCTGTAGAAAAGCAAACGTTGCAATTTTCGTGAATGTCAGTTATTGAAACGCAATATTGGATTGAAGAGTTAAGGAGAGGTAATCAGCAGAGTCTGAAATGGTTTTATGACAGATACAACAAACCGCTAATCTACTTCGCGTGTGAACTTATTGACGATCGGAAGCAGGCCGAAGACACCGTTATAGAAACCTTTTCCGCCCTCTGGCAAAAACGTAACTCTTTTGAATCGCATCAGGCGGTTCGGTCTTTTCTATACCTGTCGGTGAAGAACGCCTGTATCAACCATCTGCATCACTTGAAAGTCCGCTCTGCATATCAGAAAAAAGTACTGGAAACGGTTCTTCCCGACGAAAATCTTGTGGAGAACAAGGTGATATTCTCCGAATTGATGCAGTTTATCTACAAGGAAGTAGAAAATCTCCCGGACGGTTACCGGGAAGTTATCCAATTGCTTTTTATTGAAGGAATGGACCACCAGAAAGTGGCGGAATCGCTTGATATATCAGCGGGCAATCTCCGTGTTCGGAAACTCCGCGCAATCGGCTTGCTGAAAGACGCGCTGCTGAAAAAAGGGCTGTCGCCTGCCTACCTCTTTCTTCTTCCCCTCCTCGTCTCCGGTTCCGAAGGACTGGGCTCCATCTATTAAGTTACGAATATATTCTGAGTTCTGCAAGAGGTTTCCTTGATGAAGCATAAGTGTAACCATTTAGGGCATCTTCAATTTTCGGGTTTGTTTAAAAAATCCTCGATTTTTTGTAACGTTTTGTTAACTGATCTGTTTTATTATCAGTCAACCACTATCTAATCTGCTCGAATGGGAGAAATAAATGAAGTTGTCGTACGCCTCCTTCACAAATCTTTGGCGGAGGGAACACTTACCAGGGAAGAAATGCTTATCCTGGAAGAGTGGAAAAACAAATCGGAAGCGAATGCCCAGCTCCTGCGGCAGCTTTCCGACAACAACTTTATGCTGGAGGAAATCCGGCGCTTCTACGCTCTCGGCACGAATGAAACGGAAAGATGGGAGACCGTACAGGAATCGATCGGTGTCAACGATAACGACAAGGCGCCGGTAGTTCCGATTTACCGCAGAAGGTGGCTGCGTATTGCTGCAGCGGTTATTGCGGTGATTGTTATTTCCGGCCTATTTACTTTCCTAGACCATAAGCAGGAAAATCAACGATTTATACAAACCGGTGGTCAGCCCCTGGGGCCCACCAATGATGTTCAGCCCGGTAAGGACGGGGCAATTCTTACGCTCTCCGATGGAAGCACCATTGTACTGGACAGTGCGGTCTCCGGCGTCATTGCAAAACAGGGACAGGCCAATCTGGTATTGAGCGACGGGCAGCTGAACTATGCGGGCGCGTCGGCGGGTACAGGTGCCGCCTCGGTTCCGATGTACAACACCATTTCCACGCCCAAGGGACGCCAGTTCCGGCTCGTACTTCCCGATGGCTCCTTTGTTTGGCTGAATGCGGCTACCACCCTCCGGTATCCGGCCGTATTTACCGGTAAATCCCGTGAAGTGGAACTGAGCGGTGAAGCCTACTTCGAGGTCGCTCCCAACAGCAGCATGCCGTTTTCGGTAAAACTCAGGAATGGTGCCAGTGTGGATGTGGTGGGAACCCATTTCAATATTATGGCTTACGATAACGAAACAGATATTCATACGACTTTGGTGGAAGGGGCTGTAAATGTTTCGAATGAAAATATGACACGTAGGTTGTCGCCCGGTCAACAGGCAAAAATGAACGCGAATGGCAGCGGGGAGATCCGTGTGGTTAACGGAACGGATATTGAGGAGGCCATTGCCTGGAAGAACGGACGATTTGTATTTAACGCGGCCGATATGAAGGCCATGATGCGCCAACTCGAGCGGTGGTACGACATTGATGTGGTTTTTGTGGGCGCAGTACCCACGGACCGGTTCAGTGGAAAAATGCCGCGTTCGGTCACCCTTTCCCAGGTGTTGACCATTATGGAATTAAGCGATGTGAAATTCCGGCTTGAGGGGAAAACCCTCAGCATCGTGAACTAGCATCGGGCTCCGATTAGTAGAACTGCTGTTTGTCGCATGAGGTTTACCGTACATTCCTTGAGAATGTACTCAGCATATTTTCTATTACTAATCAAAACTAGCAACGTGATGTATCCTAACTCCATTCCCAGGTACAGCGCAGGTTGTGATCCTTCCGGCAATCGGGGAATTGCCTGCAGGGCACTTCCGGTAACAGCCTATCTGAGCCCGGTACGCGCATTTGTCGCCAGCCTGCTTCAGATCTACGGCCGGTGTCTTTTCAGAATCAAGATTCTGACGATCCTGCTGCTGGCCTTTACCATCCAGCTTATGGCGAACGGGTTTACCCAAACCATCAGTATCAGCCAACGTAACGCTCCGTTACAGGTGGTGTTCAAGGACATTGAACGCCAGACAGGACTTGAATTTTTCTACAACGAACGACTACTGGCTGACGCGAAACGCGTAAGCATCGACGTAAAGAATGTTCCCCTGGAATATGCGCTTGACATCTGCTTCCGCGATCAGCCCATTACATACGCAATCGTCGACAAAATGATTGTTGTTAAGAAGAAAGACATCGTCAGGGACGACGTGAAAGCCCCCACTGAAAACCTTGCCCAGGAACTCCGTGGTAGGGTTGTAACCCGGGAAGGTATTCCACTTCCGGGTGTCAGTGTGGTAATCAAGGGACAATCCCGTGGTACCGTAACCAACGATAATGGTGAATTCGAACTCAAAAGTGTTGAACCCGGACAAATCGTTCAGTTTTCCGGTGCGGGTTATAAAACCTATGAGTATCGTGTCGTTGCCGGACGTACAACGGTAAATATTGTGCTCGAAGAAGAAGTGGCCGTGATGGACAACGTGGTGGTTACGGGGTATCAGCGCATCGATAAATCGAAATTCGGCGGTGCGGCGGTTACCCTTAAAGCCGATGCCGTAAAGGTTGATGGTATGACCGATGTCAGCCGGATGCTGGAAGGAAAGGTTGCCGGTGTCGCCATCCAGAACCCTTCCGGAACCTTTGGTGCAGCACCCAAGGTAAGAATCCGCGGTGCAACTTCACTGAACGGTGCCAACAAACCGCTTTGGGTTATCGATGGGGTGGTTCTGGAAGATATTGTGAACATTTCCAACGATCAGTTGACCAGTGGAGATCCGACAACATTGCTGGGTTCTCCGGTTGCTGGTCTTAACCCCAACGATATTGAGAGTTTCGACATTCTGAAAGATGCGTCCGCAGCGGCCCTCTACGGTGCAAGGGCGATGAACGGTGTAATCGTAATTACCACGAAAAAAGGTAAGAGCGGAAAGGCTGCCATCAATTATGTGGGCAACTTCAGTACGCAGTTAAAGCCCTCCTACGGCAACTACAACATTATGAATTCCGCCGAGCAGATGTCGGTACTTGCCGAAATCGAACGCAAAGGGTATCTGAATTCGAGCATTACTTCGGGCTCCAACAGTGCCATGTATGGAAAGATGTACAACATGCTTCTGGGCGACGACAACGGGAACTTCCCGCTGGAAAATACCCCGGAGGCCCGCAACGCTTTCCTGATGCGTTATGCAAGAGCCAATACCGACTGGTTCGACATTCTTTTCCGGAACAGTTTCATCCAGGAACATTCCGTAAGTGTTCAGTTCGGAAATGAAAAATCACAGTCTTATTTCTCCACCAGTTTCCTGGGCGACAATGGTTGGTCGATCGGCGATCAGGTGAAGAGATACACTCTGAACTTCAGAAACAACTACAAGCTTTCCGACAAGGTGAGCCTTGGTGTATCGACGCTGGGATCTGCCCGCGACCAAAGAGCACCGGGAACGATCTCCCGCCGCAGCAACCCGGTTGAGGGTACCTACGACAGGGACTTCGATATCAACCCCTTCAGTTATGCGCTTAACACGAGCCGCGCGGTCACAGCATACGATGAAAACGGTAATCTGGAATATTTTACCCGGAACTTCGCACCATTCAACATTATCGATGAACTGAGGAACAACTATCTGGCCATCAACATGCTGGATCTTCGTCTTCAGACCGATTTCTCCTGGAAGTTCGCTTCCAATTTCCGGTACGACTTCCTCGGTGCCATCCGAATGGTGAGAACCGGCAGGGAACATCAGATCACGGAGAAATCAAACATGGCGAATGCCTATCGCGCCGCCGATAACGCCACGATCCGTAAGAACAACAATTTCCTCTATACCGATCCGGACAACGTGACGGCCGAGCCGGTTGTGGTACTGCCCAGAGGTGGTTTCTACAACCGTACCGAGGACGATCTGGTATTTTACAACTTCCGGAACAACCTGAACTACAACAAAACCTTCAACTCGATTCATTCCCTTGATGTGTTGGTAGGTCAGGAGGTGAAATTTACCAACCGGAAAACGGCGAGCAACACGGGTTACGGTTATCAATACGAGCAGGGCGGAATTCCCTTTATCGATCACCGCATTCTGAAAATGACGATCGAGAAGAATTTCCCGTACTATGGTATGAGCCAAACCTACGACCGTTTTGCGGCCTTCTATGGTACAGCGGGATATAGCTTCGACAGAAAATATAACGTGAGCTTGTATGGACGCTACGAGGGATCCAACCGCTTCGGACGTGCAGCGCTGAACAGATGGCTGCCTACATGGAGTGTTTCCGGTGCGTGGAATATTGATCAGGAAGATTTTGTGGACAATCTGGACTGGCTCGACTTCGCCAAACTCCGTGGTAGCTACGGTGTAAACGGAGATATGGGCCCGGCTACCAATGCCGACATCCTGCTCCGCAACTATGTAACGAACAGGCCTTATCAAGATGAAAGAGAGTCGGGTGTTACCGTGTCTTCACTCGCCAACAAGGAACTCACCTGGGAGAAGCAGCACAGTATGAACATCGGGCTTGAGTTCGGTGTAATGAACGGTCTTCTGGCCTTCACCATCGACCGCTTCCAGCGTAAGAGCTTCGATTTGATCGATCAGATTTCCACCGCAGGTTTGGGTGGCCAGTTCTACAAGTTTGCAAACTATGCCGACCTGAGGTCCGAAGGATGGGATATCGCCGTAGATGCGAATATTCTCAAGAACAAGGATTGGACATGGAGTGTGAAAGCCACCTTTGGTTATGCCAAAACCAAAATCACGAATCTTTCCAACAAACCGATCATATTTGATATGGTTGGGGCAGATGGATATAACGTTGTTGGATATCCGGTACGTTCACTGTTTTCCATCGTAACAGCAAAACTGAATCCGGAAAATGGTATACCGGTCTTTGTCAATGAAAAAGGTGAGGAATCGAGTGATGTGTATTATCAGGATGATAATGTATCCTATCTTAAATACGAAGGTCCGGTTGATCCTCCGTACAACAGCAGTCTCGGTTCAACGCTGAAGTATAAACGCCTTGTTGTTAACGTGCTGCTCACGTCGCAGGCAGGAAACAAGATCCGTTTGTACCCGGCTTTCCAGACCGCCTACTCCGATTGGAATTCCCTTCCGCGCGACTTTAACGACAGATGGGTACAGGGTGGAGATGAACTCATCACCAATGTTCCGGCCATTCTGGATAAACTGTATCAGAATAACCTTAGTGGAATATATCCCTACAATACCTACAACTATTCGGATCAGCGTGTGGCCAAAGGCGATTTCATCCGTCTGAAGTCTGTTTCATTGAGCTATCTCGTTCCTGAGTCGTTCACCAGCAAGCACGGTTTTTCAAATGCGAGCGTAGGGCTTTCGGCCATCAACCCCTGGCTTATTTACGCCGACAAGAAGCTGAGGGGCCAGGATCCCGAGTTCTTCAATACGGGAGGTGTAGCTCAGCCGCTCCAGAAGCAGATTGTGTTGTCAGTTAAGTTAGGACTCTAAAACTAATGTTATGCGAAAACTTTTTATATATTCTTCAATTGTAATGGTCGGTTTGGCCGGCTCGGGGTGCAACAAGTTCCTCGAGAAAGATCCGGACAGCAACCGCGCCGTCATCAACTCTCCCGAACAGGTATCTCAATTGCTTGTTTCCGCTTACCCCAAGGGGGGGTACGTGATGCTGGCAGAGTGTATGTCGGATAACGTTATCGATAAGGGCCAGGGAGGTGACTATATTGTAAACCGCGAAGCCTACATGTTCCAGGAAGGAAGTTCCAGCGTGGACAATCAGGATTCTCCGGCCATGTTGTGGACGGAGGCGTACAATGCCATTTCTTCAGCCAACCATGCGCTGGAAGCGATAAAGAATGCACCGAATCCGGAAGATTATCAGGCGCAGAAAGGGGAGGCGCTGGTTTGTCGTGCCTACGCACATTTTATTCTGGTTACCTTCTTTTCCAAGTTCTACGATCCGGCAACCGCGGATTCTGATCCCGGCGTTCCCTATGTGGATGAAGTCGAAGATGTCGTAATCAAAAAATACGAAAGAAAAACGGTGGCCTATGTATTCCAGCGGATCGAAGAAGATCTATTGGCGGGTTTGCCGTTGATTCAGGACAAATACTACGAAGTTCCCCGATATCATTTCAACCGTGCTGCAGCCAACGCATTTGCGTCACGGTTTTATCTGGTGAAAAAGCAGTGGGATAAGGTACTGCAATATGCTGCTGCCGCGTTTCCTGCCGGCAATATTGCCGATCATATGCGCCCCTGGTTGTCCTGGTCTTCCTACGATCCCTATCAAATCTGGTCGGTTTACAACAGGGCTTCAACCGTGTCCAATCTGTTGCTGGTTGAAACCGGTTCCCTGTTCGGTAGGATGTATTCTTTCCGGTACGCACACACCAACCCGAAGCTCAACGAAAACTGGGCGATCAAGGCGATCTGCGGAAATCCCAGCTGGATTTTCCAAAGCAAAATTTATACAGCGGGCACCTTAAACTACCTGGTTCCAAAGCTGGGAGAATACTTCGTTGCGGAGTCTGTTAACGCCAACTTCGGTCAGCCCTATGTGATGGTGCCGCTCTTCGATACGGAAGAAGTGCTGTTTAACCGGATGGAAGCCAAAATTTATACGGAAGACTACGAAGGCGCACTGGCTGATATGAACCTTTACGTCAGCAAACGGGCGCAAAACTACAACCCCGTTTCCAACGCGGTAACAGAAGCGAGTTTGATGGCTTATGCCGGTAATCCCGCCGATAAAAAGGACGCCTATATCAAGGGAATGTTGGGATTGAAAAGAATGGAGTACCTGATGCAGGGGTTGCGCTGGTTTGATATGCAGCGCTATAAAATTCCGGTGAGCCACCCGGTATATTCCACCAGCGGTACCCTGATTGAAACCATTGAAATCGGTCCCGACGATCCCAGAAGGGTTCTTCAGTTGCCGAACACCGCAACGCTGGCAGGATTGGAACTTAACCCGCGTTAACCGTTAAATCAAAAACGTTATGAAAAAGCTTTTTAATCTGATATTAACCATTGGAATGGCTTCGGTGTTGTTCTCTTCCTGTCGCAGGGACGACAACGACTTAAGCGTTGCCGACGATATTCTTGGTTTGGGAGGAGATCAATGGGTGAAGAATGATATCGACAGATGGCTGTACGATAACCTGACCAAGCCCTATAACATTACCGTAAAATACAAGTGGGATCAGTTCGAATACGATATCAGCAAAACCCTGGTTCCGCCCGAAGAAAGCCAGGTGATTCCCCTGTGGAATGTGATCAAGAAGGTTTGGATAGATCCTTACAATGCGGAAGCCGGGAAGGTCTTCTTCAACAAGTATTCACCCAAGGTATTTGTGCTCTCCGGCAGTAATGCGTACAACGATAACGGTTCGGTTACACTGGGTACGGCGGAGGGCGGACGTAAGATCGTGTTGTATGCGGTGAACCAGTTCCGGGTTAAGGGAATGCCGGGGTACAATCCGACTACCGATTCGGCGTTTATCAAAACCTGGTTTATCCAAACCATACACCACGAATTTGCGCACATCCTGCATCAGAACATTCTTTATCCTCAGGAATTTAAACTGGTAAACCCCGCGCGGTACAATGGAAACGACTGGATAAACGTATCCGATGCGGCAGCACGTAGAGATGGCTTCGTAACCAGCTACGGTTCTTCCGCTTTTGATGAAGACTTTGTGGAAACAGTGGCGATCATGCTGGTTGAAGGGAAGGATGGTTTTGACAGGCTGATCAACAATATTCCGGCCGGCACCAGTCCGAACGGTACCACTCAGGCAGAAGCGCGTAGCTACCTCCGTCAGAAAGAAGCATTTGTGGTAAATTATTTCAGACAGGTTTGGGACATCGACTTCTATAGTCTGCAGGCCCGATGCCGTTCTGCTTTGTCCGAGTTCCTTTAATGGATTTCAAAACGCATAAATCTTTGTTATGAAAAAATATTTGTTATACATATTGCTCGCGGCGTCCGTTGGCGTAAGCTCATGCGACAAGGGGCTCGACGATAATGTGTTCGACGAGTCTCCGGATGCGAGACTGAACAAGACGCTCACCGAGCTGCAGAATCAGCTTGTTGACGCGCCCTATGGCTGGACGGCTACCCTGTACACGGCCGACAGTGTACCTTACACGTTCTATTTCAAATTTGATCAGAACAACAGGGTAACCATGTATTCCGATATCAACGCAACCACTGCCTTTACCGGCAAGGAAAGCAGTTACCGATTGAAGTCGCTTCAGCAGCCCTCGCTTATTTTTGATACGTACTCCTATATCCATTTGTTGGCTGATCCCGACCCGACTGCCAATAATGGTACACCTGGAGAAGGTCTGCATTCCGACTTCGAATACTTCTATGATCCGACAACGGCTCAGGCGGATACCATCAAACTGACTGGACGCTTTTACGGATCCCATCTTACGCTTGTACGTGCGCCGCAGGCCATTGCTGCCGATATTCAGGCAAACGGCCTCAGAGGTGTGCTGTTCAGCAATATCAGCCGGTACCTTAACTATTTCAAGCGAATCACCATTGATGGCAAGGAATACGAAATCAGCGTTGATGCCCAAAATAAAACGCTTACCCTGGCCTGGCTGAATGATAATGATGAATACGAATACTTCACCACCAGCTATCATTTTTCGGCCGGACAGAATGGTTCGGTGATTTTTGATGAACCGTTCGTAAACGGGAATATTTCCGTTAACTCGTTTGACGATATGCAATGGGACGAAGGTTCCAGCACCCTCAGCTTTGCTGTGAACGGAGCCAATACATCCGTGGTGGGACTGGGACAGCCGTTAAAAGTTGATGTCGAAGCGCCGCTTCGCTGGTGGCTATACAGCTACGATGAGGACGATTATTGGATTTCCAGGAGAGGATTCCACGTAAATGGCGTTGACGATGGTTTTAATATGAGAAACATCGCAAATATTTACAGCGGCCACTATATGCTTTATTGGGCAGGTTATAATGCGGCCTACGACGCCTCACCGGGTGTTCGGCTGGTGAACGGCGCCCTGAGTATCTATGGCCCGGCTGTTGCCCCGAGCCTTACCCCGGATGGTCGTATGGTATTCAACTACGTTGGACATTTCGGTGGAACGCTGGATGCGGTCAGCACAGGAATTATCACCAATGTACGTACACAGCTGACCCAGGCCGCCGGATACTATTTCGTGCAAACCGGTGCCACCCGCTATGATATGGTGAGCGCATTGGACGGAAAAGCTTGGATTACCTGGGAATGGTAAATGGTAGGACTGTTTGACAATAAAAGAGAAGCCGGCATTTGCCGGCTTTTTCATTTTAGTTCGGGTTTATTTTCTGGTGCGATAAGTCACATCGCTGAACAATTTTTCTTCCAGCTTTCGATCGTGCCCGTAAATATCATCACGGAAATTGAGTTTTCCGTCTCGATCCACCCAGGCGGTGAAGTAGCCGATAAAAACGGGAACCGGTTCTTTCAGGGTTACATATTTTTCTTTGGTGCCGTTCAGCGTGGTATCGATTCTTTCCTTGTTCCAGGCTGTGTCGTTTCGCAAGAGGTATTCGGCAAATTTCACGGGTTCGCTCAGGCGGATACAGCCATGACTGAAATCGCGGCGGGTTTCGCCGAACAAACTTTTGGCCGGTGTGTCGTGGAAATAAATATTGTAGTTGTTGGGAAAGAGAAATTTTACCCGGCCCAGTGAATTGTTGGGCCCCGGGCGCTGGCGGATCATGTAGGGAAAGTTTTTGGACGTATAACTGTTCCAGTCGATGGTGTTTTCGGGGATTACGTTCTGGTTTTTATCGACCACTTCCATGTCGTGTCCGGCCAGGTAATGGGGGTCCTTGCGGACGGCCGGCAGGATCTCATTGTCCAGAATGCCCGGCGGAATATTCCAGTAGGGGGCAAACACCACGTATTTCAGGCTGCCGGTAAAGATTACCGTGCTGTTTTGGGCTTGGCCCACCACCACGTCAATATCGAAGGCCGGTTTGCCCGCTTCGTAAACATGAAGCCGGTATTCGGGGATGTTTACGAGCAGGTAGTCGGTCTCCGGCGACTGCGGTACCCATCGCATTCTTTCCTGGTTGATGAGGATCTGGCGGATCCGCTGATGCAGGGGAGCGTTCAAACGGGCCAGGAATTGTTTGCCGATGATACCGTCTTCGTCGATGCCGTGCCGTCTCTGGTAACTTTTTACCGCTTCGGTGAGTTCGGGGGTAAAAAGCCCGGAGGTGTCGCTGTCGGTAAAGTCTTCCAACTGTCTTAAACGATTCTTAATCAAGGCAATAGTCGGTGAAACATCGCCGGGGCGGTATTTTTTCTGATCGGCCACGATTTCTTCCCAGCCGGTTTCCTTTTCGAGTTTATAATATTTTTTCAGATAATCTTCGAGGAGGTAATATTGGGAGTTGACGGGGGCGTACCGGTCGATATCCTTACCCTTGCTGGCGATCAGGGAATCGAGGATTTCCGCCGGCTGAACCTTTTTCCGGGGAATAAACCAGGCCAGTTCTTCCATATTCAGCTTGTCGTTTCCGGTAAATGCCTTTTGGGTATAGGTAAAGAACTGGAGGGTCAGGGCCATTTCGGTGTTGAAAAGGAATTTCTGGTTCCGGGGTCGTCGGAGGCCGGGTTGGAGCAGGCTATCGACCACTTCGGCGAGTTCCGGGTTCAGGAGGCTGGAATCCTGCTGGTTTACGGCGTAGGCGTTCCACATATTCCGGAAATTAACGGCCTGTTCGGCCAGTCCGCTGGTATCGAACCAGGCGTATTGATAGTTCCGGCCTGCGTAAAAGCGCCTCAGGGGCTCACCAAAAGCCGCCAGGTTGCTGTCGGCGGTGATGGCTTCTTCCAGCTTAAGGCTGTCAAAAAACAGGTTATTATAGGCATTAACGGCCGTTATCGTGGTGTCGCGTACGATGGGCCCCTCGTCGGGATTGCCGTTTCCGCAGGAATTCAGCAAAAGGGTAAGGATGAGCAGTGCCGCTGGTATTTGTTTTAATCTGGCCATACGTAAATTTAATAATCAAGGTGCGTTTCCGGTAGTAAAACTTCATTTATCCCCGAATTGTTGACACCCCAAACATTGGGGGCCTTAACTTTTGTCTTTATACTTTCAAACCCTTACCTTTGCGCCAAATTTGAACAGATCAATTTAAATCTATATTTAATATGCCTAACGTAGGTAAGATCAAACAGGTTATCGGTGCCGTTGTGGACGTACAGTTCAGCGGTAAGTTGCCCGAGATTTACAACGCGCTGGAACTGAAGCGTGACAATGGTGATACACTGGTGCTTGAAGTACAGCAGCACCTTGGTGAAGACAGCGTTCGTTGTATTGCCATGGACGGTACCGAAGGGTTGGTTCGTGGTACAACAGTAACGGACACTGGTAAAGCCATTACCATGCCTACCGGAGAGGGGATCAAAGGTCGTCTCTTCAATGTTACAGGTGATCCTATCGACGGTCTGCCTGCAGTTAGCAAAGCCAACGGTCGTCCGATCCACTCCAAACCGCCGGCATTCGAAAACCTCAGTACCGCTACGGAAGTACTCTTCACCGGTATCAAGGTTATCGACCTGATCGAGCCCTACGCAAAGGGTGGTAAAATCGGTCTTTTCGGTGGTGCGGGTGTAGGTAAAACCGTACTTATCCAGGAACTGATCAACAACATCGCGAAAGCATACTCCGGTTTGTCTGTATTCGCAGGTGTGGGCGAACGTACCCGTGAAGGTAACGACCTCATGCGCGAAATGATCGAAGCCGGTATCATGAAATACGGCGAGAGCTTCCGCCACAGCATGGAAGAAGGCGGATGGGATCTCGAAAAAGTAAACCTCAACGAACTGCAGGACTCCAAAGCAACCTTCGTGTTCGGTCAGATGAACGAACCTCCAGGAGCCCGTGCCCGTGTTGCACTTTCCGGTCTGACCATCGCCGAATACTACCGCGATGGCGACGGACAGGGTCAGGGGCGTGATATCCTCTTCTTCGTAGACAATATCTTCCGCTTCACCCAGGCAGGTTCCGAAGTGTCCGCACTTCTGGGGCGTATGCCTTCTGCCGTGGGTTACCAACCGACACTGGCAACAGAAATGGGTCTGATGCAGGAAAGGATCACCTCTACCAAAAACGGATCAATCACCTCCGTACAGGCGGTATACGTACCGGCGGATGACCTTACCGACCCTGCTCCGGCTACAACCTTTGCCCACCTGGACGCTACCACCGTACTTAGCCGTAAGATCGCTGACCTGGGTATCTACCCCGCGGTTGACCCGCTGGATTCTACCAGCCGTATCCTTACTCCGGCTATCGTGGGTGAAGCGCACTACAATACCGCTAACCGCGTGAAACTGATCCTCCAGCGCTATAAGGAACTGCAGGACATCATCGCGATCCTCGGTCTGGACGAACTGAGCGACGAAGATAAACTCACCGTTGCCCGCGCCCGTAAAGTACAACGTTTCCTGTCTCAGCCCTTCCACGTGGCCGAACAGTTCACCGGTCTGAAAGGTGTACTCGTTCCCATCGAAGAAACGATCCGTGGTTTCAACATGATCATGGACGGTGAGGTAGACGAATATCCTGAAGCAGCATTCAACCTCGTAGGTACCATCGACGACGCTATCGAAAAAGGTAAAAAACTGCTCGCTCAGGCACAGGGATAATTTTTACATCCCGGGTAACGGTCTCCGCTGCCCGGGATTCAAAATACAAAGCATAATAACGTGTATTTAGAAATACTGACACCTGAACGCAAACTTTTCAGCGGCGATGTTTACGGCGTACAGCTTCCGGGCATCACTGGTCTGTTCGAGGTTCTCGATCAGCACGCCCCGCTTGTAAGTGCGTTGGGAAAAGGAAAGATCAAGGTACTGAAAGACAAACAGGCTTTCAGCTTTTACCAAATCCAGGGTGGCTTTGTAGAAGTGCTGAACAACAAAGCTACCGTTCTGGTAGAAGGGGCTACCGAAGAAGCCTAAATTCCCGAATCAACGCAGGAATCGTCACTGGTTGACGTCACATTATAAATAGGATGTATCCGCCGGATGCGTCCTATTTTTTTGCCCCTTTACGAACATCAGTTCAATGCAGGATCGATCGGAAAATTGATCATCATCTCGTATTCTCCACCCAGGGTCTTCAGTGCTTCCTTCCAAACCTGACTGGGGTCAGTTCCGAAAACAATCTCCCGGGTCGCTTCCCCCAGTATCCAGGATTTCTCCCGCATCTCACCTTCCAACTGGCCTTCTCCCCATCCGGAATAACCGATGAAAAAACGGAAGCCGGCCGGATCAACCCTGCCTTCCCGGATTAACGACATGGCTACGTCGATATCCCCGCCCCATGAAATCTCTTCGGAAATCGGAAAACTTCCGGGAATCTGATCGGCGTACACATGAATGAAATGAAGCGTATCCATCTGTACCGGGCCACCGTAATATACCGGAATCTGAAAACCTTCCATCGCCGGAAGCAGTTCGTCCAGCGTATAGTTGTGATGACGGTTGAGAACGAAGCCCAGTGTGCCTTCCTGCTGATGTTCACATATCAGGACCACCGTGCGCATGAAGTTGGGATCCTTCAGAAATGGTTCTGCAATCAATAACGTACCAGTAGTTAGTGTAAACATATTCCTAAGTTAGGGTTTTATTGGCAAGTCATTCCGCCTCTTTGCCCTAAATTTGGATTATGAAGAAGATATTTCCGGTAATCATAGCCCTGATTTCCCTCTCTCTGATCGGGATTATCTATATCCAGGTCAAATGGATCGAAAGTATGCTGATTGTTAAGGAAGAACAATTCCTGGCGAAAATCAAAAAGGGGATGGAGGTTGCCGGAGACGAACTGATGGAGCAGCGCGGCGTTGCCCTGCTGCCGCGTCCGGGGAAAAATATTCCCAACTTCAATTGGCAGAACAGCCAGCTTGCCCGCGAAGTGATGCGCCCGCCCAGCATTGCCGAACGGTTTTCCGTTTTCGAAATTCACGAAAAACTGAACCGGGCCTTTGAACAGCAGGGACTTAAAAACCTGAATTTTGAATTTGCCGTTTCCTCCGAAAACCGCGCGGGGGTGATCGGGTTTTACGAAAAAAGAAGCCAGTCGCCCAATTTCGAGGCCCTGTTCGAAGATACCATCAACAACCAGCTCGTGGTTTATCATTTTCTTCCCCAAAGCGGGAGTATTGCCGAGGGGCTGGTACCGGAGGAGCATATGGCGGTAGTTGTTCCCAACATCAAAAACATCGTCTGGCGTTCGTTGGGTTGGATGATCGCGGGCGCGGTTTTCTTTACGCTGATCATTATTTCTGCCTTCTATCTCACCGTAAATACCATGCTGCGTCAGAAAAAAATCAGTGAAATCAAATCCGATTTTATCAACAATATGACGCACGAATTCAAAACGCCATTGGCCACGATATCGCTGGCCATAGATGCACTGCGGACGGAAAAAGTGCGTCTTGACCCCACCAAATCCGATTATTTCTCCGGAATTATCAAGGAAGAAAACAAGAGGATGAATAAGCATGTGGAAACCATTCTGCAGGCGGCCATCACCGACCGGCAGGAAATTCAGCTCAGCCTGAAGCCCCTGCACGTAAATGAAGTTATCAAACGAACCCTCAATAAATTCATGCTGCAGCTCAACGAAAAAAACGGCATGGCCCATATGCAGCTCGACGCGGTACGGGATATGATCAACGGCGATGAAGTGCATTTCTCCAATCTGATTTCCAACCTGATCGACAATGCGTTGAAATATTCGAAGGAAGAACTGCTGCTTCAGATATCCACGCAGAACAAGGGGAAGAATATTCAGATCCGTATAGAGGATAACGGGATCGGCATGAGTAAGGAAACCGTTAAGCGGATCTTCGAAAAGTTTTACCGTGCCCACACCGGAAACATCCACAATGTAAAGGGGTTCGGGTTGGGGCTCAGTTATGTAAAATCCGTGGTCGACGCGCACGGCGGGAAGATCCGTGTCGACAGCGTACCCGGTCGTGGAAGCGTATTTACACTGGAATTTCCTGTGCTCAAGAAGCAGGAGGTTCAGGTCTGATTCCAGAGCAAGGATCCATCCCCGTAGCTCAGGAAGCGAAAATCGTGTTCGAGGGCGTAGCGGTAAATCTTTTTCCAGTCGTCGCCTACAACGGCGGCAATCAACAGGAGTAGGGTCGACTGTGGCTGATGGAAATTGGTGATAAGGCCATCGGCGATCCGTAGTTTATATCCTGGAGCAATCAGGATCTGGGTTTTGATGACCAGCCGGCGGAGTTTGTTTTTGTTGATCCAATGGATCAGCGCGTTCAGTGCTGCTTCGGCATTGATTCCGGATGCTTCTGTTTCGTAGGGGTCCCACTGTTTTACTTCGAGTTCTTCTGCACCGATATCCGGCTTTTTCAGTGCTTTAACTCCCATCCAGTAAAGACTTTCCGTGGTCCGCAGGGAGGTTGTACCCACACAAACAATTTTGCCCACACGTTTACGGTTGAGGATATCCGCTATTGCGGCCGGGTCGGTTTCCAGAAATTCGGCGTGCATTTCATGGCCTTCCAGTGTTTCCGCCTTTACCGGTTTGAATGTACCTGCGCCGACGTGCAGGGTGACGAATATTTTGCGTATGCCCTTATGGTCCAACTCCCGGAACAGTTCGGGAGAGAAGTGCAGTCCGGCAGTGGGGGCGGCTACCGACCCCTCCGGTTCGGCATAGATGGTTTGATAACGGTCATGGTCAGACGATTCAGCTGTTCGGTTCAGGTAGGGCGGCAGCGGCAGGTTTCCGGCGTGGTGAAGTATTTCAGCAAAGCTCATATCGGCGTTCCAGGAGAATCGGATCACCTGGTGATCGCTTTCGCGGGCGACGGATTCGGCCGTGATGGTGATGGCCGGCGAATCGATACCGAGCGAGATGGTGGTTCCAGGTTTCCATTTGGAAGCGCCGCCGACCAGGCATTTCCAGTAAACGGAGCCGTGTTGCTGCATGGCGGTTTGGATATCCGGGTAGCGGCTATCCGGTTCGAGGCAGAAAATTTCGATCCGGCCACCGGTATTTTTCCGAAAGAAAAGACGGGCGAATACAACCCGGGTGTTGTTGAAGATGAGGGTGGTATTGCTGGGGAGGATGTCCGGAAGGTTTGTATAGACCGATTCGCGGATACTTCCCTGGTCGAAGATCAGGAGTTTGGACCGGTCGCGCTGCGGGAGCGGGAATTTGGCGATTCGTTCTTCCGGTAGTCCGTAATTGAATTCCGAGATAGCGATATGACGGGGATGATGTTGCATGGATGCGCGAAGTTATGAACAGGTATGCACAGTTTATCCACAGTATTTTCACATGTAATTCACACCGTTGTGAATAATTTTCTGTCCGTATTCTTTTATAAGAATTTGATAATCAACTATTAAAGGGCACACCTATCCTGTGGATAAAATAACGGAACGAATTTTTACGCCAAAAGTGGGAAAAAGTGTTATTTTGTGGTAATAAATGGTTTTTCGGATAAATTCCTTGTAAATGAAGGCTTTCCTCGGCGAATACGAAGCCACCCTGGACGCAAAGGGGCGCTTCTTGTTACCGGCTGGTTTTAAAAAACAGCTGCCGGAAGAGGAAACTACGTTCGTCATTAACCGGGGATTCGAAAAATGTTTGGTTTTATATCCTGTAAAAACCTGGGAAACCATCGTTGCCAAGATCAGTAAGTTGAATGATTATAATCCGAAGGTACGTCAATTCAGGTTATTGTTTTTGGGCGGCGCCACCCAGGTGGAGCTGGATTCTGCAGGCAGGATGCTGTTACCCCCTTCGCTGAAGACTTACGCCAATCTTACGAAAGATATTGTTCTGGCTTGTGATATTGACAAGGTGAAGATTTGGGATGCCGAAGCATACAAGCAGCTCTTTGAAGGCATGTCTGCCGAGGATTTCAGTAGCCTGGCTATGGAAGTTCTGGGTAGTGCGGAGAATGATGGAATTGAACTGTAAATCCTTCAGTTATGAATGGTCGATTTGAGCAGGAAGAAAATGAGGCCGCCGGTTATCATGTGCCGGTGCTGTTTCAGGAAACCTTGGACGGTCTGGACATCAAGCCGGATGGGATTTACGTCGATGCTACTTTTGGAGGCGGGGGGCACTCCGGGGGAATCCTGGAGCGGTTGGGGCCGGATGGTCGGCTGATCGCCTTTGATCAGGATCCCGACGCCGAAGCCAATCTCCCCGACGATAGCCGCGTTCGTTTTGTACCGCATAATTTCCGGCACATCAGCCGGTTTCTTCGTTTGTACAAAATTGGTCCGGTGGATGGCATCCTTGCCGATCTTGGTGTGTCAAGCCATCAGTTCGATGAGGCCGGGCGGGGGTTTTCCATCCGCTTCGACGGACCGCTGGATATGCGCATGGACCCGAGGCAGCTGAAAACCGCTGCCGATATCGTTGCCGAATACCCGGAGGCGGAACTCCACAAACTCTTTGAGCGTTACGGTGAAGTAACCAATTCCAGAACCCTGGCCAAAACGATCGTTTCGGCCAGAAAGCTCGTAAAGATGAATTCGATCCGTCAGTTCATGGAGGCGGTTCGGCCGGTGGTAAAGGGCAATCCCAACAAGTATTTCGCACAGGTATTTCAGGCCTTGCGCATCGAGGTAAACGATGAAATGGGCGTCCTCCGCGAATTTCTGGAACAGGTGCCCGCCTTGCTGAAGCCCGGTGGAAGAGTCGCCATCATCACCTTTCATTCGCTGGAAGACAGAATTGTAAAGCAATTCTTCAAAAGCGGCAGCACTACGGAAGAGACGGACACCAATCCATTTGAAATGACAGCCGAAACGAAAAATCAGCTTCGGCTTGTAAATAAAAAACCGATAACGGCCGGCCCGGAAGAACGGAAGCGCAACACCCGATCGAGGAGCGCCAAACTTCGGGTCGCAGAAAAGAAAGAAGCCTAATGGAAAGTGCAGAAGAGCAAAAGCAGGAGAAAAGGCGGTTTTTCGATTACCGCTGGATCGTGATGAATTTCAGGTTCATTCTGTTCCTGGCCGGACTTGCTGTTCTGTACATAGCCAACGGTCACTATGCCGATCGTACCGTTCTGAGGATCAACCGGACTGCCAACCGCCTGAAGGAACTTCAGTTCGAATACAAAACGGTGAAAAGTGAACTGATGTTCCGAAGCAAACAGAGCGAACTGGTGAAGTCGGTAAGTGAACTGGGTTTGGAGGAACTGAAAGAGCCGCCGGTGAAGTTAAATCCTTAGAGGAGTACGGACCGGCACAGAGGGGCACAGGGGGCACAGGGGGCACAGATGGCACAGAGCAGGAGCTCTGCGCCAGAATCGGGAAAAGCGGGGCGCAGAACAGGAGCTCAGCACCACTGGAAGTTTCGCCCAAGTTTGAGGAAAAATGCAATTAACTGAAAATATAAGGGGAGTTGGATGTAAAGCGCGACATATTATGGAGAGTATATCTCTGCTTTATCGGTATGATGGTTCTGAGCGCTCTGGTGCTCGGCAAAGCGTTTTACCTGCAGCGGATCGACGGAGATTACTGGAGAAACCTGGGCGACAGTCTTCATCAGCGTGTTGAAGAGTTGGATGCCGAAAGGGGAACGATTTACAGTGCAGACGGAAGTATGCTGAGTACTTCGGTACCTCAGTTTGACATATACATTGATTTTGGTGCGGAGGGGCTGAGAGAAAAAGGCGGTTACCGCTTTACGGAGAACCTGGATTCGCTCTGCATCAATCTCGCCATGCTCTTTAAAGATCAGGACGCGGCAGCTTACAAAAGACAGTTGCGGCTGGCCTACAGGAACAAAAGCCGGTATTATCCGCTCAAGAAAAAAGTGTCGTTTGCCGACTATCAGCAACTGCGGAAGTTTCCGCTGGTGCGGCTCGGCCGGTACAAAAGCGGATTTATTACGGAAGTGCACACGAAAAGGCTGACGCCGTTTGGCCTATTGGCCAACAGAACGATCGGGCTGGCGCGTGCCAATGCACAGAATGTAGGCCTGGAAAGAACTTACGACAGCCTGCTGAAAGGAACAACCGGTAAGCGGCTGGTACGGCAGATTACGGGCGGGGCCTTTGTGCCGATTGAAGGAACGGAGATTGAGCCCGAAAAAGGAAAGGACATCATTACGACCATTGATGTAAACATTCAGGATATCGCGGAAAACGCGTTGCTGAAAAAGCTCATTGAAAACGAAGCCACACACGGGACCTGTATTGTGATGGAGGTGAAGACGGGAAAGGTCAAAGCGATTGCCAATCTGGCCCGCCAAAGTGATGGAAGTTACTGGGAGTCCTATAACTACGCCATCACCGCATCGGAACCGGGTTCCACCTTCAAGCTGGCTACCATGCTTGCCGTACTCGAAGACAAACATGTTACCCTGAACAGCCACGTAAACCTCGAAGGAGGGGTTTGGCAGGTGGGAAGAAGAACGGTGTTTGACTCGGAGAAGCACGATAAGTTCGACGTTACCGTAAAAGAAGCCTTTGCCCGAAGTTCCAACGTAGGCATGGCAAAACTGGTAACGCAGTACTATTCGCGGAATCCATCGGCCTTTGTGAATCACCTCAAACGTCTTCGGTTTGATCAGTACAGTGGAATCGATCTGCTGGGCGAATCGAAGCCGGTGATTAAAACGCCGCAAAACAAAAGCTGGAGCGGTGTAACACTGCCCTGGATGAGTTTTGGTTACGAAGTTATGGTGAGCCCGCTGCAGACATTGATGCTGTACAATGCGGTAGCCAACGAGGGAAAAATGATGCGGCCGCACCTGGTAACCGCGATCATGAAAGATGGGGAAGTGGTGAAAGAGATCTTGCCCGAAGTGCTTGAAGAAAAGATATGCAGTCCGGAAACCCTGAAACAGCTTAAGCTGGCGCTTGAAGAAGTAATGACGGGAACGGGGGGAACGGGAAGGAGTTTGTGGACACCGCACTATACGATTGCGGGGAAAACGGGAACGTCGCTGGTGGCCAACGGAAGCCGGGGCTATGCGGATCATATCTATCAGTCGTCCTTTGCGGGTTATTTCCCGGCCAACGATCCGCAGTACAGCTGCATCGTGGTGATCCGGAACAAACCGCATGCGCTCCGTTACTACGGTGGTGTTGTTGCGGGGCCGGTGTTCAGGGAAGTGGCCGATAAGATCTACGCCCTAAAGATAGAAGAGATGAACAGTGTACGTGCAAAGTGGAAAAAAGACAGTTCCGTTTACCGGAACCCGGGTTATAAAAAAGAGATCGAAGACGTGCTGCGGCAGCTATCGATAGAGCATGCCGCCAAAGCCGGAGAAAATGAGTGGGCCCTGGTGGGGACGGAAAAAGGAAAAGTGTATTTGAACGAGATACAGGTACCGAAAGACAGTGTGCCGGATGTGACGGGAATGGCTTTGAAGGATGCCCTTTATCTGCTGGAGAACAGGGGCTATGTGGTAAAAGTCAGAGGTGCCGGGAAAGTGCGGTCGCAGTCGGCACCAACAACAGTGGGAAAGAAAAAGATCATAACAATTGAATTGCAATAATGGCAGAATTACAGGACATATTGTATAAGGTGAAGATCCGCGGCATTGCCGGCGACAGGCTGGTGGATGTTCGGGATATTCAGCTGGATTCGCGGAAGGTGGGTCCCGGAAGCTGCTTTATTGCGATACGGGGTACGGCATCGGACGGACATGCCTTTATCGGAAATGCGGAAGCTGCGGGAGCGGCCGTGATTGTGGCCGAGCATATGCCGGAGAATCGTCGTGAAAACATTACCTATGTTGAGGTAGAAAACAGCTGCCTGGCTGCAGCAGAGATTGCCCATCGTTTCTACGGCGAACCCTCCCATGCCTTCAAGCTGGTAGGTGTTACGGGAACGAACGGAAAAACGACCATCGCCACCCTGCTTTATCAATTGTTTTCCGGACTGGGGTACAAGTGCGGACTGGTATCAACGGTTCAGAACCATATCGGTGAGGAAATCCTTCCTTCAACCCATACCACACCGGATGCCGTTAGCCTGAATGCCCTTCTGAAACGAATGGCGGATGCCGGATGTTCCTATGTGTTTATGGAATGTAGCTCGCATGCCATCCACCAACACCGGATTGCCGGACTTCAGTTTTCCGGAGCACTGTTCAGCAACATTACGCACGATCACCTCGATTATCACAAAACTTTTGATGAGTACATCCGGGTGAAAAAGGCGTTTTTTGATGGACTGCCTTCCACAGCGTTTGCGATCAGCAATCTCGATGATAAACGTGGTGCGGTGATGCTGCAAAACACCGCTGCCAAAAAGCTTTTTTACAGCCTGCGTTCCGTAGCAGACTATAAGGGAAAGATATTGGAGAACGGTCTCACCGGACTGGTGATGCAGGTGAATGATACCGAAGTTCATTTTCGTTTGATCGGGGAATTCAATGCCTATAACCTTCTTTGTGTTTTCGGGGCGGCCATGCAGCTCAACCAGGACAAACAGGAAGTGCTGCAGGTGCTGAGTAGCTTGAAAGGTGCAGAAGGACGCTTCGACTATACGGTTTCGGCGAACGACAAAATCATAGGCATTGTAGACTATGCCCATACACCGGATGCGTTGGTGAATGTTCTTCAGACCATTCACCAGCTCAGAAAGGGAGGCAGCATCATTACGGTGGTTGGCTGCGGTGGAGACCGCGATAAAACCAAGCGTCCGATCATGGGACAGGTAGCCTGTGATTTCAGCGACCGGGCCATATTTACCTCGGACAATCCCAGAACGGAAGATCCGCTGGCCATATTGAAAGATATGGAAGCGGACTTGAATACGGCGGCGAAGAAAAAATACATCGTTGTGCCGGACCGAAAGGAGGCTATCAAAACGGCGGTGAGTTTGGCGCAACCGGGTGATATTCTCCTGATTGCTGGAAAGGGACACGAAAAGTATCAGGATATCGCGGGTGTGAAGCATGATTTTGATGATAAGGCGGTGCTGAGGGAGATGTTCGGATTGCTGGAGAAATAAAGAAAAGTTTACTTACTAATACCCATACATGCTGTACCATTTTTTTACCTGGTTAAAACAGGAGTTTGATGTTTCCGGAACCGGAGTTTTCCAGTTCATTACCTTCCGGGTACTCCTCGCGGTGCTTTTGTCGCTGGTGATAACCACGGTATATGGTAAAAGACTGATTAACCTTCTGCGTAAAAAGCAGGTGGGAGAATCGGTGCGTGATCTGGGGCTGGCCGGCGAACAGCAGAAAAAGGGTACACCCACGATGGGAGGGATCATCATTCTGCTCGCCATTCTGATCCCCACCGTACTGCTGGCGGATCTGAACAAGGCTTATGTACGCCTGATGATATTTGCCACCATCTGGCTGGGTATTATCGGATTCATCGACGATTATCTGAAACTGCGTGCCAAACGCATTGCGCAGGCACAGGGCATTGCCTATAAAAAAGGCGATAAGGATGGTCTTGCCGGTTGGTTTAAGGTACTGGGGCAGGTGGTGCTGGGTATTGCCGTAGGATGCACACTCCTCTTCAGCGACAATACCAAGGTTTATCGGGAATACACCGGAACGGCAGTGAATGTGGCGGGCACAGATGTGAAGAAAGTACCTTTCGATGGCAAGGAGAAAGTGTTTGTGGAAGCGAAGGAGCCGATTACTACCATTCCCTTCGTGAAAACCCATGAGTTCAACTATTCCAAATTACTGCCTGAAGCGATCCGGGATTTTACCTGGGTGCTGTATATAGGGGTGGTCATCTTTATTGTGATTGCTGTTTCCAACGGGGCGAATATTACGGATGGACTCGACGGGTTGGCAACGGGAACCAGTGCCATCATCGGCGCATGCTTGGGCATATTTGCCTACGCCAGTGGCAATATCCGTTTTGCCGAATACCTGAACATCATGTATATCCCGAATCTCGGGGAGTTGTCCATTTTTATCGGGGCCTTTATCGGAGCAACGGTTGGATTTCTCTGGTACAACTCGTATCCCGCCCAGGTATTTATGGGCGATACCGGGAGTCTGGCCCTTGGTGGTATCATCGCTGCGCTCGCGATCATCGTTCGGAAGGAATTGTTGATACCGATCTTTTGCGGTGTATTTCTGGTTGAGAATTTGAGTGTCGTTATTCAGGTGACCTATTTCAAGTATACCAGGAGAAAATATGGAGAAGGAAGGCGGGTATTTCTGATGAGTCCCCTGCATCACCATTATCAGAAGCTGGGTTATCACGAGAGCAAGATTGCTGTGCGCTTCTGGATTGTAACCATCCTATGTGTATTGCTTTCGATTGTAACACTAAAAATGAGATAAAATAATATTGAAAAACCACAACCCAAAACTCCAATCCGTCTGATCTAGAGAAGAAGAACGTGTAGTTATGCGCCCGATACTTTTGAAGAACCGCCAATATCCCACTGATCACCGCAAAAACCTGAAACTTATGGCTGAACGCATGGTCATACTTGGTGCCGCGGAAAGCGGAATAGGAGCCGCACTCCTGGCGAAGCAACATGGCTATGAGGTGTTCGTTTCGGATGCGGGAAGCATCAAAGAAGTGTACAAGAAGGAATTGAAGGATAATGGAATTGCTTTTGAAGAAGGTGGGCATACCGAGGAGCTGATATTGAATGCTTCAGAAGTCATGAAAAGTCCGGGGATTCCCGAAAAAAATGAGTTGGTAAAAAAGATCCGGAACAAGGGAATCAAAATTATCAGCGAGATCGAACTGGCCTACCGTTACAAGGGTGACAGCAAGATTATCGCGATTACGGGCAGTAACGGTAAAACGACCACCACCAGTATGATTTATCATATCTGTAAGGAAGCGGGACTGGACTGTGCGTTGGTGGGAAATATCGGTTATTCCTTTGCGAAACAGGTAGCGGAGAGTCCCCGACCGCTTTACGTAGCGGAAATCAGCAGTTTTCAGCTTGACGATATCGAGACATTCAGACCGGATATTGCAGTTCTGGTGAACATTACGGAAGATCATCTGGACAGGTACGATTACAACTTCCAGAATTATATCAACAGTAAGTTCCGGATTGCAGAAAATCAAACAGAGAAAGACGTGTTCATCTACAATTTGGATGATGAGGTGACCATGCAGAACATAAAAAAATTCAAAATCAATTCTAACCCATTGCCGATTACCATGAAGAATGAAGTTTTAAAGGGCGCCTTTATCCGCAAGGACGAGATGACGGTAAAGACAGATACCGAAAATTTCAACATGAGCATTTACGATTTCACGCTCAAAGGCAAACATAACCAGTATAATACAATGGCAGCAGGGGTAGCAGCATCTACACTGGGCATCCGCAAAGAGAAAATCCGCGATGCTGTCAAGAACTTCGAGAACCTGGAGCACAGGATGGAATATGTGGCAACGGTTCGGGGAGTTGATTTTATCAACGATAGTAAGGCAACCAATGTCAACTCACTCTGGTATGCACTGGAAAGCATGGAAAAGCCTACGGTGCTGATTTTGGGTGGTGTAGACAAGGGTAACGATTATTCGCAGGTGATGGATCTGGTGAAGGAGAAGGTAAAGGCCATCGTATGCCTGGGGCTCGACAATACCAAGATTCACGCAGCTTTTGGCGATGCGATTCAATTGATTGTAAATACGGCAAGTGCCCGCGAAGCCGTTCAGGCTGCCTTTCATTTTGCCGATAAGGGCGATGTGGTGCTTCTTTCGCCGGCCTGTGCAAGCTTCGATCTCTTTAAAAACTATGAGGACCGCGGTCAACAGTTCAAACAGGCGGTGAAGGAACTGTAGACCACGGGATCTTTCAAAACAGGAGTATGGACCAGATTTTTAACAGGACAAGAGGAGATAAGGTAATCTGGGCTCTGGTGATAATACTGGCGCTCACGTCGCTGCTTGTTGTATACAGCGCAACGGGATCGCTGGCCTATAAAATGTACAAAGGCAATACGGAAGTATATCTGTTCAAGCAGTTTGCTTTTATCGTGGGTGGACTTGCGATCATTTATTTCGCGCACCGGGTCAACTACACGATTTACTCAAAAGTGGCCAAGCTGTTGTTTCTGATATCCATCCCCCTGCTGGCGTACACGCTCTTTTTTGGTTCGGAAATCAACAAGGGAAGCCGGTGGATTAAACTGCCGGTAATCAATATGACGTTTCAGACATCGGATCTTGCCAAGCTTGCGCTGTTTATGTACATGTCGCGGCTGTTGAGCAAGAAACAGGATATGATCAAGGATTTCAAAACAGGATTCCTGCCCGTCATTACACCCGTGGTGATCACCTGCGCGCTGATTGCGCCCGCCAACCTGTCGACCGCCCTTCTGGTCGGCGCCACCAGTTTGATGCTGTTGTTTATCGGACGGGCACGGATGAAGCATCTGCTTCTGGTGATCGGTGTGGCACTCATTCCGGTGACAGGGCTCGTGATCGCTGCGGTGGTCAAGCACAAATCGGAAACGACGTCGATAACGGGAGCGAAAATGGAAAACAGCAGGCTTACCGGAAGGGTGAGTACCTGGATATCGAGGGTGGAGAATTTTATCTATCCCGACAAAGAGGATCTGAGCGAAAGTAACTACCAGACCAATCAGGCAAATATTGCCATCGCCAAGGGCGGTTGGTTTGGACGGGGACCGGGAAACAGTCAGGCACGGAACTTCCTGCCACATTCTTATTCAGACTTTATTTATGCCATTATTATTGAGGAATATGGTCTGATCGGAGGGGCACTTATCGTTTGTGTGTACCTGTTGTTCCTGTTCCGAAGCATCCGGCTGTTCCGGAAATGCCCGTACGCCTTCGGAGCATTTCTGGCCCTGGCGCTAAGTTTTACGCTGATGATCCAGGCGCTGGCCAATATGGCGGTGAATGTCAGTCTGTTTCCGGTTACGGGGGTCACACTGCCGCTGGTGAGTATGGGGGGAACATCCTTTCTGTTTACCTGCTTTTCTATAGGCATCATTCTGAGTGTAGCGAGAAACGTGGAGCAGCTGGAAGGAAAGGGAGAAGTTCACGAGAATGCACAAAAAGATGAATTGGAACCGGCTACTGCATGATGGCAGGGCCTATATAAATATAACGAATTGGCAAAAAGGATTATTATATCAGGAGGTGGAACGGGGGGACATATTTTCCCTGCAATAGCGATAGCCAATGCACTGAAAAAGCAGGACCCTGAAGTAGAAATCCTTTTTGTAGGGGCGAAGGGAAAAATGGAGATGGAAAAGGTTCCGCAGGCGGGCTATCCCATCGAGGGATTGGACATCGCCGGATTCAACAGAAGTTCTTTGATTAAGAATATAGGGTTGCCCTTCAAACTGGTGAAAAGCTTTTTGCAGGTGCGACGCCTTTTTGCCCGGTTCCGGCCGGATGCAGCCATCGGCGTAGGGGGATATTCCACCTTTCCGGTGCTGCGCTATGCTCAGCAAAAGGGTATCCCCACCTATATCCATGAATCGAATGCATTTGCCGGAAAGGCCAATATCATGCTCGGAAAAAAAGCAAGCCGGATATTGGTGGCTGCGGATGGCATGGAAAAGTTTTTTCCGGCTGCGCGTATCGTAAAAACCGGGAATCCGGTTCGACATGTATTTACGGAAGCAAGCGTAAGCCGCACCGATGCCCTGAAATTCTGGGGACTCGAAGAAGGAGCTCCCGTGCTCCTTGTGGTGGGTGGAAGCCTGGGCGCAAAAAGCATCAACGAAGCTGTTCTGGAGGGAATCGGAAAACTGGAACAGGCCGGAATACAGCTGATCTGGCAAACCGGTCAGTTGTTTGGTGATGCAGCCGTGAATGCCGTTGCCGGAAAAAAAGGAATGAACGCCCAGCCCTTTATCAAAGAGATGGAAATGGCTTATGCCGCGGCAGATCTCGTGGTGTCGAGGGCCGGAGCAATGGCCATTGCCGAGCTCTGTGTGGTGGGAAAACCCGTGATTTTTGTTCCCTATCCGCACGCAGCAGAAGATCATCAGACGGTAAACGCCAAAAATCTGGAATCGGAAGGAGCAGGAATCATGATCAGGGATAGCGAGGTAAAAACGGCATTGATTCCCACGGTGCTGACACTCGCAGCCGATGCGAAGGAAAGGGAAAAACTGAAACAGAACATCCGGCGGCTGGCCGTTCGGGATGCGGATATAAAAATTGCAAACCTGGTTTTAAACGACCTGAAGAAAGAGAAATAGCGTGATAAGACTGGACGACATAAGGAAAGTTTATTTCATCGGTATCGGCGGTATCGGGATGAGTGCACTCGCGCGCTTTTTTAACGCGCGCGGCGTATCGGTATCCGGTTACGATCGTACCGAAACACCGCTGACGCGCACGCTGGCGGAATCAGGAATTGCGGTTACCTATACCGATTCGGTAGAGGACCTGCCGAAAGATGTTCAGTTGGTGGTGTATACTCCTGCCGTTCCTGCATCGCACAAAGGACTTACCTATTACCGTGAAAATGGATTTGAAGTAGTTAAGAGAAGTGATGTACTGCAGATTATTACCGAGGGTTCTTTCAATATCTGTATTGCCGGAACCCATGGTAAGACCACCATTACGACGATGACCGGTTATCTGTTGCGCGAAACAGGCTATGGTTGTAACGCTTTTCTGGGTGGTATCTCGGGAAACTACAACACGAATTTCTGGAGCGATCCGAAAAATGTTTGTGTGGTGGAAGCGGATGAATACGATCGTTCCTTTCTGAAGCTGAAGCCCGATATCGCGGTAATTACGGCAATGGATGCGGATCACCTCGATATTTACGGAACGCCGGCCGCACTTGAGGAAGCATTCAATCAGTTTGCCGAGAAAAGAAAGGATGGTGGCTGGCTGATTTCAAAATATGGGTTACAGGCTTCGGGTAAGCTGCATATCAGTACCCAGCATATTACCTACGCCGCTGAGGAGGAGAACGCCGACGTCGTAGCGAAGAATATCCGCATCGGGGAAGGTGGCTATTTGTTCGATGTTGAAATGAAGAAACCGTTTCAGCGCTTTATCCGCGATCTCCGGTTGAATATGGGCGGACGTCACAATGTGGAAAACGCCACGGCAGCGATCGCCGTATCGATGTTGCTTGATATCGACGAAGAAAAAGTGCGCGCAGCAATTCCGGGATTCCGGGGCGTGAAACGGAGATTCGACTATATCGTGAAAACGGAGAAGCAGGTGCTGATCGACGACTATGCCCATCACCCGGAAGAGCTTTATGCACTCATCAGCAGTGCGAGAAGGCTTTTCCCGGAGAAAAAGCTGACGGTTATTTTTCAACCGCACCTGTTTACACGTACGCGTGATTTTGCGGACGGGTTTGCAGAAAGCCTTTCGCTGGCCGACGAAGTGATCCTGCTTCCGATTTATCCCGCAAGGGAACTTCCGATAGAGGGTGTGAACAGTGCGATGTTGGCCAATCGGATGGAAGCCGGAAAGGTGAAGTTGCTGGAAAAGGAGGAGATGCTGAATTGGGTTCGGATGGAATATGCACAGAGCGCCGGTGGAACGTTGGTAATGGCTGGAGCGGGTGATATCGATGCCCTGGTAAATCCGGTTGCCGAATTGCTGACCAAAAATCTTTGATAGGACGATGTCGAATAGGAAAGTCAGGACGATACTGAAACTCTCTGCCTGGATAATCGTGGCGGCAGGAATGTTGGTATTGCTGATTTCGGCGATGGGGAAAAGGGATGAGCAACGTTGTGTAGGTATTGAGGTCGAACTGAAGGGCAGAGGACAGTCGTTGTTTATCGAGCGGAAAGATATTCTTGATGTGCTCACGGCAAATGGCGGCCGACCCATCAAAGGGAAACCGATAGCGTCCATTGATATCAAACTGCTGGAAACCCAGCTGGAAAAAAATGTTTGGATCAACAACGCCGAATTGTTCTTTGATAAAGATGCTGTTCTCCATGTAATTGTTCAGGAGAATATTCCGGTTGCAAGACTGTTCACCTCGAACGGTGTATCGGGATATATCGACAGTGCTGGGAACAGACTCCCGCTCTCGGATAAATTTTCGGCCCGGCTTCCTGTATTTACGGGATTTCCGACCGACAAGAGTCATCTCACGGGAAAAGATTCTGTGCTGATGGAGCGGGTAAAAGACATTACGCGGTTTTTGCAGGCCAATCCGTTTTGGAATGCACAGATCGCACAGGTGCATATCACCCCGGAAAGAATGTTTGAACTCTATCCGTTGGTGGGGGATCATGTGATCGAACTGGGGGATGGGCTGGATCTGGAAAACAGATTCAGACGATTGAAGATATTTTATGAACAAGTGATGAAGGAAACGGGTGTTCAAAGCTGGAAGCGACTTAAGATCCAGTACGAACGCCAGGTAGTAGCAGAAAAAAAGACAGGCAACAACTAAAAACAAGATAGCGTATGAACACTGAACAAAAACCGATCATTGTTGGACTTGACATCGGCACGACGAAAATCGCTGCTATTGCCGGGCGAAAGAATGATTTCGGCAAATTGGAAATCCTCGGTTTCGGCCGTGCCAACTCCAACGGAGTAAAACATGGGCAGGTGCTGAATATCGATGAAACCATCAAAGCCATTCGGTTGGCGCTGCAGGATTGCTATGCCTCTAATCCGGACCTCGTTATCGGAGAAGTGTATGTAGGAATCGCAGGTCACCATATCAAAAGTTTGCAAACCCGTGGGGATATTGTTCGACACAATACCGACGAGGAAATTTCTCAAAGGGAAATCGATCAGCTCATCGGCGACCAGTATAAGACCTATATCCCGGCCGGCGATCAGATCATCGATGTGATTCCTCAGGAATTTACGGTCGACAATTTCCAGAATATTGCTGATCCGATCGGATATGGCGGTGTGAAAGTGGGGGCGAACTTCCATATCATCACCGGTGATAAAAATGCCATTCGCAACATCAACCGCGCGGTTGAAAAGAGCGGGCTCATCACCAAGGATCTGGTGCTCCAGCCGCTGGCTTCTGCCGCTGCGGTGATGGGTCCTGAAGACATGGAAGCCGGTGTTGCCATTGTTGATATCGGTGGCGGTACCACCGACCTGGCTGTGTTTTATGAGGGGATTCTGAAACATACGGCCGTTATTCCTTTCGGTGGCGAAAACATTACCAACGATATCAAGACCGGTCTCGGCGTGCTGAAATCGCAGGCCGAAGCCATGAAGGTTCAGTTTGGTTCCGCGCTGGCAAACGAAACAAAAAACAACGAATGGATCACCATTCCGGGACTCAGAGGTATGCCGCACAAGGAAATCAGTGTGAAAAACCTCGCCAACATCATCCAGGCCCGGATGAGTGAAATCCTGGATTTCGTCAGCTACCATCTGAAACAGGTAGGACTCGACGGCCGTGTACTGAACGGCGGCGTTGTACTAACCGGTGGCGGATCACAGCTGAAACATCTTATTCAGCTCACCGAGTATGTTACCGGATTGAATGCACGCATCGGCTATCCGAACGAGCACCTGTATGCCGGGCATATCGATGAACTGACCAAACCCACGTATTCAACATGTATCGGGCTAATCTTAAAGGGGTACAGTGACTATGAAAACCGTAGAAAACTGTTCAATCAGTCCTATGTTCAGCTTCAGGTTCCGGGCAATCTGAAAGAACAGATCAAGGAAGAACTCGCTGAAGAGTCGATAGCCGGTCAGGAATCCCAAACTTCTGTTCCTACTGCAAACAGGAAAGGGCTGAAGGATTTCTGGGGCAAGTTCAAGGACGGAATCATCGACCTTTTCAAAGAGGAAGAAGATGCCAAACTCAATTAAGAATACTTACTAACTAACACGTTGATTGATCTTTCTACTAACCCAATTAAACTAGTTTCTATGATACATTTTGATTTACCGAAGGAGAAATCCAGCATCATCAAGGTGATTGGTGTTGGCGGTGGCGGAAGCAATGCGGTTAACCACATGTATAGCCAGCAGATTGAAGGTGTAAATTTTATTATCTGTAATACCGACGCACAGGCAATTGCACAAAGCAGTGTGCCCAATAAAATCCAGCTTGGTCCGCACCTGACTCAGGGGCTTGGTGCCGGAGCAAATCCCGAAATCGGGAAACAGGCTACGGAAGAAAGCCTGGAAGAAATCAAGCGCATTCTTGAGGTGAACACCAAAATGGCATTCATCACTGCAGGAATGGGCGGTGGTACCGGAACCGGTGGTGCACCCATCATCGCCAAAATCTGTAAGGATCTTGGTATCCTCACGGTAGGTATCGTAACCACGCCCTTTGCGTACGAAGGGAAAAAACGTCAACAACAGGCTCAGGCCGGTATCAATACACTGAAGGATTATGTCGATACGCTGCTGGTGATCAGCAACGATAAACTGCGTCATCAATTCGGGAACCTTACCATGAAAGCGGCATTTTCCAAGGCGGACAATGTTCTTGCTACCGCTGCCAAATGTATTACTGATGTAATCAACAGCACCGGTCAGATCAATGTCGACTTTGCTGATGTTTGCACCGTAATGCGCAACGGTGGTGTTGCCATCCTTGGAAGCGCTACTGCCCAGGGCGAAGACAGAGCCTACAAAGCCATCCAGGAAGCGCTTAACTCTCCGCTCCTCAACGATAACGATATCCGCGGTGCCAAGTGGATTCTTATCAATATCAATTCTGCAGAAGGCGAAAGCGAGTTCACCATGGATGAAGTGGAAATCATCCAGAACTATCTGCTGGAGCAGGCGGGGGAAGAAACCGATGTGATCCTTGGTATGGGATACGATAATTCACTCGGTGATCAGATTGGCATTACCCTGATTGCAACCGGATTTGAGCATAAGGATCCTTTTGCAAAGCGTGTGGAACCGAAGCCGGAGCCGAAAAAAGAAGAGAAGGTGATGATGACACTCGGCGGAAATGCTGCAGAGGAGAAAAAGCTTTATAACCAGTCGGCTATTCCGTTCAGCGATGAGAACAAGGATCCGCTGGCTCCCTCACTGGTTCGGATCCCGGAAACCGGATCCGAGTCCGAAACAAAAACTACGGTTGAACTTCAACCTGAAAATACCAAAGAAGCTGTTGTAGCTACCAGCACCTCCGGAGGTTTATTGGCCAAACCTGCCAATATCTACATGGAAACCCGAACAGAGAACCAAGTCCAGCAAGTATCTGTTGACAAACCTGCGACACCTGCTGACCCCGAAGAACCGGGACTGGAATTTCAGCTTGTTGTCCGGGAGGAAAATCCAGATGCGGCGGATCAGTCAATCTCAGATCAAACTCGTACCCCCATCGCTTCCAACAACTCTTTTGCTGAGGACCTGGCTTTGCCAGACGAAGTAGAGGAACAGAAGAGACGGGCCGCTGAAAGGATTCAGAAACTGCGCAATCTGTCCTTTAACATTAACAGCAGCGATCCAAACAACGAGTTTGAAACTGTACCGGCATATATCCGCCGCAACATGGAACTCTACAATAACTCGGCGCTGTCCAGCGTTGAGAATTTTTACAGCGGCTACACGGTAAATTCAAACGACAACAATCAGGCGGACATCAGCACCATCAATACCTTCCTTGAAGGGAAAAAACCTGATTAATAATAGTGACGAGTGAGTAATTTTGTTTTTAGTTGTTAAACGTCCCCCGGAAACGGGGGATGTTTGGTTTTAAATCTACTTAAATGAAAACTGTACTGATTACCGGCGGTACCGGCCTCGTCGGAACCCAACTCTCAGCAATGCTGATCGAAAACGGCCTCGAAGTCATTGTACTGACCCGCGATGCTTCCAACCGCCAGGCGCAGAAGGGTATCCGCTATGCCAACTGGGACCCCGGGAAAGGTACCATCGACGCAAAAGCCATTGCCGATGCCGATGCCATCGTTCATTTGGCCGGGGCGGGCGTCGCCGACAAACGCTGGTCGAAAAAAAGAAAGGAGGAAATCGTTTCAAGTCGTACCGAAAGCTCCGCCCTCCTGGTAAAGGCACTCCGAGAAATTCCTAACAAGGTGTCCGTGGTGGTCAGTGCGTCAGGAATCGGATGGTATGGCGAAGACGGTCCGGGAAATATTCCCTTCAGGGAAGAAGCACCCGCAGCCGACAACTTCCTGGCCGATACCTGTGTAAAATGGGAGAACAGTATCCGCGGTGTTGAAGCCCAGGGAAAAAGGTTGGTGATATTTCGTACAGGACTGGTATTGAGTACTAACGGTGGTGCCTATCCTGAATTTATCAGGCCGATCCGCTTCGGGATTGCACCCATCCTGGGGAATGGCATGCAGGTGTACAGCTGGATCCATATAATGGATCTGTGCCGGATGTTTTTTTATGCCATTACCGAACCCGGCCTGAGCGGCGTGTTCAACGCCGTGGCACCCGGACCCGTATCCAATAGAAAACTGATGACCGAAATTATGGTGAGAAAACGTCCTCAGTTCTGCATCCCGATTTATGTTCCCTCCTTTGTGCTGAAAATAATGCTGGGGGGTATGAGCATCGAAGTGCTCAAAAGCACAACGGTTTCCAGCGAAAAAATCCACGGTTTCGGATTCCGTTTTCTTTACCCCCAGATTGAATCTGCCGTTTCAGAGTTGACCGGCAGATCCTAAGTACGTTTAGTTGGTCTTTCTCTTCTCGTATTTTTTGGGATCCAACGCGGCGGGCGACCAATCGTTGAAGAAGCCCATCACCACCTTTTTGTTATAGCTGCTTCCCTCTTCCAGATACACGGAGTTCTGTGTATGAATTCTGTTTCCCTTTGCGTCGAGCACCACAAATACGGGAAAGCCGAAGCGCTGGGGATATCCATATTTCGCAAAGATTTCGGTGTTTTCGTTTTCCTTGCTGTAGTTCAGATGATATACCACGTAATTGGCTTTAACGATCGAATCGAGTTGGGGATCGTTTTTGACGAACTGATCAAAGCGGAGGCACCATACGCACCAGTTGCCACCCATTTGCAAAAGAACGTGCTTGTTCTCTTTGGCGGCGCGGGATACGGCGGCTTGTATGTCTTTTGCGGCATCCGCTTCAGGGTTATAGAGCTTGGGCTTTTCCGTCTGCTGCTGTGCAGAAGCCATCCCAAAAAAGGCAAGCAGGCAGATAGAAAGTACGGTGAGTTTTTTCATTTATCGTGTTTTGGGTTGATTAATTGCGGATGGGCTTTCCTCCTTTAAGTACACTTTGAATACGCTCCAGGGTTTTCTTTTCTCCGCAGAGTGAGAGGAAGGCCTCTCTTTCGAGATCAAGAAGATACTGTTCGCCGACACGTGTCGGTTCACTCAGGTCGCCGCCGCACATTACATAGGCCAATTTTTTGGCTACCACTACATCGTGGTCGGTTGCATAATTGGCGCGGTGCATACTGTTGATGCCGGCGTAAAGTGCACCGAGGGCCGCACGGCCGTGAACCAGGATCTCCTTACGAGGGATCGGTTGTTGATAACCGTTATCCGAAAGTCGGATAACTTCATTTTTTGCATCGAGAATGCGGCGTTGCTGGTTGTAGGAGATACGGTCGATGCCTTTTCTGAAGATGCCCATGGAAAACCCTTCTTCGGCGGAAGTAGCTACTTTGGCGGTAGCAATATTGAAGAACCGTTCCTTCAGCGTATTGAAGTCGGGCTCGTCCTTATGCAGTTCATCGGATGCCCGGAGCGTAAATTCCTTGGTACCGCCACCTCCGGGGATAAGCCCAACGCCGAGTTCTACAAGTCCGATATAGGTTTCAGCTGCGGGACAGCAGGCATCGGCATGGAGGTTCAGTTCACAGGCTCCACCCAACGTGAGTGCGTGTGGAGCAACAACCACAGGCACGCCGGAATAGCGTACCCGCATCATGGTGCTCTGGAACATGCGAATGGCCATATCCAGTTCATCGTAATCCTGCTCTATGGCGTACATAAAAATCAATCCCACGTTGGCCCCAGCTGAAAAATTCGCCCCCTCGTTGGCTATAACCAATCCACGGTAATTCTTTTCCGCGAGGTCTACGGCTTTCTGGATGCCGGAAAGCACATCGCCGCCCATCGAGTTCATTTTGGTATTCCATTCCAAACCGAGTACATCATCGCCGATATGGTACAGGGTGCATGCGCTGTTATTCCACACCTTGGCAAAGCGGTTCATGACAATGAAGGCTTCAGCTCCGGGGATGCGTTTATATTCTCCGCTGTTGATATCGTAATAGAGCCGTACCCCGTTTTCTGTTTTGTAGAACGAGCCGATGCCCCTGGCAAGCATGTCTTCCACCCATTTCGCAACGGAATAACCAGCAGCCTTCATCGCGTCCACGGTTTTGGCAACACCCAGTATATCCCAACTCTCAAAAGCTCCGATCTCCCAGCCAAAACCCGCGATCATGGCATCGTCGACGCGATACAGTTCATCGGAAATTTCGGGTATACGGTGAGATATATACGAAAACAACGAATAATGGAACTGCCGATAGAATTCACCGGCTTTATCCTGTCCGCCAACAAGAATCTTCAGACGGCTGCGCAGGTCTTCTACCTGACGTGCGGTTTCCAGTGTGGCAAACCGGGGTTTGCTTCTGGGGCCGTACTCCAGGGTAGAGAGGTCGAGAACAAGGATTTCTTTTTTACCATCGGCAGCGGGTGGCATCTTTTTAAAGAAGCCCTGTCCGGTCTTGTCGCCCAGCCAGTTGTTCGATACCATCTTGTCGAGCCACGACGGAATTCGGAAAATATCCTTTGCCTCATCGGCAGGAGCATTTTCATAAACCCCTTTGGCTACCTTAACGAGCGTGTCGATGCCGACCACATCGGCAGTGCGGAATGTTGCCGATTTGGGTCTTCCGATGGTGGGGCCGGTCAGTACGTCAATTTCGTCGATGCTGAGCCCCAGTTTTTCAACCAATGAAAAAATGGACATGATGCTGAACACACCGATTCGATTCGCTATAAAGGCCGGTGTATCCTTACAGAGTACGGTTGCCTTCCCCAGGGTCTGGTCGCCGTAATGCAGGAGGAATTCCACTACTTCGGGATCGGTGTGCTTTGTAGGTATAATCTCCAGCAGACGCAGATAACGCGGGGGATTGAAAAAGTGTGTGCCGCAGAAATGTTTGCGGAAATCATCGGACCTTCCTTCGGCCATCAAATGGATGGGAATTCCGGAAGTATTGGATGTTACCAGTGTGCCCGTGCGGCGGTACTTTTCCACCTGGTCAAAAACCTGATTTTTGATATCCAAACGCTCCACAACGACTTCGATAATCCAATCGCAGTCTGCGATCTTCGGCATATCATCTTCAAAGTTGCCCGTCACAATATTCTTCAGCACGTCCGGACTGTAGAGGGGCGATGGATTGCTCTTCACCGCCGACTGGAGGGCATCGTTTACCAGTTTATTCTTTGCCGGACCCACAGCATCTTTCTGTGCTATATCCAGCAGTAATACCTGGTGTCCGGTTCCGGCAAAATGGCAGGCAATGCGTGATCCCATTACCCCGCTCCCCAATACGGCAACTTTTTTAATGATCCTTTTCATCGTTTTAGTTTATTGGTTCTAACCGGGGAAATCATCACTGATTTTCCGGGCTGCGGTAAATCTTTCGGAGTTCTGCTATCGAATTTCGGAAAAAATAGTTAGTTAAGCAACTATTTTCGGGACTCTTTCTGCTTCTTTTTCTTTTCCTTAAGGATTCCGGTATTGGTGCCGGCTCCCTTTACCACGATTTTTACCAGGTAGTTGAACACCGATTTTTCCTGGTTTCTCGGGAGGGTAAAGCGGCTTTCGCGGTGGGTATTGCTGGTCCTGAGGAGAAAACGATCGGCAATAAAGGTGATCAGCCCCGTTATAAAGGCTTTTTTCTCGACCTCGCCCTTTTTGAGAACGCGAATATGCAGGCCATGATAGCGGAAGAGAATTCTTCCATCTGCCGTCTCCTGTCCGGCTTTGGCGTCCAGGCTCAGGTGGGAGAATCGTCCATTTTTAACATAAACCGATGCGAGGGCGGGGAGGAAGTTGTTCAGGTTGGTTAGTCTGCCCGGCCCGGCCTGAATCAGTACATCCATGGTTTCCAGGCTGTCCAGATAGGGCTGAGAAAGAAATAGGGAGAAGGGAATGCTCCCCGTAAACATGCCGGAGGCTTCCAGCACCAGTGTATCACTGTTCTGCGGCTCCGTAGCGATATTCTGCAATGCGGTTTTGAAAAGCAAAAGCTCGATGGTGCCTTCTTTGTTGGTTTTATCGTTGAACTCCGAATAGTGGACAAACATGCTGTCGGTAGCCAAACGGTTGATCTTTAGCGGGAATCCGATTTTCCGGAGCATTTCAGCAGGAAGTGGTTTGATGACTCCGTGCTGGAAGGGCAGTCTTTTATCCCTGGCGGCAAATAAGCGGGGATTATGGATTGTAACGGAATCCAACGTCCAGAGCGAATCCGCGCCGCGGATGGGATTATACAGGTTGACTTTTCCGCTCTTGACGGTGATGTAATCGGTTTGAAAGACCTGTTGCGAAATGAATGCCTCTTTATCCAACACGGGTGAGTAGGAAATGCTGTCGGCGGAAGCGGTGTTGCTGCTGCTCTGGAAATTCATTCCGCTGATGCGGAATTTTTCGCGGTTATTGATAAACGTTGCTTCCGATGCGGACGCCTCCCATCCGGGTTCGTGAATGAGGTCGGCCAGCATGAAGCGGAACATCGCACTGCTGATGCTGTCTTTATAAATCCGTAGGTCACGGATAAACTTATTGTTCGTGCCCGGAAGGACGAGTCCCGGAACGTACATCTGAGACAATGAAAAATTGATCGGTTCCCCGTGTTTCTGAGGTATACGGAATTTTTTCAGCAAGGCTTCCGTCCGGAAACGCAGCAGGGGCTCGGTGGCCAACGGCGGCTGCCAGGCCAGTGAATCGCTTATGCCCAGCGCATCGATCCGTAATCCGTCTGTGGGATGACTTTCAATATTGGTGAAGGTCCATCGATTGGAACCATCCGGCACATTCAGGATCCGGAACCTTCCCCTGGCCGATCGTTCCTCCACATTTATGGTAGGGTTGATCCATTGCATATCGCTGATCCGGAACTCGGGAAAGGGTTTGGACAGCGTGGGGTCCGACGTTCCCCTGGGAGCATCCATTGTTTCTCCACCCGTAATATTGAATACGGGTTGATAAAAATTCAGATAGGGTACCGTATTCTTACCGCCGAGAAGTTCGGCAATATTGGAAATGGTGGTGAGCGAATCGGCCTTCAGATGAATTCCCGTACTGTTTTTGGAAAAATGGAGCTCGGGATCACCAATCAGGATTTCGTCGTTCTTTTTGATGGAGTAATAGCCCGCGCGGAACCGGATACCATGCGTCAGAAGCAGGAGGGAATCGCCGGCAAAGGTAAATTGATTCCATTGCATCGGATGATGGAACTGCTGCTGCAGATTCTGTAGATGCAAATTGCTGAGTGAGGTGGTGAGCATTACCGAGTCCTTCCGAAACAAAAACGCGGTGTTTCTGCCGTGAATATCTTCAATCAGCCAGCTGAACGGACGATGCCCTTTTTGCGGCCTCGGCGAAATCGGTTTCTTTTCAAATCGGATGGTTGCATATTGCCATCCGACACCGGAAATCTGGAGAGATGAATCCAGCAGCCGGAATTTCTCAAGGAGGATATTGTCGGCCTCGGCGCTCAGCGTTTTGTCGGTAGTCGTCAGCAAAAGTTTATTACCCGAGAAGGTTGCGGTGGGGCCATCGAAATGTGCATTGTGAATATTCAGCAGGAGTTGATTTGTTTTGAGTGCGGCATTATCGATGTACAATTCTTCAACCGACTCTTCCATCTGTTCGCTGTTGTTGGCCATGAGCAGATCCCGGCCGCGAACGGAGCCGGTAACACCGGAAATATTCAGCATCGTTCCATTACCCAGATCGAATTCAAAGCTTCCATTTTCTGCACGGATTCTTTTTACCGTAATCAGGTCGTTCGCCGCATCCATCGCATCATAAATCTTAAAGGGTCTGGCGGCCATTCCAGCTCTTTTCCTGAAGACAATCGTCGGTGTGTGGAGGGTAACTTCATCGGCGATGATTTTCTTCTGAAAGAAAAGGGTTTGCCAATCGATGCCGGTAATGGTGAGCAAGGGTACGCGGTGTTCCCGATAGGCCATTCCCGGTTTGAGGCGATGGGTACTGATCGAAACGTTTTCCAGACGGAGTGCCTGATCTTCAAGGCCTATGCTTCGTAAACGAATTAGGTAGAGACTGTCGTGGCTGTACGATTCGTAGTCGTTAGCCTCGAGCATAAAACGATCGATATTGATGGGGGATGTACTGTCCGGAATGATCCTGAAGCCTTCAAACTCGATGATCCGGTTTTGTCCCGAAAAGGAAAAGCTCGCATTGCGACGGCCGCTCCGGATATCGAGAGACGCTTTTCGAAGTCCGATATAACGGAAATCCATATTTGTTCCTATATCCTGAATGACGTCGCGCAGTTCGAGTTTTTTTTCGGTTGTATCGGTACTGTCTTTCCGGACGATTTCGAATTCGAGGCGTGGCGCCGAACAATATACGGAGTCGGCTTTCAGGATTTCACTGTTGTAGAGTGCGCCGAAATCGATACGGCTGAGCATTATGGTATCGAAATTCGCTTTAAAGCGGTTATTGTATCCGGATGTCCCCAGGCTTTCGATATAACAGCTGTCGATGGCGAGGAGCTGGTGTTCCATATCAATCGACAAGCTCTTGAATCCTATTCGATGTTTTCCTCCCGGGAGATCGATTTTCTGTTCCCGTGTTTTGAAGACAATATTGTCGGCGAAGAATGGTTTGCCACTGGCCTGTTTTTCTTCGCTGGTGATCATCAGGTTATCAATCCGGAAATAAATATCGGAAACCGTTGTTACCGATGTCGGCTCTACGGTTTCATCACGCAGTACGAAGCTGGCGTTGGTAATGGTCATCTGGCGGATCTGCAGTCGTTGCAGGGCCTGGCGGATGGCGTTGTACACACGTCCCATTTCGGTTGACAGCGAAACATTGGTTGTTTTAGCCCTTTTGCTTCTCCGGATAACCTCGATCGATGGGCCGGGAATGACGAGGCCGGTTATGGTCAGTTTTTTATGAAAGATCAGTTGGCGCAGCGATGCAAGGGAAAGATTGATGTGCGGAACGGTAAACCGATAATTGGTTAGTGTATCCTTATTCAGGCTGGTCAGTTCGGCGTTTCGGATTTTCAGTTCATGGGATCGGTAGTTGTAGGAAATATCGTCCAGCTTCAGGCTTACCGTACCGTTGGATTCGCGGTAAACCGCTTCGCTCAGCAGGTTTTCGGCATTGGCCACCAGCCAGTAGTTCGCTCCGAATAAAAGCACAACCGGAATAAGGAGGATCAGTAGGATTCGTATGGCTTTTTTATAGCGGATTGGCATTGGTTTCAAATATACAAAACTCTGTAAAGGATTGTATATATTGAGTACGGACAACCCCGGGGAAAAGTTTACGCCGGAAAAGAAAAAAGGCAATGCGATTGCACTGCCTTTTCCAAAGTTAGTTGGCGTCTGGGCTAGCTGACACCTGCGCCCGGGTTGATGGCATCGTCCGGGTTTACAAAGTGGAGCTTGCCGTTACTGTCTTCTGCCATAAGAATCATTCCGTTGCTTTCAATTCCGCGCATTTTGCGGGGTGCGAGGTTAACCACAACCGTTACCTGTTTTCCGACAATTTCTTCGGGTTTGAAGTGCAGGGCGATACCCGAAACAATGGTTCGTGTTTCGAAGCCCAGATCAACCTGAAGTTTGAGCAGTTTGTCGGCCTTTTCAACTTTTTCGGCCGCAACAATCTTTCCGACACGGAGATCGATTTTGGCGAAGTCGTCGAACTGGATGGTGTCTTTAACCGGCGCTGATTTGCTTTCAGCTTCTGCTGCAGGCTGTGCAGATTCCAGAGCGGCTTTTACGGCTTTGGCTCTTTCTTCCAGTTTGGTCAGCTGTGCGGTGATCTCGGCATCTTCGATCTTCCGGAAGAGAAGTTCGGGTGCTCGGAGCGGATAACCGACATTCAGCAGTTTGATGCTTCCTGCATTGTCCCATTCCAGCATTTTTTCCACCACCTTCATCATGTGCAGCATTTTGCGTGAGGTATAGGGGAGGAAGGGGTTTACAAGAATGGACAGGTTGGCGGTGAGCTGCAGGCAGAGATGCAGGCAGTTGTTGATCTGCTGCTGTGCTTCTGCGGTAGGTTTGCCGCTTTCGTCGGTTGTTTTGGCAACGATCCAGGGCTGTTTGTCCTGCATGTATTTATTGCCTTTTCTTGCCAAATCGATCACTTCGAAGAGTCCTTCCCGGAACTTATATTGTTCGAGTAGTGATTCAACTTTTTCCTTGGTGGCGCGGATGTCTTCCACGAGTTGACGATCCTTTTCATCAGCAATTTCGGCATGGAAGGGAGGTACCTTTCCGTTACAGAGCTTGTGCATCAGCACAAAGGTTCTGTTCACAAAGTTTCCGAATATGCTTACCAGTTCGTTGTTGTTGGCATCCTGGAAACCTTTCCAGGTGAACTCACTGTCTTTGGTTTCCGGGGCGATCTGGGTAAGATAGTAGCGGAGTACATCGGCCATGGCGGGCCCGCCGGTGTCCGTTTTGATCCAGTCGTTGATATAGTCGTCCATTTCAATGCTCCAGCCACGACTGGTACTCATTTTATCCCCTTCCAGATTCATGAATTCGTTGGCGGGAACATTATCCGGCAGGATGTTACCGTTGAGTTTCAGCATTACCGGGAAGATGATGCAGTGAAACACGATATTGTCCTTGCCGATGAAGTGAACCAGCTTGGTGTTTTTGTCGTTCCAGTAAGGTTTCCAGTCCTTTCCATTGTCAAGTGCCCATTGTTTGGTGGCACTGATATAGCCGATGGGTGCGTCGAACCAAACGTAGAGCACTTTTCCTTCGGCATTGGCGAGCGGAACCTTCACGCCCCAGTCGAGGTCGCGGGTAACGGCTCTCGGCTGCAGGCCTCCGTCGATCCAGCTCTTGCACTGCCCCACCACGTTTGCCCGCCAATCGTCCTTATGTTCTTTCAGGATCCATTCGCGGAGAAATTCCTCATGGCGGTTAAGAGGAAGGTACCAGTGGGAAGTGGATTTTTTCACCGGAGGTTGTCCGCTCAAGGTCGATACCGGATTGATCAGTTCTTCCGGACTGAGGGATGTTCCGCATTTTTCGCACTGGTCGCCGTAGGCGCCTGGATTTCCGCAATTGGGGCAGGTTCCTTTGATGAATCGGTCGGCGAGAAAGGTTTTGGCTTCCTCATCGTAATACTGTTCGGACTCCTTTACCTCGAGTTCACCTTTTTCGAAAAGGTTGGTAAAGAATTCCTTTGCCGTTTCGTGGTGAATCGGGGCGCTGGTACGGTGGTATATATCGAATTGAATTCCGAGGTCCCGGAAATTCTGTTCAATAATCGGGTGGTATTTGTCGATGATGGCCTGCGCTGTGGTCCCTTCTTTCATCGCCTGGATAGGAATGGCCGTTCCATGCTCGTCGCTTCCACAAACAAAAACTACATCTCTTTTTTTCGCCTTGAGGTATCGCACATATATATCGGCGGGCAGATAAGCCCCCGCGAGATGTCCTATATGTTTAAGGCCGTTGGCGTAAGGCAGTGCTGCCGTAATCAGATATCTTTTAATCTCTTGCATATGCCGGTCTTTAGTCTTCGGGCCGGGGAAATCCGGGCCGGGGTGCAAAAATACCTCAATGGGGGCGAACCGGGAAAAAAATGGTACTTTAAGGCCATGATAAGGTCCGACTTCATCCGAGCATTGATTGGTGGAAGTTTGCCTGCCTTTCTGGACAGGTTTTCCCTCGAAGCACCGCTACCACCTCTTCAGCCGCCCTTCCTTAAAGCCGGTTCCAGAATCGGAATTCCTGCTCCGGCAGGTTATATGTTCGCCCAGGAGCTCCGCCCGGCCATGGAACTTCTTTCGTCCTGGGGATTTGTGCCCGTGCCGGGCAACAGTCTTAACCGACAATGGGGCAATATGGGCGCTCCCGACGATATCCGGATGGCTGATTTTCAGCAAATGCTTGATGCTCCCGATCTCGACGCAATCCTCTGTGCACGCGGTGGTTATGGTTTTGTCCGGATCATCGACCGGTTGAATTTTTCCCGGTTCAACAAAAAACCGAAGTGGATCATCGGATTTTCGGACGCTACGGTTATTCATGCCCATCTTTCCCGTATATCGGGCATAGCGTCGATCCATGCCAAAATGTGCAACAGCTTTCCAACGGATTTCGCAACCGCAGATCCGGTAGTAAAGGAAACCTTGATTGCCTTCCGGAACATGCTCTCGGGCGAATCCATGTTGCTGAAAACGGCTTCATCACCCTTCAATATCAACGGCGAGGCTAGAGGTATATTGATCGGCGGCAACCTCTCCGTGCTGGTGCAGCTGCTCGGCTCAAACTCCTTTCCAGATACGAGGGGAAAAATCCTGTTTCTCGAAGATGCCGGTGAATACCTCTATCATTTCGACCGCATGTTCTGGGCACTTGAGCGCTCCGGCGTATTGCGGCAAATCAGGGGACTGCTGATCGGCGGATTCCGGATAAAACCCTCGGAGAATCGCGCAGAAGAATTTCCGTTATCGATAGAGCAGATCGTGCTCGAAAAGGTAAAGAATTACGGCTATCCGGTCGCTTTCGATTTTCCGACAGGCCACCAGAAAAATAATTTCCCGCTCAAATCGGGAGCCATGGTGGAGATGAAGGTGGAAGAAAAGGGCGTTCTGGTTCGGGAAATAATACCTTAAACCGTTAGTTTTGCCGTATGTCAACACTTCAGGTTAAAATTATCAATCAATCTTCGCATCCACTTCCCTCCTATGCAACCGTAGGTTCTGCCGGAATGGATATCCGCGCGAATCTGGAAACTGCCGTTGTTCTTCAACCCATGGAACGACAACTGATTCCCACCGGCCTGTTTATGGAACTCCCCGAAGGCTATGAAGCGCAGATCCGCCCCCGAAGCGGTCTGGCTATCAAACAGGGTATTACCTGCCTGAATACACCCGGAACCATTGATGCCGACTACAGGGGGGAAATCAAGGTTATTCTGATCAACCTTTCCACCGAACCCCAAACCATTCAGCCCGGCGACCGCATTGCACAAATGGTGATTCAATCCGTTGTTCAGGTTTCCTGGGTTCCCGTAACAGCCCTCAACGATACGGAACGAAGCGCGGGAGGATTCGGCCACACTGGAAAATCCTAATACTTGCCATATTTTTTAAACCTAAACAAAATGCAACTAAGAACCCTAACGCTATTGCTTTGCCTTATTTTTATCGGTTGTCGTTCATCCCGCAAAATGCAGCAAATTATAGATGTGAAGGAAACGCCGCCGGTCGTAGTCCTCACGCCGGGCGTGGAAACCTCCCGTGACGACTCGATGCAGTTGATCCAGGACATTCTTACTCGGGTCGACAGCAACCGGATCAACTTTAACACCTTTTCCGCCAAAATTAAACTTGATCATGCGGAAGACGGTAAAAAGAATGAACTCACCGTATTTGTCCGAATGCGGAAAGATAGTGTCATATGGCTTTCCATCAACGCTATCCTCGGTATCGAAGCGATGCGGGTAATGATTACACCGGATAGCGTAAAGGTTATGGACAAGCTCAACAAGAGAGCCTTTGGCTTTCAGATCGGCTATCTGGAAGAAATCGTCGGACTTCCCGTTGATTTCGCGACGGTGGAAAACATTTTTGTCGGAAATCCCATTATCGGCTCCGACACCGCCGAAGCCTATATCCCCGGCCCGGGAACAATCGGGCTGCTTTTCCGACGGGAAACCCTACGTAACCTCCTGACGCTCAGTACCGATAATTTATTGATGCTGAGTGCCCGTATCGACGAGCCGGACGTGAAATTCGGCCGGGCTTGCCTGATTACACACGGCAACTATGAACAAAAGAACGGACGTTTTTTCCCTTTGTTCCGGAGTTTTTCGTTTACGGGAAGGATGAAGATGGAAGTGAAGATGGATTTCAAGCAATACGGTTTTAACGAACCTTTATCATTCCCTTTTAGCATACCGGCAGGCTATTCGCGGAATTAGTCGCGTATCTTTGAACAGAAAAAATATCAGTAGTTATGCAGAAGAAGTGGTGGTTCCTGTTTGCATTTGTTTTTTTTGCCCTTGCAAGCCAGGCTCAGAAATCAAGATCTGAACTTGAGAAGGAGCGCTCTGCCATTCAACGTGAAATCGACGATATACGGAAAGCGCTGAATGAAACCTCCAAAACCCGGAAGAGTTCGCTGACGCAACTCGCTCTTCTGCAACGAAAGCTTCGTCTGCGCGAAAAGGCCATCGGAACCATCAACCAGGAAATCAAGGCCATTAACGACAATATGTATCTCTCGGCGCTCGAAATCAAAAAACTGAAGAACGAGCGCGATACGCTCAAGCAGCAATATGCCGAAAGCCTGGTATATGCCTATAAAAACCGCAGCAACTACGACTTTCTCAACTTTATTTTTTCGGCCTCCAATTTCAACGATGCGCTCAAACGGATGGCCTATCTGAAAACCTACCGACAATACCGTGAACAAAAAAAGGAGGAGATCGAACGAACGGAACTGGCCCTGCAGGCCAAGATCGATCAACTGAAGCTGGTGCGTCAGGATAAGGACAAGGCTCTTGAAAGCGCAAACAGGGAAAGGGCTGTGCTGGCTGAAGAGAAAAAAGAACAGGATCAGGTGGTGGCCAAACTCCGGTCCAAAGAAAAGGAACTGAATAAGGAAATCGCCAACAAGCGGGCATTGGATAAAAAGCTTCAGGCGTCTATCAATGCGGCCATCAAACGTGAACTCGCCGCCGCCCGCGAAGAAGAAAAGAAACGTCAGAAAGCGCTGGAAGATGCGCGAAAGGCAGAGCTGGCCAGGGCCGCGGCGGATAAAACCGCTTCGCCGAACAAACCAACGACGACCACCACACCGGCAACAAAGCCGGCCACTCCCACCACTACAACGCCCCCAAATACGTCAACGGCTTCCACCACTCCCCAAAGGGCAAAAAGTGATTTCGAGATGACGCCGGAAGGGGTGATTTCCTCCACCAACTTCGAAAAGAACCGCGGTTCCCTGCCCTGGCCCCTGGAAACGGGCACGGTGGTGTACGACTACGGCCCGCAAACCTATGAGGGTACCTCACTTAAGTTCGACAATGATGGGTGGACATTCCAGACACCGATCGGTCAACCGGTAAAAGCCATTTTCGATGGGGAAGTGACTTCTGTAAACGTATTTGATATGGCCACCGGCTCCCAGGTTGTGATGCTCAAGCACGGTAAGTACTTCTCCGTATACGGAGGCGTGGTCAATGTTACCGTGACTAAGGGGCAACATGTGAAGGCCGGACAGGTACTTGGCAAGGCTGCCACCAGTATGGAAGGGGTGGGAGAAATGGAATTTCGTCTCCTCAACGAAACGAAATTTGTCAATCCTGCGCTTTGGCTGAAACGGAAATAACAGGTCCAATCTATTAAGATACGAAAAAAAAACGGTTTCTGCAACCGGTTTTTTTATCCCGGATTTCCTGGGAGAAGATGTACTTAAATCCCGAATCCGGCGTTCGAGGGGAAGACCAAAAGAAACCCCATGCTGAGAAAATTAAGGCTACTGGTTCTTTTTTTCTTACTGGCCTCTTCCGCAACCGCCCAAAAATCCCGCTCCGAACTCGAAAAGGAGAGGGCCGGCATTCAGGCGGAGATCGAAGAAATCCAGTCGGCCCTGAAGGAGGTTTCCCGAAACCGCAAGACCCTGCTGAACCAGGTTTCCCTCCTGCAACGCAAACTCCGCCTGCGTACCCGGGCGGTCAGTAATATCAATCAGGAAATTCGGGCCATCTCCGACGAAATCTATCTTTCTGCATTGGATATCCGCCGACTCAAGGGGGAATTGGATACCCTGAAGCTCCACTACGCCCAAACCTTGGTGTACGCGTACAAATACCGTAGCAACTACGATTTTCTCAACTTCGTTTTCTCTGCTTCCAATTTCAATGATGTTATCCGGAGAGTTGCCTACTTCAAGGCCTATAAATCGTACCGTGAGAAGAAGGTTGAAGAAATTGAACGCACCCGGATTGCGCTCCCAGGAAAAAATCGACGCCCTAAAGATTGCCCGTAAGGAAAAGGATAAAGCGCTTGAAGATGCCCGTAAGGAACGTGCGGTGCTGGCCGATGAAAAACGCGAACAGGATAAGTTTGTTTCGGTGCTGCGCACCAGGGAAAAGGAATTGAATGGGGAGATCTACGAGAAACGGGCGCAGATCCGGAAAGTTCAGGAAACCATCAACTCCGCGATCCGCACGGAACTGAATGCCGTTCGGGCCGAAGAAAAATCGCGCTCCGCGCGGGAGGATAAGTCAACTTCCACAGCCCTTTCGGGTTCCGGGGGCACGGCCGTCCGACGGGCCGCCAGCGAATTTGAAAATACCCCCGAGGGTGTCATCTCATCCTCAAACTTTGAAAAGAACCGGGGTCAGCTTCCCTGGCCCGTAGAAACCGGCACGGTGATTTATCATTTCGGGAGAAACGCGGTGGCCGGTATGAACGGCATTACCCTCGACAACAACGGCCTTACGATTCAAACACCTATCGGACAACCGGTAAAGGCCATTTTTGACGGCGAAGTAATCAGCGTCAGTATGCTCGACGCTGCCAGCGGGGCCATGCTCATCACCATCCGGCACGGCAAGTACTTCACTTCCTATGGGTATGTGAAGGGCGTAACGGTGTCCAGGGGACAGCAGGTTTTGGCCGGCCAGACCCTTGGCGGAGTGGCCGTGGGGGCCGATGGAGTGGGCGAACTGGAATTCTGTATTACGCAGGAATCGAGGTTTATCAACCCGGCGCTTTGGCTGAAACGGCGTTAATAGCCCTAGGGCAAACACTGAACAAAGCGGTTGTACAGCTTCTCGTAATCGGGAACAATCTCATGAATATCGAACTGCTTCGCATGTTCAAAAGACTGCTTTTTGAAGCTTTCCAGCATTTTCCCGTTGCCCAGAAGGTTGATGGCAAAATGGCTCATCGACTGGATGTCGCCTACATTGGCGAGAAAGCCGGTAACCCCGTGAATATTCACTTCAGGCAAACCGCCCGCATTGGTAGAAATGACCGGAACGCTGGCGGCCATCGCTTCAAGAGCGGCCAAACCAAAGCTTTCGTATTCCGAAGTAAGTAGGAAGAGATCGGAGATCGCGAGGATTTCCTCGATTTGCTCCTGCCGGCCCACAAACCGCACATCTTCTTCAATTCGTAGTTCCCGGCAAAGGCTTTCGATATTGGGACGTTCCGGACCATCGCCCACAAGCAACAGCTTGGAAGGGATTTTGCGTCGAACCTCCGCAAATATTTCCACCACATCTTCCACCCGTTTTACCTTCCGGAAATTCGAAGCGTGCAACAGGATTTTTTCGCCGTTGGGGGCAATCACCTTTCGGAAGGCATCGATCGGTTTCTTGCTGAAGCGGGCCACGTCAACAAAGTTGTTGATGACCTCGATCTCCTTCTCAATTTTGAAGGATCGGTAGGTTTCGTCGCGGAGGTTTTGGGAAACCGCTGTTATCGCGTCGCTTTCGTTTATGGAGAAGGTCACCACCGGGGCATAGGTTTTATCGCGTCCCACCAGGGTGATATCTGTTCCGTGAAGTGTGGTGATTACCGGAATGTTTTTCCCGCTTTTTTTCAGGATCTGTTTGGCCATAAACGCGGCGGAAGCATGCGGAATGGCGTAGTGAACATGAAGCAGGTCGATATTGTTGTTGCTGATCACATCCACCATCGTGCTGGCCAGAGCCGTTTCGTAGGGTGGGTAGTCGAACAGCGGGTAGGTGGGGACCCGAACCTCATGATAAAATATATTGGCATTAAACTCGATCAGACGAACCGGTTGCTGATAGGTAATGAAATGTACCTGATGTCCCTTATCCGCCAAAGCTTTTCCCAATTCTGTCGCCAGAACCCCGCTTCCTCCGAAAGTAGGGTAACAAACTATTCCTATTCGCATTGTTACACTGGTTATTATGCTAAAAGTAACGACAAATCTATAACAGTTTCGGCTCATATCTGTTTAATTTGCAGAATTACTCATTTGCCGTAGATTTAAACTGCCGATTCCGTTATCAAAAGCCTGCGCATGAAAAAAATACTTCTGGTGTTCTTCTCCCTCATTCTGATTGCTGTGGCCGGTTATATCGGCTGGAAATATTATTACGTTTTCGGAGAAGGCGTTAAAAGTGGAACGCTGAACTATGTTGTTCGAAAAGGCGATGTCTTCAAGACCTATGAGGGTAAACTGATTCAGGAGGGAATACGGTCGCGCACGCCCGGCGCCATTCAGTCGTATGAATTTGAATTTTCCGTAACGGACCCGAAACTGGCCGAAAAGTTGATGGCCAACAGTGGGAAGGAGTTCGACCTGCACTACAGGGAATATCACGGCGCGCTTCCCTGGAGGGGTTTCAGCCGCTATATTGTAGACAGTATCGTTGCGATGCGCTAACTTGCCTCTTATGCAAAAGCCTTCAGACATTATTGCTCCTCCACTTCTCGCGCCGGGCGATAAAATCGGTATTGTATTGCCTGCGGGATATATGGATCCGGACCGGGTTAGCGATTGCATCCGTTCTCTTAACGAGGCCGGCTTTGACGTAATCACCGGTGAAACGGTGAAGGGAAGGTCCGATAACTATTTTTCCGGGACGGATGAAGAGAGAAGGGCGGATCTTCAGAAAATGCTCGATGATACGTCACTTGCTGCCATTCTTTTCGGGCGCGGCGGATATGGCATGGGCAGAATTATCGACAGTCTCGATTTCTCGACCTTTGTTCGTTCGCCCAAATGGTTGGTCGGGTTCAGCGATATTACCATCCTGCTCAATCATGTTTTTTCCAATTTCGGTATAGCCAGTATTCATGGTCCGATGGCTGCCGCCTTTATTGGAGAAGGAAAGGAAACGGAGTCGGTGAAATCATTGATGCATGCGCTTTCCCATCCTTATTACCGCTATACCACCGCATCGCATCCCTATAATCGCCACGGTGTTTGTTCGGGAAATCTGATCGGAGGGAATCTTTCGCTTCTCGCCAATGCCATCGGCACTTCTTCGGATATGAACTATGAGGGAAAGATTCTTTTTATCGAGGATATCGGTGAGTACCTGTACGCCCTCGACCGGATGTTGCTTCAACTGGATCGTGCCGGCCGGTTCCGCAAGCTTTCGGGACTTATTTTGGGCGGATTTACCGATATGAAAGATACGGTGCGCCCTTACGGCAAACCTTTGGATGAAATCCTGTGGGAGCGTTTCGCGGCATACGATTTTCCGGTATGCTTCGACTTTCCGGTGAGTCACGACGAACGAAATTTTGCCCTGAAGCACGGACTCGTGCACACCCTCGAAGTGAAGGATGAAGAGGTTGTGCTCTCCCTGAATCCCACGCCTTTTCAGCCGCAGAATCCCTATATTCTGGTATAATCGAAATTGAATCTGAGGTTTGGCGCAATAGATTTTGTCTATCTTTGTGGTATGACACTTACCCAGCTTGAATATATCGTGGCTGTTGATACCTATCGTCATTTTGCCACCGCCGCCGAGCATTGTTATGTTACCCAGCCGACCCTGAGTATGCAGATCCAGAAACTGGAGCAGGAACTTGGCGTTAAAATTTTTGACCGTAGCAAACAGCCAGTGATGGCAACCGATATCGGTGAAGAAATTATTATTCAGGCCAGACGAATCCTCAGCGAGAGTTCCCTGCTGCAGCAGATTGTAAGTGACCGGAAGGGGCTTCTCCAGGGAGAACTGAAACTGGGCATCATCCCCACCCTGGCACCCTATCTGCTTCCGCTGTTTATTCCCAACTTCGCCAAAAAATATCCTTCCGTAAAACTGAAGATCGTTGACCTTACAACGGATGTTATCATCGAACATCTGAAAAATGGAAGAATTGATGCGGGGCTGCTGGTGACACCGCTCAGCGATCAGGCCATCCGTGAATATCCTTTGTTTTATGAAGAAATGGTGGCCTATGTTTCCAAAAACAATCCGGCCTACCGCAAAACCTATCTGGCGCCGGGCGACCTCGATCCCACAAAGCTCTGGCTTCTGGAGGAAGGACATTGCTTCCGCACCCAGATCATGAATCTCTGCGAACTCAAGAGAACCGCCACTTCCGACAACAGTTTTGAATACGAGGCGGGCAGCATCGAAACCCTCCGGAAAATGGTTGAAATCAACAACGGTGCAACGGTATTGCCCGAGTTGGCTACCATCGATCTGAATGCCAAACAGCAATCGCTGATCCGGCATTTCCGGTCGCCTTCGCCCATGCGCGAAGTGAGTTTGGTGATTCACCGCGACTTTGTAAAAAGGAGATTGATTGAAGTGCTCCGGGAAGAAATCCTGGAGAGCCTGCCGGAGAAAATCCGGAAGAACAAGGCTAAAAAAGTGATTCCCGTTTAACCCCCGATACCTCCTTTAAGATTGATCAGATTGGTGTAGGGCTTCATTTCCTGCAGCTGATGGATGGCTACCGCGCTGCGCACACCCCGGCGGCAGTAGAACACCACGGGGATGTCCATTGGTATTCTTTCCTGGTGCTGCGGGATTTCCGCAAGGGGGATCCATTCTCCGCCGATATGGAACTGCATCCTTTCGTCTTCTTCCCGTACATCTACCAGCAGGTATTTCTTGCCTTCAGCCTTCCATTTTTCCAGCTCTTCTATCGAGATTTCTTTCATTTCGTTTAATCTGTTTCGTTGTTGACCCGTACAAGTTGAAGATTGCTTACCGGTGCCACGATGAGGGGGAATTTTTCAATGATCACGTTAGCCGTATCCAGCCCAAAGCCACGTTCTTCGGAGAGGCTTATCTCCTTTACCCAGAAATACAGACGCATGATCAGACGTTCGGTGAAGGGGAGGTCGTTGTCCTGAGACAAATATTTTTCCATCACAATAAACTGAAAATCGCCCACTACGTTATTCTTTTCCAGCGACTCGTATCGGCTGGTGATATTCACTTCCTTGTTCCGCACCAATTCTTCCACCACTTTCCGGAACATCAGGTTGATCCGTTGCTGAACGCGGAACCCGAGCCGGAATTCAACTCGGATAATATCGTTGGGGATGATATGGTCTACCGAATATTCGCAGGTATAGGGGTCATCCAGGGTGTCCACATGCACAAACCAATAGATGTCGGCACGTTTCGGCTTCCGGTTCAGGATCGAATAGATGATCTTGTGTTCAATTTCCTTGGGGTTATTGGCACTTGTAAGATAAACCAGATGGGTGGCGTATTTGGGAACGGTTTTATCGTTGCTGAGTTCCTGAAGCATGGGAACATACTGGTCCAGCCGCACGAATTCGACATAGCGGTTTTTGATTTTCCGTGAACGGAACCAAACGTACATGACGGTAAACATCAGACCTCCGATCAGCAGGGTAAAATAACCGCCGTGGGTGAACTTGATCAGGTTGGCCGTGAGGAAGGACAGCTCGATGGTGAGGTAAACGCCGAGGAAAAGATAAATCCACATGGGGTTTACCCGTTTTGACACCAGGTAGTTGGCGAAAAGTATGGTGGTGGCGAGCATGCCCATGGTGATGGCCAGGCCGTAGGCGGCTTCCATGCTGGAAGCATCCTGGAAATACAGAACCACACCGCAGCAACCCAGATAAAGCATGAGGTTAATGCCGGGAATATAAAGTTGTCCCTTTTCTTCGGACGGGTAGTTGATCTTCATTCGGGGCCAAAGGTTGAGTCGCATGGCTTCACTGATCAGGGTGAAGGAGCCGGAGATCATCGCCTGGCTGGCGATTACGGCGGCTGACGTGGCGATGATGATGCCGAAGACCAGGAACCAGTGCGGCATTAGGTCGTAGAAGGGGTTCAGGCCCAGTGCCTTGGTTGCGGTTTGTCCGCGGTAATGTGCCAGGAGATTGGCCCCCTGTCCGATATAGTTGAGAAGCAGACAGGCTTTTACAAAAATCCATGAAATGCGGATATTCCCCCGGCCGCAGTGACCCAGATCGGAATACAGGGCTTCCGCACCGGTGGTACAGAGAAATACGGCCCCCAATACCCAGAATCCGGCCGGGTAGGTAACCAGAAACTCGATGGCGTAGTAGGGACTGAACGCTTTAAGAACCGAAAGATCGTCGGCAAAATGGTAGATGCCCAATACGCCGAGCATGGTAAACCATATGCCCATAATGGGACCGAATAATTTTCCGATGGAAGCCGTTCCGAACTGTTGGGAAAAAAAGAATACGCTTAAAATCGCCAGGACGATGTAAACAATGGTAGACTGTGGAATGTCGTAGAGGGAGGGGATCTGTTTCAGACCTTCAATGGCCGAGGTAATGGAAATGGGAGGGGTGATGATGCCATCGGATATGAGTGCTGCACCTCCGATCATGGCCGGCAATACCAGCCATTTGCGCCTTCGTCGGACCAGGGCATAAAGCGAAAAGGTTCCGCCTTCCCCGTTATTGTCGGCCCGAAGGGTCAGAATGACATATTTTACCGTAGTTTGAAGGGTTATGGTCCAGATAATGCAGGACAGGCTTCCAAGAATCAGGTGATCTGAAATAACTTTATTCGAAATAATCGCGTTAAATACGTACAGGGGAGAAGTCCCGATATCACCGAAAATAATCCCTAAAGCAATGACGAGGCCTCCCGCTGTGACTTTATTCAGATTTTTACCCACGATGCTGTATTATAATAGAATAGAATACAAAGGTATAGGGAATTTGATTAATCCCTAAAGGATATGTAAAAATTACGCTATTGGCAATTTACGCACAACCTTTGCCGTATATTTTGGTATCTATCTTGTACATTTATCATACTAAATAACCGGAGATATGTTTTACAGATTGTTGGCCGTTATGTTTTTGGTCATCGCTGCGGCCGGACATTCCCAGGCCCAGCGCATTACCTATGCAGAACCGGAAAGGGAAGATACAAGACGAACGAACTTTGAAATTGTCGGCAAGTTGGGACAAAACTACCTGGTGTTCAAAAACAACAGGAGTTCCAATGATATCTGTGTGTACGACAACGACATGCGACTGGTGAAGCGTGTAAATCAGGAATTTATGCCCGAGAAAATCATCAATGTCGACTTTGTTACACACCCCGACCATGCCTACATGATTTATCAGTACCAGAAGAAGAATATCGTTTACTGTATGGGCGTTAAGATCGGTCCGGATGGAAAAAATCTTTCGGAACCGATGGAACTGGATACCACCCAGGTAAACTTCAATGCCGACGATAAACTCTATACTACGCTGGTGAGCGAGGATAAAAAGATGATCATGGCGCTCAAGATCAACAGCCGCAACTCCAAGCGCTTTATTTTTACCTCGGTATTGATGGACGGCCAGCTCAACCGCATCGAAAAGCATCAGATTCCGATGGAAATGGATGAGCGCAACGACTATTTCACAGACTTTTATCTTGCCAATTCCGGCGACCTGATCTTCGGGAAATGCATGCGTACCGGCAGTAACGACAATATCAACAAATTCTCGCTGGTGCAGAAGTTTAAGGGAGTTGACTCCTTTAACGTCCGTCCTTTTGAGTTGGACGGAAAATATCTGGATGAGGTAAAAATCCGTATCGACAACCTCAACCGGCAATACCTGCTCACGGCCTTCTACTACAAGGCCAAAAGAGGGAATATTGAAGGATTGTACACGGCATCCTTCGATCAGAAGGGAGATACGCTGCTCCGTCATAAAGCCATACCGTTTAACGACGATCTGCGCAATCTGGCCAAGGGGGAAGCCAACGTTAAAATGGCGTTTAACGATTATTTCATCAGAAATATCATCCCAAAGCGTGATGGAGGGTTTATTATGATGGCCGAAGCCACCTACACGACTTCCAGGGGCTATACCTACAACCGCTGGGACTACCTATACTGGCGGAATCCATGGATGATGCCTTCCGATTACTATTTCTGGAACCGGTACTACAGCCCCTGGGGCTGGAATTCCTGGAGATACAATAACTCCCCGGCAACCCGCTACCATGCCGACAATATCATGATCCTTTCCTTCAACAACCAGGGGGAAATGGAATGGAGCAACGTGATACCGAAAACCCAGTTCGACGATGAAAGCGATTTCCTGATTTCCTATACTTCCCTGGTTACCGGAGGACAGATCCGCTTCCTGTTCAACCTGATGGAGAAGCGTACCCTGATGCTGAATGAGCAGGTAATTGATGCCGATGGACAATTAACGCGCTCTCCAACCGTTAAAGGGCTGAATAAGGGCTATGAATTTATGCCCAAGTTTGCAAAGCAGGTATCTGCAAATCAAATAATTATTCCGTGTTTTTACAGAAATTATATTTGCTTTGCGAAAATAGATTTCTAATAAAATCCAGCCTGTGGTAGGAATATTTAAGCAGAAAAACCCAGGGAACGCCCTGCTATTACTTATTTACGGACTTGTCATCAAGTTTCCGCTCTTTTTGAGCCCCGCATTCCCAAGAGTCCGTCAGGAAGACGGATTTTTATACCGCCGACTGATCGAGTGGCTGGGGGGCGATGGTACCAACCCCATGGTTTTTTCCGTTCTGGCTTTTCTGCTGCTGTTTACCCAGGCCAGTCATATCAATAAAATCGTAAATGATCATAGGCTCATGCCCCGTTCCAATTACCTCGCGGGCATGAGCTATTTTCTTATTACCTCGTTTTTCCCCGAATGGAGCCAGTTTTCGGCGGGGCTGATCGTGAATTCGCTGCTGATCTGGGCCGCGGTAAAAATGATGGCCCTTTACAATTCGGCCGCTCCCAAAACCCAGCTGTTCAATATCGGGATACTGGTGGGTTTATCCTCCTTTCTGTTTTTCCCCGCCGCAGCCTTTGTGGTACTGGTGTTTTTTGCCTTGCTGCTGATGCGCCCCTTCCGCATTTCCGAGTGGATTGTGACGCTCATGGGCCTGCTGACACCCTACTATTTCCTGTTTATCGTGCTTTTCCTGACCCAGAACTGGAATCCCGGCCCCTACATGCCGCATATCTCATTCAGTATCATGCACTTCAAACCATCCGTTTGGGTGGCTACGGGGATCTCGATGATGATTATCCCCTTTCTGGCGGGCGGCTATTTTGTACAGGCCAACCTTGGTAAAATGCTGATTCAGACCCGAAAAGGGTGGAGTCTCCTGCTGTTTTACCTCCTGGTATCCTCATTTATCCCCTTTATCAACAGTACCGACGATTTTATCAACTGGGTATTGTGTACCGTGCCCTTTGCCTTTTTCCATGCGGCAGCCTATTTCTATTCCCAGAATTCCTGGTTTCCGGCCCTGCTGCACTGGGGCAGCTTCGGCGTGGCCATTTACCTTAACTATTTTGTTCGTTAAACCTATGTTGAAGGAGCCTGGATTGGTTTTGCCGTGCACGATTTTGTCGTAACTTTGCCCTTTCCAAAAAATATCGAAATCAGACTATATGAAATTTGGCGTTGTTGTTTTCCCCGGTTCCAACTGTGACAGAGATATGCAGGACGCGCTGCAAAACGATCTGGGTCAGGAGGTTATCATGCTCTGGCACAAGGATATAGACCTTAGCATGTTTACTACCGACGACTGTATTGTACTGCCCGGTGGATTCTCCTACGGTGACTATCTCCGCTGTGGTGCCATCGCCCGTTTCAGCCCCATGATGCAAAGCGTTATCGAATTTGCCGGAAAAGGAGGAAAGGTTCTGGGTGTGTGCAACGGCTTTCAGATTCTCTGCGAAGCAGGACTGCTTCCCGGTGTATTGCTGAGAAACGCCAGTCAGAAATTTATTTGCAAAAACGTTCATATTATCGGTCAGGAAGGAAAGGCACTGAAAATTCCCGTAGCGCACGGGGAAGGCCGTTTCTATGCAGATGACGCTACCCTGGATAAACTGGAAAGCAATGGACAGATCATCTACCGTTACTGCGATGCGGAGGGAAATATTACTCCCGAAGCCAATGTTAACGGAGCTGTCCGCAATATCGCCGGTGTCTGCAACGAAACACGCACCGTATTCGGTATGATGCCGCACCCTGAAAGGGCATGCAGTACCGTGCTGGGAAATACCGATGGATGGGACGTTTTCCGTTCTCTTTTGATAAAAGAATTGCCAGTTTTGGTGTAGCTAACACCTCGGTTCGTCCACTTTTATAATTTCTTTAGCAAAGTTTCGTGCAACTTTGGCGGTATCGTTTCTTCTAATAAGAAAATCAATGTTATGCTGATGAAAAAATTACTATTCACTGTATTACTGCTCGCCGGAACAGTTGCCGCCGTTGTTGCTCAGTCTAACTCCGCTGTGAGCTGGAAATACTCCGCCAAGAAAATCGCCGACAAAACTTACGAAGTACATATGACCGCTACCATCACCGGTAATTGGCACCTGTATTCTCAGGACGGTGGCGATGGTCCCGTATCTACTACTTTTAAATTCACCAGCAACCCACTGCTCACCCTCGATGGAAAAGTTAAGGAAGTTGGTAACCTGAAAAAAGTATTCGAAGAAGCTTTCGGATCTGAAGTACGCTATTACGAAAAAACCGTTGACTTCGTTCAGGTGGTAAAGGTTAAGGGTAAAGCAAAAACTGCTCTTGCCGGAACCGTCGAATTTATGGTCTGCAACGACAAGGAATGTCTGCCTCCTTCTGAAGTTCCTTTCAAAATTGCAATCGGCGGGTAGTATCCTATATTCTATCCGATGTTATACGTAACTATCTTAAACAACGGGTTCTGTCAAAAGAACTCGTTTGTTTTTTCGATACGCTAACTTAATGTGAACCCCGCGATGAAAAAAATACTGTTCGCTTTGTGGGCCATGATCTGTGTGGTTTCAACACTCAGTGTGTCAGCCCAGGACTCCACCGCTGCTTTACCTGTAAGTGTATCCTATTCCGGTAAACACGTCAGCGGAAACCAATACCTCATTACCGCCAAAATTTCCATTGCGGAAGGATGGCGCCTCTTTTCCACAACCATGAAGGACGACGAACCGAATTCCCGGTTTACGCTCGATACCTCAGCCAAAGCAGTCATTGCGGGTGCGGTTGAAGAAAAAGGAAACCTTCTCGAACAAAAAGAAGAATTATTTGATGGAATGCTCGTTCGCGTGTTTGAAAAAGACGCCGAATGGAGTTTTCCTGTTGAAGTGAACGACAAATCTACCGACCTTAAGGGCGAACTGATGGTGATGGCGATCAAGGGAGAAGATGTTATCGGCCCCGAGCCCATTGCCTTCCGTTTTTCATTCGACGGTGCCGGTGGAATTGTTGCCAAAAGCACTACTCTGGCCGAATCTGCGGAAGCGGCCAACGCCATCAAACGTTCTTCCATCGACCTGCAGAACCCGGTTATGGACTGTGGTGGTACAGGTGTTGAAGGCAACGAAGGTCAAAGTCTCTGGAAAATCTTTGTTCTCGGTCTCCTCGGCGGTCTGCTCGGCCTGATCATGCCCTGTACCTTCCCGATGATTCCGCTGACCGTATCCTTCTTTACCAAAAAATCAGAAGATCGTTCTAAAGGAGTGTTCAACGCCTTTATGTATGGCTTCTTTATCTTCCTGATCTACGTGTTGCTCAGCGTTCCCTTCTATTTCCTCGATGCAGGAAGTTCGGATATCCTGAACAACATCTCTACCAACGCCTGGCTTAACATTGCCTTTGCCGTTATATTCTTTGTGTTTGCCCTATCCTTCTTTGGCCTCTTTGAAATCGGCCTGCCCAGCAGCATGACCAACAAAGTGGATTCGAAGTCGAGCGTCGGCAGCCTCGGCGGAATCTTCTTCATGGCACTTACGCTGGCCATTGTTTCCTTCTCCTGTACCGGACCGATCCTCGGTTCCCTGCTGGTAGGAGCCCTGAACCAGGACGGTGGTGCCCTTCAGCTGACGGTGGCGATGGGTGGATTCGGACTGGCACTGGGTCTGCCGTTCGGACTTTTCGCCCTCTTCCCCAACTGGCTCAGCCGTCTGCCCCGCTCCGGTGCCTGGATGAACTCCGTTAAAATCGTGTTCGCATTCGTGGAACTGGCACTGATGATCAAGTTCCTCTCCAATGCCGATCTGGTTATGCACTGGGGTATTCTTAAGAGAGAAGTATTCTTTGCGATCTGGATTGTTATCGGACTCCTGCTGACACTTTACCTCTTCGGTATTCTGAAATTCAAACACGATCCCCCGCCGGCAAAACTGTCCAAGGGACGGATCCTGCTGGGTGTTTTCTTCCTGGCGTTTACCGTATACCTGATTCCGGGTCTGACCAATACCAAATATGCCAACAGGGCTCTCGTAAGTGGATTCCCGCCGCCGATGAGCTACAGTATTTACGGACATGAGGCGGCTGCTGGTAAAGGTGTGGAGCCGAACGTGCTTAACGACTACGAAAAAGCGCTGCAGCTGGCCAAAGAAACCGGCAAACCGGTATTGATCGACTTCACCGGGTGGGCTTGCGTGAACTGCCGTAAAATGGAAGAAAACGTTTGGACCCAACCGGAAATCGAGTCCCTGATCAAGGACAACTTCGTGCTGGTATCGCTGTATGTCGACGATAGAAAACAACTTCCCGACGAAGAACAGTTTATGTACACTTCTGCCGACGGAAGTAAAAAGCCGATCAAAACCGTTGGAGATAAATTTGCTACCATGCAGGCTGAAAACTTTAAAAACGCTTCTCAGCCGCTGTATGTAATTGTTAGTCCCGACGAACAACTACTGAACCGCCCGGTTGGTTACACGCCATCCGTAAGCGAATACGAAGCCTGGCTGAAATGCGGACTCGACGCTCTGAAAAAATAAATTCAACAATCTATTTTCCTAAACCGGCCACCATGGCCGGTTTTTTTGTGACATCGTGGACAACTCTGCCCTGCCGCGGACAATTGCTGTGAACAGCAGCGTTGGTGTCCGGGTATCCGATCAGTTGCGTGGACAAGGATGGGAAATGAGGAAATGAAGTGCAGAACAGTGCTGCCGTATGGAAGCGCGATGGACGGTTTATCCAAGCATTTGACGGAGCGGATGAAAGAAGCTGGCAGACGCTTTATGCGCAGGTAGCAGAATCCGATGGTACGGTAGCGGTTTGGTTCAACGGCGCAGCACGTGAAATTCCCGCGCAGTGGCTGCTGGAATTGCCGGCCGATGAAAAGAGAAAGGGTTCCGCTGACTGCAGAACCCTTCCGAAAAAAAATAGGGTTTGAATGATTTATTCTCTCCTGCCACCAAATAAACGAAGCAGGAAGAGGAAGATATTGATGAAGTCGAGATAAAGATTGAGGGCTCCCATCAGGGCCAGCTTGCGCGTTTGGGTGGTGGGAACTCCTTCGTATTCGATACCTTCACCGATTCTTTTCAGCTTTTGAACATCATAGGCAGTTAGACCGGTAAACACGAGAACACCGATAATGCTGATCACAAATTCCATTGTGCTGCTCTTCATGAAAATGTTGACAAGCATGGCAATCAGAATACCGATCAGGGCCATCGAAAGAATCCTTCCGAAGGTGGTGAGGTCTTTATCGGTCGTATAGCCCATGAAGGCCATCACTCCAAACATACCTGCTGCAGAAATAAAGCATCCGAAAACGGAACTTAATGTATAGAAAGACACGGTAAAGCCAAGAGAAATACCCATGATGGCGGCAAACAGTATGAAAAGGAGTGTCAGGACGGGGGTAGACATTCTGTTGAAGCCGAGCGACATCGCGAACACGAAGCCCAGAGGCGCAAGCATCAATATCCAGCCCAAAATATTGGGTTTACCGGTGGTGAGATCAAATGCAACCGGTACAATCAGCTCAAGATTTGTAGTGGTTAAATAGGCAATAAGTGCGGAGATGCCGAGTGCAACAAACATCCAGGTAAATACATTGGCCATGAAGTTTTTGGCAATGCTACGGCTACCTGTGCGGGCATCAATCGAAATGGTGCGGGGATCCTGATTGTAATTTTCCATAAAAGTGATTTCAACTGTAAATCTAACGTAAAAGAATCTAAATAATTGCTAAAGGCCCGCGATGGAACGCCGGCACCCCGTTCTAATCTGAAAGAACTTCCGACCGGTTTCGGATATCCGGCTGACTGTTCCTTGGGGATACGGCTCTGCGAAAGAATGGATAAGCGGTGGCGAGATCTGATCATTCCTCGCTATGGGTTGGAGCAGATTCCGGTATTCCTTTCCCGGGATGACTCCAGAAAATCTGGAATCCCGCCGGAAAATTGGAAATTTTGACCCCCTATTCGGGAGAAATGCCAGGAAATTTGGAATTCGCGCCAGAAAATCTGGAATTGATCTAAGGGCGTTGAACGGCGGTAAAAAATATAGCCCGCCTGGGCGGGCCATACTCTTTTCTTTTCCGGGGTACCCGGCTAATCAGCAAGTCCTACCTGTTAATTCTGTTTCCGAGCTTTTGATTTGATGCCGTAATAGCCTTTGTTCGTCTTAGGGGTTTGGCCATTCCGATTCAATGCAAAGCCTTTCTGTAACTGCTCATTATTATTGGCTATCGAATAGTAACCTTTGGTAACGGAAGGAGCATCTTCAGCCCTTTCCATCCTGAATTTCGTTTGGGGAAGTTTATCCTGGTTGTTTCCAATGCTGTAATAGCCTTTTTTTACCGGAGACTGTTTCTCCTGAGCCATCAGTCCGCCCCCCAGAGCCATAACAACTGTAAGAATGAATATAGATTTCGTCATAATGCATCGTATTATGCTGATTTCAGGCATACTTGCGCAGTAACCCACCGGCGTTCGCCGCAGGCCATCCCTTCCGGAATATGCCGGATAACAGCGGTTATGGAATCCTTCTGAGGGCTCGAAAAAGCCCGCTTCCCGGGAACTGAAGGTGTGTATTTTACCATTCAGATTGTAAAAATTTTACGCCCTGTTTGGTGTCACAAAGTTAGCTTCGGAATGTCGTTAAATTTCCTTGGTAAATGTTAAAATCGTTGTCGCAACATGCATTTTTTCAGTCTGCTGAAACCCTTTATCGGCGCGGGTTTTATGCGTTCGATTCTGTATTGTTGGGGTCAGTTTTTTTCTTTTCCGGAAACATGGATTTTTTTAAGGAAAGCGCAGAAAAAAAGTGGTTCTTTTGGGAAGAACCACTTTGATTTTCAATAGACTTAGGAAAATTCTTAATATTAAAAAAAAAAGAATCTACGAACCCCTCTGTGCTCTTCCGGTGATCCGGGTATTTTTTGCGGTGCCGGCGGGTTTGGGAAAGGAGGGTTTTGCAGCGGGCAGTCCGGGTTTTCCACCTACAACCGGTTTATTCTTTTTATTGCCCTGTGCCTTGTTGCTATTGTTTAATAGTGACATAACGGATAGATTTTAACACGTATAAAAAAATACAGCCGCCCGGAGGCGGCTGCAAAATCTTTGGCTGGTTTGGACGTTGGTTTTTTCTTCTTCTACAGTATTAAAGAGCGATCTTTTTTTCAACCATCATTTTGCGAAGGTTGATCAGTCCGTACCGCATCCGGCCCAGTGCGGTGTTGATGCTGCAATCGGTCAGGGAAGCGATTTCCTTGAAGCTCATGTCGGCGTAATGACGAAGAATGATCACTTCGCGTTGATCTTCGGGAAGGCGGTTGAGCATTTCACGAACGGTTTCGTGACTCTGACGTTTGATTAATTTAACATCTGCACCTTCTTCGGTAAAGTTCAGTACCTCGAAAATGTCGCGGTCGTCGCCGGTTTTGATTACGGGAGTACGCTTAACCTTTCTGAAATGGTCTACACAAAGGTTGTGTGCAATTCGCATGGCCCAGGGTAAAAACTTTCCTTCATCGGTGTACCGTCCGCTGCGAAGGGTGTCAATTACCCGGATAAAGACTTCCTGAAAGATGTCTTCCGCCAGATACTTGTCCTTAACAAGGAACAGAATCGATGTGTAAATCCTGTCTTTGTGGCGAAGCACGAGTGCTTCCAGGGCAGTCATGTTGCCCTCGATGAACAGACGAATCAGTTCATTGTCGGTTTTTTGTGCAAATAGTTTCATAAATACTTCTACGGTTTTAATAGAAGAAATGGATATTGGGTAACAATTAATGATGAAAAACTTGTTGGGATTTTTCGTGTAGAAGTCGAACGATAGGCGTGATAATTTTAATGGTTTTAATAAATGGATAAATGGATTCTGAATCGAAAATAACAAATTTTAACATATATCCAAAAAAATGCATGAAAAAATTTTCCAATACAAGTTTCCCAGTACCCATTTCGGGAACTGTTTCCTGATGTTTTTCAATACTTTTGCTTAGAGGTAAAACATGGCAAAAAATACAGCGACAACCAGGAAGAAAGTGGCTCCGGCATTTGAAGCGAAGGATGAAATCCTGATTCATGGGGCGAGAATTCACAATCTCAAGAACGTTTCGGTTTCCATTCCCCGCAACAAACTTATCGTGGTAACGGGGGTCTCGGGCTCGGGAAAATCGTCGCTGACGATTGATACCCTGTTCGCCGAAGGGCAGCGTCGCTATGCCGAAAGCCTTAGTGCCTATGCCCGCCAGTTCATGTCGCGCATGGCCAAACCGGACGTAGACTATATCAAGGGATTATGCCCCGCCATCGCCATCGAACAAAAGGTCGTTACCCGTACGCCCCGCTCCACCGTAGGCAGCATGACCGAAATCTACGACTACCTGCGTCTGTTGTTCGCCCGTGTTGGAAAAACCATTTCTCCGGTCAGCGGCCGTGAGGTCATCCGGCAGGATGTTTCCCACGTAGTAGACGCCGTCTCCAAAATGACGGAGGGCGATAAAATTCTGATTCTTTCCCCCTTCCGTTTTCACGGAAAACGCGATGTTAAGGAGGAACTCAATATTCTTCTCCAGAAAGGCTTTACCCGGCTTTTCGATATTCATGGGGAAGGACTGCTTCGTGTAGAAGATATCCTCGAAGCGGATAAAAAATCCTCTCTTCACGACTGGAAACCCGGCAAGGATACCTATGTGCTGATCGACCGTTTGGTGATCAAGCCCTTTGATCAGGACGACCTTCACCGGATCGCCGATTCCGTTGGAACGGCATTTTACGAAGGCGAAGGGGAAATGTATATTCAGGTGAACGGCGATCAGCTGCTTCACTATTCCGACCGTTTTGAACTGGATGGTATCAAATTCGAGCCGCCGGTTCCCAATCTCTTCTCCTTTAATAATCCCGTTGGTGCCTGCCCTACCTGCGAAGGTTTCGGCCAGATACTCGGTATTGATGAGGATCTGGTTATTCCCGACAAACGTCTGAGCCTTTACGAAGGGGCCGTGGCTCCCTGGAAGGGAGAGAAGCTCAGTGCCTGGAAGGACCAGTTTATCCGTGGGGCCAAAAAGTTCGACTTCCCGGTCCATAAGCCGATTATGGACCTCACCAAAGCGCAGTACAATTCGCTGTGGACGGGAAATGCCTATGTACACGGTATCAACGATTTCTTCCGTGAAGTAGAACAGAATCTTTACAAGGTTCAGTACAGGGTATTGCTTTCACGTTACCGTGGCCGCACCACCTGTCCGGAATGTAAGGGGCATCGTTTGCGTAAAGAAGCGCTGTATGTTCAGGTGGGGGGCCGCAATATCGGAGAGCTTTGTGAAATGCCGGTAGATCAGCTTTCCCAATGGTTTGCCGATCTTCAACTCTCCGAGTTTGACAAACAGGTTGCCAAACGTATCCTTATCGAAATCGATCACCGCCTCAGAACCCTGTTGGATGTGGGGCTGGGCTATCTTACACTCAACCGCCTGGCCAATAGTCTTTCCGGCGGCGAAAGCCAGCGGATTCAACTGACGCGTTCACTCGGAAGTAATCTTACCAACTCCCTTTATATTCTCGATGAACCGTCGATAGGTCTTCATTCCAGAGATACGGAACGATTGATTCGTGTACTCAAGGAACTGCGTGATCTCGGCAATACCGTGGTGGTGGTGGAACACGATGAAATGATGATGCGGGAAGCCGATCACATCATTGATATGGGGCCCCTGGCCAGTCATTTGGGTGGTCAGGTGGTGGCTGCCGGTAATTATGATGAAATCATCGCCAATGCGGAAAGCCTTACCGGTCGCTATCTCCGCGGTGATCTGAAAATAGAGGCACCGGCCAAACTGCGTAAACCCAATCGTTTTATTACGGTAGAAGGGGCGCGGCAGAACAATCTGAAAGATATCACCGTGAAGTTTCCGCTCAATGTACTCTGCGCGGTGAGTGGGGTGAGCGGAAGTGGAAAGACAACGCTGGTAAAACAAATTCTTTACCCCGGCCTGCTGAAGATCAAGGGGGAGCCAGCTGATAAGGTAGGGCTTCACAAAGCGATTTCGGGGGATATCGATTATATTTCGCAGATTGAAATGGTGGATCAGAATCCGATCGGTAAATCATCCCGCAGCAATCCGGTTACCTATATCAAGGCCTACGATGAAATCCGAGACCTCTTCGCCCGGCAGCCGCTGAGTAAAATGCGTGGTTTCCAGCCCAGACATTTTTCGTTCAACGTCGACGGTGGACGATGCGATGCCTGTAAGGGTGAGGGCGAACAGGTGGTGGAAATGCAGTTTCTTGCCGATGTCCATCTAACCTGTGAGGTCTGTGGCGGTAAACGTTTTAAGGAAGAAGTGCTGGAAGTGACCTACAATGGGAAAAATATCTACGAAATACTGGACATGAGTGTTGACGACGCGATTGTATTCTTCGCCGATGCGAAGGAAGTGGCAAGGAAGATTCAGCCACTGAGTGATGTGGGATTGGGGTATGTTAAACTTGGTCAGTCGTCGGATACGCTTTCCGGTGGTGAAGCACAGCGGGTAAAGCTGGCGTCCTTCCTGGGTAAGGGCAAGGCGCAGGGGCATATGCTTTTCATCTTCGATGAACCGACCACAGGGCTTCATTTCCATGATATCCGCAAGCTGCTGACCTCATTCAATGCGCTGATTGATCAGGGCCATTCGGTAATTGTGATTGAGCACAATACCGATGTACTGAAATCGGCCGACTGGATTATCGATCTGGGACCCGAGGCCGGCGTGAACGGAGGGCAGATCGTATTTGAGGGCACTCCCGAAGGACTGAAAAAATCGGGCAGGGGACAAACCTCCCGATATCTTTAATCAAACACATTGGCATAAAAAAAAGCAGGCTTCTGGCCTGCTTTTTTTACTAGGGGAACTTGATGATCTCAGCGCAGTCGATCCAGGCTTTTGATCAGTTTATTGTCTTTGTAGATACCCCGTGCGGCCAGTATCAGGAAGATCGGGACCAGGAAACTCAGGACGGCGGTTAAGCTATAGTTTCCTTTTGCAAATTGGCGTGTTTCCGTAAAATAGCGGAACAGCGTGATCAGGCTGAGTACGATTCCCACCAGCGTCAGTTTCATCTGCAGCGGCCTGTTTTTGTACAGGAATATGGTTACCAGTGCGAGTACAGCAACGGCCACGGTAAGAATCAGAATCAGGGTATCTGATTTTGCGGTCAGTTCAAGAAACAGGTTGGTTGATTCCTGACTTCCGCTGTAGAAGGGCAGATTAAGTGTCAGGAATCCCGAAACAGCTGCCAGCAGCAGCCAGATTGTCTGAATGCGTTGAATCATACAGGTATTTTAGGTTCAAACAATATAACCCATTCCGTTTATCCAAGTTCGGGATAGAGCGGGAATTGTGTCATAAACTCATTGACCTGCTTTCTGACTTCTGCAATTACCGCGTCGTCATCGGCGTTCATCAGGACGTTATCGATAGCGTTCACGACAAACTGCATATGTTCTTCCTTCATACCGCGGGTAGTGATGGCGGCTACGCCAAAACGGATTCCGGAAGTGACGAAGGCACTTTTATCGTCGAACGGAACCATATTCTTGTTGGCGGTGATATCGGCCTTAACAAGAACCTGTTCTGCTTTTTTACCACTAATGTTTTTGTTGCGCAGATCGATCAGCATGAGGTGGTTGTCGGTACCGCCGCTGATGATTTCGTAACCCTTGTCGGTAAAGGCTTTCGCCATGGCCTGGGCGTTTGCCACCACCTGTTTTGCGTAGGCCGTGTATTCGTCGGTAAGGATTTCACCGAAGGCAACGGCTTTGGCAGCGATGACATGTTCGAGGGGGCCACCCTGTATGCCGGGGAATACGGCAAGATCGATGAGGTTGCTCATCATTCGGATATTGCCCTTGTTATCCTTAAGTCCGAAGGGGTTTTCGAAATCCTTCTTCATAAGGATAATACCACCTCTGGGTCCACGCAGTGTTTTGTGGGTGGTGGAGGTAACGATATGACAATGGTCGAATGGGCTGTTCAGGAGGCCTTTGGCGATCAGGCCGGCGGGGTGTGCCATATCGCACATTACGAGCGCTCCGATTTCGTCGGCAACGGCTCGGATGCGGGCGTAATCCCAATCGCGGCTATAGGCAGAAGCACCGCATACGATTACTTTCGGTTTTTCGCGGCGTGCTACTTCTTCAAGCATTTCGTAGTCAACCCGACCGGTTTCTTTTTTAACACCGTAGAATACAGGACGGTAGAGTTTACCGCTGAAGTTTACGGGAGATCCGTGCGTCAGGTGTCCACCCATGCTCAGGTCGAGTCCGAGGATGGTGTCGCCCGGCTGCAGGATAGCCAGAAACACCGAAGCATTGGCCTGTGCGCCGCTGTGGGGCTGCACGTTGGCGTATTCGCACCCGAAAATCTGTTTCACACGGTCAATCGCCAGCTGCTCTGTTTGGTCAACAATTTCGCAGCCACCGTAATACCGGCGTCCCGGGTATCCTTCGGCGTATTTGTTGGTTAATACACTACCCATAGCCTGCATAACCTGCAGGCTGGTGAAATTTTCTGAGGCAATCAGTTCTATGCCATGGCGTTGTCTTTCCAATTCCTGATTGATCAGGTCGAAGACGAGGTTATCTCTTTGCATGGGGCAAAGATAACGGGGTTAAGGGAAAAATTGTAATTTGCCCGCTGTTAGGAACGTAAAATCAACCATGAAGGCTATAATACCAGTAGCAGGTGCAGGAACCAAACTCCGCCCGCATACATATACACAACCCAAAGCGCTTATTCCGCTGGCGGGGAAATCCATCCTCAGTATCATCGTAGAACAGCTGGTAGAGGCCGGAATCAATGATTTCATCTTCATCATAGGCTATTTGGGCGACAAAATCCAGGACTATATCCGTCAGAATTATCCCGACCTGAGCGCCACCTTTGTGGTTCAGAACGAAAGAAAGGGGATCGGGCACGCCATCCTGCTGACCAGAGATATTGTAAAAAATGATGAAGTGTTTATCGTTCTGGGCGACTCCATCTGCGAATACGATGTGAAGGAAGTACTCAACAACGATTCCTCCATGCTCGGCGTCAAAAAAGTGGATGATCCCCGGAATTTCGGTGTTGCCGAAACCGACGATAACGGCATCACCACCCGCGTGGTTGAAAAACCGCAGATCCCCAAATCCAATCTTGCCCTGGTGGGGGTGTATAAAATCAAGGAATCAGAAACCCTGTTTAAATGCCTTGAATTGAATATACGGGCAGGCGTTACCTGTTTGGGCGAATACAGCCTTACGGATGCGCTGGAATGTATGATCCGCCAGGGTGCCCGTTTGCAAACCTTTAAGGTGCAGAACTGGTTCGATGCGGGGAAAAAGGATTCACTCCTGGCGTCCAACGCAACCCTGTTGAAGAAGCTGGGTGGAAATATTCCGGATGGTTCGCAGTTCGAAAATACCATTATTGTTCCTCCGGTAAGTATTGCGGCAGGTTGTGAAATCAAAAATTCCATCATCGGACCCAATGTTACCATCGGAGAACATGCCACCATCCACTCTTCGATTATCAAGGATTCCATTATAGGCTCCTATGCCGACCTTTACGATATTGTATTGACCCAATCACTGATCGGAAGCGATACAGAGGTTAAGGGCGAAAGCCGCAGCCTGAACATCGGCGATAACACCGAAATCACACTCGGAAAGCAATAACCCAACCATGCAGCAACGAATCACCGCACTTTTCGGAATTGAGAAACCCATTATTCAGGCCGGAATGATCTGGGCCAGTGGGTGGAAACTCGCCAGTGCCGTGAGCAACGCCGGTGGGCTGGGGCTGCTGGGTGCGGGAAGTATGTATCCGGACGTCCTTCGGGAACATATCCGAAAATGCAAGGCGGCCACCAACAAGCCCTTCGGTGTAAACCTTCCGCTTCTGTATCCGTCCATCGAAGAGCATATCGCCATTATCCGCGAAGAAAAGGTTCCTATCGTATTTACCTCCGCCGGTAATCCGGCAACCTGGACGCCAACCCTTCGCGATGCGGGCATAACCGTTGTTCATGTGGTCAGCAGTTCCAAATTTGCGCGGAAAGCCGAGCAGGTGGGCTGTAATGCCGTGGTGGCCGAGGGCTTTGAAGCGGGAGGACACAATGGTCGCGACGAAACAACCACCCTCGTGCTGGTGCCTGCAGTGGCTTCTGCCGTAAATATTCCCGTCATTGCTGCAGGTGGAATTGCCACGGGTCGCCAGATGCTGGCTGCATTTGCCCTGGGGGCAGAGGGCGTACAGGTGGGATCGCGCTTCGTGGCCAGCGATGAGGCTTCTTCACATCCCTCCTTTAAGAAAGCTGTGGTGGAAAGTGGCGAAGGAGATACCATGCTCTCCCTGAAGCAGCTGGTGCCGGTACGCTTGTTGAAGAACGAGTTTTTCCGTAAGGTAACCGAGGCCGAAGCGGCCTGCGCTTCTGCAGACGAATTGAAACAATTGCTCGGGCGTGGCCGTGCCAAAAAAGGTATGTTTGAAGGCGATCTCGATGAAGGCGAACTCGAAATCGGGCAGGTGTCGGCCCTGATTGATACCATCCGCCCGGCTGCCGAAATTGTGGATGAGATCTGGAATGAGTTTCTGCAGCTCAAACAGGCATTGGCTTCCCTGAAATAATCCGGCATTCCGTTGCGCCGGTCTTAATGATAATATTCTTATGCGTCGTCATTTGTTATTGGCCTTCCTTTTCATTTGCATGCTGATGAATGTATCTGCCCAGAACCCATCAGACAAGTATGTGTTGGTGATTCACGGTGGTGCAGGCACCATTCTGAAAACGAATATGACACCGGAGCGTGAAGCTGCCTATCGGACTGCTCTCGAGCAAGCCTTGATGGCGGGTTATCGTGCGTTGAAAGACGGCGGCTCCGCCATTGATGCCGTCGAAAAGGCCATTTGCGTTATGGAGGATTCGCCCCTCTTCAATGCGGGCAAGGGGTCCGTATTCACCAACGACGGACGAAACGAAATGGATGCTTCGGTTATGAACGGGGCCGATAAGGCCGCGGGAGCGGTTGCCGGCATAACCGTGGTAAAGAATCCGATCCGCGCAGCAAGGGCGGTTATGGAAAAATCCGGCCATGTCATGCTGGCGGGCACAGGAGCCGAATCCTTTGCCCGTTCGGTAGGATTGGAGATTGTTTCACCGGAGTATTTCTACACGGAAGACCGATGGAACGGGCTCCAGCGCGTATTGCGCGAAGATTCGCTCAGGACCCGTCTGGATCATGACGAACAAAAAGCAGGAAAGGGCCCCTTCCCCGACGCCAAATTCGGAACAGTAGGGGCTGTAGCACTGGACAGCAGGGGCAATTTGGCTGCCGGGACATCAACGGGCGGCATGACCAACAAACGTTTTGGCCGCATCGGCGATTCGCCGATTATTGGTGCCGGAAACTACGCCGACAGCACCGTGGCGGTTTCGTGTACGGGATGGGGTGAACATTTTATCCGAAATGCCGTAGCTTTTCGGGTAGCGGCACAAATGGAATTCGGCGGACTTTCGCTGAAGGAAGCTGCGGAGCGCGCACTGGCGGCCGTAACGGCAACCGGCGGCGACGGTGGCCTGATAGCCATCGACAAATCCGGAAATATTGCCATGCCCTTTACGACCGCGGGGATGTATCGGGCATGTATAACCGCTGATGGAAGGATCAGCATTCAATTTTATAAAGACTGAAAAAGGGGACTAGTTGTCCCCTCTGAAAAGTTTGATTTGTTTCTTTCTTCCCACAATCCACACCAGATCTCCGGGGAGTAACACCGTATCCGAAGAAGGATTGAGGATGGCTTGTCCCTCTCGCTCGATACCCACCACCAGGCCGCTGGTTTTTTCGCGGATGCCGGCACTGCGGATCGATTGCTTGCTGATGGGCGAGCCTGGTGCCACCACAATCTGTTCCAGCGAAACCTCATCATCGCCGTTGTGGGAAAGCACCATACGTTCTTCCTGAATCAGCCGGCTGAAATTCGTCACCTGCTCGTCCGTTCCGATTACTTCCAGAACATCACCGGGATAAAGCACTTCTGTTTGAATGGGTGCATAAATCTTTTCGTTTCCCCTTTCTATGGACACGATATTGATGCCGTAGCGCTCCCGCAGTTGCAGTTCAATCAGCTTTTTACCGACCAGGGGCCAGCTGCCGCTCACCGTAAATTCCACAATATGCAGATCCCAGGGCAGAAGGGATTCCAGTGAATTTTTCTGTGCAAGTTCCTGACTACCGGCGAGGTTGGTGATAAAACGGCGTTCGATACGTTGATAAAACTGCTGGAGTTTCTTTGAAAAAATGAAGAATACCACCAGCGTTGCCGGAACCACCATCAGCCAGATATAGGGCGTGGCAAATATACGCTGCAGGGCAACGCCGGTAAGTGCAACGGCCATGGCTACCCGAATTATTTCCAGCATCACCAATGGGCCGCGGTTATACCTCTTGTTCAACCACAGTTCCGAATAAGCCGGGTCCTTGATCTTTTTTGCTGCAATGGCCCAGATAAAGGGCGACATGGCCGAGAGGGTGAGTACACCGGCTACAATCTTACCGGAAATAGCACTGTTCATCACATTGGTAAAGAAGGGTACCGCATAGTTTACCGAAAGAATCACCAGACCCACGATGATGATGATGTTCGTTACGGCAAGGACGAAGAAGGCCCGGATAACTTTCCGCCAGTTGCCTTCGGAAGTCATCGTTTGTGTACTGTTGGTATAGCGGTTTAATGCATTTTTCCAGCGCTCGGGCATGATTTTGTCGATACCCCTGATAATATTGGGACTGAAGCGGATCAGGTAGGGCGTAGTAAACGTGGTAATGGCCGACACCGTTACGGCGATGGGGTACAGAAAGGCGCTGGTTACCTTCAGACTTTCCCCCAAAGTGGCAATGATGAAGGAGAACTCCCCAATCTGCGAAAGGCTGAGACCGGTTTGTATGGAGGTTTTCAGTGGCTGGCCGGAAATCAGCGCACCCAAACCGGAAGTCAGTGCTTTACCGAATACGGTAACAAACACCACAATTACGACGGGCCATGCATATTCCAGAAGGATTTCCGGGTTAAGAAGCATGCCCACCGAAACAAAGAATACGGCGGCAAAAAAGTCTTTAACCGGACTGATCAGGTGTTCGATTTCTTCGGCTTTGGAAGTTTCCGCCAGCAGGGAGCCCATAATGAAGGCTCCGAGGGCAGGCGAGAAGCCGGCCTGTGTAGAAAGCAGCACCATCATCAAACAGAGGGCGCAGGAGACGATGAGCAGCGTTTCCCGGCTCATCAGTTTTTTCGTCCTCTGGAAAAACGTGGGCAGTACAAATATACCTGCCATAAACCAAAGTGCCAGCATGAAAAGCAGTTTGGCCAGGGAGAGCAGGAGTGCGGTTCCTTCGAAATGCATACTTACGGCTACCGTACTCAGCAATACCAGGAGCAGGATGGCCACCAGATCTTCCACAATCAGGGCACCGAATACCAGCCCCGCAAACTTCTGGGTTTTAACACCCAGTTCTTCAAAAGCACGTATAATGATCGTGGTGGAGGAGATCGAGAGAATACCTCCCAGGAATATGCTGTCAATAACGCTCCAACCCATCAGTGTTCCGGTAAGATACCCGAGTCCAAGCATGCCCACCACTTCCACGAGGGCGGTGATGGAGGCGGAGCCGCCTACCTTTACCAGCTTTTTGAAACTGAATTCAAGACCCAGGCTGAACAGGAGGAAGATAACTCCCAGATGGGCCCAGATATCAACACTGGCGTGGTCGATAATGGTTGGGAAAAAGGAAAAATGCGGTCCTACGAGGAATCCGGCAATAATATATCCGAGTACAACAGGTTGTTTGAGTTTTCGGAACAGCATGGTGGTCATTCCCGCAGTAATGAGAATGATACCGAGGTCGCGGATGATGTCGGGCAGATGATTCATTCAATTAGTTTAATAAGAGATGAAATGGAAATCCTCCCTGAATGGGAATTTTTCAAGAGGCCAGACTGCCGATTTACCAAAATCCATGTACCGGAAAGAGAAGCGGACTTGTAGGGCAGGGAAGATGCTCTTCACCGCGCGGCACGTAGTCCGGATGCGAACATACCATCCCCGGTTTGAAGCCAGGGGGGCTGATGACCGGGGATAGGAACAATCTAAAACTACCCGGGCGGACCGAAGTTTTTAATACGGAAATTCCTTCATGATTATCGGTTCCTCTTTCCGGGCCAACTGCACCGAGTTTCAGATCGAAAATATTTCTTTTCAGGTGCGTGAGCATCGGTTCGCCCTGCTTCTGCAATCCGGCTTCGGCGGTATCAGCGATACCGGTGAATACCAGCAGCAAACAGACCGTGACCAAAGGAATCAGTCGCTGAAAAAAAACACCTTTGAACATCCGTTCAAAGATACAAAAAAAACGGCGGTTTCGGGGCGATACCTAGCGCAGAACCCACTTCCACATTTCCTTCCAGGTGATCTTTTTCCCGTACATCAGAATGCCGGTACGGTATATTTTGGCCGCCAGCCAGGTGGTGCAAACGAAGCCTCCGACCAGCAGGGCAACCGACAATGCCAGCTGCCATCCGGGTACCCCAAAGGGAATCCGACCCATCATTACAATGGGGGAGGTCAGCGGGAACAGGCTTCCAAAGAGTGCCAGTCCGCTGTGCGGGTCCTGAATCACCTTGGTGAGCATGATGAACGAGAAGATGATGGGCATCATGATGGGCAGAATCAACTGCTGGGCATCCTGTGCGTCTTCGTTAACGGAGCTGCCCACCGCCGCAAACAGCGACGAGTACATGAAATAGCCCCCGAGGAAATACACCAGGAAACAAAGGATGATCTGTGTGAAATTGATGCTGCTCAGTGCCGCCAGCATGGCCGAGGGCGCAGGCTGCTGAACCGTTTGGCCGGGTAAATTCATGGGAGCCTGTGCGGCCATCTGCTCCAGCACGCCGGGGAACAGTACCGGAATCAGGAGCTGCAAAGCCAGGATCAACACAATCCAGATCAGGAACTGAACCAGACCAACGGCTCCGATACCCAGAATTTTACCCATCATCAGCTGGAAGGGACGTACACTGCTCACCATCACTTCGGCAATGCGGTTCGTTTTCTCCTCCATTACCCCGCGCATCACCATACTGCCGTAGATCATCAGAATAAAATAAATAAGCAGTCCGGTAATCAAAGCCGCAATTGAAGCGACGGTAGCATTGCTTTCCTTTTCTTCCCCGCCCTGAAGGCTGACCGAGCGGATTTCCGCATTCGCTTTTATACTGTCCAAACTTTCAACGGATACTGCATCTCCGATTCTCTTCTGGATCTGTTTCTTTTCTATTGCCTTATTGATGCGGTCTTTCAGTCGTTCCTGCGTGCCGATACCCACCTGTTCCTTTCCGTACACCACAATATTTGCGGGGTTCTCGAGATCCAGGTCGGCCGGGATGTGAAGGAAAGCATCAAACCCCTGATGCTGAAAGGACGACTTGAATGCTTCGGCATCCTTCTCCTCAACAAAAAGGAATTCGATATTGCGGGAAGCTTCTATTTTTCCACCGAATAAATTGCCGGCGTCGATAATGGCAATCTTCTTCTCGCTTTCCCCGTTGACGCTGAAATAGATCATAGCAGCGTATGATCCGAAAATCAGCAGGGGAAGAAGAATGGTGGTCAGCAGAAATGTCTTCTTTCGGGTGCGGGATAGAAATTCCCGCTTTATGATTATCCAGGTCTTATTCATACTATTCGGCTGGAATGTTATGGATTGGTGTATTCTGTTACAAATTGACGCGCCGTGGCATTGGTGTTTTCCACGAGTCGGATAAAGATTTCATTCAGGGAGGGAAGGATTTCCTGAAACCCCTGTATCGGCATTCCCTTATTAATGAAATACTGAAGAATATCGTTGGTGGAAAAATCCGTGTTTCTTTTCAGGATCAGGCTTTTTTCTTCCGCCTTGATTACGCCGAAAAGATGAATAGCCAACAGCTCGGGATGGAGCTTTCCGTCGAAATCGATCCGGAATATATCTTCCTTGTAGGTCTGTTTTACCGCATTCACCGTGCCGTCCAGAATCTTTTGTCCCTTGTTAACGAGAATGATATGATCACAGATCTCCTCTACCTGTTCCATACGGTGGGTGCTGAAAATGATCGTACACCCCCGGGAGGCAAGACGATAGATCTCGTCCTTGATAAGATTGGCGTTAACCGGATCGAGTCCGCTGAAGGGTTCGTCGAGTATGATCAGCCTTGGTTCGTGCAGAACCGTGGTAACGAACTGAAGCTTTTGCTGCATCCCCTTGCTCAGGTCCTCCACTTTCTTATGCCACCAGCTTTCCATCTCCAGGCGGGTGAACCAGTATTTGGCTTTTTCCAGTGCCTGAGCGTGGGTGAGTCCCTTGAGCTGGGCCAGGTAAATCACCTGTTCCCCAATCTTCATCTTCTTGTAGAGCCCGCGTTCTTCGGGCATATACCCGATGTTGATGATATCTTTTTCGGGATGGAAGGGGCGGCCATCGAAAAGAATCTCTCCGGAGTCGGGATAGAATATGCCTGTGATCATCCGGAGCAGGGTGGTTTTCCCCGCGCCGTTGGGGCCGAGTAGCCCGAAAATCGACCCGGAAGCGATATTGAAGCTGATATCGTCTACCGCTTTCTGGGTTGCATAATATTTTTTCAGGTGTTTTACTTCCAATAGGTTCATCTTGCCGCTATGTTTGCGTGAAAGATAGTTTTTTTCGGTGTAAACAGACCGAAAAAAGGCGCCAGATAGACAGAATCTATTTAACGAAGCTTCTCCCTTAAAATATCGGCAATTCGTTCCCCGTCCATGGCGGCACTTACGATTCCTCCGGCATATCCGGCGCCCTCAGCGCAGGGGTACAGGCCCTTTAGTTGCGGATGTTCCAGGGTTTCCGGGTCGCGTGGAATCCGAACGGGGGAAGAGGTTCTTGATTCGGTGGCCACCACCACGGCGTCGTTGGTGTAATAGCCGCGCATCTTTTTTCCGAAGGCAACGAAAGCCTCGCTCAGCCCCCTGTACACGAAATCGGGAAGTACGGTTCGGAGGTCTGCAGCGTTTATGCCTGGCAGATAGGAACAATCGGGAAAGGAGGAAGATATTTTTTTATTGACGAAATCGGCCATCCGTTGTGCGGGGGCTACCAGATTTCCACCGCCTGCGTCAAAAGCCTTGCGTTCAACATCCTGCTGGAAATACATGCCCGCAAGCGGACCCGCTTTCCGGAATTTTTGAAGATGCTCCGGCTGAACGGTAACCACCATTCCGGAATTGGCGTAGGGATTGTTCCGCTTCGACGGGCTCCATCCGTTTACCACCAGCTCTCCCGGACTTGTTGAGGCCGGGGCGATAATACCTCCGGGGCACATACAGAAGGAAAATACCCCGTGTCCATCCACCTGCTGAACGAGGCTGTATGAAGCCGGCGGCAGATACTCGTTTCTGACGGGACAATGGTACTGTATGCTGTCGATCAAACTTTGTGAATGTTCCACGCGCACCCCCAGTGCATAGGGTTTGCTTTCGATGGCGATGCCCTGTTCATGCAGCAGGACAAAAATATCGCGTGCCGAATGGCCCGTGGCCAGAATCACCGCATCGGCCTTCCATTCGCCGCCCTGTTCGGTGGTGACGCCGGTGACGGCATCGTTGGTCCGGATAAAGCCAGTCACTTTATGGCCGAACTGCACTTCACCGCCGGCCGCAATGATCTGCTCACGCATGGCACTGATGATATGCGGGAGTTTGTTGGTGCCGATATGGGGATGGGCATCAAAAAGAATGGATTCATCGGCGCCGAACTGGACGAAGCGTTCGAGGATTCGTCCGATATCCCCTCTTTTGTTGCTACGGGTGTAGAGCTTTCCGTCGCTGTAGGTGCCGGCGCCCCCTTCTCCGAAGCAGTAGTTGCTTTCCGGATTCACAACACCCTGTTTGTTCATGGCGGCCAGATCGCGTCGGCGTGCACGAACATCTTTTCCTCTCTCCACAACGATGGGGCGGATGCCGCCTTCGATCAGGCGCAGGGCGGCAAAGAGGCCCGCCGGACCGGCTCCCACCACAATCACACGGTGCCGGGCATTGGAAACGTCGGGATATACGGCCGGCGCAAATCGCTCCAGCGGTGGCGTTTCGTTCACAAAGCATTGCAGGGTAAGATTGATCCAGGGCTGGCGGCTTCTGGCGTCGATGGAACGTTTGAGAATCCGGTAACCCGAAACGGAAGAGGGGCTTACCGATAGGGTATTGACGATGTACTGCCGTACGATCCGATCGTTGGCAGCCTCGTCGGGACGAAGGCGTAGGCTTATATTTTTTTGCATGGCGTTAGGTACTTATCCTAAAAGCTGGCTGGAAAATCAGAACGGAAGATCGTCTCCATCGGCGGGAGGCGCGTCGGCATAGAATTCCTGGGGCGGAACCTGGCTGCCTCCATCGGTCGAAAGCTGCACATGCTCCATTCTCCAGGCGTCGAGATTGGTGAAATAGTTTGTCTGACCGTTTTTTTCCCACCGGCTTCCCTTCAGGTTGAAGTGTACCTTCACTTCATCTCCGGTTTTAAACCGATCGGGCATGCTGGTCTTGTCCTGAACACATTGGAACTTAATATAGTTCGTAATGGTACGTCCGTTAATCTGTTCCGATTTTTCCACAACAAACTCGCGTGTGCGGAAGGTTTCAGACCGTTGTGCCGTATCGTAAATGGCGACCAGTTTGCCGGTCAGTTCGTAGCTCATAGTATAAAAATTTAAAGTATCAGAACCTGCAAAAGTAGGGCAAAAAGCATTCTCTTTGTAAGATACAAACATCTTCTATGAAAAAGGGGCTGATTTTGGGTGCACTGGCACTCCTGTTGCTTGCAGGATGCGCACGTCATTTCCGCGCCGAAAAATTGGAGTGGAAAAATTACCGCGTTCGTTCCGGTCCGGAAGCCGATTCGGCAATGATGGTTTTTTTACGACCTTACGCCGATAGTGTAAACCAAAGCATGAATGAGGTTATTGCCGAAGTGGGTGTGCTGATGGAGAAAAAGCAACCGGAGGGCGGTTTGGGGAACAGCATGACCGATGCTTTTCTTTTTATGGCCAGAGAAAAATTCGGCACGCATGTTGACGCTGCTGTTATGAATTATGGGGGGATCCGGCTGCCGGCGTTGGTACCCGGACCACTTACACGCGGAAAAATTTTCGAGCTCATGCCATTCGATAATCTCTTATTGCTTCAGACGCTGAAGGGGAGTGTGTTGCAGGAGTTTCTCGACCGTACTGCTGCAGCCGGCGGATGGCCTGTATCGGGAATTTCCTATACAATAAAGGGAAAGAAGGCGGTGGATGTGTTTGTCGGAAATAAGCCCCTCAATCCGGAAAAGGAATATGTTATTGCGAATTCTGATTATATAATCAACGGCGGCGATGGAATAAATATGCTTTCTGTTTTTCCTTCCAAAAATATTGGCTATCTTATGCGTGATGCGCTGATGGATTATTATTCTGGTCTGGCCCGTGAAGGAAAGCGTATTGTCTCAATTCCCGAAAACAGAGTCCGTTATGCAGACTAGACGCACATTTATTTCAAACGGAGTCCGTATTGCGGTCGGATGTTTGCTTCCCCACGCAGCGCTTGCCGATGATTTTACCGGCGAAAAGCTGACCATTCTTCATACCAACGATGTGCACAGCCGCCTTGAGCCCTTTCCTATGGATGGCGGACGTTTTCAGGGGCAGGGTGGAGTGGCCGCCCGGGCTGCAATTATCCGTAAAATAAGAGCGGAAGAAAAAAATGTGCTGCTGCTCGATGCAGGCGACATCTTTCAGGGGACGCCCTATTTCAATTTCTTCAAGGGGGAGCCGGAAATCCAAGCCATGACGGCCATGGGTTATGATGCAGCGACGATGGGGAATCATGACTTTGATGCGGGGCTGGATAACTTTGCTACGCAACTGGAGCGGCACGCCGCTTTTCCTCTGGTCATTTCTAACTACGACTTCACCGGTACGTCTATGCAAAGATTGTATAAGCCTTATGTGATTTTCCGGAAAGGCAGGCTGAAAATCGGTGTGCTGGGTGTGGGGATCGAACTGGAAGGATTGGTGCCTTCCAACCTGGCGGCCGGAACAAAATACCGGGATCCGGTAGGTTCGGCCAACGAAATTGCTTCTCATTTAAAAAATACCGAGAAATGTGATATGGTCATCTGTCTTTCCCATCTGGGTAACCGGTACGACTCGGGAAAGGTAAGTGATGAGATTTTAGCAAGGGAATCGGACGGAATTGACCTGATTATTGGCGGACATACACATAGTTTTTTACCCGAGCCGATAAAATATGTGAATAAGTCCGGAAGCACGGTTATCGTTAATCAGGTGGGGTGGGCAGGAGTGGTTTTGGGTAGGCTGGACTTCACTTTTGATCGGATTTCCGGAAAAAATTTGGTGAGAGCTCATTCTGTTGTTATTGCACAAAAACCAAGTGAATAAAAAATTTTTTTTTCAACATAAATTTTTGAAATTCGCTCCCCCGTCTAACTTTTTTCAATAACTTGTTAGCATCGTGTGGATATCCTGAAGAACTAACCTGGATCGAAAAATCTTTACTCAATATAAAACTGCTTATTCTAAATGGATAAAGACTTTGTCAAAGTTTGGAGCAATTGTTTGGAAATAATCAGGGATATTGTAGAGTGGCAGCATTTCAAAACATGGTTCGAACCGATCAGGCCGGTAGCACTTAAAGATCACGTGTTGGTTATTCAGGTGCCCAGTCAGTTTTTTTATGAGTACCTGGAAGAGCATTATGTGAATTTGTTGGCAAAGACTTTGCGGAGGGTATTGGGAAAGGAAGCTCAACTGGAATACCGGATTATGGTGGACAGTGGAAACACCCGCAACAAACCACTGACCATGGATGTTCCGGCTCATGGCTATAAAACCTATTCGAACAACGAAATGGACTTTCCGCTGGTTATCAACAACCCTGTTAAGAACCCGTTTGTAATACCGGGTCTTAAAAAGATGCAGATCGATCCGCAGTTGAACCCGATCTATACCTTCGACGCATTTATTGAAGGGGATTGTAACCGTGTGGCCCGTCGCGCCGGTAAAACCGTAGCAGAGAAACCCGGGGCGAATTCCTTCAACCCGCTTGTTATATATGGTGGTGTAGGGCTGGGTAAAACCCACCTGGCGCAGAGTATCGGTAATGAGGTTAAAAAAATCCATCCCAACAAGGTGGTACTCTATGTAAGTTCCGAAAAATTCATCAACCAGTTTGTTGACCATAGCCGCAACAATGCGATCAATGATTTCATCCACTTTTACCAGCTGATTGATGTGCTGATCATCGACGATGTTCAGTTCTTCAACCGTGCAGAAAAATCGCAGGATGCCTTCTTTGCGATTTTCAACCACCTCCATCAAAGTGGAAAGCAACTGGTGCTGACGTCCGATAAGGCGCCCAAGGATCTGGAAGGCGTTCAGGAAAGGCTGCTCAGCCGGTTCCGCTGGGGCCTCAGCGCCGACCTTCAGGTACCCGACTACGAAACACGTATCGAAATCCTGGAGCGTAAAATGAAGAACGATGGTGTTGAGATGCCGAAAGAGGTGGTTAAATACCTGGCCTACAATATCAACAGCAACGTTCGTGAGCTTGAGGGGGCTCTGATTTCACTGTTGGCACAGTCTTCGCTGAACAAACGTGAAATCGACCTCGAATTGGCCAAAAAAGTACTTAGAAACTTCGTTAAAACGAGCAGCAAGGAAATCACCATTGAAACCATTCAACGGATGGTTTGCGACTATTTTGACGTTCCCTACGACAAACTCCTGCAGAAAACGAGGAAGCGCGAAGTTGTACAGGCCCGTCAGATCACGATGTATCTGGCCAAAGCGTTCACCAAAAACTCTCTGAAAACCATCGGTGAACATTTTGGAGGGCGCGACCATACTACAGTAATCCACTCCTGCCAGACGGTAAAAGATCTGATGGACACCGATCATCTGTTCCGTGAAAACGTTATGGAGCTTCAGCAAAAAGTTCAGCTTGCCGCCATGTAATTGATTGATCGATAAAAAAATAGAGATCCCGAAGCAAGTCAAAAAAAAGAAGATTGTTTCGGGATTTCTTTTTGGAAAATACATTGGAATCCTTACTTTTGCATCCCTTCTGTTAGAGAAGGAAAGCGTTCATAGCGAAAGTATTTGAACGGGGTGAGGTGCCTGAGAGGCCGAAAGGAGCAGTTTGCTAAACTGTCGTACGGGTAACACTGTACCGCGGGTTCGAATCCCGCCCTCACCGC
>ENA-UOVV01000200-UOVV01000200.1-compost-metagenome-genome-assembly--contig:-NODE-200-length-88064-cov-8.236533_pt1 | contig 88064 bp, 87 predicted proteins | sample MGYA00238155_ERZ761577 | MGnify/ENA primary metagenome ERZ761577 (study PRJEB28898, sample SAMN06268775) | compost metagenome | isolation source: Emeryville, CA | place: USA:Emeryville, CA | collected... | reverse complement strand
GCACCCTACGTATTACCGCGGCTGCTGGCACGTAGTTAGCCGGTGCTTTTTCTGCAGGTACCGTCACTTTCGCTTCTTCCCTGCTAAAAGAGGTTTACAACCCGAAGGCCGTCGTCCCTCACGCGGCGTTGCTGCATCAGGCTTGCGCCCATTGTGCAATATTCCCCACTGCTGCCTCCCGTAGGAGTCTGGGCCGTGTCTCAGTCCCAGTGTGGCCGGTCACCCTCTCAGGCCGGCTACCCGTCGTCGCCTTGGTGGGCCGTTACCTCACCAACTAGCTGATAGGCCGCGAGCTCATCCCTGACCGATAAATCTTTCCAAGCGCTGAAGATGCCTTCACGCTTCGTATCCGGTATTAGCACCTGTTTCCAAGTGTTATTCCAGAGTCAGGGGCAGATTGCTCACGTGTTACTCACCCGTTCGCCACTAATCCAGCAGAGCAAGCTCCGCTTTCATCGTTCGACTTGCATGTGTTAAGCACGCCGCCAGCGTTCATCCTGAGCCAGGATCAAACTCTCCGTAAAGGATGTGCTGCAAACCAGCGAACCGGCTTGCAAACCTTGTGCAAGTCACTACCGGGAATTGGTAATGACTGCGAGTTGATCTGACAAATGGATTGTCACTGACAATCTCTTTATCCAAAGGAATCTCGCATCAATACCGAAGTATCAATGCCGAGGTAATTTGGCATTTGACATTGTGCACGCTGTTGAGTTCTCAAGGATCGGACGCTCCTAGCTCTGCCTCTCGACAGTGCACTAGGGCAACTTCTCCCCCTCACCATCACACCGCGAGGCAGAAAACCGGCTGTGAAAACAGAAACTGTTTTCGGCGATCTTCTGATCGAGTGGAGTGAGAGTTGGTGTCCAACTTCGGTATCCGTTATTCACGGTGTCCGATTCGGACGTGATCCCCGCTTGAGGCCGGCGAGCTCTTCCGCTCTTTCCGCACCGTTTGGGGCGACATGTAAGAGATTACGCGGAGATTTCGTCCGGTGCAAATCCGGGTCAAATCTCGGGCGTGTCGCCCGGATTCTCGGGGTCACGCCTCGCGCGGCACCCCGTTCCAGCGCAGCACGCCGGCACGGGAACGGACCACGACGACAGCCAGGGTCAGCACCGCGGTACCGACCAGTACCAGCGTGCCTCCGCGAATGCCGGCACTGATCACGAAGCTCAGCCAGCTTTCACCCGCCCCTGGTCCGCCGTGACGGACCAGGCTGTACGTCAGCGTTCCAACCGGCGCAGCGACCACCGCAATCCAGAAGGCCGGCCGGAACCAGCCCGGCAGCACTCGGCGATGCTGCTGGGCCGGCGCGGTCTGCCGCAGGTACCGCCACGCCACCCACAGCAACAGTGCGAGTCCTAGGACGCTAAAGCTGATCTGGAACCAGCGCTCCACCGGCAGGCCAAACACGACCGATGCCAACCAGGGGAAGACCTCGCTCCCCCAGCGGTCTGCGTGGGTGAACTCGTCCCACAGCACGTGCGTGCTGACCCCAACCGCGAGTGCAAGCAGCAGCGAGGCAACCGCGCGCAGGCGCTGGGTCCAGCGTGCGCCTCGCCCGCCCCAGAGCGAAAACCAACCATCGGACCAGTTGGTCGACCACGAGCCGGGCAGTCGCTCATTGACCGAATCTGGCAGGAACTCCACCAGCACCGGTCGCAGCACCATGCGCCACACCAACACCAGCAGGAAGGCCACCGGGATACCGACGGTGAACATCGTCGGGTACTCGTGCGTCACGCAGTAGCACCAGAGCCACTGCATGTACAGCGGCAGATCCGGCGCCATCATGGCGATGGCAGCCACGCCAAAGTAGCTGGTTCGGACTACTGGGAGCGCGAGGGCTGCATGGCTCAGGGTGAACGGCATGGCCGCAGTCTAGCGAGGCGCGCGACTCACGGTCGGGTACGCCATCGCCTAGTGGTATTTGCCCTTCACCCCGCGCCACAGTAGGACCACCAGTGAGGACACGCTCACTGCCACGAACAGCCAGCTCAGGGTGACGATCAACTCATTGATCAGGTCCGGCAGCCAATAATCCATCCGCTGGCCGGGCACCTGAGACAGCACCATCGAGTACCGCGCCACAAGCCATACGAAGGCAATGCCCCAGACGCTGCGGACAATCCAGCGCGGCACTACGCGATCCAGTTCCGTGGCGATCGGTCGTCGCAGCAACAGCCAGACACCAACTCCGGCGAGCGCCACGAGGCCCAGCAGGCTGATCGCAATATGCACCCAGGTACTCACCGGATAGACGCCCCAGTGGGTACCGTTCCAGTTCAGCAACACGCGACCCCAACCCTGCCAGTGGGTGAGCTGGTCCAGGAGGATGTGCGTCACGATCCCGATGATCAGCCCCAAGAACATGCCCGTCGCAGCACGTACTCGCACCCACGTCGTGGCTTCCCGACCACCCCAGAGGTCAAACCAGCCGTCGGCCCAGGCACTCCCCCACGTCGGCGGAAGACGCTCGGCGAGCATGCGCGGTGACCACTCGATGAGCACAGGCCGTACCAGCAGCCGCCAGGCGAGCAGCATCGCAAAGGCCAAGGGCAGCGCCGTGTACCAGGTGGACACCCAGTGGTGCGTTAACGAGTGCGGCGCGAAGCCACGAAGCCACGGCACATACATCGAGACGTCGGGCGCCAAGGCTGCCGCCGCGACTGCGGATGGCACCAGCCAGCGCGATCGCGCAAACGGCAGCGCGACTGCAAGATGGCTGAGCGTGAATGGCACGCACCGAGCCTAGCGGCGCGGTCCTCAGAACACGCGCAACGTCCTTAGTCGGCGAACAGCCCGGCCAGCGACTTCTTGCCGCGACGCAGCACCGCAAGGCCACCGCTCAGGAACTGCGCCGCGTCGAAGGTAGCGACCTCGTCGGTGACCTTCTCGCCGTTGATGCTCACGCCGCCCTGCGCAATGGCGCGCCTCGCCTCGGAAGTGCTGCCGCACAGCCCAGTGTCGACCAACAGTTGCGCCACCAGTGTCCCAGGAGCGGCCTGCGTATTCGGCAGTTCACGCAGGGCCTGGCGCAACGTCGTCGGGTCCACCGCAGCCAGGTCCCCACTGCCAAACAGCGCCTCGCTGGCGGCAATGACCGCTTCGGTCGCTGCCATCCCATGCACCAGGCTCGTCACTTCCCGGGCCAGCACGCGCTGGGCTTCCCGACGGAACGGCTCCGTGGCCACTGCTTCCGCGAGGCGCTCGATTTCGGTGCGCGGCAGGAAGGTGAACACCTTCAAGCGGTCAATGACGTCAGCATCATCCGCGTTCAACCAGAACTGGTAGAAGGCATAGGGACTGGTGAGCTCCGGGTCGAGCCAGACCGCGTTGCCCTCGCTCTTGCCGAACTTGGTGCCATCACTGTTGGTGATCAGTGGCGTACCGAAGGCGTGCGCCACGGCATCCGAACCCTCAACGCGGTGGATCAGGTCGATGCCGCTGACCAAGTTGCCCCACTGGTCACTGCCGCCGGTCTGCAGCACGCAGCCGTACTGCCGGTGCAGCTCGAGGAAATCGTAGCCCTGCAAGATCTGGTAGCTGAACTCGGTGTACGAGATGCCAGCGTCCGAGTTCAACCGCGCGCTCACGGCGTCCTTCTTCAGCATGGCACCGACCCGGAAGTGCTTGCCGATCTCGCGCAGGAAGTCGATGGCGCTCAGACCCTCGGTCCAGTCCAGGTTGTTGACCATGCGCGCGGCATTGTCGCCTTCGAAGGAGAGGAAGCGGCTGACCTGGCCCTGGAGCCTGGTCACCCACTCGGCCACGGTCTCGCGCGAGTTCAGGGTGCGCTCGGCGGTCGGCTTGGGGTCACCGATGAGACCGGTGGATCCACCGACGAGGCCGAGTGGCTTGTGCCCGGCCAATTGCAGCCGACGAAGCACCAGCAACTGAACGAGGTTGCCCAGGTGCAGGCTCGGTGCGGTGGGGTCGAATCCGCAGTAGTACACGATCGGGGGACCCGCGAGCAGGGCCTTGAGTTCCGCCTCGTCGGTCGAGACGTGCACGAGACCACGCCAGCGCAGTTCCTCCCAGACATCCTCAAAGGAGGGATCGTTGGACTGCGTTGCAAGAATCGATTCGGCCCCAGACACGAGTTCAAGCCTAGCGCGCCGCGCCAGCCAGGTCGGTGCTGGTCAGCACCTGACGGTATGGCTCGGTCGCGTTGCCTGCATGGTCCTCACCGATCACGCACACCGCCACGGGCAGTTCGCTCGCTGGTACCTCGATCGGGATGCGCCGGTAGAGGCCGTAGTCAGCCTCATCAGCGCAGTCCGTCGTAGCCTCCGGACCGTGCTTGAGGCGGAACCCCGACAACTCGGGCGGGGAAAAGATCGGTTCATAGCGCACGACAGTCGCGTCAAAACTGGACACGCTCAGTTGCACCCGGCGCTGCGGCGCCGTGTCATCCACATGGAAGAACTGCGGTGAACGCGGCACGTTGTTCACCCGGATGCAAGCGACGTACCGACCCTCGGTGGCAGGCACTCGAACAGCAAGATCGATCACCCCGTCGGCACCGATCTCGCCGTCAGCGCGGTCCACCGCGACGGCGGGCGCCGAGCCGTCGCGACAGCTTGCGATGTTGCCAATAGCCACCAGGTCCACCGTGACCGTCTGGCCAGGCTCGGCCATCACCGTCACGCCAGTCGCGGCCCCCTCTTCGAGCGCGGCGCTGCGAACCTCGCTGCCGTAGTTTGTCGTCTCCCCCGTGACGGGCGCGGCGAGCGGACAACCATTGCCACGCTGGAAGGTGCCGGCATCATTCCAGCACGCGGACAGACCCGTGATCGGGACCGCATAACTCGTTTCGGGGCGGACCACGGCCGCGGATGCCGCGGTCGCGGCGCTGTCGGCAACCTCACACGGCGCACCAAGCCAGCATTCGCCGCCTCGGCCGGGCCAGCCCCCGGTCGTGGTGTTAATCACGCCGACGATCTCGTCCTGCAGCAACACCGGGGAGCCAGAGGACCCACCACGGATGCCGGGACAATCGTTGCGCTGGAGCGGGCCGAACGACCAGATATGCTCGACCACCTCGACCGTGGCTCCCATGGTGCATTCCCCGCGACGCAGCACCTGCTCGGCTTCAGGAACGCCTTCCACTGGAATGCCGACATTGACCACTTCCGCGTCTGCGGCCGCTGGCGCAGACGCCAGCGCGAGCGGTCGCACCCCGGCCGCCCGGAGGTCCGCCACCGTCGCATCGAGGCGAACAATAGCCAGGTCCGTGCCGTGCATCGACGCGTACTCCCGTTGCACCACCGGGAAGGTGGCGGGCGTGCGCACGCCGCCCTGCAGCGTCTGGAAGGTGGCGACCTGGCCGTCGATGGCCTCGGCGCCATTCGGTCCCGGGGTCCAGGTCAGGCAGTGGCCGGCCGTGAGCAGGTAGGCAGGAGCGTCGTCAACGCCAAGATCCAGCGCGGTCGCGGTGCACTGCGAGTCAAGACCGATCCGTGCGATCCCGGTGAAGGCGGGCAGTTCCGCGTCCGTCACCGGTGCCGCAAAGGTCGCCGCTCCCCCACCGCCGCTGTCACCAGGGACGGTTGGCACGGGGGCACAGCCTGCAACTGCGATCAGACTGGCCACGGCACTGGCCGCGACGAGTCGCAGTCGCTTAGCGGTAGGCGTCACTGCGCTCCTTCAGCGCGGCCCGCTGGGCTGCCACCGAGGTCGGGGCGGTGCCAGCAATGCCGGTGCGGCTCGCCACCGAGCCTTCAATGGTGAGTACCGAGCGCACGTCGGGGGTCAGCCATTCGCACACTCGCTGCAGCTCCTCGTCCGAGAGTTCGTCAAGGCCCACGCCGCGCGTCTCGGCGACACGAACCAACGAGCCAGTCACCTCATGCGCCTCGCGGAACGGCATGCCCTGTTTGACGAGCCATTCGGCAACGTCGGTGGCCAGGGAGTAGCCTTGCGGGGCCAGGTCACGCATCCGGTCCTCGTCAAAGGCAAGCGTGGCCATCATGCCGGCGAACGCGGGCAGCAGCACCTCGAGGTTCGTCACCTGGTCGAAGACCGGTTCCTTGTCCTCCTGCAGGTCACGGTTGTAGGCCAACGGCAGCGCCTTCAGCGTAGTGAGCAGACCAGCGAGGTCACCGATGAGGCGGCCAGCCTTGCCACGCGCCAACTCGGCGATGTCCGGGTTCTTCTTCTGCGGCATGATCGACGAACCAGTGGACCAGGCGTCGTGCAGCCGTGCAATGCGCACCTCTGCGGTGGACCAGAAGATGACTTCCTCAGCCATGCGGCTCAGGTTCACACCGATCATCGCGGCGATGAAGCTGAACTCGGCAACGACGTCACGGCTTGCCGTGCCGTCGATGGAGTTCTCGGTGACCGAGGCGAGGCCAAGCTCGCGCGCCACCAATGCCGCATCGAGGCCGAGCGAACTGCCGGCCAGCGCTCCCGAACCGTAGGGCGAGACCCGCGCCCGTTGGCGCCAGTCCCGCAGTCGATCGAGGTCGCGCAGCAGTGCCCAACCGTGGGCCTGCAAGTGGTGTGCCAGCAGCACAGGCTGCGCGTGCTGGAGGTGCGTGCGACCGGGCATGATCGCGGCCGGGTGTGCCTCGGCCTGCGACAGCAACGCGTCGATGACCTGCACGACGCCGGCCTGAATGCGATCGGCCGCGTCCAGCAGATACAGCCGAATCAGGGTGGCGATCTGGTCATTGCGGCTGCGGCCAGCGCGCAGCTTGCCGCCAAGTTCGGGGCCGACCTCAGTGATCAAGGCCGCTTCCAGTGCGCCGTGCACGTCCTCGTCACCGGGTGCTGCCACCAGTTCGCCCGAGGTGACCTTGGCCAACAGCGCGTCGAGACCAGCGTGCATTGCCGCCAGTTCCGACTCGCTGAGGTAGCCAGCCGCGGCGAGTGCAGAAGCGTGCGCCTTGGAGCCGGCGATGTCGTACTTTGCCAGCACCCAATCGAAGTGAGTGGACCGGCTCAGCGCAGCCAATTCCGGGGCCGGACCATCGGCAAAGCGAGCCCCCCAGAGGGCGCCAGCAACCGTGCTGCCGCCCTCTGCCGGACCGTGTTCCGTCATCACTGCTCCGAGGCGAGTTCGCGACGGGCCGCGATCTTGCTCGGCAGGCTCCACAGTTCGATGAAGCCCTTGGCGTGCGACTGGTCGAACGTGTCACCAGTGTCGTACGTGGCCAGGTTGAAGTCGTACAGGCTCTGGTCGCTCTTGCGGCCGGTCACGACCGCGCGGCCGCCCTGCAGCTTGAGGCGCACCTCGCCGGAGACGTACTTCTGGGTGTCTTCGATGAAGACGTCCAGCGAGCGCTTCAGGCCCGAGAACCACAGACCGTCGTAGACCAGTTCGGCCCACTTCGCCTCGACACCGCGCTTGTAGCGAGCCAGATCGCGCTCCAGGGTGAGGTTTTCCAGTTCCTCGTGGGCGGTGATCAGGGCGATTCCGGCCGGCGACTCGTAAATCTCGCGGCTCTTGATACCGACGAGGCGGTCCTCAACCATGTCGATGCGGCCGACGCCGTGCTTGCCAGCAACCTCGTTCAGCTGCTGGATGATCTGCAGCGGGCTCAGTGCGACACCGTCGATGGCCACCGGCACACCCTTGGCGAAGGTGATGGTGATTTCATCCGCTTCGAGGTTCAGGGCCGGGTCCTGGGTGTAGGTGTAGAGATCCTCGATCGGCGCGTTCCACGGGTCCTCAAGGAAGCCGGTCTCGACCGCGCGACCCCAGACGTTCTGGTCCACCGAGTAGGGGCTCTTCTTGGACTGCGCGATCGGCAGGTTGTGCTCAGCGGCGTACTCGATCGCCTTGTCGCGGGTCAGCGCGAGGTCGCGGATCGGGGCCACCGAGGTGAGGTCCGGGGCGAGGGCGGCGACGGCCGCCTCGAAGCGGACCTGGTCATTGCCCTTGCCGGTGCACCCGTGTGCGATCGTGTCCGCGTTCAGTTCCTTGGCGACGCGAGCCAGGTGCTTTGCGATCAGCGGGCGGGACAACGCCGAAACCAGCGGGTAGCGCTTCTGGTAGAGCGCGTTGGCCTTGAGTGCGGGCATCACATAGTCGGTCGCGAACTCGTCGCGAGCGTCAACGACGACTGCCTCAACAGCGCCCGAGGCGAGCGCACGCTGACGGATGACTTCCATGTCCTCGCCATCCTGGCCCACGTCGATCGCCAGTGCGACGACCTCCTTGCCAGTTGCGTCCTTCAGCCAGCCGATACCGACCGTGGTGTCGAGTCCGCCAGAGTAGGCCAGGACTACGCGCTCCGCCATGATGCTCCTTCGTTTGATGCTCCATCAAGTCTAGTTGCCTCGTCACCGAGGATGCTGGCCGAGAACTGACTGATCGACTGTTCCAGCGGGCCACGACCGCGGGTGTACCGCCAGACGGTCGCGAACAGGATCACGATGCCAGCCACAATCAGGAAGTCGACCAGGCCTGCGAACTCACCGAACCACACCGTGCCCGGCAGCGTGCCGAGCAGGTACAGCACCAGCAAGTGGACGGCGTAGGCCGTCAGCGGCATCGACCCGACCGCGCTCAACCAGCCGAGGGCGATCCGCAGGACGGGCAGGCGCGTGGCGAGCAAGCAGAGCGCGAGCACGACCACCGCGAAGCCGCCGGATCCCAGCATCTCGAAGTAGGACGAGGAGTGCGGCGCGGCAGTGATCCGCAGTCCCTGGTCCGCAAGGAACGACTGCTGCCACACCGCGAGCGTGTCATAGACCTCGCCGTCGTATGAGCCACCATCCAGGCTGCCCCACGAAGCCCCACCCTGCACGATGCTCGCCGACCCGGTCGAGACCCAGACGGCATCCTGGCCCGGCGTAGCAACCACACCGGAACTCAGCACACTGCTCGTCGAGCCGGTGGGTGCCTGATCCGCCCAAACCCCTTCGCCGGTCACCAACGCTGGCACCAGGTACCCAATCACGCTGATCGGCAACGCCACCAGCAGCATCCGTACCGTCACCCGCAGGTCGCGCAGGTTCAGTCGCGACAGGGCGAGACCGAGGACCAGGTACACGCCATAGACCGGGATCGGGAACGCCAGACCCGCAAACAAGTCCAGGAACCAGTTGTCGCCGAGCAGCCCCGCGTCGCGGCTCGCGCGAATGGCTGCGACGAAGATCGGCCCGAGCACCGCGAGCGTACCCGCAAGCATAAACAGCGACTTGGCGGACCACCGCAGCACGGGCAGCGCCAGGAGATAGAGCATGGCGTATACCGGCAAGATCACGATGACCGGCGTGCCCAGGCACATCAGCAGGCCACCGGCGAGGCCGATGTACACCGCGCGCACCAGCACGCGGCGCCGGTTCTGGAAGTGTGCGACCTCGGGCAGCACGCCGGCGCGCTCGCGCGTCAGGATGCCAAGCGAGATGCCGGCCAGCAGCACGAACAAGATCGCGCTACGCCCATTGACTAGGCCGGCCCAAGTGGCCGGGTCGGTCCAGCGCAGCTCGACCACGAACGCGGGCACCACGGTGTGCGCGGCGACCATGCCGATCACGGCGAGGCCACGCGCGAGATCGATGCCGAGGATTCGATCCCCGACACCGGCCTGCAACGTCGTGGCCACCGCCTGGCGAGTCCGCTGGTTCATCCCCCGACTCCCTGACCTACTTGGCCTGCTGCAACAACCAGACCAGCAGCGCCTTCTGCGCGTGCAGGCGGTTCTCTGCCTCGTCCCAGATCACGCTCTGCGGACCGTCGAGCACCTCGGCGGTCACCTCGAATTCGCGGTCCGCCGGCAGACAGTGCAGGAAGATGGCGTCCGGCTTGGCCAGGGCCATCAGATCGCGGTCCACCTGGTAGGGCTTGAGCGCTGCCAGGCGAGCGCCTCGCTCATCCTCGCGACCCATCGATACCCAGGTGTCGGTCACGATCACGTCGGCGCCGGTGGCGGCTGCGACCGGGTCGGTGGTCACCGTGACCGAACCACCGGTCTCGGCCGCGATCCGCGTCGCGTCATCGACTACGCCCTGCATCGGCGGGTACTCCGGCGGGCAGGCAATGCGCACGTGCATCCCCGCGGTCGCGCCAGCCAGCAGGTACGAGTGCACCATGTTGTCGCCACCGTCTCCGAGGAAGGCCACGGTCAGCCCCTTGAGCTCGCCCTTGTGCTCCTGGATGGTGAGCAGGTCGGCAAGCAACTGGCAGGGGTGGAAGTCGTCGCTGAGTGCGTTGATCACCGGGACCTTCGTGCCCTCGGCCATCTCCTCGAGGCCAGCCTGCGCATAGGTACGCCACACGATCGCCTCAACCTGACGCTCCAGCACGCGGGCGGTGTCGTAGGCGGACTCCTTGCCACCGAGCTGGCTGTTCTGGGTCGCAATAATCAGCGGGCTGCCACCCAGGTCGCTGATGCCGACGTGGAACGAGACCCGGGTGCGGGTGGAGTTCTTGTCAAAGATAACCGCCACCGTCTTCGGGCCCTCGAGCGGGCGTTCCCGGAAACGGTCAGCCTTGAGCTCCTTGGCCAGGGCCAGGACCTCGGCCTGCTCGGCGGGCGTCAAGTCATCATCACGAAGGAAATGCCGGGTCATGCTGCGACCTCCTCAAGGGCGCTGGAGAAGCGGACCAAGAACTCGTCGATCTCGGCGTCGGAAATAGTCAGCGGCGGGGCGAGGCGGATCCGGCTCGGGCCGGTCACGTTCACCAAGACGCCGTGTCGCTGGGCAGCCTCACCGAGCTGGGCGGCGTAGTCGCCGTCCAAGCCGATACCGACCAGCAGGCCACGGCCGCCGAAGTTCGTAAAGCGCTCGCCGCCGATCTGGGCCAGGCGCTCGCGCAGGGTCACGCCAAGGTCCCGTGCCCGGGTGACCAGGTTCTGGCGCTCAATCTCAGTCACGACGGCGAGGCCGGCCGCGGTGGCCAGCGGGCCGCCCGCGAAGGTACTGCCGTGCATACCCGGCTGCAGCAGGCTGGCCGCCTCGTCGAAGGCCACGATGGCACCGATCGGCACGCCGCCGCCGAGGCCCTTGGCGAGCGTAATCGCGTCCGGCCGCACACCCTCGTGCTGGAAGGCGAACCAGTCGCCCGTGCGGGCGATACCGGTCTGCACCTCGTCCACGATCAGCAGCGCGCCAGCCTCGCGGGTCAGGCGGCGAGCTTCGGTGAGCCAGCCGTCCGGCAAGTTCACTACGCCAACCTCGCCCTGGATGGCCTCGACGAACAGTGCCGCAACGTCACCGGTGGATAGTGCCGCCTGCAGCGCGTCCAGGTCGACGGGAATGTGTTGGACACCGGGCACCAGTGGTTCGAAGGGCGCCCGCATGGTCTCCTTATAGGTGAGGCTGAGCGCGCCCATGGAGCGGCCGTGGAAGGCACCCTCCAGCGCGATGACCCGGCCACCCGCGCGGTGCCGGCGGGCGAGCTTGAAGGCGCCCTCGTTCGCCTCAGTGCCAGAGTTCGCGAAGAAGATGCGACCGGACTCCCCCGCGCCGGTGAGCGCCTGTAGCCGCTCTGCGAGCGCCAGCTGCGGCTCAGAGGCGAAGTAGTTCGAAATGTGCACCAGGCTGGCGGCCTGCTCCTGAATGGCGCTGACCAGTGCCGGGTGTGCATGGCCGAGCGCGGAGACCGCAATGCCAGCCAGGAAGTCGAGGTACTCGTTGCCCTCGTCATCCCAGACTCGGCTGCCCTCGCCCCGCACCAACAACAACTTCGGCACACCGAAGGTGTTCATCATGAGCGATTGATAGCGCTCCTGCCAAGTCATGACTGCTCCTTGCTCGCGGTGTGGTCGGGAACAACCTCGGTGCCGATACCCGATTGGGTGAAGATTTCCAGCAGCACCGAGTGCTCTCGTCGACCGTCGACAATGGCGGCCTTATCCACGCCACCCTCCACCGCCTCGAGGCAGGCGGTCATCTTCGGGATCATGCCGCTTTCCAGCCGCGGCAGCAGCGCGCGCAGTTCCGCCGCGCCAATGGAGGCCACCAGCGAGTCCCGGTTCGGCCAGTCGGCATAGAGACCCTCGACATCCGTGAGGATCACCAACTTTGCCGCGCCCAGCGCCACCGCGAGCGCCGCCGCGGCTGCGTCGGCGTTCACGTTGAGCAACTCGCCGTCCGCGTCCGGGGCGATGGTCGAGACCACCGGCACCTTGCTGTCTGCGATGGCGGCGAGTACGGCGTCCGGGCGCACCTCGACCACGTCACCGACGCGGCCCAGGTCCACCTCAACCCCATCCACGATGGTTCCGCGCTGCTTGCCCAGGAACAGCCCTTCGTCATTTCCGGCGAAGCCAATCGCCAGGCCGGCGCCGTGCCGGTCAATCGCGGTCACGAGCGAAGAGCGCACCTGTCCGGTGAGCACCTCGGCGACGACTGCCATCGCCTCGGGCGTGGTGACGCGCAGGCCGCCGCGGAACTCGGAGGTGATGCCGCGTTCGGCGAGCGCCTTCGAAATCTGTGGGCCACCACCGTGCACCACCACCGGATGAATGCCCGCGAGCTTCATGAAGGCGATGTCGTCCGCGAAGCTATCGAGCTGGGCGGCGTCCGTCATGGCATTGCCGCCGAACTTGACCACGATGATGCGGTTGTTGAACTGCTGCAGCCAGGGCAGCGCCTCAATCAGCGTGTCGGCCTTCTGAATCGCCTGCTCGTGGTCGAGGGCACGCAGGTGCAGCGCTGCCGGGGCCACCTGCTCGGTGGCCAGGCTGGACAGGTCGATGGCCCCGGTGAGGGTCTCGTCCGGGTCGAAGGTGTCTGCGGCGTCGCTCATGCTTAGCTCGCGTAGGCGCTGTTCTCGTGCACGTACTCGTGGGTGAGGTCGTTGGTCCACACCGTGGCGGTGGCCTCCCCCACGTTCAGGTCGATCAGCACGTGAATGTCGCGCGGAGTCAGGTCGACCAATTCGCGCGGCTGGTCCGGCTGGCCCTTCGTGCTCAGGCGCACGCCGTTGAAGGAGACATCGATGTTGTACGGGTCGAACTCGGCGTCGGTGGTGCCGATCGCTGCCAGGACGCGGCCCCAGTTCGGATCGGCGCCGAACATCGCTGCCTTGAACAGGTTGGACCGCGCCACGGACTTGCCGACCACGACCGCGTCGTCCTCACTGGCGGCGCCGCGCACCTCGATGGTGATGTCGTGGCTCGAGCCTTCAGCATCGCGCAGCAACTGCAGAGCGAGGTCCAGGCAGACCTCGGTGAGCACGGCGGTGAATTCCGCCTCGTCCGGGGTGACGCCGCTCGCACCGGAGGCCATGAGCGTGACCTGGTCGTTGGTCGACATGCAGCCGTCGGAGTCGAGGCGGTCGAAGCTGACCCGGGTTGCGGCCCGGAGCGCGCGATCCAAGGTCGCTGAATCGAGGTCAGCATCCGTGGTGATCACCACGAGCATGGTGGCCAGGCCCGGGGCCAGCATGCCGGCGCCCTTGGCCATACCGCCAATGACGTAGCCCTGGCCTGCACGGACGGACTGCTTCGACACTGAGTCGGTCGTCATGATGGCGGTGGCCGCATCCGGTCCACCGTCCGCGGTCAGCGCCTCGGCGGCAAGATCCACGCCATGCAGGACAGCGTCACGGAAGGTCTGGTCCCCCACACCGATGAGCCCTGTCGAGCACACCAGCACATCCCCCGCCGACACCTGCAGCCGCTCGGCGACGCGCTCTGCGGTCGCGTGGGTGGTCTGGAAACCGAAGGGACCGGTGTAGCAGTTGGCGCCACCAGAGTTCAGCACGATCGCGGCAATCTGACCGTCCTTGATGGCCTCCTTCGACCACAGGATCGGATTCGCCTGGCAGCGGTTCGAGGTGAACACCGCAGCGCCTGCCTGACGCGGACCAACGTTCTGCACCAGGGCCAGGTCAGGGTTGCCGCTGGCCTTGATGCCAGCCCGCACACCAGCGGCCACAAATCCCTTCGCAGCGGTCACGCTCACGGGGCTACTCCGTTCCGATTCAGGCCGGTGTATTCCGGCAGTCCCAGGGCCAGGTTCGCCGACTGCACGGCAGCACCCGCGGTGCCCTTGACCAGGTTGTCCAAGGCACAGATGGACACGAGGCGGTTGGCCGCCTTGTCGATAGCAATCCCGATCTGCGCCAGGTTCGCGCCCACGGTATCCGCCGACTTCGGGAACTGACCGGCCGGCAACAGCTGTACGGCAGCCTCGGTACCGTAGGCCTCGTCGTAAGCGGCGCGGAGCTGCTCGATGGTCACACCGGGCTTCAGGCGCGCGGTTGAGGTGGCGAGGATGCCGCGCGACATCGGCACCAGCACCGGGGTCATGCTCAGCGTGGTGTCCAGACCAGTGGCGTTGCGCAGGTTCTGCCGGATCTCTGGGATGTGCCGGTGCGTGCCGGCGACCGAGTACGGTGCGGCCGAACCCAGGATCTCACTAGCCAGCAGGTGCGGCTTCAGGGCCTTGCCCGCGCCCGACACACCGACAGCGAGGACTACAACCAGGTCCTCCGCCTCAACCAAGCCCGCTGCGAGCGCTGGCATCAGGGCGAAGGTCACAGCCGTCACGTTGCAGCCGGGGACGGCGATCCGGCGAGCTCCAACGAGCCGGTCCCGCTGCTTGGTACCCCCTGCGCTCGGCAGGCCACCCAGCAGCAGTTCCGGCATGCCATAGGTCCAGGTGCCGTACCACTGCGAACCGTAGAACTCGTTCCAGTCCTCCTCGCGCTCCAGGCGGTGGTCGGCAGCGACATCAATCACCAACGCCGAGTCGCCAAGCGCGTCAGTCAACTCACCGCTCTTGCCATGGGGCAGCGCAACAAAGACCACGTCGTGCCCGGAGAGCACCTCGGCGGTCGTGTCCTGGAGCACCAAGTCCGGCCACTGGTTCAGGTGCGGATGCACATCGCTGAGCAACTGCCCGGCGTTGCTGTGCGCGGTGACCGTGCGCACGTCGAAGTCTGGGTGTGCGGCAAGAATCCGCAGGAGTTCGCCACCGGCATAGCCACTGGCTCCGGCAACGGCAACGGTATAGGCCATGGAAACCAACTTAGTCTGGACGCGGATGAAAGGATCGACGGACGGACGCACTGAAGGTGCGTTTCCAGGTCTATCGTCGTCGCGTCGAGAACGTCATATCCCCAGTGTACGCCCCGCGCCCGGGTAGCGTGGAGGCTATGCAGCATCCTCGATGGGTTCTCCCCCTGTGTACTGCCGTGACCGTGTTGGCCCTGGCCGGGTGCGGCACGGCACCAGCACTGCCGGAGCCGACGCCCGGAGACCCCCTCGGACCGACACTGCCGGTCGAGCCGGTGGAGCCGATCGAGCCCAGCGCGCCCGCCCCAGCGCCGGTTGGTCTGGCCCTACCGACCGAATGTCCTGCGGTGGCCGAGGCCGTGTCCCTGAGTGGCCTGCGTCTGGCGACGCTCGAGGTGGGTGCCGGCGCTGGCGTGCAGTGCACGTACGTCGGCGATGGTGACCCCTTCGACGCGCACCGCCTCCTGATTGGCGTCGAGGACCAGTCCTCCGCGCCGGGGGTCGGCTCCGCAGTCACCGGCATCGGCGACTGGGCCGAATACATCCAGAACCCGGACTTCACCGAACTGTGGGTCGGCGTCGGGCCGCAGGCGCTGCACGTGATTGCCCGCCCGGCCCAGCCGTCCGGCACCTTGGTGGCTTGGGCAGAGGCCCTGCTCGCGCAGTAGTCACCTCCCCGGTCACCACGGCCGCCGCAGACCGTCCCGAAACGAGCAGTGCCGGACCCGAAGGCCCGGCACTGTCCATTGAACGGCGCGACGCGCCTAGGCGCGAACCTGCGCTTGGAAGCGCTGCTCGGCCACGGCAACACCGGCAAGCTTGGCCTCGGTCGCCTCAGCAGCGGTCAGCGTGCGGTCGGCGGCACGGAACCGCAGCGCGAAGGTCACCGACTTCTGACCAGCGGGCACACCCTCACCGCGGTAGTCGTCCACGACCCGGATGTCTTCCAGCAGGCTCCCTGCGCCCTCACGGACGGCGGCGAGCAGGTCACCCGCCGGCACGGCAATGTCCACCACCAGCGACAGGTCCTGCGTTGCCGCGGGGTACGGCCACACGGTGCCTGCGACCACGTCGGCCGGGGTGTTCGCGATCAGGGCGTCGAGGTCCAACTCGGCGGCCGCGACCACGCGCGGCAGGTGATGCTCCTCGGCCAGCTTCGGCAGGAGTTCACCGGCCACACCCACCACCACGTCACCGTCGGCGGTCGGCACCACCAGGTCGGCGGTCCGCCCGGGGTGGAAGGCGGCATGCGAGCCCTGGCGAACCTCGACGGTGGCGCCGATGCCGCGGGCAAGCTGCTGCACCGCCTCAAGCGCATCGCGCCACGAATACGCGTGGGCGCTCTGCCCCGGCTGCTTGAGTGCACGGTTGCCGGTACAGAGCATGGCCACGTATCGCGGCTGGGGCGGCAGCGCCTTGCCCAGGGCCGCTGCATCAGCTGCACTCAGCGCCTGGCCACCGACCGGGAGGGTCTCGTGACCGTATGTCACACCAGGCTCGGGCCGGAACACAGCACCGGTCTCGAACAGGGCCAGGTCGTTCAGACCGCGGGAGTGGTTGCGGTGTGCCAAGGCCACCAGGCCCGGCAGCAGGCTGCGGCGCAGGAACGGGGCTTCGCCGTCTAACGGATTCGCGAGCTTCGCCTCGGGGGCGGATGCTTCGACATCGTCTCGGGCAAACGCGGCGTTGGCACCGGCTGCGAGGAACGGGTACGCGTTCACCTCGGTCATGCCAGCACCGGCGAGTGCATTGGCCGCGGCCCGGCGCAGGCGCTGCGTCCTGGTCAGGCCGCGACCGGGCGGTGCCACCGGCAACTGCTCGGGGATGGTGTCGTAGCCGATCAGTCGGGCAACTTCCTCGACCAGGTCGGCCTTGTGTGCGAGGTCGGGGCGCCAGCTCGGCGGCGTGACCAGCCAGCCGTCGGTGGTCGGCCGCACTTCGGCACCGATCTTGGTCAGTGCCTCGGCAATGGCCTCCGGCGCGTAGTCCACGCCGATGAGGCTGGCGACACCATCGGCCGGCAGTGCGATCTGCGGGGCCGCAGCATCCAGCACCAGGCTCGAACCGAGCGAGTCGGCGGTGCCGCCGGCGAGTTCCACCAGCAGCTGCACGGCGCGCTCAGCGGCCGCGGCCGACACGTTCGGGTCGACGCCGCGCTCAAAGCGGCGGCTCGCCTCGCTGGGCAGCTTGTGCCGGCGAGTGGTGCGCGCAATCGAGAAGCGCGAGAAGACGGCCGCCTCGATGAGCACGTTCGTCGTGGTCTCTGACAGTTCCGTCGTCGCGCCACCCATCACACCGGCAAGGCCGATCGGGCCAGAGTCGTCGGTGATCAGCAGATCCTCGGTGTGCAGCGTGCGCTCGACGCCGTCGAGCGTGGTGAGGCGCTCACCGGCGGCGGCACGGCGGACCGTGATGCCACCCTGCAGCAGGTCCAGGTCGTAGCCGTGCAACGGCTGACCAAGCTCGATCATCACGTAATTGGTAATGTCCACGGCCAGCGAAATCGGGCGGATACCGGCCAGCCGCAGGCGCGAGGCCATCCAGGCCGGCGTCGGTCGCGACTGGTCGATGCCGCGGACAACGCGGGTGTGGAAGACCCGCACCGCCTCTTGGTCGCGAATGGGGGCGTCATCGACGATCTCAACGCGGAAACCATCGGCGGGCTGCGGCGAGACGGCGAACGCCGGGTCACGGAACGTCGCGCCGGTCGCGTGCGAATACTCCCGCGCGATGCCACGAATGGACAGGGCGTAGCCGCGGTCCGGAGTCACATTGATTTCGACGGCAAAGTCATCCAAGCCGAGCAGCGCCTTGGCGTCCGAGCCGAGCGGCGCCTCGATGTCCATGGTGTTCAGGCGCATGATGCCGCTGTGGTCCTCGCCGAGGCCCAACTCGCGGGCCGACGCCAACATGCCGTCTGAGACGTGGCCGTAGGTCTTACGCGCAGCGATCGCGAAATCGCCCGGCAGCACGGCACCCGGCAGACAGACCACAACCAGGTCGCCCGCCTCGAAGTTGTGGGCGCCACAGACGATGCCGCGCACGTCCGCACCACCGTCAGCCGCCGTCTCACCCTCAGGCGCAACCCGCACCTGGCACCAGCGTATGGTCTTGCCATTGGACTGTGGTTCGTCCTGGAATTCCAGAACCTGACCGACCACCACTGGTCCGACCACGGTCGAGGCGTGAATTGCTTCCTCTTCGAAGCCCACCGAGACCAGGGCCGCGTGGATGTCCTCGCCGGTAGCGTCCGCCGGCACATCGACCCACTCGCGCAGCCACGAAACCGGAATCCGCATCAGACCACCATCCCAAACTGCTGCGAGAAGCGAATATCGCCCTCCACCATGTCGCGCATGTCCGCAACCCCGTTGCGGAACATCAGCGCCCGCTCAATGCCCATACCGAAGGCAAAGCCCTGGTACTCCTCTGGGTCGATCCCTGCCGAACGCAACACGTTCGGGTTGACCATGCCGCAGCCGCCCCACTCAATCCAACGAGCACCGCCCTTGAAGGTGGGGTGCCATAGGTCGAGTTCAGCGCTCGGTTCGGTGAACGGGAAATAGTTCGGGCGAATGCGGATCTTGGCGTCGTCGCCAAACATGATGCGCGCGAAGTGGTTCAGTGTGCCGACCAGGTGGGCCATGGTCAGTCCCTTGTCGATGGCAATGCCCTCGATCTGGTGGAACACCGGGGTGTGCGTCGCGTCCAGTTCGTCCTTGCGGTAGACACGGCCCGGCGCCACGACGTAGACCGGGAGTTCGCGCGACTGCAAGGCACGGATCTGCACCGGCGAGGTCTGCGAGCGCAGCACCAAGTGGGATCCGTCCGGTTCGACGTAGAAGGTGTCCTGCTCGCCACGGGCCGGGTGATCCGGATCGGTGTTCAGCGCGTCGAAGTTGTACCACTCGCTTTCGAGTTCGGGCCCTTCGGCGATCTCCCACCCCATACCGACGAAGATGTCGGCCATTTCTTCCTGGAGCAGGTTCACCGGGTGGCGCGCCCCGAGCGGCCGACTGGGACCGGCAACCGTGACATCGACCCGCTCTGCCTCGAGACGGGCCGCTTCCTCTGCCGCGAAGAGTTCCTGCTCGCGCTCGACGTAGCGCTTGCTCACGGCGGCACGAGCCTGACCGACCAGCTTGCCGAGCTCCGCCTTGCGATCGGCGGGCGCATCCTTCAGCAGTGCGTTCAGGGCAGCGAGCACCGAGGCCTCGCCGACGTGGGCACTGCGAGCGGACTTGAGGTCAGCCAACGACGCGGCAGCGTCCGCCGCCGCGAGGGCTGCGTCACGCGCCGCATTGACTGCGGATTCAGTGATTGCTTCAGGGGTGGACACGAGAATCCATCCTAGCGCCGCGAGGTGTACGGCCTGTATGGCGGCAATTCCGCTTGGATGCCCTAGCCCGCTGACGATGCCGGAGCAAAGATCGAGTGAATATTGCCCTCCGGATCGGCGAAAAAGCCGGTGTAGTCACCCCAGGGCTGGAGCACCGGGGCAGCAATGCCGATACCGCCGTGCGCGCAGATGTGGGCATATTGTGCGTCGACCTCGTCCCGGGTTTCGCGCACGAAGTTCAGTTCAAAGGCTTGGCCGCTGCGTGGCAGTCGGTAGTCCGGATGGTCATGGGTATTCGGTCCCATATCGATACGGGAGAAGATGGCGAAGCGAATACCCTCGCCACCGAAAGCCACATAGTGGTCCTCCCAGACCACCGCCTCTAGGCCGAGTGCCTGCCGATAGAAGCCGGCAAGGGCCTGGACGTCGCCCGCCAGAACGGTGATGCCTTCAAGCCGTGCGCGCATTCCCCTACCCTAGCGATGCGGTGACTGGCCGCAACAGCCCACGATGCACACTGTGCCATTGAACGCGTGTGGGGCGTGCCATCGGCACGCCCCACACGCAGGAAGTTCCTCGTCAACTAGACGCGGCGATCGCCCTCGCTCGACTGAATCGGCGCATCGCTGGGGATGGCGCGAATCAGTTGCGTCGGGGTCGGCTCCAGAGGACCGTCCTCACCCTTCGCAACCTTGCCTGCGCGGGGCTTTGCGCCCTTGCTCGCAGTCAGGCGCTTGGAGAGGTACCGGGCAAACCACGAGACGATCAAGTTGATACCCATGTAGATGACCAGCGTGAGGAAGAAGAACGAGAAGATGTAGTCACTGCCGAAGTAGCTCGCCAGGATATTCATGTTCGTCCGCAGGATTTCCTCGTAGGCCACGATGTAGCCGAGGCTGGTGTCCTTCAGCAACACCACGAGCTGTGCCACGATGATCGGCGTCATCTGGCGGAAGGCCTGCGGGAATTCCACCAGCAGCAGCGTCTTCAGCGGCGTCAGACCCACCGACAGACCCGCCTCACGCTGGCCCCTCGGCAGCGATTTCAGGCCAGCACGCAGAATCTCACCAATGAGCGCGCCGTTGTACACCGCGAGGCCGAGAATCACGGCCCAGAACGGGGCGCCCTTGACCACGACGATCAGCATGAAGAAGATCATCAACAGCACCGGCATGCCGCGGAAGAACTCGAGCACCATCACGGTGGGCCGGGTGACCCACGTGCTCTGCGAAGAACCGAGGACGGCGAAGACCATACCGAGCAGGATCGCCAGCACCGCGGCGATGCCTGCGGCGCTCAGCGTCGACCACACACCGTTCCAGACCACCGGCCACATTTCGGGGCGAGTCCAGAACACGTCCCACCGGGATACATCGAACAGGCCCGGTCGGGTCTGACCACCAGCGGTCACCTTCGGCGCTGCGAGGGTCATGTACACCCACAGCACCCCGGCTGCCAGCAGCAGCCCACCGAGGATGTTGAAGATCACTGCCCGGCGACGAGCCTTCGGACCCGGGGCATCAAACAGTACCGAGGCGCTCATCGCAGCACCGCCACCTTCCGCTCAATCACCCGGGAGACGTACCCGAGCGGAATGGTCACCAACAGATAGCAAATGGCCACGCCAAGCAGCATCGGAATCGCATAGTTGCCGAAGTCGCGAACCAGATCACGGCCACGAGCGAAGAGCTCGATCACCGCAAACCCACCGGCCACCGACGTGTTCTTCGTCAGCGCGATGAACACGTTGATCAGCGGCGGGATGGTCATCCGGAATGCCTGGGGCATGATCACCAGGGACAGGGTTTGACCGAAGTCAAGGCCGATGCTGCGGGCCGCCTCGGCCTGACCAAAGGGCACGCCATTGACGCCGGAGCGAATCGCCTCAGCAATGAAGGGCGAGGTGTACACCGACAGACCGATCGCGGCCAGGATGTAGTAGTGCGTGGACGCACCGAAGGTGCGTGCGAAGTCGACGCCCAATTGTGGCAGCAGCGTCGCGCAGAAGAACAGGACCAAGGTGAGCGGAATGTTCCGGATCGCCTCGGTGTAGAAGGCAGCAAACCCACGCAGCGTACTCACCGGCGAGATACGCAGGATCGCGATGATCGTGCCCAAGATAAAGGCGCCGAGGCCAGAGATGGCCAGCAGCGACAACGTGACCAAAAAGCCATCGAGCAGCGTCTGCAGGACAAGCGTCATTTCGTCACCGGTCACAGGTGAGTCCTTTCGACAGAGACAGCGACTGAGTCCGGTGTGGCTGGGGCCTTGCGGCCCCAGCCACACCAGCACTCAAGGGATTAGTAGCGGTTCGGCGTCGGGCCGTCGACGAACGGCAGGACGGTGCCAGCCGTTGCGTCCCAAGCGGCCTTGTACGAGCCGTCAGCGTAGGACTTCTCGAGCAGGTCGTTGATCCAGTCGCGGAACTCGATGTCACCCTTCTTCAGGCCGATGCCGTAGGGCTCCTCGGTGAACGGCACGCCCATGACGGCGAACTCTTCCGGGTACTGGGCAGCGAAACCGGCCAGGATCACGTTGTCGGTGCTGACGGCAACGACGGTGCCCTGACGCAGCGGCTCGAGGCACTCGGTGTAGGTACCGAACAGCACCGGCTCAGCGCCGATCTCTTCGAGCTTGGCGGCCGGGGTCGAACCGGTGACCGAGCAGACCGGCTGGCCGACGAGCGACTCCGGGGTGCTCAGGTCGGTGCGGTCCTTGAGCGCCAGGATCGACTGACCAGCCATGTAGTACGGGCCAGCGAATTCGATAACTTCCTTGCGCTTGTCGTTGATCGTGTAGGTCGCGATCACGATGTCGACGTTGCCCTGCTGGATGAAGGTCTCGCGGTTGGCCGACACGGTCTCGACGAACTTGGGGGTAACGCCGAGCTCCTTAGCGATGAGCTTGCCGATCTCGACGTCGAAGCCCTCCGGGTCACCGCTCAGGCCCTTGAGGCCGAACAGCGGCTGGTCGAACTTGGTGCCGATCACGATCTCGCCCTTGCTCGCGAGGGCAGCCATGGTGCTGCCTTCGGGGAAGGTCGGGGTCTCGGCTGCCGGCTCGCTGGCACAACCAGCAAGCAGCATGGACGCGGCGGCGAATGCGGCGACGACCTTGAACGTCTTCTTCATCGCTGTCTCCCTAATGTTTTCGATTGGTGTGCTGTGTTTCCCAGACCACCCCGGAGGGGCGGCGTGAGCATGAGACGCCCTTAGTGGGCGAGGATCTTGGACAGGAAGTCCTTGGCGCGATCGGTCTGCGGGTTGCTGAAGAACACCTCAGGCGTGGCCTCTTCGACGATGCGACCGTCAGCCATGAACAACACGCGATCGGCCGCCTTACGCGCGAAGCCCATCTCGTGGGTGACGGTGACCATGGTCATGCCGTCCTTGGCCAGACCGATCATCACGTCGAGGACCTCGTTGATCATTTCGGGGTCCAGGGCACTGGTCGGCTCATCCATCAGAATGAGCTTCGGGTCCATGGCCAGCGACCGGGCGATCGCCACGCGCTGCTGCTGACCACCGGAGAGCTGTGCCGGGAACTTGTGCGCCTGCGAAGCAACACCGACTCGGTCGAGCAGTTCCATTGCGCGCTTCTCTGCCTCAGCCTTGGACTTGCCACGAACCTTCATTGGGCCCAGCGTCACGTTATCCAGAACAGTCTTGTGTGAGAACAGGTTGAAGGACTGGAACACCATGCCCACGTCGGCACGGAGCGTTGCCAGCGCCTTCCCTTCCTGCGGCAGCGGAACACCGTCAATGGTGATCGTGCCGGAGTCGATGGTCTCGAGGCGGTTAATGGCCCGACACAGCGTGGACTTGCCAGAACCGCTGGGGCCGATGATCACCACAACCTCGCCACGACCAACCGTGGTGTTGATGTTGTTCAGAACGTGCAGTTCACCGTAGTGCTTGTTGACGTCCTGGATGACGACGAGTGGCTCGCGCTCAGTCGGCTTCGATGCTGAAACTTGTTCACCTGCCATCTCCTCAGTGAATCACATATTCAAGGAAGGAATGCCACTTTTATGCAACAGAAACAAAATTTGAGCATCCGAGACAAGTTCCCAACGCTGTTGTCAGGCAATCATGCCAGGAAACCGAAAACCTTCTGACGGAAATTGCGATGGAATCTCACCAGGTGTAAGAAACCTGGCTGTCCCGCGAGATGGCGTGCAGGAACCACTGCTCGTTCTGATGGATCAGCGTGTACCCAAATGCAAGTGCAAGGGTGACCAGTTCCTCTTCGTCGTCATCCAACTGCGGATAGCGCTGTACGAGGTCGGCCTTCGTGGTCGCACTCGTCGGGCCCTGCAACAAGTCGATCACATCCGAATCGGCCATACGGGCCCGATACACCACGCTCCCCCGCACTTCGGTAGTCACCGCACCCTTGTGCAGACCCACCGTCACACTATCGAGGGCGAGATGGGCCGCCACAAAGCGTGCCTCGCCATCATGAATGAGCCGCAGGGGGGCGCCGAAGGGATCGCCGGTCACCGCCAGCAGCGGGCGCCCAACTCCCCCGTGGTCGTACGGCACGCGCATGAGCAGGTCGCGCGCCAGTGCTGGCTCCAGCCAGTGCTGCGCCGCATCGGCCCGCCAGGCTTCCCAGTCCTGATCGTCGATCGCGGACTCCAGCGCCGGTGAATCGACGACCCATGTCCCCAGCCACTCGGCGAGCCAGGGCCAGAGTGCCGCTTGCATCGTCGGGGTCAACAGACCATCGTTGTCCTCGACCACCGCCTGCTGTGCCGCCGCCAGCACATGCTGGGAGCTGAGTTGCGTTTGCCGGTACGACCCGTGGGCGTCCGTCACCACAGCCTCAGTCACGACGAGTCCGCCAGGATCGATCGGTGCCGGCTGCGGTTCCAGCCACCACCAGACTGCGGCGCTCGCGACCGCAACGCCGAGCACCAGCGCAATCAGGCCGCGGAAGGCGCGTCGCCGAGCCTTGCTTCCGGTGCCCCCGGACACCTCAGCGCAGTCCATCCCGCTGCGCGAAGGCGGACTGGAAGAGACACACCGTCGCTGCCATAGCCACGTTCATGGATTCAGCATGCCCCCGCATCGGAATCGCGGCAATGCGGTCGGAACCCAGTCGTGCCTCGGCGGAGAGGCCATGCGCCTCGGTCCCGAACACCCAGGCGGTTGGGCGAGCCAGCGTGCCATCGGCAGACAGTTCCGGTAGGTCAACGCCACCCATGTCTGCGGCGAGGACCTGAATACCGGCATCGTGCAGTGCCGATACGACCGCGTTGGTGTCCAGACCGGTCACCACCGGCACATGGAAGATGGACCCCATCGTGGAGCGCACCGTCTTGGGGTTATAGAGATCGACCGATCCGGTCGTCAGGATCACCGCATCCGCGCCTGCAGCGTCGGCACTGCGGATCACGGTGCCAACGTTGCCAGGATCGCCGGCGGATTCCATGACGGCAATCAGCCGCGGCGCAGCGGCTAGGACCGCTTCGAGGGTCGTGGTGAATTGCTTCGCGACCGCGAGCCAGCCCTGCGGGGAGACCGTGTCCGCCATCGCAGACAGCACAGCGGGCGAGGCAAGCTGCACCTCGAAGCCTGCCGCGGCCAGGTCTGTCGCGAGCCCCGGGGCGCGGTCGACGCCCTCGGGAGTGGCCCACACTTCGCGCAGGCCGCCGCGGTGAAATCGCAGCGCCTCGGCGATGGCGACGGGGCCTTCGACCAGAAACAGTCCGGTCTCGGTTCGGTGCTTTCGCACGCCGAGGGCGGCCACGGCTTTCGCCCTGGCCGCCCTCGGATTGTCGAGCATGTGTGCCGAAGCCTTAGGCTGCGGCGTCTGCCTTCGGGGCCGACGTGTCGGCCGGCAGGGCCTTCTTGGCGGCCTCGACGATGGCAGCGAAGGCTGCGGCGTCGTTGACGGCCAGCTCGGCCAGGATGCGACGGTCGACCTCGATGCCGGCCAGGTTCAGACCCTGGATCAGGCGGTTGTAGGTCAGGCCGTTGAGACGGGCAGCGGCGTTGATGCGCTGGATCCACAGACGGCGGAACTCACCCTTGCGGGCGCGACGGTCGCGGTAGGCGTAGACGAGCGAGTGAGTGACCTGCTCCTTGGCCTTGCGGTAGAGGCGCGAACGCTGTCCGCGGTAGCCCTCTGCGCGCTCGAGAATGACGCGACGCTTCTTGTGGGCGTTGACGGCCCTCTTCACACGTGCCATGTGCTGACTTCCTTACGTTTCGTTCGGCTTAGCGGCCGAGGAGCTTCTTGATGACCTTGGCATTGGCCGGTGCGAGCACCGGGTCAGCGGCGAGACGACGGGTCACGCGGCTCGACTTCGCCTCGAAGTTGTGGCGCTTACCAGCCGACGCGGCCATGACCTTTCCGGTGCCGGTGATCTTGAAGCGCTTCTTAGCGCCCGAATGGGTCTTCTGCTTGGGCATCTGCCTATTCCTTCTTCTCAGCCGCGTCAGCGGTGGTCTTTGCGGCGGCACGGGGCGCAGCGGGCTTCCTGGCCGGAGCCTTCGGAGCTGCTTCCTCGGTCGCGGGCGCCTCAGCAGCACCGGCTTCGGCAACGGCCGACGACGCGATTGCGTCCTCAGTTGCTGCCTTACCGGCGGCCTTACGCGCCTCGGCTTCGGCGCGAGCCTCAGCCTTGTTCTTGAGCGGAGCGATCACCATCACCATGTTGCGGCCGTCAACGGTCGGGTTCGACTCGACCTGACCGAACTCGGCCACATCCTCGGCGAAGCGCTGCAACAGCCGCACGCCCAGCTCGGGACGCGACTGCTCGCGGCCACGGAACTGAATCATCGACTTCACCTTGTCGCCGGACTGCAGGAAGCCGATCGCACGCTTGAGCTTGGTTTCGTAGTCATGCTTGTCGATCTTCAGACGGAACCGGACCTCCTTGAGGATGGTGTTCGTCTGGTTACGACGCGCTTCCTTGGCCTTCTGGGCAGCCTCGTACTTGAACTTGCCGTAGTCCATCAACTTGACGACCGGCGGCTTCGAGTTCGGGGCGACCTCCACGAGGTCAAGATCTGCTTCCTGCGCGAGGCGCAGGGCATCCTCGATCCGGACCACGCCGACCTGTTCGCCGGCAGGGCCGACGAGGCGGACTTCCGGGACCCGGATTCGCTCATTGATGCGGGGCTCGCTGATGGGCTGCTCCTTGTTCGTTCCTGATGGCCTGCACCGGCGGCGCCGGAGGCAACGAACACGCAAATCCCTAGTGCGCAGTAACGGCGCACTGCGCCCCTACCGCGAACGGTGGGGCACTTCAAACCCGGTAACCTTATAAGCGGTCAAGCGCGGGTGGGAGGAATCTCCGCTTTCGTGATGGAACACAACTGGTTCCATGGCCTGCAGTATCGTACCACGAGGAGAGCAGAATGAGCACCCCAGACCCGCAGCCGCAGGCCGAGTCCCCCGACGAGACCGCTGCCGCGATCCGCGACATTGCTGAGGTCAGCGCGACAGAGCTGATCATGACGCTCTCGCTGCACCTGCTGAGCGCCGCCGCCGTCAAGGTCGGTTTGTCCGAGGATCCCGAGACGGAACTGGACCTCGCCGAGGCGCGAATCCTGATCACGGGACTGGCTGGCCTGGTCACCTCGACCGCTCCCGACCTCGATGACACGCACGCCCGCACGCTGCGCGATGGTCTGCGCACGTTGCAACTGGCATTCCGCGAGGCCAGCCCGTACCCGGATGCTCCGGGCAAGGGTCCCGGTGAGAAGTACACCGGCTCGGTGATCTAGCGACACTCCCCCGAAGTTTGCAGCGAGGCGGCCCATTCCGGCCGCCTCGCGCATGTCTCGGGCGTGCCGGTCAAGCTGCGCGACTTAGGCGAGGTCGACGGCCTCGAGTCGAATGGTGAGTGAGTCCACGCGATCGGTAATCAGATCGCTGGCCGACCATGCCTTCGCTTGCCGGGCCACCAGGTCCTGGACGTCGTCCTGCGACAAGCCAGGCACGAGACCGAGGGTGACGATCACCTCGGGGGTCTCCAGCGTGGCCCGCGGATCACCGGCATGCAGTGCCACTCGGGTGATCACCGGCTCGTCCGCGGCGAGCGCGGCGAACTCGGCGAGCACGTCCGGGTCGCGGTCAGCCGGAGTCCAATCCTGGCCCTGCGCGATGGCCCAGATCGCGGGACGCCGCAGGCCCAGCACCTCGGGGGTACCTGGGTTCAGGACGATCGCGGTGGCGCCATCATCAGCGGCGGCCAGCGCCACGCGACGGCCATCGGCCGGAATCGGCCGCGCCTTCGGGTCCCACGCCGACATCGCGTCCGCCGAGGTGAAGGCGGGCAGCACGGTGCGCCCGTCCGGGCCTTGGACCGTGACGATGCTCAGCTCCTGCGTCTTGTCGACGGTGCGGCCCTCGGGCGTCACGCCGAGGTCGCCAGCTTCGGCGATGAGCGGGATCAGCAGCCGGGACTGCATCACGGCAGCGGCGACTGCTTCGAGGCCCGCGGTGCCAGCGCGGAACGCGGCCACCGCCTCGGCGTAGATCGCTGGCGTCGTGCCATCGTCATTCGCGTAGGGGTTGTCGTGGTGGTGCAGGCTGCGGCCCGCCCACGGCTGACCGGCCGAGTCGGTGCGGTTATTGGCGCCGAAGCGGCGTCCGTCAGCGTCGGGCTCGCGCGTGGCTGCCATGTCGATGCCCGGCCTAGTGGCCTGCGACGTCGAGGGCTTCGGCGAGGGTGAAGTTGCCGTTGTACAGCGCCTTGCCGACGATTGCCCCCTCGATGCCCAGCGGCACCAGTTCGCGCAGTGCCGCGATGTCATCGAGGCTCGACACGCCACCCGAGGCAATGACCGGGCGGTCCGTACGCTCAGCGATCTGGGTCAGCAGATCGATGTTCGGGCCGGACAGCATGCCGTCCTTCTTCACGTCCGTGACGATGTAGCGCGAGCAACCGGCTTGCTCGAGTCGGTCCAACACATCCCACAGGTCACCGGCATCTTCGGTCCAGCCGCGGGCCGCGAGTGTCGTGCCGCGCACATCCAGGCCCACCGCGACCGCTTCGCCGTACTGGGCGATGACGCTCGCTGCCCACTCCGGGTTTTCCAGCGCTGCGGTGCCGAGGTTCACCCGCTTCGCGCCACTCTCCAGGGCAATGTCGAGGCTGGCGTCGTCGCGAATGCCGCCAGAGAGTTCCACGTTCACATCGCGCACCGACTTGATGACCTTCTTGAGCAGCGGCAGGTTGCTGCCACGGCCAAAGGCCGCGTCCAGGTCCACCAGGTGGATCCACTCGGCGCCCTGATCGGCCCACTCATTGGCTGCCGCGATCGGGTCACCATAGTTGGTCTCACTACCGGCCGCACCCTGGGTGAGGCGGACGGCCTTGCCGCCGGCAACATCGACTGCCGGGAACAGGATCAGCTTGGGGGTTGCAGAGAAATCGCTCATGGTTCCTTCTGGCCACAATCGGCCGTTGCGCCACACGTCCCCGATGTCCAGATCGGGTCACCGCACATGGGTGTCCGGCGCACCCGACGATCTTAGCCGCTTGGCGTGGAAAAGGTGGTGCTTGTCCAGCAAGTCACTGAGCCGGGCTCAGCGACTCGATCCAATTGCGCAGCAGGCGGATGCCCGGTTCCGCAGACTTTTCCGGGTGGAACTGGGTGGCGCTCAGTGGGCCATTTTCCACGGCGGCGATGAAGCGCGCGCCCTGGTGCTCTGCCCAGGTGACGCGGGCCGCCGGAAAGGGATCGTGCACCTCGAGCGTCCAGTCCTGCGCGGCGTAGGAGTGGACGAAGTAGAAGCGTTCCTGCTCGATGCCGGCGAACAAGGTCGAACCATCGGCGGCATCGACCGTGTTCCAGCCCATGTGCGGCAGGGTAGCTGCTGGCAGCGGCACCACCTCGCCGGGCCACTGGCCGAGACCCTCCGTTTCGACACCGCGCTCGACGCCACGATCAAACATCACCTGCAGACCGACACAGATGCCCAGCACTGGCTTGCCGCCCGCGAGGCGCTGCTCGATGATGCGGTCACCACCAACGCGCTTGAGCCCGGCCATCACCGCGGCGAAGGCACCGACGCCGGGAACAACCAGCCCGTCGGCCGCCAGAGCAGCCTGGCGGTCAGCGGTCAGCGTTACCTCGGCGCCGGCGCGCTCCAGCGCCCGAACTGCGGAGTGGACGTTGCCACTGTCGTAGTCCAGAACGACTACGGAAGGTCCGGTCACAGGGCACCCTTGGTCGATGGCACACCCGTCACCCGCGGGTCGAAGGCCAGTGCGATCCGCAACGCACGCGCCACGGCCTTGTACTGGGCTTCGGCAATGTGGTGCGGATCGCGCCCGGCGAGGACGCGCACGTGCATCGTGATGCCCGCGTGCGTAGCGATCGACTCGAGGCTGTGCTCGACCAGCGAACCGGTGAAGTGGCCACCGATCAGGTGGTGTTCGAACCCGGCGGGCTCGCCTTCGTGCACGAAGTACGGACGGCCAGACACGTCCACCACAGCCAGCGCCAGCGCCTCGTCCAGCGGCACCGTGGCGTCACCGTAGCGAGTGATGCCACGCTTGTCGCCGAGGGCTTGGCGAATGGCCTGACCGAGCACAATGCTCACGTCTTCCACCGTGTGGTGGGCGTCAATGTGGGTGTCGCCCGTGGCGCGCACCGTGAGGTCAATGAGGGAGTGCTTGGCCAGCGCATTCAGCATGTGGTCAAAGAAGGGCACCGAGGTGCTGATGTCGGCCTGGCCGGTGCCATCGAGGTTCACGCTGAGGTCGACACTCGACTCGCTGGTCTCTCGCTGCACGCGAGCGGTGCGCTGGGCAGTACTCATGCTGTCAGTCTATCCGTCGGCTCACTTGGTGGCGGGGGCGATTTCGGCCATTGCCGTCAGGAAGGCGGTGGTTTCCGCCTCGGTACCGGCGGTCACGCGCAGTGTCCCGGGAATGCCGACGTTCCGAATGAGCACGCCCTGGTCGAGCAGCGTGCGGAATGCTGCCTCCGGGTCCGCGACGCCGCCGAAGAGCAAGAAGTTGGTGCCACTCGGATACGGGTGGTAGCCCAGTCCTGCGAGCTCGGTGCTGATGCGGTCGCGTTGGACTTTGATGGCGTCGACCGTGGCGAGCATCGCCTCAGTGTGCTCCAAGGCGGCCAGCGCGGCTGCTTGGGTGAGCGCCGACAGGTGATACGGCAGGCGCACGAGCCGCAGGGCATCCACCACTGCCGGGTCCGCGGCAAGGTAGCCCACGCGCGCCCCAGCAAAGGCGAAGGCCTTACTCATGGTGCGCAGCACCACGAGGCGCGGGCGCCCAGGCAACAGGCTCAGCGCCGACGGGGTGCCGGCCGGCAGGAACTCAGCGTAGGCCTCATCGACGATGACGATTCCCTCGGTGGCGTCATAGGCCGCTTCGATCGCACCGAGATCTTGCACCGTGCCGGTGGGGTTATTCGGCGAGCAGAAGAACACGACGTCGGGCTGGTGTTCCGTGATAGCTGCCACGGCCGCGGACGCCGACACCGTCCAGTCCTCCGCCCGCGATACGCCGACCCACCGCGCGCCGGTCCCCTGGGTGATCAGCGGGTACATCGAGTAGGTCGGGGTGAAGCCCAGCGCTGTCCGGCCCGGACCACCAAAGGCCTGGATGAGGTGTTGGATGACCTCGTTTGATCCGTTCCCCGCCCAGATGTTGTCGGCGGCGAGACCGTGACCAAGGTACGCGGCGAGTGCCGTCCGGAGCTCGGTGAATTCCCGGTCCGGATACCGGTTCAGTCCCGGGATTGCTGCCGCCAGCTTGGCTGCGATCGCGGAGGTCACTTCCTCGGGGATCCCGAAGGTGTTCTCGTTGACGTTCAGCGAGACCGGAACGTGGAGTTGCGGCGCCCCGTACGGGGTGAGTCCGCGCAGGTCGTCGCGAATGGGCAGGTCACTCAGGCTGGTCACTGATTCATCGTAGCGACCCGACCTCACCTCGCCCTGGAAACGGCGACGTCGAATTCGGCGCCAGAACTATTGCGCGTACTGGGCGGGAATAACCAGCACCTGGCCGGGCGTGAGCGCGGCGCTGTCCAGGCGGTTCAACCGCTTCAGGTCGTGAATCACGGTTCGCGGGTCGGCGTTCGGAGCGATGAGTTCTGCGATACCCCACATGGTGTCGCCTGCGAGCACGGTAATGGTCGGCAGATCAGTGCCAGCATCGTTCCCTGCCACGGCAGCGGACGGCGCGGTCAAGGCGGCCACGGCGAGCAATCCCGCAACGATGAGGGCGATCAGACCGCCCAGCACCTTGCGGCCTCGGTCTGTGATCCGAAGGCGAGTGGCCGGCACGCCCGAGGCGGCAGCCGGTGCGACGGCAACGGGAACCATCCGCGGACGGGCCACGGAAGTGGTCATCGGTGCGGTCGGGAATGCAGCGACGAGAGCGGACATTGCCAGCCTCCTTCAGTGCCGTAGCGGTTGACAGTTTCGGTGCGGTGCTCGGCCGGGAGCACCGCACCCGAAACTGTGTTTCGAATCTATCTTCGAATCATACCCCTGTCAAGCGATGATTTGGGCGAGAATCCGTGGCTTTGCGCCCGACACGCTCGAACAGATGTTTGAATTCGGCCGCGTGCTCGGATAGAGTTTCGATCACCACGGCCACTATGGATTGCATCAGCAGCCACCGACATTGCCTCGGCCGACCCGCAGGAAGGGAGCACAGCGTGTCCGGACATCGACCGCTGACCGACAAGCAGCGTGCCATCCTGCTCGCCATCCAAGAGGCGGTCTCAACGCGCGGCTATCCGCCGAGCATGCGGGAAATCGGCGACCTGGTCGGCCTGTCCTCGCTCTCGAGCGTCGCGCACCAGCTCACCCAACTGGAACTGGCCGGGTACCTGCGCCGCGACCCCAACCGGCCGCGCGCCATGGAGGTGTTGCTCGACATCGCTGGCGAACCGGTGAGCGACGCAGGTGCAACCGTCACCCCGTTGCCCACCGCCACCGACGACGACCAGTTTGTGCCGGTGCCCCTCGTTGGCCGCATCGCCGCTGGTATCCCGATCACTGCAGAACAGCAGGTGGACGAAGTCATCCCGCTCCCCCGGCGCCTCGTCGGCAAGGGCGACCTGTTCATGCTCAAGGTCGTGGGTGAATCCATGATCGACGCCGCCATCGCGGACGGCGACTGGGTCGTGGTGCGTGCCCAGCAGCACGCCGACAACGGTGACATCGTCGCCGCGATGATCGACGGCGAAGCCACCGTCAAGGTCTTCCAGCAGCGCGACGGTCACACCTGGTTGCTGCCGCGCAACAGCGCCTTTGCGCCGATCCTCGGTGACGAAGCGACCGTGCTCGGCAAGGTCGTCACGGTGCTGCGGTCGCTCTAAGCGATCGGAAGCTGCCCGGCGATGCCCGGGATCGCTCACGAGCCGGGCGTTACGCCTTGCCGCTGGCAGCGACCTGCTGCAGCCCCGCTTCAATCGCTTCGATCACGCGCGGGTCATCGGGCTCGGTGTTGGGACGGAAACGACGGATTTGACCATCTGGCAGGATGAGGAACTTTTCGAAGTTCCACATCACCGGCCCTGCGTTCCCGCCGTCGTCCTTCGCCTTGGTGAGGATCTTGTAGAGCGGGTGTCGACCACGGCCATTCACCCAAACTTTCTCAAACATCGGGAAGGTGACGCCCCAGGTCGTCGAGCAGTAGGCCGCCACGGCTTCCTCCGTACTCAGTTCCTGTAAGAACTGGTTCGAGGGGAAGCCCAACACCGTAAACCCCCGATCGCCATAGGTGCGCTGCAATTCCTCCAGCGCCTCGTACTGGGTCGCAAGGCCGCATCGGCTGGCCACGTTCACGACCAAGCGGACCTTTCCGGCCCACTGGGCCATCGTGGTGGGCTCACCCGTGATGGTGGTGACGGCGATGTCATCGATGCTCATGGAATCATTCAACACGCCCAGGGTGTGGGTATTCCAGGGTACGGCTGCCAGAAACCGCGAGCGGGACACCAGCGGCAGCCGGTGCCCCGCTCAGCGTGGATGGCCTAGTTGATCGCCGCACCCACCTGCTCACGCACCTGGCGCGTTGCCGCCACCACGTTCTCCAGCGAGGCGACCGTCTCGGCATAGCCACGGGTCTTCAAACCACAGTCCGGGTTCACCCAGAGCTGGCGGGCATCCACACCGCTCAGTGCGGTCTGGAGCAGCGACACGACCTCCTCGGTGCTCGGCACGCGCGGCGAGTGGATGTCGTAGACGCCCGGGCCAACACCGTGATCGAAGCCCGAGGCCTGAATGTCCGCGACGACCTCCATCTTGCTGCGGGCCGCCTCGATGCTGGTCACGTCAGCGTCGAGGGCGCGGATGGCGTCAATGACCACACCGAACTCGGAGTAGCACAGGTGGGTGTGGATCTGCGTCTCGTCGCGCACGCCGGCGGTGGCCAAGCGGAAGGAGCCCACCGACCAGTCGAGATAGTCGGCCTGCTCGGCCTGCTTGAGCGGCAGCAGTTCGCGCAGTGCTGGCTCATCCACCTGGATGATGCCGATGCCAGCCGCCTCGAGTTCCTCAATCTCATCGCGCAGCGCCAGGGCGACCTGGTTGGCCGTCTCGGCCAGCGGCTGGTCGTCGCGCACGAAGGACCAGGCCAGGATAGTGACCGGGCCGGTGAGCATGCCCTTGACCGGCTTGTCGGTCAGCGACTGCGTGTAGGTCGACCACCGCACCGTGATGGCTTCCGGACGCGAGACGTCGCCCCAGAGGATCGACGGCCGCGTCGCGCGGGTGCCGTAGGACTGCACCCAGCCATGCTCGGTCACCGCGAAGCCGTCGAGGTGCTCCGCGAAGTACTGCACCATGTCGTTGCGCTCGGGCTCGCCGTGGACGAGCACGTCCAGGCCAATGCGCTCTTGCAGTTCGATGACGTCCTTGATCTCGGCACGCAGGAACTCCTCGTACTGCTCCTGGGTGATCTCGCCGCGCACGAACTCGGCGCGACGCTTGCGGATTTCCCCGGTCTGCGGGAACGAGCCGATGGTCGTGGTCGGCAGCGCCGGCAACTGCAACTTGGCCTGCTGTGCGGCCACGCGTGCCGCATAGTCGCCGCGAGTGAAGTCGCTCGCCGTCAGCGCGGCGGTGCGGGCGCGGACCGCGCCGTCAAGAACGCCAGGTGCCTGGCGGCGATCTTCCAGCGCGGCACTGGCTGCGTCGAGTTCGTCCTGAATGGCTGCACGACCGTGGCGCAGTCCCTGGGCCAGCGTGACGACCTGGCCGACCTTCTGGTCGGCGAAGGCGAGCCAAGAGCGCAGTTGCTCGCTCAGCTGGCCCTCCTCGCTGACGTCGTGCGGCAGGTGGAACAGCGAGGTGCTGGTGCCGACGGCCACGGCCGCGCCGAGCGGACGCAGCGACTCCAACTGATCAGCGGCCTTGGCCAGATCGCCACGCCAGATGTTGTGACCGTCGATGACGCCGCCGACAAGGACCTTGGACTCAAGACCCGGAACGGCCTGCGGCACGCCACCCTTGACCAGTTCAATGCCAATCGCCTCGACCGGGGTCGCGGCCAGGGCAGCGAGATTGTCGCCGAAGCCGTGGTAGGCGCCGGCGACAAAGAGCGCCGGACGCTCGCTCAGGCCACCGAGCACCTCGTAGGCGTGCTGGGCGGCGGCCTTGATCTGGGCGGCGGGTACTTCGAGGCTCTCGCTGACCAGGCCCGGCTCGTCGAGTTGCACCCAGGTGGCGCCCGCCGCAGCGAATTTCGCCAACAGTTCGGCGTACACCGGTAGCAGGTCGTCGAGTCGCTCGATCGGCAGGTAGCCCTCCGGCGCACCCTCAGCGGCCTTCGACAGCAGCAGGAAGGTCACGGGACCCACCAGCACCGGCCGGGTCAAGTAGCCCTGTGCCTTGGCCTCTTCGAACTCGGAGAGTCGACGCTCCGACGCCAGGTGGAAGTGGGTGTCCGGGCCGATCTCGGGCACCGAGTAGTGGTAGTTCGTGTCGAACCACTTGGTCATCTCCAGTGGCAGGTGCTCCCCCTCGCCGCGAGCGATCGTGAAGGCCCCCGCCAACGACACCTGCCCGGCCTGATCCACCAGGTACTGGAAGCGCTGCGGCACGGCCCCCACGGTGAGGGTGGTGTCCAGCACCTGATCGTAGTAACTGAACGCCTCGGGAATCGACGCGTCGTCACGGCCGAGGCCGAGGTTTGCCAGGCGGTCGCGAGTGGCGGCCCGAAGCTGGGCGGCCGTCTCTTCGAGCTGGGCCTGGTCGATCTTGCCCGCCCAGAAGGCTTCAATCGCGCGCTTGAGTTCGCGACGGCGTCCAATACGCGGGTACCCGAGGATGGTGCCTGCGGGGAATGCGGTGCTGGTCATGTGATTCGTTCTTTCTGCAATCAGGTTGGCGGTCAGCGTCGCAGCAGCGACGAGGTCGGAGTAGCCGTGTAGCCGAGCCGGTCGAGGGCTGCGCTCACCGCGTCGTAGCGGTTTAGGGTGTACAGGTGCAGGCCAGGAGCGCCGACCTTGACCAAGTCGGCCAGCAGCGCACTTGCCGCCTCGATGCCGCGGTCGAAGGCGTCCTGTTCGGTTTCGGCGGCGGCGAGCGCGGCGGCCAAGGCGGTCGGTTCCGCCTCGCCGGTCAACGTAAGGGTGCGCCGGAGTCGAGCCAGGCTGGTGATCGGCAGCACACCCGGCAGGATGGGGATGGTCACACCGGCCGATCGAGCGCGTTCGACGTAGGTGGCGTAGCAGTCCGCCGAGAACACCAGTTGCGTGATGGCAAGTGTGGCCCCGGAAGCCTGCTTCGCCAGCAGGGCGTCAATGTCCTGGTCAGGGGTGCGCGAACGCGGGTGCCCGTTTGGGAAGCAGGCGACGGCGACCTCGACGGGTTCGGTGGCGTAGGCGTGCAAGCGCGCGCCGCGGACGAGGCCAGGCAGCGCTTCGGTGAGCCAGGGCACGCGCTCTCGCTGCACCCGGTGGATCAGTTGCACCAATTCTGCCGCCGTCCGCAATTCGCCGAGGCCGTCCGGGCCGAAGCCCTCCCCTGGTGCGTCCTTCGGCGGATCACCCCGCAGCGCCAGGAAGCTGGTAATGCCCGCATCGAGGAACTGTCGCACCAACTGGCTGGCGCCCGCCACCGTCGAGCCCACGCAGGTCAGATGCGCCATGGGGTGCACATCGGTGTGTTCGAGGATGTAGCTGAGCACAGTCAGCGAGCGATCCCGAGTACTGCCGCCGGCACCGAAGGTGACCGAAATGAACGCGGGGTCATACTCTGCAAGCCGGTCAATGGTGCGACCCAGGGCGATGGCGGCAGCGTCCGAGCGCGGCGGGAAGAGTTCGAACGACACCGGCAGGCGCGCGGCATCACCCGCGGAGGTCGCGGCGGAGGTCGCGGCGGAGGTCGCTGCGGGCGCCACGACACTGCCGGACAGGCCGTCGTTCGAGGACATCAGACACACTTTCGTCGGAGGAACAGCAACGAGCAGCACACAACGGTGCTCCACACTGCGGGCGGGTGCCGGGCTCGGCTGTCGCTCCAACCACCGCACGCGGGTGCGGTTCGTGAGTCATCCTAAGAAGGGCGCGTGAGGGATACCCAGAACATGTCGGACTATGACGTTCTGTGGCGTCCGGGCGTAATAGTGCGACACACGGTGCCGCGAAACCGCTATGGCTCTTGGACTGGCAGCGGGGTAGAAATTGACGAGGAGACGGCCGCCAACTGCGCCGCCAACTGCGCCGGGACGGTGGCGACGACGCGCGTCCCAGCCTCCTCGTAATACTCCTCGTGCAGCACGCCACGCTCGTGAATCGCGGCAATCAAGTCCCCGCGCGCGTAGGGCACTACCGCGGTAATCCGCTCGCCCGGCTGCGGGACCAAGTCCTCGAGGCGCTGCAGGAGTTCGTCCAGACCCTCACCGGTGTGCGCTGAGACGAACACGGCATCCGGGGCGAGGGAGCGCAACAGCAGGCGCTGGTCCTCGTCGACGAGATCCACCTTGTTGAACACGATCAGTTCGGGAACATCGAGCGCGTCAATGTCACGCAGTACACCCCGCACCGTGTCGATCTGGCCGGCCGGGTCCGGGTGCGAGGCGTCCACGATGTGCAGCAGCGCGTCCGACTCTGCCGCCTCCTCCAGAGTAGAGCGGAAGGCTTCGACCAGCTGGTGCGGCAGGTCCCGCACGAACCCGACCGTGTCCACCAGGGTGAACTTGCGGCCGTCGGCAGTCTTCGTGGCGCGAACCGTGGCGTCCAGGGTGGCGAACAGCGCGTTCTGCACCAGTACGCCTGCGCGGGTCAACCGGTTCAGCAGGCTCGACTTGCCCGCGTTGGTGTAGCCGACGATAGCGATGCTGGGCACCGCACCGCGACGGCGGTTCGCTCGCTTGGCAGCCCGGGCTGGACCGAAGCCCGCGATCTGACGACGCAGCTTCGCCATTCGGGTGTGGATGCGACGGCGGTCGAGTTCGATCTTGGTCTCACCCGGACCACGACCACCGATACCCACACCGCCGGCAGCGCGACCACCTGCCTGGCGGCTCATCGACTCACCCCAACCACGCAGACGCGGCAGCAGGTACTCGAGCTGTGCCAGTTCGACCTGGGCCTTGCCCTCGCGGCTCTTGGCATGCTGGCTGAAGATATCGAGAATGATCGCGGTGCGGTCGATGACCTTCACTTTCACGACGTCTTCCAGGGCGCGGCGCTGGCTCGGCGCGAGTTCCGCGTCAGCGACCACGGTGTCCGCCCCAAGGGCAGCCACAATGTCGCGCAGTTCCTCGGCCTTGCCGCGGCCCAGGAAGGTGGCGGGGTCTGGCAGTGCGCGCTTTTGTAGCAGGCCATCCAGCACCTCGGCACCGGCCGTTTCGGCCAGTGCCGCGAGTTCATGCAGCGAGTTCTCGGCGTGCTCTAACTTGCCTGCCTGGTACAGACCGATCAGCACCACACGCTCGAGGCGCAGTTGGCGGTATTCAACCTCGGTGACGTCTTCGAGTTCGGTGGAGAGGCCTGCCACACGCTGCAGCGACTGGCGTTCTTCGAGGTCGAGCTGCTCACCGTCAAAGTCCTGGTGGTCGGCACCTTCCGCCTGCAGCGCCTGCGCCTTGCCGAAGCGGCGGTTTCCAGCGGCACGGGCGTCGGCGGCGCGCAGCACGCGCTCTACCGCATCGTTGGCATCATCGCGGCCAGTACGATCCGGTTCTGTAGCATCATCGCGCTCAAGAGTCATAGGTTAGGGTTCGCCTTTCCAGCCGAGTCTAGGCTAAGTTCGCTCTATGTCTGCGGATCATTACTTCACGGCGGAGCCAGCCAGCCCCGAGGAGTCGCGCACGATTCAGGTCAAGCTCGCTGGCCGCCAGTTGTCGGTCGTTACCGCCAACGGTGTGTTCAGCCCGGCGCACGTCGATACCGGCACGCAGGTCCTGCTGCATCACGTCCCCACTCCCCCGCCGAGCGGCAATCTGCTGGACCTTGGCTGCGGCTGGGGCCCGATCGCGATCACCCTCGCGCTGGAATCGCCGCACGCCACGGTCTGGGCCGTCGACGTGAATGAGCGCGCCCTGGACCTGGTGCGCCGCAACGCGGAACTCCTCGGCCTGACCAACATCACGGCAGCCCGCCCGGAGGACGTGCCGAGCGACATGCAATTCGCGGCAATCTGGTCGAACCCGCCGATTCGGGTCGGCAAGAACGAACTGCACTCGATGCTGACCACCTGGCTTGACCGCCTGGCCCTCGGCAGCGATGCCTGGCTGGTGGTGCAGCGCAATCTGGGCTCCGACTCGTTGCAGCGCTGGATGGAGGCAACGCTACCAGCGGGCTATACCGTGCTTCGTGCAGCCAGCAACAAGGGGTTTCGGGTGCTGCGCGTGCGGCACCGGGTACCCGGCGCGCCTATGACCGGCGCGATTGTGCTGCCGCCGCTGTGACCGACCGAGCCACTGCGCCAGGCGCGAGCGCTCCGCCTCGATCGCCCCAACTGCAGTGGGCTAGATAAGTACCGTGCCGCGGAACACCAACTCCGCCGGGCCACTCAACGCCACGCGTTCGCTGCCGTCCGGCTGCGGAACCACACGCACACCCAGCGTGCCCCCCGGCACCGTCACCTGCCAGCGATCTGGGGCGCCCGCGCCCGCCCAATGACGAGTCGCGAGGGCCGCAGCCACGGCACCGGTACCGCACGAGAGCGTCTCACCAACGCCACGCTCATAGACGCGCATGCGGATCCGGCCGACGCCGTCCTGCACCAGCGGCTCAGCGGGCACCACGAACTCGATATTCGCGCCAGCCGGCGGCAGCGGGTCCAGATCGGGCAGCCGCTCGAGTTCCAACGCTTCCAACTCGGTGTGCTCGGCGAGCGCGACCACCACGTGTGGGTTGCCCACGTCAATGCCAAGGCCTGGACGCGGCACCGAAAGTCCCTCGGCACGCACCGTGCGCTCGGGATCCAGGCGCCAGGTTCCCAGGAGCACCTCATAGCCGCCGTTGCCGTCGCTGCGCACTTCGACCACGCCCGCGCGGGTGCCAATGAGCAGCGGCGCTGCGTCGTCCCCCGCCTCGGGTTGCGGCGCGAGGCCCTCCTCGACCAGGTACCGCACAAACACACGCACGCCATTGCCGCAGATCTCGGCGAGGCTGCCATCCGCGTTGCGATAGTCCATGAACCACTCTGCACCGGCCGCCGCGGCCGCGTCGCTCTTCGGCTCGCCGAGCGCGGCCGAGCGTACCGCGCGCAGCAATCCGTCGCCGCCGACACCGAAATGACGGTCGGCCAACGCAGCCACCTGCTCGGCCGGCAGCGGCATGCTCGCATCAACGTCCGTGAGCAGGACGAAGTCGTTGCCGGTGCCATGGCCCTTAGTGATGCGCAGTTCTGTGGTCACAGTTCCCAGCCTACGCCTGCGGAGTCTGGGATGATTGAGCGGTGAACGAACAAACTCCCCCGGAACGAACCACTGTGCGCGCCACGGGCGCTCCGCGACAGGTGCGTCCCCGTGCCGAGGGCTGGACCCAGGCCAAAGATGCCGAGGGTCGACCGCTGCTGCAGTTTGCCTCACCGCGCCGCAAGCAGCCGGAAACCCACCTCGCCGACCTGGACATGGCTGGCCGCCAGGCCCGAGCCACCGAGCTGGGTGTGCCCGCATTCCGGGCCAAGCAGATTTCGCAGCACTACTTCGGTCGCTATCAGATCGACCCCGCCGAGATGTCGGACCTGCCATCGGCTGGCCGCGACGAACTCGTCGGCTCGATGCTGCCACCGCTGCTCACGGAGGTGAAGCGGCTAAAGACCGACGACAACAACACCATTAAGTTCCTCTGGCGCCTCTTCGACGGCGCACTGGTGGAGTCGGTGTTGATGCGCTACCCGAACCGGATCACGCTGTGCGTATCCAGCCAGGCCGGCTGCGGGATGAACTGCCCGTTCTGCGCCACTGGGCAGGCAGGACTCACCCGCAACCTGTCGGCTGCCGAGATCGTGGACCAGGTCGTTGCCGCGAACCGCGCCATTGCGGCCGGAGAACTCGGCGCCTCGCATCACGCAAGTGGTGAAGCCCAGCGCGTGACCAACATCGTGTTCATGGGCATGGGTGAGCCGCTGGCCAACTACGCCCGCCTCATGACGGCGGTGCGGCGCATGGTCGCCCCCGTTCCCGAGGGGCTCGGCATGTCGGCGCGCCAGATCACGGTCTCCTCGGTGGGCCTGGCTCCGGCGATTAAGAAGCTCGCCAACGAGGACCTGCCGCTGACCTTCGCGCTGTCGCTGCATGCGCCCGACGACGCGCTCCGCGATGAACTCATCCCGGTGAACTCCCGCTGGAAGGTCGACGAGGTGTTGGACGCCGCGTACGAGTACTACCAGACCACCGGTCGCCGCGTCTCGATCGAATATGCCCTGATCAAGGACATGAACGACCACGCGTGGCGTGCCGACCTGCTGGCCGAGAAGCTGCTCTCCCGCGGCCGGGGCTGGGTGCACGTGAACCCGATCCCGCTGAACCCGACTCCGGGGTCAGTGTGGACCAGTTCCGAGCCGGCGGTCGCCCACGAGTTCGTCCGCCGCCTCAATGACGCGGGTATCCCGACCACGCTGCGCGACACTCGAGGCCGCGAGATCGATGGCGCCTGCGGCCAGCTCGCCGCGGGCGAGGAGCCGGCGCCGGACGCTGGCCTGGCGGCGCCGCTGCTCTAGCCACACAGATTCGGACCGATCCGAGCCGGGCTCGACCGGGATGGCAGTACCAGGCTGCGCGCTGACCGCTCAGCTACGCAGCGAGGCCGAGATACTCGAGCACCTGCTCGGCGAGGTTGTCGCTGCGATAGTCCAAGCGCACCATCTCGCCATAGCGGTTGAACCAGGAGCGCTGGCGGCGCGCATACCGGATGGTGAGGGCTTCGGTCTGGTTGAGTCCCGCCTCGACGCTCATGGTGCCATCAATGACCGCGATTGCCTGGGCGTAGCCGATCGCGCGCGAGGCGGTCTGCCCCTCGCGCAGGCCCCGGTCCAGCAGACCCCGCACCTCCTCAACCAGGCCACCGTCCCACATCTGCTCGGCACGCACCCGAAGTCGCTGGCGGAGCACATCACGGTCACCGTCGAGGAAGAACTGTGCCGTCGGCACCCAACTGGCCGCCGCCTCGGGCAGGTGAGCGCTGTAGGGCTTGCCGGTGATTTCGATGACCTCGAGGGCGCGGATGACGCGACGGACATTGCCCGCGCTAATTGCGGCTGCGGCCGCGGGGTCCTGCTGATTCAGTCGCTCCCAGAGTTCGAAGGTCTTCCACTCCCGAGCCAGTTGGTCTGCTTCCGCCTCGAGCCGGGCACGAATCTCAGGGTCGGTGCCCGGGAAGTGCATCTCGTGGATCACTGCGGACAGGTACAGGCCGCTGCCACCAACCAGAATCGGCGTAATGCCCTGCGCGCGCAGCCCAGCGATGGTCTCCCGGGCCAGCCGCTGGTAGTGCGACACCGTCGAGGTTTCTGTCACTTCAAGCACGTCGAAGAGGTGATGTGGGATGCCGCGACGCTCCGCAACTGGGATCTTGGCCGTGCCGATATCCATGCCCCGATAGAGCTGCATGGCGTCACCATTCACGATCTCGGCAGGGTGGCCGAGCGCGATCAGACGTTCAGCCAGGTCGAGGCTCAGCGCGGTCTTACCAGTCCCGGTCGGCCCAGCCAGCAGGATCAAGTCGCCCGGCTGCCAGGACAGGGGCGTGACCGGACTGGCGGCGAAGGACCAGCCAAAGCTGGCGGAGTGCTGCTCGCTCACGTGGTGGTCGATCAGCGTTCGCCGTCGCTCGGGTCGTAAATCGGCACGGTCGAGACCGGCACCGGGGTCAATGGCAGCATGGTGCGGCCTTGTGGAGCACCCACCTTGATGGTCGGGAAGCCCAGCGACACGGCCGAAGTGCCGCTCGCGCCACCGGTGCTCGGCACGCCACAGGAGGCAGCCTGGGCACGATCCCAAGCGTCACCGGCGCGGCTGCGGCGAATCTGCAGCGGGCTGCCGTCCGACTCGGCGATCAAGTGGAACGGTGCGGCCTTGGTAACCGTAACCGTGACGAAGTCACCCGGGCGTGGCACCTCGGAGCCTTCCGGCACGTCGAAGTGAACCAGGCGGCTGTCCTGCGCGCGACCGCTCATCCGGTGTGTCTCGGAATCCTTGCGTCCGTCACCGGTCGTCACGAGCAGTTCCAGGGTGCGACCGACCTGCTTGGCGTTCTCTTCGGTGCTGATCCGATCCTGCAGCGCAATGAGGCGGTCGTAGCGTTCCTGCACCACTTCCTTCGGCAACTGGTCCGGCAGGTCCGCGGCCGGGGTGCCGGGACGCTTCGAGTATTGGAAGGTGAACGCCGAGGCGAAGCGCGAGGCCTCGACCACGCGCAGCGTCTCTTGGAAGTCTTCTTCGGTCTCGCCCGGGAAGCCGACGATGATGTCGGTCGAAATCGCGGCATTCGGGATCTTGGCGCGCACGCGGTCCAAGATGCCCAGGAATCGCTCGGAGCGGTAGGACCGGCGCATCGCCTTGAGGATGCGGTCCGAGCCGGACTGCAGCGGCATATGCAACTGCGGCATCACGGTCGGGGTCTCTGCCATCGCGTCAATCACGTCGTCCGTGAACGCGGCCGGGTGCGGGCTGGTGAAACGAATTCGCTCCAGGCCCTCGATTTCGCCAGCGGCACGCAGCAACTTCGCGAAGGCCTGACGGTCACCGAACTCAACGCCATAGGAGTTCACGTTCTGGCCGAGCAGGGTGACCTCTACCGCGCCGTCGTCGACCAGCGCCTGGATTTCCGCGAGGATCTCGCCCGGCCGACGGTCGCGTTCCTTGCCACGAAGGCTCGGCACGATACAGAAGGTGCACGTGTTGTTGCAGCCGACCGAGATGGATACCCAGCCGGCATAGGTGGAGTCACGCTTGGTGGGCAGCGTCGACGGGAAGACTTCGAGCGACTCCAGGATCTCGAGCTGTGCTTCGCCATTGTGTCGGGCACGCTCCAGCAGACTCGGCAGCGAATGCAGATTGTGCGTGCCAAAGACCACGTCCACCCACGGGGCCTTGGACAGGATGGTGGCCCGGTCCTTCTGTGCCAAGCAGCCGCCGACGGCGATCTGCAGACCGCCATGCTCACGCTTACTCTTGGCCAGGTGGCCGAGGGTGCCGTAGAGCTTGTTGTCGGCGTTCTCCCGCACGGCGCAGGTGTTGATGACGACGACGTCCGGCGTCTCGCCCTCGGCGACCGGGACATACCCGGCAGCCTCCAGTGATCCCGACAGCCGCTCAGAGTCGTGCACGTTCATCTGGCAGCCGAAGGTGCGCACCTCATACCGGCGTGGCGCTTCCTGGATCGCAGTCATGACAGCCAGTGTACGACTGTGGCCGGGTCCGATGCGAAAGCACAAGCGCCGTCCGCGTTGCACCGACCGCGCAGTCCGAGGCTAGGAGAATTCGCCGCCGGAGCGCCCTGTGCGTCAGTGGAAGCGAGGCCCGCTGGTGCCGCCCGCGGGGCGCCGACTGGGCCATTGCCCCGTGGCAGCGGCGCCGCGCGAGGAGAAGGAACGACGAGGTCCGGAACCAGCCGGCAGCACAGCCCGTACCGCCTGCGTGATCACATCCGCGCTGAATCCTCGACGTTGCAACTGGCCGCGCAGGCGCCGTTCCGCGACCTCAGGTTCGAGCCGAGTCAACGCGGCGCGCTTCGACTCGGCGAAGGCCAGGGCGAGGTCGGCTTCGGTCTCACGATCCACCACCGCCACCGCGCGATTGATGACATCGGCGGGCAGATGCTGCGCCTTGAGTTCCTGAATCAGCGCCGAGCGACTCAGACGCTTGCGCTGCATGAGCCGTTCGACGAGGGATTCGGCCATGCGTGCATCGTTCACGAAGCCGAGCGCAACCAACTGCTGCGCCTCCGCTTCGGCCAGCATCGCTGGTACGCCGAGGCTGACGAGTTTGGCGGCGAGGCCCCGCTCAGAGTAGTCGCGGCGGGCGAGCGCCCTGACTGCCAAGTCGCGGACGCGCGCCGGATCTGTGACCGCATCCTCGCTGAAGGCTTCGCCGGAGATGGCACGGACGCTGGCCAGTCGCGCCGGCGCTTCGTCCTCGTCGGGCACACACCTGGGGCCGGACGCGCTGGCGGGTCGTTCCTGAATGGCCTGCATCCGTTCCCGCAGGTCCGCAACCACCGAACCGAGGGGCCTGGGGTCACGGTCATCGGCTGCCGCTTCGTCGCGGCCAGCGTCGTTCGCGGCGGAACGCTTGCCACCGTGCAGGTAGTGCACGGTGGCAAGGCGTTCGACTACCGGATCACTCATGCGCCGGCGGCTCGCTTCTCAGCCAGCTTGTCGGTCAGCGAGTCGACCGGCGCAGCGCCATCGACAGGGCCTTCAACAATGCCAAGCTTGGTCAGGATGCGCAGTTCGATTTCTTCGGCGACCGTCGGGTTCTGGGCCAGGAAGTTGCGGGCGTTTTCCTTCCCCTGACCGAGCTGCTGGTCACCGTAGGTGTACCAGGCACCGGACTTCTTGACGATGCCGTGTTCAACGCCAAAGTCGATCAGGCTTCCCTCGCGGGAAATACCGACGCCATAGAGGATGTCGAATTCAGCCTGCTTGAAGGGTGCCGCCATCTTGTTCTTCACGACCTTGACGCGGGTGCGGTTACCGATCGCGTCGGCGCCATCCTTCAGCGTTTCAATGCGGCGGATGTCCATACGGACCGAGGCATAGAACTTGAGCGCCTTACCACCGGCAGTCGTTTCGGGGCTGCCGAAGAAAACGCCAATCTTTTCACGGAGCTGGTTGATGAAGATCGCGGTGGTCTTCGTCGAGTTGAGTGCACCGGTGAGCTTGCGCAGTGCCTGGCTCATCAGGCGAGCCTGGAGGCCGGGCAGCGAGTCACCCATCTCCCCGTCGAGTTCGGCCTTGGGCACCAGTGCTGCGACCGAGTCGATCACGATGATGTCAATCGATCCCGAACGAATCAGCATGTCGGCGATTTCCAGGGCCTGTTCACCGGTGTCCGGCTGCGAGACCAGCAGTTCGTCGATGTTCACGCCGAGCTTCTTGGCGTATTCCGGGTCGAGGGCGTGTTCGGCGTCCACGAAGGCGGCAATACCGCCGGCACGCTGTGCGTTCGCAATCGCGTGCAGGGCAACCGTGGTCTTACCGGACGATTCCGGACCATAGATTTCCACCACGCGACCACGCGGGAGACCGCCGATACCGAGCGCAACATCGAGTGCGATCGAGCCGGTCGAGATCACTTCTACCGGGGCACGCTCATCCGAGCCCAGGCGCATCACGGAACCCTTGCCGAACTGGCGGTCAATCTGTGCCAGTGCTGCTTCGAGGGCCTTTTCCTTGTCTGGTGTCGTTGCCACCGGGACTCCTTCTTGTCGCATTCGATTTGCCCACAGGCTGTCGCGACATCCGGATTTCCCGGACCGTTCGACAGGGCAGTTGCAGGATTGCTGTCTGCTTCGTACGGTACGACCGACGACTGACACTGAGGCCGAAATCAGTCATCCCGCAGGAAACCAGTCCAACAAGGCTGCTGTGCAGGAGCCTAGCAAGGAATTCGAACAGAGTTTCGATAGCGAGCGGTTCGGCGTGTCGAACCCGCGTGCCAGGCAGCGCCGAATTTGGCGCCGCTGAGCACCGCACACCTCGGTCTAGTCCGCATCGATGGGCTTGCGCAGCCCCACGCCATGCCACCGCTCCTTCGGCACCTGCTGCGCGACGCAGAGCGCCAACCAGACCTGCCGAGGCGAATAGCCATGCGCCAGTGCGTCGTTACCGGTACGACCACCGAGGTCGCTGAGCACCAAGTCATTCAGCAGCACAGCACCGAGGCCACCGAACTCGTCGCGAACGGCGCGCTCGAGTTCACTCTGTCGCACGCGAACGATTCCCGGGACTAGCGGGACAGCACGTCGGCGTCGAGCTCAGCCATGAAGGAGTCCGGCACGGTGTCCGGAACGGCCGAGATGCGCGGCGTGTAGCGCGCGGCACGCACCTGATCGGCGGATGCCATCGGGTGCTGCAACTGCTCGAGCAGTTCGATGCGGTCACTCACCTCGCGCATGATCGCCGACACCGGGGTGTTCAGCGCGTCGGCCACCGAGGCGAGGATTTCGCTCGACACTTCCTTCTGCCCGCGCTCGACCTCGGAGAGGTATCCAAGCGCAACGCTGGCCTGGCCAGCGACTTGACGAAGGGTACGACCCTGCTGCTGGCGCAGGTCACGCAGAACGTCGCCGATCTCTTGACGGACCAGAATCATCGTTCACTCCCTTCCTCTCGGGCATTCAGCCTAGCGAATGAGGTGCTTCGAGCCTATTCGTCCAGCGCTGTGCATTTCCCGGGAGCACCGGTGGTTTCCCCGGGACACTAGCGATAACCCACGCCACTCCCCCAATATTCCCGGTTGTGACGGGAACGCCACCGCGACATGGCAGGCCTAGTTGTCGGCCTCGTCGAGGTGCGTCGCGAGCCAGCCGAGGGCCTCGGCCACCGTCTGCGAACGAATCGAGGCTCGGTCGCCAGCCAGGGCCAGGCGACGATGCCAGACCCCCGCCTCGGTCGCAAGACCAAGAAATACCGTGCCCGGGGCCTGCCCATCCTGCGGGTCGGGACCGGCAACCCCGGTGGTGGCGACACCGATGGTGGCGGGGAGCCCGTCCACGGCGGCAGCCATCCGCACGCCGGCTGCCATCTGCTCGGCCACCTGCGGATGCACCGCACCATGTTCTGCGAGGAGCTCGGCGGAAACGCCGAGCAGCGAGTGCTTGAGCGGCGTCTGATAGGCCACAATGCCGCCGTGCAGCACCGCCGAGATGCCCGGCACCTCGACCAGGGTCGCGGTCAAGAGACCGCCGGTCAGCGACTCTGCGACCGCAATCCGCACCCCACGCTCGCGCCAGTTGGACAGCCGTACTGCGACGGCTTCGGTCCACCCAGCGAGATCGCTCATTGCTCCGTGGCAGTCGGCGCCGTCCGGGCCGCCCAGAGGTAGCGGAAACCACTCCAAAGGGTGAGTGCCACCGCCACGCTCATCAGCGCCGCATTGACCCACCAGATCCAGTCACCAATCAGCAGCCACAGCGGCACGAGCCCGAAGGAGATGGCAATCGCCTGCACGATGGTCTTGAGCTTGCCGGCCCAGTCCGCGGGGATGACCCGGTCGCGCAGCTTGAAGAAGCGATACACCGTGATCCCCAGTTCACGCACCAGGATCACAATGGTGACCCACCAGGGCAGTTCACCCAGGATCGAGATCGCCACCAAGGCACCGCCAATCAGCACCTTGTCGGCGATGGGGTCGAGCAGTTTGCCGAGCGGTGTCACCAGGTTCCGTTGCCGAGCCAAGGAACCATCCACGCTGTCGGTCGCGATCGCGAGGATGAACAGCCCCGCGGCCAGCCACCGCAGCACACCGAGTTCGCCACCGTCCACCAGCAGCATCCAGACGACTGCTGGCGCGATCAGAATGCGCACCAGGGTAATCAAGTTGGCAAGGTTGCCACTGGATGCGGGTGATTCACCGTGACTCACGACTCGACCGCGGAGGGAGTGCTGCGAGCGCGCGGGAGCCGAGTCGCTCATCGAGCCCTCACTCTCTTCCGGTCAGCTGCCAGGCGTCTTCGTCCGATTCGCCTTCGACCTCATCGTATCGGTTCGCGATTGGTGCTGCCTGCAGAGTGGCAGCACCTGCCACCGGCCCGGCACCCGCTGGCGGCGTATCTCCGCGCAGCTGTGCCAGCACCTCGGGCAACTGCTCGGGCGTCACCAGTACGTCGCGGGCCTTCGACCCTTCCGAGGGGCCGACGATCTGCCGCGACTCCAGCAGATCCATCAGGCGTCCGGCCTTGGCGAAACCGACCCGCAGCTTGCGCTGCAACATCGAAGTGGAGCCGAATTGGCTGCTGATGATCAGCTCCGCAGCGGCCAGCAACAGATCCAGATCGTCGCCGATATCCGCGTCAATCACCTTCTGCTGCGCGACCTGGTCGACGTCTTCGCGATATTCGGGGCGAGCCTGACGAGTGACATGCTCGACCACCGCGTGGACTTCTTCCTCGGACACCCACGCGCCCTGGACACGAATCGCCTTGGCCGCACCCATGGGCAGGAACAGACCGTCACCCTGGCCGACGAGCTTCTCAGCACCCGGCTGGTCCAGGATCACGCGGGAGTCGGTCATGCTCGACACCGCGAACGCGAGGCGGCTGGGCACATTGGCCTTGATCAGGCCGGTGACCACATCCACGCTCGGGCGCTGGGTTGCCAGCACCAGGTGGATACCGCTGGCGCGGGCGAGCTGGGTGATGCGCACGATGGAGTCTTCCACGTCACGCGGAGCGACCATCATCAGGTCTGCCAACTCATCCACCACGACCAAGAGGTACGGATAGGGCTTGAGCACGCGCTGGCTGCCCGGCGGCAGCACGATCTCGTCCGCCAACACCGCGCGGTTGAAGTCGTCGATGTGACGGAAGCCGAAGCTGGCCAGGTCGTCGTAGCGCAGATCCATTTCCTTCACGACCCACTGCAGCGCCTCCGCCGCCTTCTTGGGGTTCGTGATGATGGGCGTGATCAGGTGCGGCACGCCGGCGTAGCTGGTCAATTCCACCCGTTTCGGGTCGATCAGCACCATGCGCACTTCGGCGGGCTTGGCACGCATCAGCAGGCTCGTAATCATCGAGTTAATGAAGCTGGACTTTCCGGAGCCGGTGGAGCCAGCCACCAACAGGTGCGGCATCTTGGCGAGGTTCGCCACGACGAAGCCACCCTCGACGTCCTTGCCCACGCCGATGGTGAGCGGGTGCTCGCTGCTCTTGGCACGCTGGGACCGCAGCACGTCCCCGAGCGTGACAATCTCCCGGTCAGTGTTCGGGATCTCGATACCGATAGCACTCTTGCCCGGAATTGGCGACAGGATCGTCACCTCGTTACTGGCGACCGCGTAGGACAGGTTCTTGGCCAATTGGGTGACGCGTTCCACCTTCACGCCGTGGCCGAGTTCAATCTCATAGCGCGTGACCGTCGGGCCTCGGGTAAAGCCAGTGACCTTCGCATCCACTTCGAACTGCTTCAGCACGTTCGTAATCGCTGCCACGACTTCATCGTTCGCGGCCGAGCGGGCCTTCGCAGGCGGGCCATTCTTCAGCGTGGCCAAACTTGGCAGCCGGTACGGCCCCTGCGGGGTGGTCGGGTTGCTCGGCGCCGTGGGCGTGGTCCCCACCATCGTCGGCGGGGCAGGCACTGGCTCAACACCCCGAGTCGCCGCGCGCGTCTGCTGGACCGCGGTCGCGACCCAGTCCGGACCTGCCGCCTCGGACGGGGCTTCCTCAGTGGCGGGCTCGGCCACCGGCGAGGTGGCAAACAGGTCCTGGAAGACGTTCACGCCAGCGGTGGCACCGTCGGCGATCTGCTCGGTCTGGTGCACGACCGGGGTGTCGAAGGCGTCTTCACGCTTGCGCTTGCCACGACGCCACCACGAGGTGGAGACGTCACCAGCGACCTCGGCGTCGAGTTCCAGCGGCGTCAGGGTGCTCGTCGCGTTCGCGGCTGTAGTTCCAGCCGAGGGATTGGCACCGGCCTCCTCGCCGAACATCCATGCCCCGAGTTCTCGGATCCGTGCGCCGATCTTGTTCGGCGGGGTCTTGGTCAGGATCAGTACGCCGAGCAACGTCAGTAGCACCGCCACCGGCACTGCCACCCACTCGGTGGCCAGCAGGAGCACCCAGCACACCACCCAGCCGAGCAGGCCACCGCCACCGGCCAAACCAGGTAGACCTGCCGTCGTGGGCGAAGGCTGGCCACCAAAAATGTGGCAGAGCGCGGTCACGCCGATCAGGATGACCAGCAGTCCGATACCAATGCGGCCGTTATCGTGCACGCTCGGCGGGTGCCGGAACAGCCAGATCGAGAGCCAGAGCAGGATCACCGGCATCGCGAAGGCGACCCGGCCGACGAGGCCCGCCACCGTCCAGCCGCTGAGCTGCTGGGCGATCGGTTCACTGATCAGGAACCATTCCACGACCATGCCGGCAATGGCGGCCAGCAGCAGGAAGAAGGGCAGCCCGTCGCGGCGCGCCTCGCGGTCCAAGTTTTCAGCGCCGAAGGCACGAGCGCCAGCACCGGCCACATGCGCAGCACTGGTCCAGGCGCGCGTGATGACGCCCGGCTGCGAGTCGGGCAGGATCTGGGTGGTGCCCCGGGACGAGCTCGCGCGCGAGGTGCTGCGCGAACCAGTCGACTTCGAGGCAGCACTTCGCCCGCCGGCACCGGATCGAGGGCGCGACGAGGAAGAGCGGTTGCTAGCCATGCCCATACGCTAACGCCCACGGCTGTCAACGAGCCGCAGCCAGCGCCGAGTGTCTCCACTGGCACCGGCTGCAGCACGCGATGACTAGAAGCGGATCGCGTCGATCACCCGGACCCGGGTCGCCACCAGCGCCGGGATCAATCCGACCAAGGCACCCACTGCGGTGGCCGCGATGAAGCCGGTCAGGGCTGCCTCTGCCGGGAACGGCGGGAAGTCGAACAGGCCGCCGACGGCGCCACCCGCTGTCTCATTCAGCCAGGCACGGACCGCTGGCAGTTGGTAGCCAAGGACCGGGATGAACACGCCGAGCATGCCCGCCAAGGCCGTTGCGACCACGTTCTCGGCAACCGCCACAAAGAACACTCGGCCGGCCGTGGCGCCAATCGCACGGCGCACACCAATCTCGCGGATGCGTTGCCGCACCGTGACCAAGGCGACGTTCACCAAGCCGAGTGCGCCGAGGAAGAGCACCAGGCCAGAGAGCATGCCCAGAATGGTCCGCATCGTGGCGAAGGGATCTTCACCCTCACCCACGTTCGCCGCATAGTCGCTGCGACGGATGTCGACCGTGGTCTCGGCCGGCAGCGAGCCGGAGATGTCGCTCTGCAGTCGGTCCTGGAGCGCCTGCGCATGTTCCGGCGGTACCCACAGGTAGTACTCGTACGAGAACCAGTGCAGATATTCCGCCGGGACAAGCTTCGCCAGGTCATCGGCCAGCACCACCATTGCGCTGTCAGAGGTCATCTGGCCGGGGTCCGAGACCCCAACCACGACCACGGTGACCGGATTCGGTGCCAGCACCGTCAGGGTGACGTGAGTGCGCAGATCCGGCTTGCCGAGGCGTTCCCAGAACACCTCGTTGATGAGCACCCGTGGCGCAAGCTGCAGGCCATCCTTTTCGACGAACCACCGCCCCTCCGGCACGCTATTTCGGAACATGGTGGCGTGGGGCAGATCGACCGCCAGCGTCTGGACATCGATGACACCGGTCGGCAACTGCACGCGAGTCGAGGTATACCCCCGGCGCGACAGGTGGCCGATGTTGTATCGGTCGGCGGCCTCGCGGACGGCTGCAGTGGCGTCATCCACACTGAGCGGCGTGGGGCCACTGGACCACATCGACACCGCCAGCGTTGCCGCGCGTCCTCCCCAACGCTCCGACTGTTCACGCTGGCCCTGCTCCACCAGGTTGCCCAGCGCCACCGCGGCCGTGAGGGCAGCGACGGCGATCACGACGCCGATCAGCGAGACGATGACTCGGCCGCGATTGACCCGCAGCTCACTCCATGCCTCAGCGACGGCGGCGATGAGCGAGGTGATGGGATTCGTCATGCCTGCACCCCCTGCGCGCCGGCCGCCGGCGGGGCAGGCGGGATCGCGGCACCGGAAATCGGCGTGCCGGCCTCATCCACCAACTGACCCTGATCCAGGCGCACCACCCGGTCCGCCAGCGCGGCAATTGCTGGGTCGTGCGTAATCACGATCAGTGCGGCGCCCGTATCGATGGTCACCTCGCGGAGCAGGCGCATCACGCTCTGACCGGTCTCGACGTCCAGCGCGCCGGTTGGCTCATCCGCCAAGATCGCCCTGGGCTTGCGCACTAGGGCGCGCGCGATGGCGACGCGTTGCTGCTCACCACCGGAGAGCTGGGTGGGCAGGTTCTGCAGGCGCTCGCCGAGTCCAACCGTTTCAAGGGCCGCCTGCGCCAGTTTGCGTCGGTTCCAGAACTCTCGACCGGTGGCGTAGAGCAGCGGCGCCATCACGTTCTCAATCGCGGTACGGCCTGGCAGCAGGTTGAATTGCTGGAACACGAAGCCGAACTCGCGGCCACGCAGTCGGTCACGCTTGGCGCTCGAGAGCCGCTTGGTGTCAATGCCGTCGAACCGGTACATCCCCTTGGTCGGCGTGTCCAGCAGCCCGATCTGGTTCAACAACGTGGACTTGCCGGAGCCGCTTCGACCAACAATGGAGACCCGCTCTCCCGCCTCGACATCGAGGTTGATGTCGCGCAGGATCTCCAGGTCCTTGCCGTCGGGCAGCCGCACCGTGCGGCCGATCTCCCGCAAACTGATCAGGCTCACCGAACCATCATCCCGGGCTCGTAGCACGTGGTGTTGCCATAGTTGTCCACCGTGCAGACCTGCTCCACCGGCGCCTCGCCCACCCCTGGCATCGGTTCCGGCATCGGCTCCGGCATCGGCTCCGGCACGCCAGGGTCAATCGGACGACCCGGCTCCACCGGGAATCCCGGGTCGATCGGGTACTCGGGGTTGGCGTTGGCACCCGGGACGAACTGCAGCACGGTCTCGCCCTCGCTGAGGCCGCCAGTGATTTCAACCATCATGCCGTCGTTGAGACCAAGCGTGACCTCCCGCACCTCGGTGCTGCCATCAGGCAGCACCACGTACACGTTGCCAAAGTCGGCAGCGCCCTCAACCGCGGTGGTCGGCAGCACCAGGACATCCTCGGCCTGGCCAGCCGGGATCGAAATCTCCGCCATGAGGCCCGAGAAGACACGGACGTCGCTCGGCACATTGCACGAGACTTCGGTGCCGCCCTCGGTGCTTGCGAGCTTGAGGCCCGTGCACTCGAAGGGGGCCGGGCCCGAGAAGATGGAGACCGTGCCGGCGTCCGGCATGTCGAGCAGTCGATAGAGCATTTCCGCACCCACCGAGGCCGAGACCCGGAATCGCTGTCGGTCCACGCCGCCGAGTTCATCGCCAACGGCCACCGTCTGCCCCTTGATCACGGTCAGGGCGAGCTTGCCAGTCTGCGGCGCCTTCACCGTGTGCCAGACCGTGGAGGTGCCCTTCTCGGTGAAGCGTTCTTCCTTGATGACCAGGATTGCCTGGCCCTTCTTCACCGACTTACCGTTCCCGCGCTGGATCTCCGCGATGACGCCGCTACCGGTCGCACGCAGCTTGCTCGGGGCGATGGCGGAGATCGTGCCCTGCACGGTGACGTTGTTGTAGACCGACCCTCGGGTGACCGTCACCGTCGGATTCGTGATCTCGCCGGTCGGGAAGTCGGGCGTCTGTTCCTCGCGGTCGGGGAAGAAGGCGATCTTCACCAACGCCACAGCGATGGCACCGACAAGCAGAATGCGCAGAATCGGGAAGATCCATTGGCGCCAAACGTTCATCCGGGAACGGCCTCTCATATGTCGCGGGCCCGCGCCAGGCACGGGCGAGCGGCCGTGACATGGCCGTCTCACACTGAGTATGTCGGCAGGGTGAGAAGCGTCTCAGAAGTGATTGTCGTCAGCGTGTCGAGCCCGAGCGACGGCACCCGGTGTGGCCTAGGCCTCGATGACGACCGGCACGATCATTGGCCGACGACGCAGCCGCGTGTTCACCCACCGGCCGATGGTCCGTCGAACCACCTGCGACAAGGCGTGCGTGTCCTTGACGCCGTTGGCGGCTGCTTCCTCGACCGCGGCGGCAATCTGCGGACGCACGTCCTCAAACACCTCATCGTCTTCCGCGAAGCCACGAGCCTGAATCTCGGGTCCGGCAACGACCTTGCCATTGGTCTTGTCGACCACAACGATCACCGAGATGAAGCCCTCGTCACCGAGGATGCGGCGGTCCTTGAGTTCAGCATCCGTGGTCGAACCCACCGAGGACCCGTCCACGTAGACATAACCCAGATCCAGCTGGCCCACGATGGTTGCATTGCCATCGCGAACATCGATCACGCTGCCGTCTTCGGCGATGAGCGTGCGCTCTTCGGGCACGCCCGTGAGCTGCGCCAACTTGGCGTTCGCGACCCGGTGGCGGTATTCCCCGTGCACGGGCAGCACATTCTTCGGCTTCATGACGTTGTAGACCAGCGCGAGTTCACCGGCGTACCCGTGACCCGAAACGTGCACCATGGCATTCTCGGAGTGAATCACGGTGGCGCCGAGGCGCGTCAGGCCGTTCACCACGCGGTAGACCGCGTGCTCATTGCCCGGGATCAGGCTGGAGGACAGGATCACCGTGTCGCCCTCGCCGACCTCGATCGCGTGATCCAGGTTCGCCATCCGGCTGAGCACCGCCATCGGCTCACCCTGTGAGCCGGTGGACATGTAGATCACCTGGTCGTCCGGCAGCTCCGCGGCTTCCTTGTAGTCGACCAACACACCCTCAGGCACGGCGAGGTAGCCGAGGTCCGCCGCGATGGTCATGTTGCGCACCATGGAGCGACCGAGGAAGGCAACCTTGCGACCCGCCTCGGCGGCACAGTTCAGCACCTGCTGCACGCGGTGCACGTGGCTGGAGAAGCTGGCGACGATCACGCGGCGCGGTGCGTTCAGGATGACGTTGCGCAGTGCGGGCGTGACGTCGCGCTCCGAGCGGCTGAAGCCTGGCACGTCAGCGTTCGTGGAGTCACCCACGAACAGGTCCACGCCCTCGGTACCGATGCGGGCCAGGCCCGGGATGTCTGTGACGAGGCCGTCCAGCGGCGTCTGATCCAACTTGAAGTCGCCGGTGACGAACGCGGTCGCGGCCGGCGTCTTGATCGCCACGCCGAGCGCGTCCGGAATGGAGTGCGTCATACGGACGAACTCGAGCTTGAAGGGCCCGATTTCGTCCGAACCGCCCGCGTGCACGGTGCGCAGCACCGGCTTAATGCGGTGCTCCTTGAGCTTGGCCTCAGTGAGGGCCAGCGTGAAGGGCGAGCCGATCAGCGGGATGTCGCTGCGCAGGCGCAGCAGGTACGGCACCGAGCCGATGTGGTCCTCGTGGCCGTGGGTGAGCACGAGCGCGACGACGTCATCCAGTCGGTCCCGAACGATCGAGAAGTCGGGCAGGATCAGGTCCACGCCCGGCTGCATGTCATCCGGGAACAGCACGCCACAGTCGACGATGAGCAGCTTGCCCTCGTACTCGAAGACGGTCATGTTGCGACCGACTTCGGTCAGGCCCGAGACCGGGGTGACGCGCAGCGTCCCTGGCTCCAGGGGCGGAGGGGTGATCAGTGCTGCGCTGTCCAGAGTCATCGTGTGGTGCCTGCTACTTTCGGCAACGCGCCGCCAGCGGCTGCGTTGCGGTCGGGGCGGAAGTCGCTCAGGTCGAGGCCCGGGATCTCCCGCACGCGTGCAATGTCGTCTTCAATCAGGGCGGCCTCGGCGTCTTCCGGGCCCACCAGGGGCAGGCGGACGCGCGGGCTGCCAATCCGGCCCAGGCCGTGCAGGATGTACTTCGAGGATACCGTGCCCGGGATGTGGCTCATCACGGCGCGCACCAGCGGCTCCAGCGCCTTGTGCATGCTCGTCGCGGTGGCCAGGTCGCCCTGGTTCACCGCGTCGACCAGGATGCGGTACGGGTGCGGGGCCACGTTCGCGGTCACGCCAATCAGGCCCACGGCCCCGATCGCCATGTGCGGGAGCACGTTGGCGTCGTCGCCCGAGAAATACAGCAGGTCGGTCTCATTGAGCACGCGGCTGACCTCGCTGAAGTCACCCTTGGCGTCCTTGACGGCCAGGATGTTCGGGTGCTTGGCAGCGCGCACGATGGTCTCGTACCGAATCGGAATGCCGCTCCGGCCGGGGATGTCGTACAGGATCACCGGCAGATCGGTGGCGTCCGCGATCATACGGAAGTGCGTGAGCACGCCCGCCTGGGTCGGCTTGTTGTAGTACGGGGTCACGATCATGACACCGTCAGCACCAGCCTCGGCGCTCTTCTTGGCCAGTTCGATCGCGTGTGCGGTCTCGTTCGAGGGACCGCCGGTGATGATCTTGGCGCGCCCAGCGCTCACCGACTTGGCGACGCGAACCAGCTGCACCTTCTCCTCGTCAGTGAGGGTGGAGGTCTCACCAGTCGTGCCGGTCACCACGATGCCGTCGGCACCGCCGGAGATGACGGACTCAACGTGGGATTCCACGCCGGCCCAGTCCACCTCGCCATCGGCGGTGAACGGGGTTACCAGGGCGACCAGAACCTGGCCGAAGGGGTTCGCCTGTGCTGCAGAACTCATACCGCTAGGGTATCGCCTCCGCGAGCCTTCCACGGTCCGGCCCTGCCAGATTCCACGGAATTTCCGGGCCTAGGACGCCTTGGGCCGCCACAATCCACCGCGAGCCACCAGCCAGTTCGGCGGCAACATCTTGGTCAGGCCCACCACCAGCTTGTATCGCAGACTCGGAACCACGACGCTTCGACCCCGTGCGGAGGCCTTGAGTGCTGCGCGCACCACCGGTTCTGCACGCAGCCAGGCAATGCCCGGCAGCCGAGTGGCATCCACGCCCATCCGGTCGTGGAACTCAGTGCGCACGAAACCTGGACATACCGCCGTGACACGCACTGATCCCAGATTCGCGTTCGCCCAGCGGCTGAAACTGGTGACCCAGGCTTTGTCCGCGGAGTAGGTACCGCCGGCGACGAAGCCAGCGACACTCGCCACGTTCACCACGCGTCCACCACCGCGCAGAGCGAAGTGGCGCGCCGCCGCATGCGTCAGGCGCAGGACTGCGGTGGTGAGAATCGCGTGCTGCCGCAGTTCCAGGTCAACGTCGTGATCGAGAAACGAGGACCCGAGGCCGTAGCCGGCATTGTTCACCAGCACGCGCACATCCAGGCCGTCGTCAGCCAGCGTGGACTCCACCGCGCGCAGGCCCGCCTCGGTCTCGAGGTCGGCCGCCAGCACAGTCGCCCGGATACCGTACTGCTGCGACAGGTCCGCCGCGAGCGCGTCCAGGCGAGCCTGGGTGCGAGCCACGAGCACGAGGTTCGCCCCCGCCTCGGCCAGTTGCCGTGCGAACTCTGCCCCGAGACCTGCTGTCGCACCCGTCACCAGTGCTGCGGCGCCCGACGCGACCAACCGAGCGCGACTCATGCCTGGCCCGCGCGCCGGTACCGCAGGAAGCGGTAGCGCAGCGGCGCCCCGGAAGCATCCAGCGATGCCGAGGTGTGCCAGCCATCGACCGCGTCAACCCGCCACCCCGCATCGATCGCGGGGGCGACGGTGTCGCCGTCCACCGCCAGATCAATCTCGGTCACCTCGAGTACATCCGCCGCATCGATGAGGTCCGCATAGACGCGTCCGCCGCCGATCACCCAGACCGGTGCGTCGCCGGCGTCGCGAGCGAGATCCACTGCAGCGGCGGCCGAATCGACCACGCTCGCGCCCGGCGCCTCGAAGTCCATCGATCGCGAAATGACGATGTTGTGCCGACCAGGTAGGGGCCGAAAGCGCGCCGGGAGCGATTCCCAGGTCCGGCGACCCATGATGACCGGACCACCCATGGTGACGGCCCGGAAATGGGCGAGGTCTTCCGGCAGGTGCCAGGGCATGCCCCCGTCGCGGCCGATCACTCCCCCCTGAGCCTGGGCCCAGACCATGCCGAGCTCGCCAGGCTGCGCCGGTCCGGTCACCACTAGACCGCCACGGCGCCGCGGATTGCGGGGTGGTGCTGATAGTTGTGCACCGCGAAATCCTCGAACTCGTACTCGAAGATGCTGTCCGGCTTGCGCAGGAGTTCGAGGGTCGGCAGGGCGTACGGTTCGCGACGCAGCTGCTCAGCCACCTGCTCGACGTGGTTGTCGTAGATGTGGCAGTCGCCGCCGGTCCAGACGAAGTCGCCGACCTCGAGGCCGGTCTGCTGCGCCACCATGTGCGTCAGCAGAGCGTAGCTGGCGATGTTGAAGGGGACCCCGAGGAACATGTCCGCGCTGCGCTGGTAGAGCTGGCAGGACAGTTTGCCGTCCGCGACGTAGAACTGGAACAGTGCGTGGCATGGCGCCAAGGCCATATTCGGGATGTCAGCGGGGTTCCACGCCGAGACGACATGACGCCGCGAGTCGGGGTTGGTCTTGATCGCTTCGATCACCTGCGAGATCTGGTCGATCTGCTCGCCGGACGGCGTCGGCCATGACCGCCACTGCACGCCGTACACGGGACCGAGCTCACCGTCGGCATCGGCCCATTCATCCCAGATGGTCACACCGCGATCCTGCAACCAGCGCACATTCGAGTCGCCACGCAGGAACCAGAGCAGCTCGTAAGCCAGCGACTTGAAATGCACCCGCTTGGTAGTGATCAGCGGGAAGCCCTGGGACAGGTCGTAGCGCAGTTGCATGCCGAACAGACTGCGGGTGCCGGTACCGGTGCGGTCCGACTTCGGGGTGCCGCGCTCAAAGACTTCGCGCAGCAGGGCCTCGTACTGATCCGGGTGCTCGCTCACGCCCCCATCCTACGTCGCACCCCTGACCAGACCAGGGTTTGGCGCGACTGGAGTCGGTCGTCACGGAACGTCATAGAAGGCGCGGCGAGGCGGTGCCAGAAATAGCATCGGGTCATGTCGCCCGAACTCGCTCTTGGCACCGTGCTCGGCCTGCTGGCCATGGCCACGGTATTGGGTGCCGTCTGGCGGTCCCGCCAAGGGGTCGTTCGAGACGCCGAGCCCGGACTCGTGCTGACTCCGGAGACGCTCCAAACTCGCTCGGACTTCGGCACACAAGGCACCCTGGTGCTCTTCACCAGCGCCAACTGCGCCCAGTGCCCGAGCGCGCGTCGACTGCTGCAGACTCGCCTGTCCGACGAGCCTGGACTGGCCCTAGTTGAGGTGGATCTCACGGCGAGGACCGACCTGGCCGCCGACCTACACATTCTGCAGACGCCCACCGTGTTCGTGCTCGATGGCAATGGGCTCGTCCTCGGCCGGATCGGCGGCGTCCCGCGACTGGCAGAACTCGAGGGCCTGCTCATTCCACTGATCGAGAGGATCCCGGCTCATGTCGGCTGAGACCACCACTGCCGCCGTGCGGATTGATCCGCGAGGACCGCGATTCGGCGCCGCCATCACCAGCACGCTGCTGCTGATCACCGTGTATCTCGGCCTGACCGGGCTGAGTACCTCCGGTGTCGCTGAAGCGAGCGTGGCGGAGCGAGCCCTCGACCCTGGATTCCTGCTCCTCGCCTTTGTGTCGCTGACCTTCCTGGTTGGCGCGGTCGCCGGCGTGCAGCGGCACCCCTACGGCCTGCTGTTCCGTGCCCTGGTTCGCCCACGCTTGCAGCCGCCGGCCGAACTCGAAGACGCCGCCCCGCCGACCTTTGCCCAGTTTGTCGGCCTGCTGGTTGCCGGTACCGGCCTGGTGCTGCACCTGACCGGTGTGGCCTGGGCGATTCCGGTTGCGGCTGGCGCCGCCTTTCTTGCGGCGTTTCTCAACGCCGCGTTCGCGTTCTGCCTCGGATGCCAGATCTATCTCTTGCTCGGGCGTGCCGGGATTCTGCGCACTCCGGGCGTGGCGTAGGACCACCTGCACTATCCTGGCCAGCAATACCAATGGCCCAACCGACCACCTAGGGTGGTCAGCAGGAGGTGCACTATGGCAGTGACGAGTGAAGCAACGACGACCTGGCACGGCGATCTGAAGAGCGGCAACGGGCACACAACCCTGGACTCTTCCGGCGCTGCTGCCTTCGACATGACCTGGGCCGGTCGGTCCGAAGGTGCCGCCGGCGCCACGAACCCCGAGGAACTGCTGGGGGCTGCGCACTCCGCCTGCTTCAGCATGGCGTTCTCGCACGCGCTCACCGAGTTCGGCTTCCCCCCGGAGCGGATTCACGTGACCGCCGCTGTGACCTTCGCCCCGGGCGAGGGCATCACCGGATCGCATCTGCTGGTGGACGCCACCGTCCCCGGGATCAGCGCTGAGGACTTCCAGCGCATTGCCGCCGAGGCGAAGGCGGACTGCCCGGTCTCGCGTGCCCTGGTCGGCATTCCGATCACCATCGAGGCCACGCTCTCCTAGGAGCGCACCCAACCCCGAGCCGTCCGCACCGACGATGATCGCGCACCACGCTCAAGGTCAGCGCACGGCAGTGATTGCCGGCGGCTCGGGGTTGGTGGGTGCGGCGCTGCGGCAACGGCTCGAGGAGTCCGGCTGGCGCGTGCGCCGCCTGGTGCGCCGGGCTGCCACTAGCCCCGTCGAGGTGCCTTGGGCTCCCGATCGTGGGGAACTTGATCCCGCCGCCGTCTCAGGTGTCGATGCGGTCATCAATCTCAGCGGCGCCTCCATCGGCCAGTTGCCATGGACACGGGCCCGACGCACCGAACTCGTGCGATCTCGACTCGACAGCACCGATACCCTCGTCGCGGCGCTGCGCCGCGTGGAGCAGCCACCGCGCGTCTTCCTGTCTGCCTCCGGACACGGCTGGTACGGATCACGACCGGGGGAACTGCTGCCCGAGAGCGCGACGGGGCCCGGCACGGGATTCTTGGCGCAGCTCGCTGCGGCCTGGGAGGAGGCCGCGCAGCCAGCCGCTGACGTCAGCCGCCTGGTCCTGCTGCGCAGCGGCGACGTACTGGCCCCCAGCGGGGGCATCCTCGGCGTGCTCAAAGGCGTGACCCGCTGGGGTCTGGGTCATCGCCCAGGAAATGGGAAGCAGCACTGGCCGTGGGTGAGTCTGCGGGACGAGGTTGGCGCCATCATCCACCTCATTGACCAGCCGATCAACGGCCCGGTCAACCTTGCCGGTCCCACGCCCGCGACAGCGGACACGGTGACGCGCACGATCGCTCGACTCCTCCACCGGCCGCGCCTGTTGCCAGCCCCGGCGTGGGGATTGCGGCTAGTCCTGCGGGAGGCAGCCGATGACCTACTACTGGCCTCGCGAGCGCTGGTACCCGAGCATCTCCTGCAGTCCGGCTATGCCTTCGAGCACGCAACCGTCGAGTCGGCCCTGGCCTGGGCACTGCACGATGCCCAGGAGCACCGGGGTTAGTGCCCTCGCGCCTGCTGATCGTGCGCGGTGAGCTGCTCAGCAAATCCATTCAGGACCGGCCGGATCGCCTGCATCGCTGTATCCACCATGTGTGTGTCGACCTGGCCCTGCCTCGCCCAGTAGCGTGAGCCCGCCAGGCTGGCGGCATACACCGCTCTGCTCACCACAGAGGGCAGAAAGTCGGTGGGATCGAGTCCACAACGCCGCGCGATGAATTCTGCCATCAGCGTGCGCTGCGCCTCGACCCGGGCAGTGGCCTCGCCGGTCAACTCTGGTGCCTGTTCGATGATTTCCCACCGCTGTGCGATGCCGGCATGCTCCTCGTCGGAGAAGTCCAGCACGCGTCGCATGATTGCCTCGATCGCGTCGGGAAGGCTCAGGTCTCTCCAGTCACTCTGGACGGCCTCGGCCATCCGGGCGTCCGCGGCGTCGTATTCACCCCAGATCAGGTCCGCCTTGGACCGAAAGTAGGAGAAGAGCGCGGTGCGGCTGATGCCGACCGTTTCTGCAATCAGGTCGAGTGACGTATTGGTGTACCCGCGCTCGTGGAACAGCGCACGAGCCACCTGAATCACGTGCTCGTGGGTCGTTGCGGGCGGGCGCCCTCGACGCGCTGGCTGGGTATTGCTCATATATGCCACACGATACGCCGACTTGTTTCCGTCGGCGACCCCCTGTCGTCATTAAGACCCAGGTGCTTTAATGCGCGATGCATGAGCAGCCAACGACGACTGGGCGGCCGTCGGTTAGCCCCACCCCATCGCCACAGCAATGAGCAGCATGGTCACCAAGAAGCCACTGAGATAGTTCAGCCACAGGAATCGCCGCCAGGCCCGGTTGGTCTCGCCGGAACTGGCGTCTGAGACCCGCCAGTGCGGGGCCGCATTCGCGACATACAGCAGCGGGACCGCAGCCGCCAGCGCAACCGGCCACCCCAATGGCACCATGATGCCAGCCGAGACCAACCAGAGCAGGGTGGCGCACCACACGGTGCCACGGGCTCCGATCACGGTTGCGATCGAGGCCAGTCCCCCCTGTCGGTCCGGCAGGATGTCTTGGACCGCACCGAAGGCGTGGCTGGCCATTGCCCAGGCCGTGAATGCCAGCAGTACACCAATCGCGACGCCACTGAATGGAGCGCCGGCTGCGGCCAGCCCAACCACGGCAGGCATAACGAAATGCATGGCCGAGGTGATTGAGTCGAGCAACGGCACTTCTTTCCACCGGAAGGGCGGCGCCGAATAGGCGACGACAAAGAACACCGCAATCATCACAGTGACGATTGCCAGCTCCCGAGCCAGCACCATCATCGCGATCAAGAACGGCAGGTTCGTGATCGCGACTGCAAGAAGGACCGAGCGATGGGTCTCCGGCGGCAGCAGTGCCCCCTCGGCCCCACCCTTTCGGGGATTGGCCACGTCCGAGGCATAGTCGAAGACGTCGTTGATGCCATACATGGCGAGGTTATAGGGCACCAGAAAGTACACCGTGCCAAGGATCAACAGCAGCAGATCCGGTCCCGCCGGCATGCCACTCGACACCAGCCAGGCCGCCGCGAACGGGTAGGCCGTATTGACCCAACTCACTGGCCGCGAAGCGATGGTCAGCCGCCAAAACAGTCCGCTGGAAGCACTCGTTGGCCGTGACCCGTTGGCCGAAGTGACCGTCATGCCCCTGCCCCCATGACTCGATCCTGCTGCAGCGACATTGGCGGCTGCGGCTCAGGCCGCAGCAGTTCCCAGATGGCTGGCAGCAGCAGTCCCGTCACCAGCGGGTACGCGAAGTCTTCCAGTGGCGCGAGGCCCACGCTGAGGCCGGACAGCGACTCAGGAGCGTAGGTAAACAGTCCCGCTGCGATCATCACATTGTCGAAGACGGCTGTCAGCAGGAACAGTCCGAGGACCGCCAGTGGCATCGCGCGCACATATCGACGCAGGCCCGCCCCACCGCGCACCAACACCATCAGCGCGAGCACCGCGATCGTCACCACGACCGAGCCGAGCAGAAACGGCAGCACCACTTCGAGATACGTCATGCGCGCCCCCGTCCACCCGCGCGAGCCCGTCGCCGCTCCCACCAGTGCAGCGCGCCCGCGTACAACGCCAAGGTCAGATAGCTCAGGAAGAGCAGGAACACCGGTTCCTCCACGGGTAACTGGTTCGCAAGATCCCAACCGAGCAACCACGGTCCGTCACCCCGAATGAATACTCCGGCCGAGATGCCCACGAAGTCCCAGGCCAGCAGTACGGCTAGGCCCACAGCGACGACTACCAGCGCGCGCAGCGGGGCACGGAACAGCACGAGCTGGTACCGCCAGTCCAGCAGCCCCACCCCGAGCATCGAGAGCAGCAACGCTGCCAGGTAGACCCAGTTCATCGACGCGCGATCCCACGCTGCTGCTCAACCCGCTGGCTCGATGTCGGGAGCGGCTCCGGCAGCGGTCCCGCCGAGACGTCGCCGCGAATGTGTTTGAGCACGACCTCGGCACTGATTAAGCACATCGGCACGCCCACACCGGGCGCGACAGTAGCTCCAGCGAAGTACAGTCCATCGACCGAGTCTGAAACATGCTGGGCACGGAACATCGCCGACTGCCGCAGAATATGCGCTGGCCCGAGCAATCCGCCCTGCCAGGAGTGGTACCGCTGCCGGTAGTCCTCCGGCCCCAGCGTCTCCCGGATCTGGATGCGCGAGGCGAGGTCCGGGATCGCAGCCCACTCGCTGATGCGCGCGATTGCAGCGTCGACCGCCGCTTCCACCTCGGGGTCGCCGTGACCGTCACTGCCGCCTCGCCCGATGCCCGGATTTGCCGGCACCGGGATGAGCAGGAAGAGCGCTTCGCAGCCGGCCGGGGCCATCTGCGGATCCGTGGCGGTGGTGCGCGACAGATAGAACGACGCACCCTCCGGGACGACTCCCTCCGGGGCGGCAATGGCATCAAAGTTGCCGTCCCAGTCCGCCGCGAAGAACAGATTGTGATGCGCAAGCGTTGGTAACTCACCCTGCACCCCGAGCATGGCAATCACGCCGCCCGGGCCGCTGACGGTGCGGTCCCACCAGCGATCCGAATGGTCGGCGAGGCCCTTGGGCAGCAGCGCCGTCTCCGTATGGTGCAGATCCGCCCCCGAGACCACCACCTCGGCATCAATCCGAGTCACTGCCTCGTCACCGCGTCGGCGCGCGGCAATGCCCACAGCACGGTGTCCTTCGACCAGGATCTGCGTCACCTCGGTGTCATAGTCAATCTGGACCCCAGACTCTCTGGCCAGCCGTTCAAACAGATCAACCACGGCCGCGAAGCCACCACGTGGGTAGAACACACCCTGTTTCAGGTCCATCGCGCTCATGAGTTGATAGAGCCCGGGTGCCTGACGTGGGTCTGTGCCGATAAAGACCGCCGGGTACTCCAGAATCTGGCGCAGCACCGGGTCGTTGACCATTGCGCGAACCAACTTCGCCAGCGAGCGGCCACGCTGCCGAGCAATGATGGGCAGTCCTCGCACAATCCGACGCTGCAACAGCAACCGCCAGCGGCGGAAGGGGTTGTACAAGAAGGCTTCTCGTGCCAGTTCCAAGAGGGCTTCCGCATCGCGGACGTATCGGTCCAGGGCCTGACCAAGCCCCGGTTGCCGGGCCTCGAACAGCGCGCGGATGCGCTCGTAGCCATCCGGAATGGTCACCGGCTCCCCCGGCCGCGGATCGGCGTTGGCACCGGAGAAGACGCGGTACTCCGGGTCGAGCCGCACCAAGTCCAGCTCTTGCTCGAGGCTGGTGCCGAGCAGTCGCAGGAAGTGGTCGTAGACCTCCGGCATCAGAAACCAACTGGGCCCAGTGTCGAACTGATAGCCGCCTCGACGGAGCACCCCGGCGCGGCCGCCGGGCTGGCCGTTACGCTCCACCACGCGAACGGCAAACCCGTCGCGAGCCAGCAGCGCCGCTGTGGCGAGGCCAGCGACGCCGGCCCCGATCACCACCGCGCTGCGCGCCGAGGTCACTGCCCTCCCCCGCGGTACTGCCACTTCGCCTTGGCGACGATCCCGAGCTTGGTCAGTTTCGGGACCGAAATGCGGGCGCGCAGCAGCGAAGGGGCGTCCACCGCCTGGATGCGGCGCAGCAATTCTTCGAATAGCCCATGCGCCGCCGCTACGCCGGGGCGGACGTCGGCTGGCAGCAGCGGAATCGTGTCCGAGGCAGTGTCCAAGTCACAGCGAATGCGCTCCTCCCAGCGCAGCTTGTCCGCCTCGCTGAAGCCACGATTCGTCTCCAGGTAGTCGCGCTGCAGCCCCTCCCGGTCGGCAGCGATGTCCCGCAGGAAGTTGACGTTTTGGAAGGCGCGACCCAGGGCGCGACCGCCAGCATTCAGCAGTTCCGCCACGTCGGGCGTGACGGACTTGCCAGCCAGAAACACCTTGAGGCACATCAAGCCGACCACCTCTGCCGAGCCATAGACGTACCGCGCGTGCTCGGCGGCGTCGTACTGGCTGGTGGTGATGTCGGAACGCATGGATTCGAAGAAGGGCCGGGTTTCCGCCTCACCAATGCCAGCCTTACGCGCGGTCAGGGCGAACGCGTGCACGATGGGGTTCACGCTGTAGCCGCGCGCGATAGCCCGACTGACTTCGTCTTCGAGGGCGTCCACTTCCTGACGCAGCGCATCGTCATCCAGCCCGGCCGCACGGCCGACACCGTCCACGATTTCGTCGGCAACGCGCACCAAGGCATACACGTTGCGAACCCCGACTCGGCAGCGCTCCGGCAGCAACTTCGTTGCCGCGCCGAACGATGTCGAGTAGCCCGCGATGACCTGTGCGGCGGCAGCTTCGCTTACCTCGGTGTACTGCCGGAGCGACTCGTTGTGGGCTCGCCTCGCGCCTGCGACATTCCGCTTCATGATGTCCTCCCCTGCAGCCGAGTGATGAACACCCGCAATACGTCCGCCAACGCGCTCCCGCCCGGACCCTGTTCGGCCAGTGCTGCGACGCCGAGCTCAGCGTCCAGCAGGTATCGAGCAATCTCTGCCTCGACCTCGTGCACGGCGCCACTTTCTGCGAGGAAGCCTCGAGCAATGGCCGCTGCTGACTGATCGTACGTGGGCAGGCCCAGCATCGCCTCGATCGACGGCCAGGATGGCGTACGTCTGGCGTAGGCGATCAAGAGTGTCTCTTTCCGCTCACCCAGGTCGGCACAGCGCGCCTTGCCGTGCTGTTCCGGCTCCGCGAAGACCCCAAGCAGGTCATCCTGCAACTGGAAGGCCAGACCAATGGACTGAGCGATTGGCCCGACGTACTGATCGATCTCCGTCGGGGCATCAGCGAGCACTGCAGCCGAGCGCAATGGCAACTCGATCGAGTACGGTGCGGTCTTGCGCCGAGTCGTGTCTCGCACGAGCGCCAGATCATGGTCCTGTATGCCGAGCGACAATGCCACGTCGTTGAGTTCACCAGTGATGCTCTCTGCGATTGACCGATCCAAGAGATCAGTCAAACGGTCCTGCCACTGCCGCGGAAGATCCAACCTGGCGAAGGTGCGATGGACCTCCGACAAGGCTGCATTCCCCACCAGGATTGCTGCCGCCGCACCGAAATGCCGAGCATCCTCAGCACCCGCGCCGCGTTGGCTGGCGAGTGTGGCAGCCGTTGCGATCACATTGGGCTCACCGCGCCGCAACAGGTCACGGTCAATCACATCGTCGTGGAGCAGAAAGGAAATGTGCAGCAGTTCCAGCGCCGTCGCGATCGCAAGTAACTGGTCCTCGTCAATGCGATGGAGCTGGTCGCTCGCCAATGCCTCGTACGCAGCCAGGAAGAGCCTGGGCCGCAAATACTTCCCGCCGCTGCTGAGTCGCTCCGCAGCTTCCCAGAGCTCATCGAGGCCTTCGCGACCAGGCAGGCTGCGCTGGCGTTGAAAGAAGTCAACGATGCATTCCTCGACGCGCCGGATGCGTGGGTCAGCCAGCGCCGTGTCGGGAGTCACTGCGCTGCTCCGTTGTGCGCCGGGGGCAGGGGTGGGGCAGCTGAAGCGTCCACCAGCTGCGGCACCTGGCCACGCAGCCAGGGACTGAACGCATAGGGCGCCAGCTCGGCCGCGGCGGCGAGCTGTTCCAAGTTCTCCACCCACGCCCACTCGGCGACCTCATCAGGATCTGGCAGCAGGTCGCCTCGGAGACGCCCGATGTAGACCGGGCAGTGTTCATGCTCAATCACGCCACTGGCATCGACCGCACGGTACCGGAAGTCTGGGAGCACCTCGGTCAACCCTTCGACCTCGGTACCAAGCTCTTCCCGAACCCGACGTGCCACGGCGTCCAGCATGTGCTCGCCTGGCCTCGGATGTCCGCAGCAACTGTTCGTCCACACACCCGGCCAGCTGCGCTTACTCAGGGCCCGACGGGTAATCAGGACGCGGCCGAGGTCATCGACGAGGTAACAACTGAAGGCGAGGTGCAGTGGGGTGTCCGTGGAATGCACGGTCTCGCGATCCGCGGTGCCAATCGGCGTACCCTCATCGTCGAGCAGCACAACGAGATCCATCGGCGCATCCCCTTTCCTAGCCTATCTAGTCAATAGCCTAGGGTGCATGTTGCCAAGTACGCTAGGCGAGAGACGTGACAAGTGCTCGACAGTCTAACCAACGGTGCAGGAACTGACGACACTGTGTCAGGACCTGGCGGGATGCGTGTCGGCTGCGCGAGCGCCGCGAAGCATTGGGCTCGACGAGCCATTCAAGACAGCGTGAGTGAGCGGCGCGATTCGCGTTCCAGGCGAATCGCTTCGCGAATCGCCGTCCGACCGCGACGACGATCGCCCGCGGCATCGTAGGCCAGCCCGAGGCGAAACCAGGTACGCCAGTTATCAGAATCCGTCTCGGCCTCCTGCTGGAACTGGTCAAACACCGCGAGGGCAGCTTCCTTGTCCGGACGCCCACTGGGCATCAGCGGTACCTCAACGTCCGGAAGACCACCCTCGGCGTCGAGGATTCGACCGAGGCGATTGGCGTTCGCTCCAAAGCGAATGTCAGCCAAGACGCCGTACATCGCGAGCAGGGGAATCACAATGAAGGCCGCCCCCATGACGACACCGACCAACTCGCCGCTCGAGAGCAAGGCAATCGCCTCGCGCCCAACGAAAAACAGGTAGATGCCGAGCACCACCAGCATGAACATGACCCACAGGAACGCCGCCTTGGAACTCCCCCAGCCGGCCCGGATCGAAGTCTCGTGTGCTTGAGGTTCCTCAGTCATGAGTCAAGACCGAGCAGCGAGTCCAGGCCCACCGTGAGTCCGTGCGAGGTCGGCAACGCCTTGAGCGCGAGTGCAATGCCGTCACGGTAGGAATCGGCGGACATCGTCAGGTGATCAATGGTCAGGGTCTCGCCGGTGCCGCCGAAGATCACCTGCTGACGCGCCACCACGCCCGGCAAGCGCAGGCTGTGCAACGGGATGCCGTCTCGGACCTGCCCGCGCGCCTCCTGGTCACCAAACGGCGCTTCAAATGGTGGCAGGCCAGCCTGCTCGCGAGTCTGCGACAGCAGTTCGGCCGTGCGCACCGCCGTACCCGACGGCGAGTCCATCTTGCGATCGTGATGGGCCTCGATGATCTCCACTGCAGCAAAGAACTTGGCGGCAGCCGCGGCGAGACGCGAGCCCAGCACAGACCCGAGCGAGAAGTTCGGCACCACAATCACCCCGGGCGCGTCGGCACCGCGCTGGCGCAGATGCTCGTCGAGGTCAGCCAGGGCCGCGGCGTCCCACCCCGAGGTGGCAATCAACGTCGGAATCCCCGCCTCGATGGCGATCGAAACGAGCGCCTTGCTGGCATGGATGGTGGTCGCATCGATCAGCAGATCCGCCTCGCGGATCCCATCCGGTGCATCGGCCGAGCCCAGCTCGAGCACCAGTTCAAAGCCGTCCGTGTTGCGAACCACATCAGCGATCACGCTGCCGAGTCGGCCTCGTGCGCCTGCCAGCGCCACCCTCTTGGTCATACCTCGAGTCTATCGATGCGGCGCCGCAGCCAAGTTCGACAGCGTCGGAAACCCGGTGAGCAATTCTGGCGGCAGGTGCCCGGAGTCATTGTGAGCGATCAGCACATGTGGACGGATCGTGCGGACCCGAATCACCGTCAGCCCGCAGTTGACCTGGCTGATGGTCAGCCAGCGCCAGGCCGGAGCGTCCAGCACGTGCCGGGTGAACCAAGCGATGACGAAGTTGTGCGTCACGAGCAGTTCGTGACGGTCCTCGCCCGAGGGCGTCATCCACTCAGCGAAGGCGTCCGCCATTTGCGCCGAGCCAGCTTCCCACTGCTCCGGCGTAAACCCACCGTAGAAGCTCTCAAAGCCCTTAGGCATGTCCGGTTCCGGTCCGTCCGGGATGCAGTCCATCAGTAGCGAGGAGGCCACCGAGTCGTCGCGACCGAGCCCAGCCATGATGCGCTGCGCCGTCTCCTCGGTGCGCTGCAGCGGCGAATGCCATAGGTGCGTTAAGGGCACATTCCGCAGGCGTTGCGCGATGCGGTCGGCCTGCTGACGGCCCCGGTCCGACAACGGACCATCGTCGACGCCAAATTCAGCACCTTCATGTTCGCCATGACGAACCAGATAGAGGAACCTCGACACTGAGGCCTCCTTCCACAGATCCCCACCCTCGGGAACGCCCGAGGACCCGAACCAGCCTAGGCGACTCCACTCCCCTTTGGGCGAGGCACACGGAAACTACCTGGGTGCTCCCAGTTGAAAGAAGCTGACGATTCCCGAATCAGGCCCGGAAACAGCGTCGAGTTGGGCGACATGTTCCTCGGCCAGCTGCAGGCGGCTGCCAGCAATCAGCGAATCAACATGATTCACGCTGCCAGCGCTCACGACCGGAGCGACGACCTGCGACCTGGTGAGCAACCAAGCGATGGCAATCGAAGCCGGCTGCACGCCATACTCCCCTGCGACCTGCTCGACCTGCTTGAGGATGCGCAGCCCGCGACGGTCATGGTGCCGATGCGCGATGATGCCGCGCTCGCTCCGCAGAGCCCGATCCCGGTCACTGTACAGGCCGGTGAGGTACCCGTTGGCCAAGGCATGCTTCGGCATCACGGCCAGCGACTGCACGGCAACGAGCCGCGCAAACTCGCGTTCAAACTCGTTGCGTTGCACCAGGTTGTACGTCGTTTGCACCGCGGACAGCAGCGGTGCTCCGATCATGCCGGCAGCGATGCGGGCCTGCAACAGCTGCACCCCCGACACATCACCGCCGGCAACGAGCCGCGCCTTGCCCGCAGCGATGATCTCTTCCGCTGCCGAGAGCAGGTTGTCCAGCGCACCCTGCCCCTTACCGCCGTGCAGCACCAGCAGATCCAGCCGGTCGGTACCGAGCCGCGTCAGGGTGGCGTCCACAGCGGCGCGCATCCCGGCCGGGGTTTGCTGGATCCCCTCCGCACGACCCACAGTGGCCGAGAGAACCAAGTGATCACGCGCGCCGCGCGAGGCAAGCCACCGGCCAATCATCCGCTCGCTATTGCCATCTGCATGGTGGTCGGCGGACTGGATGAGGTTCCCACCAGCCTCCACGAAGCGATCCAAAATGGCGTGCGCTGCGGACTCCTGCACGCTCCAACCGAAGGTGCTGCCAAAGAGTGCCAGCGGGAAGACCTCGAGCCGTGTCCCCTCGTCATCAGCAGTTCCGATGACGCGCCGAAGCGGCGTTGGCACCCGCAACGGGGCAACGCGCAGGTCTGGCGACAACTGCGACGACATCGAAACTCCCTGAGCTAAGTTCGAAGTATCCTCACGGTAGCAGTGCTGGAATCGTGGGGATTCTCGCGACGGCGTGTCGTAAGACAACTGTGACATTGCACGACAGATTCCCGGTCGAGTGCGGAAAACCCGTGTCCGGCGAGGCGGCCCCGCACGCGAGAACACCGCTGTTCAGGAACGCAGCGAGGCCCGCCCCCAGTAAGGACGGGCCTCGTACAGGCGTTGCTTCGCGCGATTACTCGGCGGCAGCAGCCTCGGCCTCGTCGAGGACCGGCACCAGCGACAGCTTGCCGCGGTCATCGATCTTCGAGATTTCGACCTGGATCTTCTGACCCACCGAGAGCACGTCGGCGACGTCCTCAACCCGCTTGCCACCGGCAAGCTTGCGGACCTCCGAAACGTGCAGCAGACCGTCGCGACCCGGCACCAGCGAGATGAAGGCGCCGAAGTCAACGGTCTTCACCACGGTGCCGAGGTAGCGCTCGCCGACCTCGGGGTTCAGCGGGTTCGCGATGGCGTTGATCGCCGCACGAGCCGCCTCGGCCGACGGGCCGTCGGTGGCGCCGATGTAGACGGTGCCGTCCTCTTCGATCGAGATATCCGCACCGGTGTCGGCCTGGATCTGGTTGATGACCTTACCCTTGGGCCCGATCACTTCACCGATCTTGTCGACCGGGATGTTGACGCTGATCACGCGAGGCGCGGTCGGAGCCATCTCGTCCGGCTCACCGATGGCGGCCTGCAGAACATCGAGGATCGCGGTACGAGCCTCCTTGGCCTGGCTCAGGGCACCAGCCAGCACGCTGGCCGGAATACCGTCCAGCTTGGTGTCGAGCTGAATCGCGGTGATGAACTCGCTGGTACCGGCGACCTTGAAGTCCATGTCGCCCAGCGCGTCCTCAGCACCCAGGATGTCGGTCAGGGTGGCGTAACGGGTCTCGCCGTCAACGGTGTCGCTGACGAGGCCCATAGCGATACCAGCAACGTGGGCGCGCAGCGGCACACCCGCGTTCAGCAGCGACAGGGTCGACGCACAGACCGAACCCATCGAGGTCGAGCCGTTCGAGCCGAGCGCCTCGGAGACCTGACGGATCGCGTACGGGAACTCTTCGCGGGCCGGCAGGACCGGGACGAGCGCACGCTCGGCCAGGAAGCCGTGACCGATTTCGCGGCGCTTCGGGCTACCAACGCGGCCGGTTTCACCGGTCGAGTACGGCGGGAAGTTGTAGTGGTGCAGGTAGCGCTTGCTGGTCACCGGGGACAGCGAGTCGATCTGCTGCTCCATCTTCAGCATGTTCAGCGTGGTCACGCCCAGGATCTGGGTCTCACCGCGCTGGAAGATGGCGGAGCCGTGCACGCGCGGGATGACCTCAACCTCGGCGTCCAGCGCACGGATGTCGCGCAGGCCACGGCCGTCGATGCGGACACCCTCGGTGAGAATACGGCCGCGGACGATCTTCTTGGTCACCGACTTGTAGGCGGCGCTGACCTGGGCGTTGGCCTCCTCGGCCAGTTCACCGGCAGCAACCTTGGCCGCGATGGCTTCCTTCACGCGGGCCTTCAGTTCGTCATCCGCGTTCTGGCGCTCCTGCTTGTCCGCGATCTGGTAGATCGTGGCCAGTTCGGCTTCGGCCAGCTCGGCAACGGCGGCATAGGTCTCGTCGCTGTAGGGCAGGAAGACCGGGTACTCCTGGACTTCCTTGGCGCTCTGGGCAGCCAGTTCCTGCTGCGCCTTGACCAGTTGCTTGATGAAGGGCTTGGCGGCCTCGAGACCGGCAGCAACCACATCTTCGCTCGGCTTGATGGCGCCACCCTGGATCAGGCCCCAGCTGTGCTCCGTGGCTTCAGCTTCCACCATCATGATGGCGACGTCTTCGACACCGTTCTTGTCCACGACGACACGGCCGGCAACGACCAGGTCGAACACGGCGTTCTCGAGCTGCGAGTGCTTCGGGAAGGCAACCCACTGGCCGTCGATGAGGGCGAGGCGGACGCCACCGATCGGGCCGCTGAAGGGCAGACCCGAGATCTGGGTCGAAGCGCTAGCTGCGTTGATGGCCAGTGCGTCGTAGAACTCATCCGGTGCGATCGACAGCACGGTCACCACGATCTGAACCTCGTTGCGCAGACCGTCAACGAAGGACGGGCGCAGCGGGCGGTCGATCAGACGGCAGACCAGGATGGCCTCGGTCGAGGGACGGCCTTCACGACGGAAGAAGGAGCCCGGGATCTTGCCTGCGGCGTAGGAACGCTCTTCAACGTCCACGGTCAGCGGGAAGAAGTCGAACTGATCCTTCGGCTGCTTGCTGACCGAGGTGGCCGACAACAGCATGGTGTCGTCATCGAGGTAGGCAGCGACAGCACCCTGTGCCTGCTGGGCCAGACGGCCGGTCTCGAAACGGATGGTGCGGGTGCCGAACTTGCCGTTGTCCAGAACGGCAGTGGCGGACTTGATTTCAGGACCCTCCAAGGGTCGTCTCCTGTCTTTCAGGAGCATGCAGGCACGATGTATGGGGCGAGGCCCTCGCGCTGATCGTTCAGTAGAAGCAGTCAGGTTCCAACGCCCTGCCAACCACCACCGAAGACCAGCATCCTGCCTGCCTGCTTCGTTGTTTCTGTACTTCAACCCTTCTCAGGGCCATCGTCAGTCTATCAGCGCGCATGCAAATTGGCTGATTTTCCTAACATGCCTTCCTTGCGTGGCGTGGAGGGGCGCCGCGACGGTTATTTTCCGAATGCTGTCAAGTTTCACCGAGTTCTGAGTTTCGCTGTGGGCGATCATTGTCTCCGATCAGTCGCTTCTGCTATAGAGAAGCCAAGCGATTGCTAGACAATGGTGAAGTCCATTGCCAAATCCGGTGCGCGTCAGGGCGCAGGAGAGAACCGGGTGAGCAATATGGGAATTTCCGTATTGCGGGCGGGGCAGACGGGGAATGCTCGTTTGGCCTTTGCCCTGAGTGGGGGTGCCGTATGGGGCGCTGCCCACGTTGGAGTGCTGCGCGCGCTCGACGAGCACGGCATCGTGCCGGACCTTATTACCGGTACCAGCGTCGGCTCGGTCATCGGTGCTGCCCTCGCAGCAGGTCGAACCTGGCGGGAGCTGGATGCGTTTGCCCGGGGGCTCAAGCTCACCGACTTTGCTCGACCATCCCTGCGACCCAGGCTCGGCATCCTGTCGACTGGCATCATGCATCGCACCTTGCGCGCGCTCGGCATCCCCGACACCTTTGATCAGTTCCGCACGCCGTTCGGCGCGGTCGCTACCGATGTTGTCGCTCGTGCTCCCCTCACGATGTCGACCGGCAATGTCGCGACCGCGCTCCGGGCGAGCGTGGCAGTGCCACTGGTGTTTGAAGCGCGCGTGCGCCACGGCCGATTCCTGGTTGATGGCGGCACCAGCGCGAACCTTCCCCTCGGTGCTGCATTTGAACTCGGGGCCGAGCGCGTGTTGGGGATCCGCGTGCTCGGCGAATGGGAAGGTCCCCCGATTGCGCACCCCATCGCGCAACACCGGGTTGCGGCGATGGAACGCCGGCGCTCCGTGCTGGTGATTAGGCCCTTCTTGGATCAGTGGTCGCCCTGGGACATCAAAGCGATCCCACAGCTCATTGAAGTGGGCTATAGCGAAACCATGCGTCAACTGGCCCGGCCCGCGGCGCAGGCCTGGCTCCAGGAGGCCCGCCCACTGCTCCCGAGCGTCGTCGCTGCACCTCGCTCCCGTCAACACATCACTGTCTCCCAACGGGAGCCACAGCACGCGCTGGTCTCAGCCGTGGCCTAAACGACGAAAGCCACCGCGAATCGCGGTGGCTTTCGTGAGAAGACTGATTATCGGCGCAGACCGAGACGCTCGATCAGCGAGCGGTAACGGTTGATGTCCACGCGCTGCAGGTAGCCCAGCAGGCGGCGACGCTGACCAACGAGCAGCAGCAGGCCACGACGCGAGTGGTGGTCGTGCTTGTGCTCCTTGAGGTGCTCGGTCAGGTCCTTGATCCGCTGCGTCAGGATCGCGACCTGGACCTCCGGAGAACCGGTGTCACCAGGGGCGGTGGCGTACTCGGCGATAATCGCCGTCTTCTTCTCTGCACTCAGCGACATGCGTTTCTCCTTCTACCTCGCTGCGCGGTGCCAAATCCCGGATGGATTGGCGCTCTGGATCCGCGGCCGATCAAACGGCAACCGGTACAGCCTACCAGACGCCAGGCTGGACTGTCTGCCTGCCGAATTGGTGACCCCGCTGACTAGGCTGTGCACATGACGGTGATCATCACGGTGCTGGCTACCTTGGCCGCAGTGCTGCACATTGTGTTCTTCTACCTTGAAAGTGTTGCGTGGGCTAGGCCCACCGTGCACAACCTCTTTGGGGTCCGCACCCCGGAAGACGCGGCCGTGATGAAACCCTTCGCATACAACCAGGGCTTCTACAACCTCTTCCTCGCCATCGAAGTGCTGCTTGGCGTGGTGCTGATCGGTTTCGGCCAGACCGCGGTCGGTTTCGCACTTGCGGTGTTCGGCCTCGCGTCGATGCTGGCCGCGGCCATCGTGCTGTTGGTCAGTAACCGCAAGCTCTGGAAGGGTGCCGCCGTGCAGGGTCTGCTGCCGCTGGTCGCCCTGGCGCTCTACCTGGTCAGCCTGACCGCACCGGACCTGGCGTAACGAGCAGGTCGGGAGTCGCCATCGGCGCCCCCGACCTTCGGGTATGCTCCCACGCCTCCCCTAGCGGGTCTGCGTCACTTTGCTCAGGCCCGCCGGGCGGTCCGGGTCAAAGCCGCGCAGTCGCGACAAGTGCAGCGCTGCGAACTGCAACGGCAGAATCTCAAGCATCGGCAAGAGTTCGTCCGGCGTCTCGTCCGGCAACACCGGCACTTCCAGCAAGTTTTCGTCGCTGGCGGCCGCATGCACCTGCGTTGCGCGACCAATCAGCACCGTCTTGGCGCCGCGCAGACGCGCGATCGGCAGGATGTCGACCACACTGTCCTGCAGTTCCTCGGCACCCATCAACGCAATCACGCAGCCAGTGTCGGTGAGCTGACCGAAGGGGCCATGCTTGGCGTCCGCAGCGCTCCAGCCCGAGGCCGGAATCGCGCTGGTCTCCATCAGTTTCAGCGCGCCTTCCTTGGCCGATGCCATGCTGAGGCCCCGACCAATGAGCACCAGTCGGTCGGTCGCGACCAGGGCCTCGGCGAGGCGGGCACCGGCATCCGCCGCGTCCTCCATCAGCGCATCGGCTAGGTCCGCCGCGGTGTGCAGCAGTTCTACCAGGGCGGCACGATCGGCACCGGCAATCGCCTCCACCAGCAGCAGCAGCGTGAGCAGTTCCGCGGTGTACGACTTCGTCGCGGCCACTGAGTTTTCGGCCTGAGCACGCAGCCACAGGTGACGGTGACCGGCGCTCGCCAACGGGCTGTTCAGGTCGTTGGTGATCGACAGCGTCGGGTGATCCTTCGCAGCAGCCTGCAGCGTCTGAATCAGGTCAGGCGAGCGGCCCGACTGTGACAGCGCGATGACCGCGTGACCGGCCGGTACCGGGATTGCGCCGCGCAGCGCAGTAATGCCAGGGGTCGCCAGGCTCACCGGCAGGCCAAGGCGCAGCTGCACCAGGTACTGGCCGTAGAGCGCGGCATGGTCGCTGGTGCCGCGAGCCAGGAACACCACGCCGGTCAGTCCGCCGTCGCGCAGCCACTGGGCGGCCGCGACAATTGCGTCCAGTTCTTCTTCGAGGTCACGCCAACGAGCCGGCTGCTCGCGAATCTCGGCGTCCATCAGAGCGCCCGGGGCAGTCACAGTCACAACACACCTTCCTTATACGCCTGTAGCGTCGAGACCCGGCTTCCGCCTGCTGCCTCATCGCGCAGCAGGTCTCGCCAGGAGTAAATGAGTACGCCGTCAGCACCCGACTCGGACACGGCGCGCACTGCGTCGGTCCATTCCTCCGGGTCGATGCTGCGCTTGCGCTGGCCGTCCGCGTACATGGGTTCCAGGTACTCCGGCCCGGCCTGCAGGTCAGTCAGTACACGACGGTCGGTCTGGGTCCGTACCTCGGCGACCCGCTCCTGAATCCACGGCGACGGCAGTCGCTTCTGGATCTGGAAGTAGAACATCAGTTCCACGGTCTCGAAGTAAGGGTCGAGGTCCGCAATGCGCTGCGAGAGCACCTCCGGCAGCGCCCCACCAAAGTCACCATCACGCAGGCCAAAGGCGTTGAGCATGAGTTCGGTGCCCGGGTTCACATCCTGAACCGCGGTCCGCAGTCGGTGCGCGATGTCCTGCAGCACCGTCGACTTCCACGCCGTCCATTCGCGGCGCAACTCGTGCACGATCTGGTCGCGTTGTTGCTGCAGGGAGCCGGAAAGACTGATGCCGGTCTCGGCCTGGAACCGCTCCAGGCTGCCCTGGTCAAAGCTGTACTCGCGGATGTCCGCACGGCGGGTCCCAGTGAACCCCGGGGCGTCCGGCAGCCAGAGTTCCCAGAAGCCCGGGAAGCGGAAGAAGGACACGAACAGGCCGTCCGGCTTGGTGGCGTCCACCGCCTCGGCGACCAGTTCGATCTTTCGCTGCACATAGCCCTCGTCGCACGGGTTCACGCCCGCGTACCAGCCGAACTGCTCGAATGGCTTCCCGTGCTGGTCAATCGGCAGGATTGCCCCCTCACGGGTCAACTCGGCCGGCTCGTTAAAGAATGCCGTGGTCCGGCTCTGTCGGAAAAAAATCCAGCCTTTTCAGGGATGGCATAGAAACGCAAAAACCCCCGTCTTTTCAAGGACGGGGGTTTCTTGCGAAACAGAAAATCAACGCACGCCGAGCAAATCGATCACGAAAATCAGGGTCTTACCGCTGAGTCGGTGACCCGCTCCAGCCGGGCCGTAGGCCAGTGCCGGCGGGATGGTCAGCTTGCGGCGACCGCCAACCTTCATCCCCGGGATGCCCTCCTGCCAACCACGAACGAGGTTGCGCAGCGGGAACTCGATGGACTGGCCACGACCCCACGAGGAGTCGAACTCTTCGCCCGAGTCGTACTCGACGCCGAGGTAGTGCACCTTGACGGTGGACGAGGCCAGTGCCTCATCGCCATCGCCAACGACGATGTCTTCAATCACGAGCTCGGCCGGGGCCGGGCCCTCTGGTGCGTCAACGATGGGAGCCTGGTTCAAATCAGTCATGCTCCCACGCTACCGCCTCGGCGTCCGACGCCAAGTCCGCGGCGGAAAAGTCACAGCCTGCAGTGCCAAATGCCCGCTCCCCCGGAATGCCAATAGCCACACCGAGGCACCGTCTGCAAAACTGGCGAGGTGACCGCACCGCTGGACCTCCGCCCACTCACCGACCCGATCGACCCGCATGCGTTCAAGGAATTCCGGGTCGCGAAACCGCACAAAATCCAGCGCGGGCGTTCGGTCGACGTCGTCTCCGGTGTGATCGCGGTCGGGTTATTCATCACCTTCTTTGGCGCGATGGTTGGCGGATTCATCACGGCGTTGAGCCGCGACGAGTCGCTGGGCCAGCACCGTGGCCTCATCACCGCCGGCGTCCTCATCACGCTACTAGCGCTCGTCTGGTTGATCGCGGCCTCGGTAGCGCGCACCGCCGCAGCCCGGCACTATCGGCTCTATACCTTCGCCCAGCGCAACGGGCTGCAGTATGCCGCCAGCTCCTACGGGGCCCACAAACAAGGTTTGATCTTCGGCATCGGGCGCAACCACAGCGTCGAGGGACGGATCTGGTCAACCAACCCCGACCCAAACGCCTCGCCGTTCCCCGGCCTTGAAGCAGGTACCCACACCTACGTGACCGGCTCCGGGAAGAACCAGCAGACCCATGAGTGGGCCTATGTGTCGTTCCCCCTCCCACGGCGGGGGCCCCACATCCTGCTGGACGCCAAGGGCAATAACTCGATCTTCGGCTCCAACTTGCCCGTCTCGTTCCGCCGCGATCAGCGGCTGTCCCTCGAGGGCGATTTCGACAAGTACTTCACCCTGTACTGTCCGAAGGAGTACGAGACGGATGCGCTCTACATCTTCACCCCGGACCTCATGGCGAGCATGATCGACTACGGCAAGGTGTACGACATCGAGCTGGTCGATGACCGTTGCTTCCTCTACCGAAACGGTAAGTTCAAAGCCACCGATCCCGCAGTCTGGCAGCACCTCCACCAGCTGTTCCAGCAGATCGCAACCCGTACCCAATACCGCACCGCGCGCTACACCGACGATCGCATCCAAGACCCATCAATGAATATCGTTGCCCCACAAGGGCAGCGCCTGCAGCAAAGCTTCTGGCCCGCCGTGATCATCGGCGGCGTGATGCTGCTCTGGTTCGTGATCTCGATCTTGCTGCGCTAGGGGCGCCGCCCGCGCACGTTCGCTGCTCAGCTCCGGTTAGCGCTCCGTCACCCGCTGCTGAGCGACCTCGTCCACGGCCAACAGGATCTTGCCGCGGGCGCGACCAGTTTCCTGGTGGCGGTAGGCGTCCTGCACCGCAGCAAAGGGATAGATCGCCTCGATCGGCAGCACCACCTCGCCAGCAGCGATCAATGCACCAATCATGTGAATCTTGGCGGCATCCGGCTTGGTGCCACCGACGTTGCCCAAGCCCAGTTCCTTGGCGAGGTCCGGGGCGGCGATGGTGTTGATGCGCTCGGGAGCGACGCCGAGTTCGAGCGCGGCATGAATGGTGTCCGCGCCGTGGTTGTCCAACACCGCCGTGATGCCCGCCGGCGCGATTTCCCGCAGCCGGTCCACCAAACCGTCGCCGTAGCTGACCGGCTCGGCGCCAAGCTCGCGCAAGAAGTCATGATTCCGCTCGCTCGCGGTCGCGATGACGCGAGCACCCGTGCGCTTGGCGAACTGCACCGCAAGGACGCCAACGCCACCGGCGGCGGCGCTGACGAGCACCGTGTCGTCCGCGGTCATTCCGAGCGATTCGACACTGTTCCACGCGGTGCGGCCAACGATGTCGAGGCCCCCAGCGATCGCCTCGTCAAGACCCTCCGGAATGAGTGCGACACTGTCCGCTGGCACGGTCAATAGTTCGGCCTGCGCCTGCCGAAAGGCGCCACCGAACACGAGGTCACCCACCTGGGGCTGGGTCACGCCCTCCCCCACCGCGACGACAACGCCCGAGAAATCCGCGCCGTTGCCCGAGGGCAGTGGGCCATCGTAGAGGCCCCGGTAACGGCTCCGAATCTTCCAGTCGATGGGGTTCAGCCCGGCGAAGCGCACCTGCACCTGAATCTGCCCGGCCTGTGGCACGCTCGGTTCGTAGTCCACCAGTTCCAGCACCTCGGGTCCACCTGGCTGGGAGTACTGCACGCGCTTGGCCACGATCATGTCCTTTCCCGTTCGTACTCTCGATTCTCACACCCGTCTCCCCGCAGTGCCTGCACAAGCGGTTCGACTCGGCTGGGACGGTCAAGTGCTCGGCTAGGCTAAGCCGCATGTCGGAACCGCAGGACACCACCGCAGCTGCCCCCTCGACTACGCCCAGCGCCCCGCCGGTGGCGCAGCGAGTGCCAACGGTGCGCACGCATCACGGCCACGAGTTCGTGGACCACTACGAGTGGCTGCGGGACAAGTCCAGCGAGGCGGTGCTGGAGCACCTGCGTGCCGAAAACGCCTGGACCGAGGCGCAAACCGCGCATCTGTCTACGCTGCGGGAATCCATCTACGGCGAGATCAAGTCGCGCGTTCAAGAGACCGACATGAGCGTGCCCGTCCGCGACGGCGGCTGGTGGTACTTCGGCCGCACCGTCGAGGGCAAACAATACGGTCTGCAGTGCCGGCTCCCGGTGACTGACCCGACCTCCTGGGAGCCGCCGACGATTGAACCGGGCCAGACCCTCCCCGGCGAAGAGGTCCTGCTGGACGCGAACCACGAAGCGGAAGGCCACGACTTCTTTGCCATCGGCAGCCTGGACGTCAGTGACGACGGCACCCGCCTGTTGTGGGCCATCGACACGGACGGGGACGAGCGCTACGAGCTCCGGGTTCGTGACATTGCCTCGGGCAAGCAACTCGGCGAGGCGATCCCGAACACCGCTGCTGGGGCCAGCTTCTCCCCCGACGGCGAATACTTCTACTACACCACCGTCGACGACGCCTGGCGGCCGGACAAGGTCTGGCGCCACAAGGTCGGCGACCCCGCCGGCACGTCGGTGCTGATTCACCACGAGCCCGATGAGCGCTTCTGGGTGGGCATGGGCATGACCCGCTCCCGCCGATACTTGGTGCTCTCGATGAGCTCCAAGATCACCAGTGAGGTGCGCCTGCTGGACATGCATGAGCCGGAGGGTGAATTCCGCACCGTATGGCCGCGTGAGCACGGGGTGGACTACGAGGTCGAGCACGCCGTCCTCGGCGGTGAGGACTGGCTGCTCATCCTGCACAACAAGGGCGCGCAGAACTTCACCCTGGTCGCCGAGCCCGCATCGACGCAGACCCCTGGGCGCATTGGTGACCCGACGCGCCGCCGACCGGTGATCCAGCATGATCACGACATCCGCCTCGAGGATGTCACCGCCTTCCAGCACCACCTGGTCATCGCATACCGTCGCCAGGCGCTGCCTCGGCTCGCCACCCTGCCGATTGACCAGCAACTCAGCGCGGATGAGATCTTCGAATCGTTCGAGCCCCACGAGATCAGCTTTGAGGAACCGCTGTCTTCGGTGTGGATGAGCGGCAACAGCGAGTGGGACCAGCCCATGCTGCGCATTGGCTACACCTCATTCGCCACCCCGAGCACGATCTACGACTACGTCTTCGACGGCGGCGAACTACTGTTGCGAAAGCAACAGGCTGTGTTGGGCACCTACCATCCGGATGATTACGAACAGCACCGGGAATGGGCCATTGCCGCTGACGGCACCAGGATCCCCATCTCGCTGATCTGGCGCCGAGACCTGGTGCAGCCGGGCACACCCGCGCCACTGGTGCTGTACGGCTACGGCGCGTACGAAATCAGCATCGACCCGTCCTTCTCGGTCTCTCGACTGTCGTTGCTGGACCGTGGGGCAATCTGGGCGGTCGCCCATGTCCGCGGCGGCGGCGAGCTCGGTCGGCACTGGTACGAGGACGGCAAGGAGGCGACGAAGCCGAACTCCTTCTCGGACTTCGTGGCCGTGGCCAGGCACCTGCAAGCCAATGGCTGGACCACGCCCGAGCGCACTGTCGCCATCGGTGGCAGCGCTGGCGGCCTGCTGGTCGGTGCCGCCATAAACCTCGCCCCTGACGCCTTCGGTGGCGTCCTCGCGGACGTGCCCTTCGTGGATCCGCTCACCAGCATCCTCGACCCCAGTCTGCCCCTGACCGTGATCGAGTGGGATGAGTGGGGAAACCCACTCGCGAACCCCGAGGTCTACGAACTCATGCGAGGCTACTCGCCCTACGAGGGCGTACGCGATGGCGTGAGCTATCCGCGAATCCTCGCCACCACGAGCCTGAACGACACCCGGGTCCTGTACGTCGAGCCCGCCAAGTGGGTGGCGCGCTTGCGCGAAGTGCATGCCCCGGTACTGCTCAAGACCGAGATGTCCGCCGGGCACGGCGGCGTCAGCGGCCGCTACGAGGCATGGAAGCAGACCGCGTTCGAGTACGCCTGGGTACTGGACGTGCTGGGGCTGGCCGACACCGCGCCGGTGCCGTCGCCGTCCGCATAGCAATCGCCGCGTATCCAGGCAGCCGCCCTGCCAATGCTTGCAGGCCCGACCAGGCCAGCCACCGCCTCACCGATTGCGTTGCGGTCGTTAGCTGTGCAGCGCGGGGACGATCAGGTAGATGCCGAACAGCACAGCCATGCCGCTGAGGGCGAAACACACGGAGGCACCGAAGCGAGCCCACTTGCGCTGTGTCTTGGTCAAGGGCGAGCGCTTCTTGGCCTTCTTCGCCTGCTTGCGACGCTGCTTGAGCACTTCCTCGGGGATGATCGTGATCGCACCGGTGAAGGCCGCTGGCTCCACAACCGGCACGCGACCGGCCACTGCCAACAGGCGCAAGCCCAGTGCATAGGTTGCCACCACGATGCAGGCCGAGATCAGCGAGGCAGCCAACACGATGACGAACGCGAGCCAGCGCTCTTCCCAGGTCTGTGCGGCCGCAGCCGCCAGGTCGACGACCTCGATCATTCCTTGGTCCCCTGTTCCTTCGACTTCTTGGCCGCCTCAGCAACCCGCTTGGCCTTGTCCTCGGCGCGACGCTGACGACGGCGCTTGATGGGGCGCGGGTTCTTCTTGATCTTGACCGCCTTGCTCGCCTGCGCGACCGCAGCCATGGCGTTCTTGTGGTCCACCTGCTCACGACGCGACCACAGGTAGATGCCCACCATGGTGGCCGCGGCGAAGGCGACCGCCAGCAGCAGGCCAACCTGGCCGACGCCGTCAATGTGCGGACCCCAGTGCGTCAACAGTGCCATCAGGGCGCCGACCGCGCCCGAGGCGGGCAGCGTGAGCAACCACCCCACGAGAATCTTGCGGGCAGTCTTCCACCGCACCTTCGAGCCGCGGCGCCCAAGACCCGAACCAATCACCGAGCCCGAGGCGACCTGCGTGGTCGAGAGAGCGAAGCCGAGGTGGCTGGAGGCAAGGATCGTGGCCGCAGTGCTGGTTTCGGCGGCGAAGCCCTGTGCTGGCTTGACCTCGGTGAGGCCGCCACCGAGGGTGCGGATGATTCGCCAGCCACCCATGTAGGTGCCCAGTGCGATCGCAACCGCACACGAGGCGATGACCCAGAATTCAGGGCCAGAGCCTGGTGTCTGCATCCCCGATGCGATCAGCGTCAGCGTGATCACGCCCATGGTCTTCTGCGCGTCATTGGTACCGTGCGAGAGGGCCACCAGGCTCGAAGAGAAGATCTGTGCTCGGCGGAAGCCGTCACGACCGTCCGGCAGACCCTCGGCGCGGCGAGTGATCCAGTAGGCCAGTCGCGTGGCGCAGAACGCCACCACACCAGCCACCACCGGGGCGACTAGCGCCGGCAGCAGCACACGGGCCGTCAGCACGCCAAAGTCAACTGCGTACAGACCGGCGCCGACGATTGCCGCACCAATCAGACCACCGAAGAGGGCGTGGCTGGAGCTGGAGGGCAGTCCGAGCAGCCAGGTCAGCAAGTTCCAGACGATGGCGCCGACCAGACCAGCGAAAATGAGTTCCGGCGTGATGAGGACGCCGCCCTCACCCTCACGGATGATGCCCCCGGAAATGGTTTTGGCCACCTCGGTGGATAGGAAGGCACCGACCAGGTTCAGCACCGCTGCCAGCGCAACCGCAGTCTTGGGACGCAGCGCCCCCGTTGCGATCGGGGTGGCCATGGCGTTTGCGGTGTCGTGAAACCCGTTGGTGAAGTCGAAAATAAGGGCCAGTGTGATCACCAGCACGACGATGAACGTCAGTTCCACCGGTATGGTCGCAATCTCCAGCCGCAGCCGGGTTGAGCGGTTACAAGTAGTCGGCCGACCGACATTGGGCCGATGGCCTTCGTTAGGTTTTCATGCCCCACGGCTCAGGTCAAGTCGGCGGGGCGTTTCCAGGTCAGTTTATGATCAACGACGGTGGCCTCATCCGGGCCGTAGGTGAAATAGCCGGCGATCCGGGCGCCCGCCAGGACCTGCGGCAACCAGAAGCTGGCGTCGTGCCACATGCGGTCCAACGGCAGTGCATACAACGGATACCAGTCCGGCTCGAGCTCGTCGCTCTCGGCCAGTTCGCCGCGAAATGCGTGGGCAACGAAGATCGTGGAGCGCTGCGACCAGTCCGGGTGCGTGGGGAAGCGATACTCCAGCATGCCGCGCTCATCGAGGTCCGCCGGATCCACAATCAGGCCGGACTCTTCCTCGATCTCACGCACTACTGCCAACAGCGGGGTCTCTCCCGCTTCGATCTTGCCGCCGAGGCCGACGGTACGGCCGCTGCCCAGACCCGACTTCTTGCGTCCCAGCAGCACTTGGGTGTCCTCCCCCTCGCCGCGCAGCAAATATGCCACGCAGACATCCGGGTGTCGGCGCTTCGGGGACACTTACTCGCCGAGCTCCGCCAGCTTGGTCCGCAGCAGGTGCACCAAGGCATCGCGCTGCACACTGCCAGCCTCCACCGGGTCCTCGGTCGCCCCATCGAGCGCGCGAGCGGCCAGGCCTGCCTTCGCGTCAATGAGTTCGGCGATCTTGGCGTCGATGGTGTGCGCGGCCAGGATGCGCCAGGCGGTGACCGGCTCTTCCTGACCGATACGGTGCACACGGTCGATGGCCTGCGTCTGCTCGGCCGCGGTCCAGCTCAGTTCCGCGAGCACCACGTTCGAAGCGACCTGCAGGTTCACACCCACGCCTGCGGCAGTGAGCGAACAGACGATCACCGCGACCTCGGGGTCGTTGGTGAAGGCATCGATCTCGGCCTGACGCGCGGTTGGCGTCTGGTCGCCACGAATACTCGCGGTCTTCAAGCCGCGATCGGCGAGGACCCGCAGCGCGGTATCCATCACGTCGATGTGCTTCGCGAAGAACACCACCTTGCCGACCGAGCCGGCCAACTGCGCAGCGTAGTCCGCCGCCAGTTCGGCCTTCGCCTGGCCGATCCGACGCACCATGGTAAAGACGTTCTCACCGGTGGTAGCGCTCTTCGACTCTTCGAGTTCGCTGTCGGCGACCAGGCGCAGCAGCTCTTCACGACCGAGTTCGCCCTTAGCACCGGCCACACGGCGGTAGCGCTCGACCAGGCGGGTAGCCAGTTCCTCCTCCGCCTTACGGATCGAGCGGCCGAGCGCATCATCGAGTTCGACCGGCAGGTCGGCGACGCGTCGCGACGGCAGGTCGGCGGCGACGTCCACCTTGCGGCGACGTACGAAGCCCATGCTGACGACCGCCTCGCGAGCGGCCGGGAAAAAGCCGAAGTCCACCGGGGTGAGTCCGGTCTCGTCGAGCTTGGCGAGCAACTGCGCAGTGGGCTTGCCGTCCTTAATCCAGCCCAGGTACTGCCAGATGGCGCGGAAGTCTTCGATCGAGTTGATCAGCGGCGTTCCGGTGAGCGCCATCATCAGCGGCTGCGCCACCGGCGAGAAGGAACGGACCTGCTCCGCGAGGGTGAGCACGTTTTTCGAGCGCTGCGACTGCAGGTTCTTGATGAAGTGGGCCTCGTCGACCACCATGCCGCGGAAGCCCAGCTTGGCCAGCCACCCCATGTGCCGATCCAGGATGTCGTAGTTGACGATAATCACGTCCGCGAACGCGTCCACATCGTCACCATCACCCTGGATCACCGTGGCGCGGCGGTTCGGGATCCACTGCTCCACCTCGCGGGCCCAGTTCACCTTCACGACACTCGGAACGACCACCAGCAACGGGAACGCGTCGGCTACCTGGGCCGCCAGCAATGACTGGGCGGTCTTACCGAGGCCCGGCTCGTCGGCCAGCAAGAAGGTACGGTGGCCATCGCGAACGGCGGCGAGGAACTTCGCCTGGTACGGCATCAACTCCTGCGCGGCAGGAACGAACCGCTCAATTCCGTGCGGTTCCGGCAACTCCATCGTAGCCGCGGGGCCACCTCCCACTTCGAAGGCCTTGAAGATCGGGCCGAGCAGTTCCCAGTTCGCCAGGCGGCTGGCCTTGACGACCGGCTGTTGGGCGCGGCGAAAGTCCGGGGGTAGGAAGGGATTTGCGAGCGTGCGCTGGATCACCGACTGCGGTACTACCTGTCGCTCCGTTACCGGCGCGACCTCTTCCGGCTCCTCCGCAATGATCAGGTCATCGGGCGAGACCTCGGCACCGGCCTCCATCAGGAAGTCGCGGCGCAACTTCTGGGCCGCCGGCGACAGCGGTTCGTCGCTTTCCAGCAGCGCAATCAACGAGGTGTCCCGGGCTGCAGTCTGCGCCAGGATCGAGGCGATGCCGTCGAGGCGTCGCAGCGTCTCGGTGCGGTCGGCTTCCTTCATCTCAGCGTCGGCTTTGACCCGCGCGCGCTCCTGGCGCATCAGCAAGGCGATCACGAGGAACTTGGTGCGACCAGAGGGCGACACCTTGCCACGTTGGGCTGCCTTTTCCACCTCGCGCACGGCGCGCGCCAACACCGGGATGAGCCCGGAGTTGTCGGTGTACTTTGGCTTCCGCGCGCTACTAGCGCGTCCACCCTTCGATGATCCGCCGCGGGTGGCGGACTTGGATTGGCTGGCCTGGGCCATGCTCCTCGCAATCTCTCTGGTCAGTGTCACAGCCAGGTCGCGCCCATGCGATTTCGCACGGAACGCTTCGTGCTGTGCCACCAGTTCCGCCGGGGCCGTCCGAGCAGCACGAATGCGTCGTGGTCGGACGAAGGAATCAATCCCGGTCGTCGTGGTCATGCTACCGCATCAGGCTGAATCCAGGGGGGAAAAGATCGGGGCCGCAGCGGATTGCTCCGCTGCGACCCCAGTTCCCGCCATCCCCCGGTCTACTTGACGACTGCCGTGGCGTTGGAGGCGGAAGAGGTCTGAATTGGCCTGACTTTCGTTCCGTTCTTCAAGCAAGGATGGAACACGATGAACAGGAAGTGTTCGCCGGAGATGCGTGAGCGGGCATTGCGGATGCTCGCGGAGACGCGGCCGTCGCACCCGACGATGATGAGCGCGGT
>ENA-UOVV01000199-UOVV01000199.1-compost-metagenome-genome-assembly--contig:-NODE-199-length-88323-cov-12.902162_pt1 | contig 88323 bp, 80 predicted proteins | sample MGYA00238155_ERZ761577 | MGnify/ENA primary metagenome ERZ761577 (study PRJEB28898, sample SAMN06268775) | compost metagenome | isolation source: Emeryville, CA | place: USA:Emeryville, CA | collected... | reverse complement strand
GCCGACTCGTCCTCGCGAGCCCACAGGTCGGAGTTCGGCTCGGCGTCCTCGGGCGAAGGCGCGCTTGAAGTAGTGGCGCAGGGTCGCGGACGTGGGTGGCGTCTTCCTCGACAGGGGACCCACCCTGTCAGGTGCTCGTCGTCCTCGCACCCTCGATCTCGAGGTCCTCGGGCGCGACGAGGCCCGCCTCGACGAAGGCACGGGCCACCCGAGTCGCCAGCTCGTCGACGCCGAGGCGGACGCCGAGGCCCTCGAGGTCGCCGATCGTCGCGGGTTCGAGCTGCTCCCCGAGCTCCTCGGCCACGGCAAGGGTCACCTCGCGCAGCTCAGCCGCGCCGTGCACCTGGAGCACCGTCGAGACGACCCAGGCCGTTCCGCTCACGCGCTGCGCGAGACCGGCCACCTTGACGCGCCCCGCGACGTTGATCGAGTGCTCCCCGGGGCAGTACTCCCCCGGCAGCTCACCGACGCGCGCGTCGAGGCCGAGCCCTGCGAGCATCGAACGCAGCACCTCGGCGTGCTCGACGAAGCGCGCTCGAGAGCCGAGGGAGGCGTCCGGGCTCGAGCCGAAGTGCTCGATCACGAGGCTCCCGGGGTGCGCCGGCGCGAAGGCACCGCCCACGTGCCGCACGACGGCCGTGAAACCGTGCTCCTCGGCCACCCGGCGGGCCTGCGCGAAGCGCGGTCGCAGCGAGTCCCGGCGCGAGAAGGCGAGGATCCGCCGGGGGACGCGCACGTGCAGGAAGCGCTCGCCCTCCGGCAGCGCGCGGGCGGCCCGGAGCACCTCGCTCAGGTGCGAGACCTCGTCTCCGGCCTCGGTGCGCGCCGCTGCGACGAGCTCTCGGAAGGACGACACGGTCAGCTGATCTGCCGCGTCGTCCCGTCCCAGCCGCCCAGCAGCGGCCGGACGAGCTCGGCGAGCCCGTGGGGGAAGACCTCGATCGTCACGGCCGCGAGCTCCTCGAGGGAGAACCAGCGCGCCTCCTCCATGAACTCGAGCTCGCTCGGCTCCCAGCCGGAGTAGTCGAGCGGGCCCGGCTCGCAGATGCGCCCGAGGAAGAAGAGCTCGTCCTGACGGACGGTCTGGGCGCGGAAGTCGAAGAGCGCCTCCCGCGAGAACACGGGCCCCTCGAGCTCTGCGGGGTCGAGGCGCAGACCCGTCTCCTCGAAGAGCTCTCGGGCCGCGGCGACGTGCGGCTCCTCCTCGGCACCGATGCCGCCGCCCACCGTGAACCACCAGGCCCGCGAGGGCTCGTCGACGTCGTGCCCGCGCACGAGCAGGAGGCGGTCCTGCTCGTCGAGGAGCAGGACGCGCGCCCCGCGTCGGAAGGGCACTCCGTCCGGGCCTGGGACCCACTCGGGTCCCAGGTCGAGACGGTGGTCAGTCACCAGCCGCGCTCGGCGAGGCGGTGCGGCTCGGGGACGTCCTCGACGTTGATGCCGACCATGGCCTCGCCCAGGCCGCGCGAGACCTTGGCGATGACGTCAGGGTCGTCGAAGAAGGTCGTGGCCTTGACGATCGCGGCGGCACGCTGCGCGGGGTTGCCGGACTTGAAGATCCCCGAGCCCACGAACACGCCCTCGGCACCGAGCTGCATCATCATCGCGGCGTCGGCCGGGGTCGCGATGCCGCCCGCGGTGAAGAGCACCACGGGGAGCTTGCCGGTCTGCGCGACCTCCTTGACGAGGTCGTAAGGAGCCTGGAGCTCCTTCGCAGCGACGTAGAGCTCGTCCTCGGGCAGCGAGCCGAGGCGGCGGATCTCGTCGCGGATCTGGCGCATGTGCGTCGTCGCGTTCGAGACGTCGCCCGTGCCGGCCTCGCCCTTGGAGCGGATCATCGCCGCGCCCTCGGTGATGCGGCGCAGGGCCTCGCCGAGGTTCGTCGCGCCGCACACGAAGGGCACCGTGAAGGCCCACTTGTCGATGTGATGGGTGTAGTCCGCCGGGGTGAGGACCTCGGACTCGTCGACGTAGTCGACGCCCAGGCTCTGCAGCACCTGCGCCTCGACGAAGTGGCCGATGCGCGCCTTCGCCATGACGGGGATCGAGACGGCGTTGATGATCCCGTCGATGAGGTCGGGGTCGCTCATGCGAGCCACGCCGCCCTGGGCACGGATGTCCGCGGGGACCCGCTCGAGAGCCATGACGGCCACGGCGCCGGCGTCCTCGGCGATCTTCGCCTGCTCGGCCGTGACGACGTCCATGATGACGCCACCCTTGAGCATCTCCGCCATGCCGCGCTTCACGCGGGTGGTGCCTGCGACGTGCTCGGACTGGGAGTCAACCACTACGGACCTCACTGGGTTTCGGCGTTCTGGGGCCGGCGGCTCGCGCCGCGGCGGAAGGATGCTCCCATCGTAGTCCGGGCTCGGCGCGGGGCCGCCACGCCTTTGACCGGTGAGACGAGCGCGCTGGGACGGCTCAGACGCCGAGCACCTGCGTGAGCCGGGCCCGGGCCTGAGCCGCGCGCGCCGCGAGCACGGCCTCGTCGCTCATGCCCTCGAGGCCCACGCGCCGGTGGATCACGCGGTGGCGCTGGTAGGCCAGGGCCGTCGCGGCGGACTGGAACTCGCGCAGGGCCTCCTCCCCCGCGGCCCCGCGCACGCCGCGCGCCCAGCGCAGGGCCTGCGAGCGGCGCGTGAGCGAGGAGAGCATGTACAGGTCCGTGGGGGTGAGCCAGCCCTGCTGCTGGTAGGGCGCAAGACCCTCGGCCACCGCGAGCCCCTCCTTGCGGCGCAGCCAGACCACGAGCCAGATGGCCCCCGCGAAGAGCGGGACCTGGACGAAGACGTAGACGAGCAGGAAGCCCGCGCCGTCACCGAGCATCGCCGAGCCGTTCCACAGCGCGTGCAGGAAGACCGAGCCGAGCCAGCCGAGGGGCGCGAGCCACACCCACGAGGCCCCGCCGCGGCGCGCCGCGTGACCCAGAGCGAGGCCGAGGACCGCGGTGAACATGAGGTGCGCGAAGGGCGAGAAGAGAGCGCGCAGGGCGAAGACGCCGGCCACCGAGGTCCCCTCGGCACCCCCGTACTGCGCGGCCTCGGCGAAGTAGAGGACGTCCTCGACGACGGCGAAGCCCGTGGCGACCGTCGCGGCGTAGACGAGACCGTCCACGGGGCCGTCGACGTGCCGGCGCCAGCACAGGAAGACGATGAGCACCCCGAGGCCCTTGGCGCTCTCCTCGACGAGGGGCGCGACGAAGGTCGCCGTCGCGGCCTGCGCGGAGAGCTCGTCGACCCCGGCGAGCAGGAGCCCGAGCATCGCGCTCGTGTTGATGACGAGCGAGACGGCGACCGCGACACCTGCGCCCCACGCGAAGGCGAAGGCGAGGGCGGCTCGCGGCTCGGGCTCCCAGCGGTCCACCCATCGGATCGCGAGCAGCAGCCCCACGAGCGGCACGAGGGCGAGCAACGAGGCGACGACGACGGCCCCCGGGCCGATCGTGACCGAGAGGAAGATGACGACGCCGACGGCGAGCACCCCGCCGATCCCCGCCCCGATCACAGCTCCGCGCATGCGACCGGCCCCCTCGAGCTGGATCTCTGGCGTCACGTCACGCTCCCGGGTCGCGGCATGGCGTCGGGCCACGCGTCGTCGATCTCGATGGTCTGGGGCATCTCGGCGTGGCCGGCGAGTCGGAAGAGGCGCACGAGGGCCTTGCGGCGCACGCGCTGCGCCTGGGAGACGGCCTCGTTGTGGAATCGGCGGGCGAGCTGCACGCGGTACCAGGCCTGGGCGAGCTCCTCGAGGAGCCGCGCCCCGACCGGGTCGCACTGGAGGGCCTCGACCTGGCCCTCGTCGTCGAGCACCGCGCGCAGGGTGCTGCTCAGTGCGCTCTCGACCTCCTCGCGCTGGCGGGCCGGCCCCTCCCAGTCCGCGATGTCGAGGGCCTCGAAGGCCCCCTCGCCGATGAGCACGCTCGAGACGGGGTCCAGGCGGCCCGAGCTCGCGAGCTCGGCCGCGACGGCTGCGCGCCGCACGAGCTGGGAGTCGAGGGTCGCGCGCGTCGAGGCGACCTTGCGGTGCAGTCGGTCGAGCCGGTTGGCCCGCAACCAGCCGAGCCACAGGAACAGGCCGAGCACGAGGACGACGGCGAGCAGGACCTCCGCCGTCGTGAGCACGTCTCCTCCGCCGAGCATCAGGACTCCTTCTCCGGCAGGACCTGTCCCGCCGCGGGGTCGACGCCGACGACGCGCTGGCCCGTGCCGAGCACCATCTCGTAGACCGTGAGCACCTGGTCGGTCACGACCGACCAGTCGTAGCGGCCCCGCACCGTCGCGGCGTGCTTGCACACCTCGGCGCGCAGCCCCTCGTCCTGGAGCACGCGCACGAGGGTGCGACCGAGGTCCGCGGAGTCGCCGTTGCGGAAGAGCACGCCTGCGCGACCCTCGTCGAGCACGCGGCGGAAGGCACCGAGGTCGCTCGAGACGACGACGGCCCCCGCGCTCATCGCCTCGACGAGCACGATCCCGAAGGACTCACCGCCCGTCTGCGGGGCCACGTACACGTCCACCGAGGAGAGCAGCGAGGCCTTCTCCTCCTCGGTCACCGGGCCGAGGAACTCGACGGCCGAGGCCGCGTCCCCGATGAGCTCGCGCGCCTCCGCCGGGCCCGTGTCGCCCTTGCCCGCGATGAGGAAGCGTGCGCCGGGGAAGGCGCGCAGCACGGCCGGTACGGCACCGAGGAGCACGGGCAGGCCCTTGCGCGGCTCGTCGAGGCGACCGAGGAACGCGATCGTGGGGGCCTCGGCGGTCCCGGTCCAGCGCGGGTCGGGCTGCGCCTGGACGTACTGCTCGGTGTAGACCCCGTTGGGCACGACGACGGCGTCTCCGCCGAGGTGCTCGATGAGCGTGCGCCGCGCGTCCTCCGAGACGGCGATGCGCGCCCCGATCTTCTCGAGCGAGGGTCGCACGATCGGGTAGGCCGCCTGGAGGGTGCGTGAGCGCACCTGGGCCGAGTGGAAGGTCGCCACGATGGGCCCGTCCGCGAGCCAGAGCGCGAGCATCCCGACGCTCGGCGTCACAGGCTCGTGCAGGTGCAGCAGGTCGAACTGGCCGGCCTTGAGCCAGCGGCGCACGCGAGCGGCCGTGACGGGACCGAAGGTCATGCGCGCCACGGCACCGTTGTAGCGCACCGGGATCGAGCGGCCCGCCGCCGTGACGTACTCGGGGACGGGTGTCTCGTCCTCGGCGGGAGCGAGCACCGAGACGTGGTGACCGCGCTCGATGAGCGCCTCGGCGAGGTCGCGGATGTGGAACTGGACTCCCCCGGGCACGTCGAAGGAGTAGGGACTGACGATCCCGATGCGCAGCTTCTTCCTCACGACTCCCCCTCGCCCGCCGCGGCCCTCGTCCGGGCGTAGCGCTCGGGGTCGAGGTCCGCGACGAAGACCTTCTGCAGCATGTGCCAGTCCTCCGGGTGCGCGGCGATCTCGCTCGCGAGGACGTCGACCCAGGCCTGGGTCGTGAAGCGCACGCGATCCTCCTTGGGCAGGTCCGCGGGCAGCTCGATCGCCGGGTGGAAGCGGATCACGATCCCCCAGCGCGAGCGGGCGGCCCGGCGGCGGGCACCGCGCAGTCGCTCGCAGAAGATCGAGGTGGGGACCACGGGAGCGCCGGTCGTGATGCCGAGCGCTGCGGGGCCGACGGCGACGCGCGAGCGCTCCCCGAAGAGCTCGACCTCGAGACCGCGCGCCGTGAGGTCGCGGTCGGCGAGCAGCGGGACGAGCTGGCCGCCACGGCGCACGATCCGCACGAGCTCGCGGAAGACGTCCGAGCCGCGCTCGAGCGGGACCACGGAGATGCCGATGCCCTCGCGCAGCGCGACGAACTCCTCGAAGAGCTCGCGCGGCTCGAGCACCTCGGCCACGGAGGTCACGGGCGCGAGCTCTCGCGTGGCCCAGGCCCCGGCGAGGTCCCAGTTGCCCATGTGCCCCAGCGCGAGGACCACGGAGCGCCCCGCGGCAAAGTGCTCGCGCAGGGCCTCGTGCCCCTCGGGACGCACGCGCGCCTGGAGCTCCTCGAGCCCCAGGCGGTGCACCTCGAAGATCTCGGCGTAGTAGCGCAGGTAGGAAGCCATGCCCTTGCGGCTCAGCCGACGGATCCCCCGGCGGTCGAGCTCGGGGCGCACGCGACCCAGGTTGGCCTCGAGCTGGCGCACCCCGCCGAGCCCCGCGGCCCAGGCCACGAGGGCGGCGAAGGCGCAGGCCGCACGCACGAGCCCGACAGGGGCCCGCTGGGCGAGGCGCCACACGCGCGCGAAGGTGGTTCCCGACATCAGCCGCGCTCCCGCAGCTGGGCGCGCACGGTCGCGGCCCGCTGCCCGATCGTCACGAGCGCCGCAAGGCTCAGCAGGGCGAGCGCGACCGTGAGCACTTCCACGGGGGCGCCCATCCCGACCACGCCGGTCGCCACCAGGACGACGGCGAGGCGGTCGGCCCGCTCGGCGATCCCGACGCTGGCCGTGAGACCGAGCCCTTCGGCGCGCGCCCGCGCGTAGGGCACCACGGACCCGAGGGCCAGGGCGGCGAGAGCCAGCAAGGCCGTCGGGCGCGAGTCCCCCGGTCCGGAGAACCAGATGACGAGCCCCGCGAAGATCGCGGCGTCGGCGACCCGGTCGAGGGTCGAGTCGAGGAAGGCGCCCCAGGGACCAGAGCGTCCCGAGAGGCGAGCCATGGTGCCGTCGAGGGTGTCGGTGAGCACGAAGAGCGCGATGAGGAGCGTGCCGAGCAGCAGGTGCCCCGTCGGGTAGGCCCACAGGGCCGTGACCACGACGACGACGGTCCCCGTGATCGTCACGGCGTCGGGCGAGACCCCGCGCGCGAGCAGGAAGCGGGCGATGGGCGAGGCGACCTTAGTCGCGACCCCGCGCAGCCGGTTGAGCACGTCCGCCCGCCCCTCAGCCGTCCGCCGCCGGCCAGGCCGCGGCGAGCCGCTCGCGGGTCTGCTCGAGCAGCTCGGGCAGCGCCTTGGTGCGCGCGACGATGGGCAGGAAGTTCGAGTCCCCGCGCCAGCGAGGCACGGCGTGCTGGTGCACGTGACCGGTGATCCCCGCGCCTGCGACGGCGCCGAGGTTCATGCCGAGGTTCACGCCGTCCGCCCCGTAGCTGCCGCGCAGCACGCGCACGGCCGTCTGCGTGAGCTCGGCCATCTCGACGAGCTCGGCGTGCTCGAGCTCGGCGTAGTCGGCGACGTGGCGGAAGGGGCACACGAGCACGTGCCCCGTGTTGTACGGGAAGCGGTTGAGCACGACGTAGGCGAGGGAGCCGCGAGCGACGACGAGCCCCTCGGCGTCCGGGAGGGTCGGCACGACGCAGAAGGGGCAGTCCTTCTCGTCGTCGGCGCCCGCGACGGGACGTGCGGGTCCGTCGATGTAGGCCATGCGGTGCGGGGTCCACAAGCGCTCGAAGCCGTCGGGCTCACCCGCGACCACCTCGTCGGTCGTGGCCTCCTCACGCCCGGGCACGCTGCCCCCGCCCCGCTGCTCGACCACCTCAGGCGCCCGCCCGCTCGCGCACCGCGGTGAGGATCCGTTCGATCGCCTCGTCGACGGGCACACCGTTGTCCTGAGATCCGTCGCGGTACCGGAAGGACACGGCGCCGGCCTCGGCGTCCTCGCCACCCGCGATGAGCACGAAGGGCACCTTCTGCGTCGAGGCGGTGCGGATCTTCTTGCCGAAGCGGTCGTCGGAGAGGTCGACCTCCGCGCGGATGCCCTCGGCCCGCAGGCGGTCGACGATCTCCTGCAGGTACGCGTTGAAGGGCTCGGCCACGGGCACCGCGAGCACCTGCACGGGAGCCAGCCACGCCGGGAAGGCACCCGCGTAGTGCTCGGTGAGCACCGCGAAGAAGCGCTCGATCGACCCGAAGAGCGCGCGGTGGATCATCACGGGGCGCTGCCGCGAGCCGTCGGGGGCCGTGTACTCGAGGTCGAAGCGCTCGGGAAGGTTGAAGTCGAGCTGGATCGTCGACATCTGCCAGGTACGACCGATCGCGTCCTTGGCCTGGACGGAGATCTTGGGGCCGTAGAAGGCCGCGCCGCCCGGGTCGGGCACGAGCTCGAGGCCCGAGTCCTCGGCGACCTGGCGCAGGGTCTCGGTGGCCTCCTCCCAGATCTCGTCCGAGCCCACGGACTTCTCGGGGTTACGGGTCGAGAGCTCGAGGTAGAAGTCGTCGAGGCCGTAGTCCTTGAGCAGCCCGAGCACGAAGGTGAGCAGGCTCGTGAGCTCGTCCTTCATCTGCTCGCGGGTGCAGTAGATGTGCGCGTCGTCCTGGGTGAAGCCGCGCGCGCGGGTCATGCCGTGGACCACGCCGGACTTCTCGTAGCGGTAGACCGTGCCGAACTCGAAGAGCCGCAGCGGCAGCTCGCGGTACGAACGCCCGCGCGACCTGAAGATCAGGTTGTGCATGGGGCAGTTCATGGGCTTGAGGTAGTAGTTCTGCCCCGCGCGCCGGATGTTGCCCTCGGCGTCGCGCTCCTCGTCGAGCTGCATCGGGGGGTACATGCCCTCCGAGTACCAGTCGAGGTGGCCGGAGAGCTGGAAGAGCTGCTCCTTGGTGATGTGCGGGGAGTTGACGAAGGAGTAGCCCTCCTCGACGTGCCGACGCCGCGAGTACTCCTCCATCTCCATGCGGATGATCCCGCCCTTGGGGTGGAAGACCGCGAGTCCCGAGCCGATCTCCTCGGGGAAGGAGAAGAGGTCGAGCTCGTTGCCGAGCCGGCGGTGGTCGCGTCGCTCGGCCTCGGCGATCCGCTCGAGGTAGGCCTTGAGCTCGTCCTTGGTGGGCCACGCGGTGCCGTAGATGCGCTGCAGCTGCGGGTTCTTCTCGCTCCCGCGCCAGTAGGCCGCCGCCGAGCGCAAGAGCTGGAAGCCGTTGCCGATGAGCCTGGTGCTCGGCAGGTGCGGGCCGCGGCACAGGTCCTGCCACGCGACGGACTCGGTCTCGCGACCCGGGGCGCGCACGTTCTGGTAGATGCTCAGGCCGCCGGCGCCCACCTCGACGCTCGAGCCGTCCTCCTCGCTCGAGCCGCCCTTGAGACCGATGAGCTCGAGCTTGAACGGCTCGTGCGCGAGCTCTGCGCGCGCCTCCTCCTCGCTCACGTCCCGGCGGCGGAAGGCCTGTCCCTCCTTGACGATCCGGTTCATGACCTTCTCGAGGGCACGCAGGTCCTCAGGCGTGAAGGGGGTCTCGACGTCGAAGTCGTAGTAGAAGCCGTCGGTGATGGGCGGACCGATGCCGAGGCGTGCCTGCGGGTTGACCTCCTGGACCGCCTGCGCGAGCACGTGCGCCGCGGAGTGGCGCAGCACGGCGAGGCCGTCGGGCGAGTCGATCGTGACCGCCTCGACCACGGCGCCGTCCGGCAACGGGAGGTAGAGGTCGCGCAGCTCGCCGTCGACGCGCACGACGACGACCTCCTTGCGCGAGCCGAACAGGTCCGTGCCCGTCGTCCCTGCGGCCACCCGGGTCGGTTCGCCGTCGACGGTCAGGGTGATCTGCTCGGACACGGAAGTGCTCCTCGATGCTGGTGCGGACGCCCCGATCGGGGCAGGTCGATGCTACCGACACGCGGCGAGGGGCGGCCCCGACCTGGCCGGGACCGCCCCTCGCGGGTGCAGCTCAGTCGTTCGCCTGCTTCGCCTTCTCGGCCAGCGCGTCGACGGCGGAGTCGACCTGGTCGGGCGTGCGCTCCTTGATCGCCTCGGCGGCCTTGTCGATGTTCTCGTCCGTCGCGAGGTCCTTGACCTTCTCGACGAGTCCCTCGGTGCCGCCCACGGCGCCCATCGCCTTGTCGAAGATGCTCTCGTTGCCCATGGTTCGCTCCTTCGTGCGTGCGGCTCGTGCCGCTCTGGCGAACCTAGTCCTCGACCTGGTGGCGCGCACGCGGATCCGTCGTCGCAGGGTCCGGACACCACCGAGTCCGTCCGCCATCCGAGGGACGCGTCCCGGATCATGAGACGAATCGCCCATCCGCAGACTTCCTGCACGGATCGGAGTAGTCCGAGCGGGTGAGAAAGATCGTGCGAAAACGGACACTTCGAGACGTGTCCGGAAGCCGGAACTGGCTTCTGACCTGCGAGGACGCCCACGACGAATTTCGTATGTGGGACCTTCGCCCCCAGATCGGGGGTCTAGACGGCGCTATGCGGGGGTGGGCGATACTGGGTTCGAACCAGTGACCTCCTCGGTGTGAACGAGGCGCTCTACCACTGAGCCAATCGCCCGCGAACCCTCTCGCGAGGGTGCGACGAGAAGAGATTACAGGTTCTCGTGCGAAGTTCCGAACCGGACTCGCATCCGTGATGAGAAGGGGACCTCGATGACGGTGCAGGGAGCGGACGTCGTCGACGTCGTGACCATGCAGCTGGTGCTCTCGGACGCGACAGTGCTGCCCGTGACCACGGAGCTGGCCTTCGACGCGAACGACCCGTACACGATCAAGGCGACGTTCTCGGGCCAGAGCGCGATGTCGACGTGGCTCTTCGGCCGCGAGCTCCTCCAGGAGGGGCTCGAGGCGACCGAGGAGGAGCCGGCCGGGCTGGGCGACGTGCGCATCTGGCGCGACCTCGACCCCGCCTACGCGCTCATCGCGCTCTACGGCGTCGAGGGCGAGGCGCTCCTCGCGTGCCCCGTCGAGCCGCTCGAGCGCTTCCTCGCGACGACGGCGACCCTCGTGCCGCTCGGTTCCGAGAGCGACTCCATGGAGCTGCAGATCCAGGCGCTCATCTCCGAGCTGCGCCGCTAGCTCCCCGCCGGGCCTCGCCGCCCTTCGAACCCGACCCTGCGCGTCCTCGACCGCAGGGTCGAGCTCTGCCCGGGCGCGCCTCAGGGGTCGATCAGCTCGCGGCGCCGGGCGTCGAAGACCTCGATCGCCGCGCGCGTGATCGGACCGGGCTCGATCTCCTGACCGTCCAGGAAGACGACCGGCACGAGGTTGCGCACCGAGCCCGAGAGCGCGAGGAACGCCTCTCCCGCAAGGACCTCCTCGAGCACCTCGAAGCCCAGCTCTCCGGGCCCCGCCTCGCGCACCGGCAGCCCCGCGGCCGCGGACCACTCGAGGACCAGCTCGCGCGTGATGCCCGCGAGGCACCCGCTCGACAGCGGCGGCGTGAGGAGCTCTCCCCCGCGCTCGACGAAGACGTTCGAGCCGGTCCCCTCGCACAGCTCGCCCACGGTGTTCGCGAAGAGCGCCTCGTCCGCGCCCTGCTCCCGCGCGGCGGCGAGAGCGACGACGTTCTCGGCGTAGGAGGTCGTCTTGAGCCCGACGACGGCCGAGCGCTCGTTGCGCACCCACGGCACCCGCACGACGCGGGCCGGGTGCGGCGCCCCGGAGGGACCCGCGAGCACGACGACCGTCTGGCGCGCGGCGTCGGGCGCCTCGCGGAAGGACCCGAGCGGACCGGGGCCGTCCGTGACCGTGATGCGCACGCGGCCCGGAGAGGGGTGCGCCGCGAGCACCGCGGCGACCCCTTCACGGATCTTGGCCTCGTCGGGCCGCGCGATGCCCAGGCCCCGCGCGCTGCGTGCGAGACGATCGAGGTGGCGCGAGAGGGCGAAGGCCTCGCCGCCCTCGACGCCGCAGGTCTCGAAGACCCCGTCGCCCACGGTCAGTCCGTGGTCCACCGCGAGGACGAGGGGCTCGGTGGGGCTCACGAGGCGCCCCTCGTGCCAGATGACGACGCTCATGGCGCCCAGTGTGTCCCGCTCGAGGCGATCGCCACGAGGCGACGCGCCTTGAGCTCGGTCTCGGCCCACTCGGCGGAGGGGTCCGAGTCCCAGGTGATGCCCGCTCCCGTGCCGAAGCGCAGCTCTCCCCCGCCGGTCCGGTCCCACCAGAAGGTGCGGATCGCGACGGCGAGCTCGGCGCGGCCCGCGTCGGCGTCGACCCAGCCGAAGGCCCCGCAGTAGGGACCGCGGTCCACGGGCTCGAGGGCGGCGATCGTGCGCAGCGCCGAGGACTTCGGGGCCCCCGAGACCGAGCCCGGGGGGTAGCTCGCCTCGAGGACCCGCGCCCACCGGTCGGGAGCCGCGGCGACCTCGGGGGTGAGCCGGCCCGTGACGGTCGAGACGAGGTGCACGAGGCCCGGGTGCTGCTCGGGGGCGAGCAGGGCCGTGACGTCGACGGTCCCGGGCTCGCACACCCGCTGCAGGTCGTTGCGCACGAGGTCGGTGATCATGACGTTCTCGGCGCGGTCCTTGTCCGTGAGGCCCTCGGGCTCGCGCGCCGTGCCCTTGATGGGTCTCGAGCTGAGCACGCCGTCCTCGAGGCGCAGGTAGAGCTCGGGAGAGGCCGAGACGACCCATACGGGCTCTCCGGACTCGCCCGCGGGCACGTGCAGGAGGCCAGCGTGCGGAGCGGGGTTGTGCCGGGCGAGGCGGGCCGCGAGGGCGAGGGCGTCCGGCTCGGTCCCCTCGGGGCCCAGCGGGAGGGGTGCGCTCAGCACGCGGCACACGTTGACCTGGTAGACCTCGCCCTCGCGGATCGCGGCGCGGGTCGCCGCGACGGCCGCCTCGTACTCGGACTGGGACATCGAGCTCGTCCAGCTCGAGGCCTCGGGGCCTCGCCAGGCCCCGGGGTCCGCACCGAGCGGCTCTGACGGCGCGAGCTGCTCGACCTCGGCGAAGCGCCACGCTCGAACCCGTCCCGAGAAGTCGCCCACGAGCGCCCACCAGCCCCCTTCCGAGAGCCGCTCGGGGTGCTCGAGGACGTCCACGCTCTCCACGAGCCCCCGCGCGCGCACGCCCCTGAACTGGGCGCTCGCGCGCTCGGTTCGCGAGATCTCGCGGATCGTGGGGCTCGTCACCGGGACACCGTACCCAGGTCGGGATGTCAGTTGGACTCGACCGCGCAGCTTCGGTTACAGTCTCTCGTGCAACCTCGACCGGAGGGATCTGGGAGAAGTCGCGCGGACGTGGCTCAGCTGGTAGAGCATCACCTTGCCAAGGTGAGGGTCGCGGGTTCGAATCCCGTCGTCCGCTCTGAGGCACACTGCCAAGGACAGCTCGCGAGGCTGGCGGGTGAGTCTCGTGGTGGAGTGGCCGAGAGGCGAGGCAGCGGCCTGCAAAGCCGTATACACGGGTTCGAATCCCGTCTCCACCTCGCATCAACGGGCGATTGGCGCAGCGGTAGCGCGCTTCCCTGACACGGAAGAGGTCACTGGTTCGATCCCAGTATCGCCCACCAGCACGAGGCCGTCCCGGCTCACCCGGGGCGGCCTTCGTCGTTCTTCGAGGGCACTTGCTCAGGCCTCGCCGTCAGCGAACCCACTGCCCCGACTCCGGACCCGGGTCCTCCGAGCGCGGCTTGGGGCCCCGGGGCTCGAGGTCCTAGAGTCCGACGAGCCCCGCGAGCACGCGATCGAGCACGACGGGGTCGCGCACGAGCTCGGGCTCGGCGCGAGCGAGGCGCAGGGGCGTGCGCTTGAGCGGGGAGCGCTGGGCCACGACGCGGTCCATGAGGGAGGCCGTGTGGCGCGGGCGCAGCGGCAGACGCTCGAGCGCTGCGGGACTGTTCCCGGCGCGGCCGCGCAGCTCCCGGTCGCGCAAGAGGTTCGCCGCCCGGGCGGGAGCGTTCTCAGGCCGCGGGCGCGCCGAGGCGAGAGACACCGCGGCCCCGGGGTCCACCTGCGTGCGTGCTCTGCCTGCGGTCATCGCGGCGAGCTCGGGCAGGTAGGCGTCGACGAACTGCACGAGCAGGGGCTCGACGAGCCGCGTCGCGAGCGCGACGTTGAAGCGCGGGGCCCCGACGAGAGCGACCGCGAGGTCGACGCCGAGCACGTACACCACGACGCAGTGCTGGGAGAGCGTCACGACGCAGCGGGCGGACTCCCCCGCGACGCGCGCCTCCTGGGCCGTGAGCGCGCTCGAGAGCGATCGGGCGAGGTCCACGAGCTCGCGCGGCGGGCTCCCCGCGCTCCCGACGACCCGTCCGCCTCCGCCCAGGACGAGGGCGTGCCGCACGCCCGGCACGGCGGTCGAGATGCGCTGCAGGACCTCGACCACGCTCTGAGGTCGAGAGACGGCGGTGACGGTCATGAGAGCCCCCCGGAGATGGTCGTGAGAACACGGAGCGAGAAGCCGGCGTCGAGCGTCGCGAGAGCGCGACGGGCGAGCGCGAGGTTCCCCACGGATCGGTCGAGCACGAGGTAGTGGAAGACGCCCTCGAGGTCCTCACGCTCGGAGAGCCGCACGAGGTGGTACTGCGAGCCGAGCGTGACGAGGATGTCCTCGATCCGGTCGTCGAGGCGGAGGTGCTCGATCGCCCGCAGCTTCGCCTTGACGACCTCGGTGGTCACCGCGGCGGCGAGCTCCATGTCGAAGGGGCCCGCAGAGCGCTCGGCGAGCACGAGACCGCTCCCATGGTCGATGACGGCGACCGCGATCGCCCCCTCGAGCTCGAGCACCGCGTCGAGCGCGTCGGTCGACTCAGCCATGAGACCCCCCTCCGATCCAGAGACCTGCTCCTGCTTCCTCGGCCCCCGCCACTCTGCGGGAGCCTTGGGTGGAAACACCCAGTCACAGGTCCTAGCTGCGCATATTGCCCCTGTCGGAAGGCCGCTGCGGGCGACTTGAGGCCTTCGCCGGGATTTCTCACCCTCTCGAGCCCCGAATCGGCCCTCGCGCTGGCGAAATGTCGGGTTCCCCCGGGCGCGTGTCCACCTGTCGGACGCGAGAACTGCGCTCTCATCTGCACAGACGTTCCCCCTCGAGGAGGGCGCGCCGGCACCACGAGGACCGCCCGAGCGCTTCCCCCGAGGCGCCGGGCGGTCCCCGGTGCCGCTCCCCCCTGGAAGCGGCAGCCCTTCCTAGTAGCGGTAGACCGTCTCGGCCGTGGGGACACCTCGCGGCCCGTAGGGGGCCTTCTCGAGCCACGTCGAGGCCTCGGCGTCCTCGGGGGCCCGCTCGGCCGCCGCGCGCGTCTGGGCAGCGCGCTGCTCGTCGGGACGCAGGTGTGCGAGCGCCTCTCCCGCGGCGTCCCTGTTGAACAGCGCGGCGGACCTCCGGGCGAGGGCGAAGGCCTCGACCGGGACGCGCGCGGCGGCCGGGTTCTGGGCGAGGGAGGCCGCCGCGATCGCGATGGCCGCCGCCTCGGCGTCGGGCACCCCCGAGTTCAGCCCACGGGCACCGAAGGGCGCGAAGAGGTGCGCCGCCTCCCCCACGAGCAGCACCCGGCGGGCCGGGTCGGCGAAGTCGTGCGCGACGAGCTGGAGGAACTGGTAGGTCGAGACCCAGGTCGTGCGCTCGGCGTAGCCGGGAGGGAGGACGGCGTCGAGCCACGAGCGGACGCCCTCGGGCGAGGCGAGCTCGGCCGGGTCGTCACCCTCGACGAGCTGCAGGTCCACGCGGTAGCCGCCCGCGAAGGGCACGATGAGCACGTTGCGCCCGTCCACCGCGGGGTGTGCGTAGTGGAAGTGCCGCTCCTGGGGGATCGTGGGCTCGTCCTTCTCCGCGACGTCGACGACGATGTACCAGCCCTCGTCCTTCGTGCCCTCCATGCGCGCGCCGATCTGCTTGCGCACCACCGAGCGCGAGCCGTCCGCCGCGACCACCCAGCCGGCGCGCCACTCGGTTCCCGCCGTCGTCGTGATGCGCACTCCCTCGGCGTCGGACTCGAGCGCCTCGACCTCCTGGTCCCACTCGAAACGCACCCCCGCGGCCTGGGCCCTCGCGAGCAGGTACTTCTCGATCTCGACCTGCGGGAGGCTCGTGAAGTGCGGGTAGGTCCCCTCGGGCGGGTCGGGGTAGGTCTTGGCGTAGACCTCCTTGCCCGCGAAGAAGGTGCGCTGGGTGTTCCAGTACACGCCGTGCTCGTAGAGCTCTGCGCCGAGCCCCGGGCTGATCCGGTCCAGGATCTGCAAGGTCTGGGAGTGCGTGAAGATCGCGCGGCTGCCCGGGCGCTGGCGGTCGGCTGGACCGGCCTCGAGCACCGTGACGGGCTGGCCGAAGGCCCGCAGCGCGAGCGCCGCGGTGAGGCCGACGGGCCCCGCTCCGACCACGATCACGGGGGTGGGCTCAGTGCTGGACATCCTTCTCCTCTCGAGCGGTGGTCACGACGAGCGCGTCGAGCGCGACCGGTCCGCGGGACGTGACCCGGACGGGGTTGAGATCGACCTCGGCGACGTCCTCGTGCTCGGCGACGAGCCGGCCGACGGCGCGCAGCACGGCGGCGAGCGCGCCGGTCTCGACGGGCGGGGCGCCCCGGAAGCCGGAGAGCACCTCGGGCGGGAGCTGGGCCACCATCGCGGCCGCGCGCTCCTCGGACAGCGGGGCGAGGGCGAGCACGGGCGGCGGGCCGAGCTCTGCCGCGACCCCACCGAGGCCGAGCAGCACGGTGGGTCCGAACACGGCGTCGCGGGTCGCTCCGACGATGAGCTCGACCCCGGGCTCGGCGAGCTCCTCGAGCAGGTACGGCCGTGGCCCCCCGGGGATCGCGTCGATCGCGTCGAGGGCGGCCTCGAGGCTCTCGAGGTCCCGCACGCCCACGTGCACGCCGCCGAGCTCGGACTTGTGGGCGATCCTCGCGTCGAGCACCTTGACCACGAGGGGGCCCGAGAAGCCCTCGAGGGCGGCGCGAGCGGCCTCGCGGTCCGCAGCCACCAGGCGCCGGGGCACGGCCACGCCATAGCTCTCCAGCAGGGACTTCGCCTCGTGCTCGTCGAGCTCTCGACCGAGGCGGCGCGAGGGCGCGAGGGGCTCGGCGTCGGTGACCGTCCGCCCGCGCGCGTCCGCGACGACCGCGCAGAGCCCTGCGACGAGACCGCCGGGGCTCGAGAACATCGGGACGCCCGCGGCCTCGAGGGCGGCGCGGCGCTCGGTCATCGTCGGGGCCGGCCCCCCGCTCGCGAAGAGCACCCGGCCCGCGAGGGGCGCGGTGGCCGCGACGGGGTCGAGGGCACCGGGCTCGTCGAGCGCGTAGACGCCCACGAGCTCGATCGCCTCGTCCGCACCGACGGCCTCGAGGACCTCGGGGAAGCTCGGGCCGGGGCGGCCGGTGTCGACGGGGTTGGACTGGAAGGTCAAGGGCGGCAAGAGCGTCGAGATGCGCTCCTGCGTCGCTGCGGCGAGGGTCGGCAGGGCGACGCCGCGCGCGCCGAGGGCGTCCGCGACGAGGAGGCCCGGTCCCGCCTGGCCCGTGACGAGACCGACGCCGGGCTCGGCCCGCGCGGGCAGGCGCACCGCGCGCAGGGCGACGAGGGCCGCGACGAGCTCGTCGAGAGAGTCGACGACGACGGCGCCCGCCTGGCGCAGGGCCGCCCTCGAGAGCTCGAAGGAGCCCGTCATCGCGCCGGTGTGCGAGCGCGCGAAGTCCGAGACGTCCGAGCGCCCCACCTTGAGCGCCACGACGGGCTTGCGCTCGACGGCGCGGCGCACCGCCGCCACGAGGGCGGGGCCGTCGGCGATCCCCTCGACGTGCAGGCCGATCGCCGTCGTCGCCTCGTCCTGGGCGAGGTGGTCGACGAGCTCGGGGAAGTCGAGGTCGACCGCGTTGCCGAGGCCCACCCCGAGGCTCAGGCCCACGCCCTCGGCCGCGAGCAGGAAGGAGATCGCGAGGTTCACGCCCCCGGACTGCGCGACGACACCTACCGAGCCGGCAGGCAGCTCGGCGACGGCCGGCATGAAGTTCGCGGTCGCCCCGGCCGCGGGGTTCATGAAGCCCGAGGTGTTGGGGCCCAGCAGTCGCACCCCGCCCGCGCGCGCGGCGGCCACGACGCGCTCCTGGAGCTCGGCCCCCTCGGGCCCGCTCTCCGCGAAGCCTCCCGAGCACACGACCGCCCCGCGGACCCCCGCCGCGGCCGCGTCCTCGAGGGCCGCGGGCACCGCCTGGGGCGGGACCACGAGGACCGCGAGGTCCGTGCCCTCGCACTCGCGCAGGTTGGTGGCGGCCTCGAGGCCGAGGACCGATCCCCCGCGCGGGTTCACCGGGACCAGCCGGCCCGGGAAGCGACGCAGGGCCTGCATCATCGCGTGGCCGGCCTTGTCGGGGCTCGCCGAGGCTCCCACGACCGCGATGCTGCGCGGCCGGAACATCACCTCGAGACCGAGACTCTCGGCGCGCGCGAGGGGCTCGAGGGCGGTCATCGGCGACCCGGTCGCTCGGCGTAGGCGATCGCGCCCTCGTCGCTCACGGGCACCTCGAGGCGACCGAGACCGGAGATCTCGACGGCGACCGTCTGCCCCGCAGCGATCGGCCCGACTCCTGCGGGGGTGCCCGACGCGATGACGTCGCCCGGGAAGAGCGTCATGACGTGGCTCGTGTAGGCGATGAGCTCGGCCACGCCGTAGATGAGCTCGGCCGTGCTCGTCTCCTGACGCAGCTCGGAGTCCACCCAGCAGCGCAGCTCGAGGGCGCCCGGGTCGGGCACCTCGTCCGCCGTGGTGACCCAGGGGCCGAAGGGCGTGAAGGTGTCGAAGGACTTGCGGGTCGAGCGGTCCTCCCCCGAGCGCACCGTGATGTCGAGCACGGGCGCGTAGCCGAACACGTGGTCCAGGGCCTCGGCGGCGCTCACGCGGCTCGCGGTCCGGCCGATGACGACACCGAGCTCGCCCTCGTGGTCCGTGCGCTTGTCCGTGTACGGCAGTCGGATCGCCTCGCCCGGGCCGATCACCGAGCTGTTGGCCTTGAGGAAGACCCCGTAGTCCGCGATCGTCCTCTGCTCGTCCATCTCGAGCTTGTGGTCGAGGTAGTTCACCGGCGCGCCCACGACCTTCCCGGGCCGCGCGATCGGGGCGGCGAGCCGCACGTCCTCGAGAGCGAGCCTCGGGAGCGCCTCGAGCTCGAGCTCCTCGAGATCCGCGAGGCTCCCGCCACGGTCGAGGAAGGCGAGCAGCGGGCCGCCGGCCCCCGGCCGGAGCGCGAGCGCATCGGTCAGGTCGACCGCGCCGTGCTCGACGATCGCGAGCAGACGCGCGTCCTGGGTGCTGGCTAACCTCATCGTCAGGTGCTCCCGTGGTCACGAAAGAATGTGACATGACTATCGGCGGGCGACGTGTAATGTGTCAAGTATTACGAGGGTGAGGAAGGGAACGCGATGGTGCGACCGTCCCGCGGGGCGAGCCTCGACGCACGGACCCGTCAGGGGTCCCCGCCGAGCCTGCTCATCACGCTCCTGGGCGACTACTGGTGGGGCCAGGAGGAGCCGCTCCCCTCGGCCGCCCTCGTGGACCTGCTCGCCGACTTCGGCGTGAGCGACGTCGCCGCGCGCGCCGCGCTGAGCCGCATGGTCAAGCGAGGCTTCCTCGAGTCCTCGCGCTCGGGCCGGAACACCTTCTACACGCTCACCCCGCGCGCCCAGCAGGTCATGCGTCGGGGCGCCGAGCGCATCGTCGCCTTCGGGATCGACGACGACGCCTGGGACGGGCGCTGGAGCGTCGTGGCCTTCTCCGTGCCCGAGGCGAACCGCCAGGCGCGCGAGGCCCTACGCACGCGCCTGCGCTGGCTCGGTTACGCGCCGCTCTACGACGCGCTGTGGGTCTCCCCCCGGCCGCACCACGACGAGGCCCTCGCCGAGCTCGCCGAGCTGGGCGTGAGCGCCACGACGGCCTTCGTGGCCGAGACCCCGGGCGAGGGGGCCGGCAGCCTCGCCCCCGAGACCGCGTGGGACGTCGCCGAGCTCGCCGAGCAGTACCGCGCCTTCGTCGCGGAGTGGGAGCCCACGCACGCGGCTCTCGGCAAGGGGGCGATCGCCCCGGCGGAGGCACTCATCAAGCGCACCCAGCTCATGGACGCGTGGCGATCCTTCCCCGGGCGCGACCCCGACCTGCCGCGCCGCCTGCTGCCCGCGGACTGGCCACGCCCCTACGCGCGCGAGCTCTTCCTCGACACCTACGAGGCTCTCGGCGCGCCGGCCTCGGTGCGCGTACGCCAGGTCATCGCGAACTACGCGCCCGAGCTCTCCGACCGCGTCGTCCAGTTCTCCCTGCTCGCGGACCCGCCTGGCCCGCGCCCCGCCCCCGTAACGCGCTGAGCGTCCCCCCGGCTGAGCTTCCCTCCGGCTGCGCAGGGGTGCCCTGCACGCCCGCCGTCGAGGCGTCAGAGGGGCGGGTGCCCGAGCGCCTCGCGCATCGCGTCGCTCACCGTCCGCGGCCTGCCGTCCTCGCCCACGTACACGCACGTGGTCTCCCCCGCGATGCACTCCTGCTCCCCGCGCAGCACGCGCCAGCCGTAGGTGATCGAGGTACGACCGACCGCCGTCGCACTGATCTCGACCTCGGCCTCGTCACCGAAGCGCAGCGGGGCGAAGAACTCGACCGCGATGCGACGGCGGGGGAAGCTCGTGAGCTCCGCCCAGCCGGCCGCGCGCAGCAGCGAGTGCTCGGCTCGCTCGGCCCAGCGCAGGGCTGCGGTGTGGTGGATGCGCCCGCCCGCGTCGGTGTCGACGAACTCGACGCGGACGTGCTCGCGGTGGCTCCTCACTGCCCCAGGTCGAGCGGCGGCAGCGTGATGCCGCTCGGCTGCAGGTGCGGCGCGAAGCTCTCCTCCCAGGCCCCGGCGATGTCCTCGGCGCTCCAGCCTCCCTCGCGGAAGCTCACGGCGATCTCGGCCGGGTGCGAGTAGAGGAAGAGCTTGTCGCCGCCCACGCCGATGGCCTGACCCGTCACGGAGGCCGAGGCCTCCGAGGCGAGCCACACGACGAGACCCGCGACGTCCTCGGGCCCACCGAGAGCGTGGTCCTGGCGCACGACCTTGGGAAGGGTCTCCCCGCGCTCGTAGGCCTCCGCGACGGGCGCGTAGAGCGGGATCGTGGCCGTCATCGCGGTGATGGCCGTGGGCACGACGGCGTTCACCGTGATGCCCGCGCGAGCGAGCTCGAGGGACCAGGTGCGCGCCATCGCGACGATGCCCGCCTTGGCGGCCGCGTAGCTCGTCTGCCCGAAGTTGCCGAACTGCCCCGCGGGCGAGCCGATGAGGATGATGCGTCCACCCTCGCCGCGCTCGCGCATGTGCACCGCGGCCGCGCGGCCCGTGGTGAAGGCCCCGCGCAGGTGCGTCTGGACGACAAGGTCGAAGTCCTCGTCCGAGGTCTTCCACAGCACTCGGTCGCGCAGCACCCCGGCGTTCGCGACGAGCACGTCCAGGCGCCCGAAGGCCTCGACCGCAGCTGCCACGAGGGCGTCAGCGGTCTCGCTCGAGCCCACGGGGGCGACGAGGGCGACCGCCTTGCCCCCGTCCGCCTCGATCTCGGCGACGGTGGCCGCGGCGGCGTCCGCGTCGACGTCGTTCACGACGACGCCCGCCCCGGCCGCAGCGAGGGCCTGGGCGTAGGCCTTGCCGAGCCCGCGCCCGCTGCCCGTGACGACGGCTCCCTTCCCGCTCAGGTCGATGCTCATGCGTAGTACCTCACGATCATGGTCGCGACGGCCACGGGCTTGGCCGTGCCCTCGGCCTCGAAGGTGTTCTCGAAGACGGCCTGCAGGCCGCCGGGCACCTCGGTGACCTCGGCGAGCCTCGAGCTCACGCGGATCTTCTGGCCCACGAGCACAGGCGCGGGGAAGCGCAGGCGGTCGAGGCCGTAGTTGACGCCCGTGCCGACGCCCGTGACCTCGAGGATCTCCGCCATGAGCGGGACCACGAGGGAGAGCGTGAAGTAGCCGTGCACGATCGTCCCGCCGAAGGGTGTCTTCGCCGCGAACTCGGGGTCGAGGTGCACGGGGTTGTGGTCGCCCGTGAGGTCCGCGAAGCGGTTGACCTCCTCCTGGGTGACGGTGCGCCAGGACGAGGGGCCGAAGGTGGTCCCGACCAGGCTGGGCAGGTCGCTCATCGCGACGCTCGTGGTGTTCTCGCTCATCTCTCTCTTCCTCGAGGGTGGGGTCGGTGGGGTGGGCAGGTCAGGGGTGGGGAGGGGCTCAGCCGTCGACGCGGACGACGACGGCACCCGCGGAGTCGCCCGCGGCGCAGCCGGTGAACAGGCCGACGCCGCCGCCGCGCGCGTGCAGGGCGTGCACGAGCTCGGTCACGGCGCGCGCCCCCGTGGGTCCCTGGGGGTGCCCGTAGACGAGCGAGGAACCGTAGAGGTTCATGCGCTCGAGCGGGAAGCCCGTCTGCTCGGCGAACCACAGGTCGTTCACCGCGAAGGGGTTGTGGGTCGTCACGAGGTCGACCTCGTCAATGCCGAGACCTGCGTCCTCGAGGGCCCGCTGGGCCGCGGGGACGGGGGCCTTGGGCATGTAGGCGGGCTCCGCGCGGGCGAAGCCCGTCGCGAGGACCTGCGCCGTGACGCCGTCCTTGCCGAGCTCCTTCGCGCGGTCCTTGCTCGCCACGACCACGCCCGCGCAGCCGTCCGCGGGGTGGGTCTGCGCCCCGAAGGTCACGACTCCCCCTGGCTTGACGGGCTGGAGCCTCGCGAGGCCCTCCGCCGTCGTCGGGAAGACGCCGAAGTCCTCGGAGACCCAGTCCTCGCCCTTTCGCTTCTCGATGCGCACCGGGACCATGTACTCGCGCTGGATCGCGCGGTCGTCCGCGAGGGAGGACCGGTACTGCTCGTGGCGCAGGAGGACCAGCTCGTCGAGCTGCTCGCGCGCGAAGCCGGCGTCGGCCGCGGTGTTCTCCGCGGTGTCGTTCATGCTCTGGCCCGTGGTGGGGTCGAGCTTCATGGGGTCGAGGACCCAGTGCTCGACGACGGGTGCACCGCCCGCTCGCACGGCGCTGCTCCAGGCCATGAGCGGGCCGTTGCTCGTGCGGTCGGTGACGACGCCGATCGTGGTCCGGTGCGCCCCGAGCTCGACCTGGGTCGCGAGGTGCTCGATGACCGCGGCGGAGGTCGCGCAGGCCCGCGCGATCCAGGGTCCCGCGTGCTCGCCGGCACCGAGGCGACGCGAGACGAGCGTGACCCCGTAGAAGGCGAACTGCTGCGGGACCGTGCAGCCGAGGGTCCACTCGGTGATCTCCTCGGCGGGAAGCCCGCGCTCGGCGAGGGCGCGGCCGGTGACGTCGACGGCGAGGTCGAGGCTGTTGACCTCGGCGAGGGGCCCCTGCCACTTGGCGAAGGGCGAGGTCCAGGCCAGGCCGAAGGGGATGTAGGCGTCGGTGAACTTCATGCGGACCTTCCGGAAGGGCTCGAGCGGCGGGCGGGGAGGAGCGGCACGGCGCTCACGAGGAGCTCTCCGGCTGCCCGGAGGCGAGCTCGACGGCCTGCTTGCGCAGGCGGCGCATGTCGAGCTTGCCGCTCGGGCTGCGCTCGAGCTGGCTCACGAGGAAGACGCGGCGTGGCTTCTTGTAGCCCGCGAGGCGGTCGGCGACCTGCGCCTGGACCTGCTCCTCGGTGAGCGTCGATCCCTCGACCGTGGTCACCATCGCGGTGACGAGCTCTCCCCAGCGCGGGTCGGGGATGCCGAGCACGACGGCGTCGACGACGTCCGGCAGCTCGAGGAGCACCTCCTCGACCTCGCCCGGGAAGACCTTCTCCCCGCCCGTGTTGATGACCCCCGAGCCGCGCCCGAGCAGCTCGACGTAGCCCTCGCCGAGCAGGCGCACGTAGTCGCCCGGCACGACGTGGCGCACGCCGTCGATCACGGGGTAGGTCATCGCGGTGCGCTCGGGATCCTCGTGGTAGCCGAGCGGCATCGCGCCGCGGTAGGCGAGCACGCCCGTGGCGCCCACCTCGGTGACCTCGCGCTGCTCGGCGTCGAGCACGACGGCACCTGGGGCGAGGCGCGGGCGGCACGGGAGGTCCTCGGAGCTGCGCACGACGCCGTAGGCGAAGGGGCCGCCCTCGCTCGCCCCGACGATGTCGATGAGGGTCGCGCCCGGGGCTCGCTCGAGGAGACGGGCCTTGAGATCGTCGGACCAGAGCATCCCCGAGCTCAGGACGGTGTTGAGGGAGGCGACGTCGAGGTCCGGGCGGGCGTCGAGGGCCTCGACGAGCGGGCCGACGACGGCGTTCCCCGCGACGATGAGCCGCGTCACGCCGTGCGTCACGATCGCCTCGAGGGCCGCGACGGGGTCGAAGCGGGCCGAGGAGAGGAAGACGACCGTGCCGCCGAGCACGAGGGCGTTCATGACGTTGAACAGGGCCGTCGCGTGCATCATCGGCGGGATCGGCAGGCACACCGTGCGCGGGACGTCCTCGCGAGCGGCGATCTCGGTGACCTCGGCGAGCGAGCGCGGGGCCTCGACGGGCAGGGAGCCGTAGATCGAGAACTGCTGGGAGTCGAAGAGGTTCCCGTGCGTCCACACCACGGCCTTGGGTCGCCCCGTGGTGCCCCCGGTGAACATGAAGATCTTGTGCTCGGGCGAGAGCTCGCGCGAGGGCAGCGGCTCCGCCTCGAGGGCGCTCGCGAAGGGCACGCCGGGCTCGAGGGGGCTCTCGTCGTCGGGCACCGTGAGGACGAGCTCGGGCAGGGCCACGAGGCTCGCGGCCTCGAGCACGACGGCACCCAGGCTCGAGGGGTGGACGAGAGCGAGGGGCTTGGCCACCTCGAGCAGCTCGGCGAGCTCGCGACCCTGGTAGCGGAAGTTGATGTTCACGGGGATCGCGCCGAGCTTGTACGCGGCATAGAGCGTCGCGAGGTACTCGAGGCGGTTGTACATGAAGATCGCGACGCGGTCGTCGACGCCGATCCCGTGCCCCGCGAACGTCGCAGCGAGGCGCGCGGCGAGCTCCTCGAACTCTGCGTAGGTGACGGCGCGCCCCTCGGCGTGCACGACCACGCGCTCGGGGACGGCTCTGGCGACGGAGTCCCAGATCGTCGCGAAGTTCGCGCGGTCGAGGTCGGACGGTGCGGGCACGGCTCACTCCCCCGGGCGTGATCGTCGTCGGCGGCCTTGCCGACGCCTCGATCGTGCCTCAGCAGCTCGCTGACGTCAACCATTCTCGTGACGAACGTCAGCAGAATGTTGAATATCTTCCTCGCTGGACATCTGCCTCGCTGGACATCTGCATCGCGCCCGCGGCGCGTCAGCCTGCGAGCAGGCGAGCGAGCTCTGCCCCGGCGCGCGGGGCGAGCTCGCGGTGCAGACGCCGGAAGGTCTCGACAGAACGCGCCGAGGGCCACGAGGTGCCCAGGTGCGCGACCGGCAGTCGGGGCGCTGCGCGCAGGAGGTCGAGCCAGTCGGCCACGAGAGCCGTGAGGTCGCGCAGCGCGTGCCCGGCGTCGACCTCGATCTCGGCCCAAGCCGCCTGGAAGCTCTCGTGCCGCTCGCGGATCGCCTCGAGGTCCCAGGCGCCCGCGAGGGACTCGGCCACGGGGAAGCCCGGGACCTCCTCGGCCCGGAAGGCCAAGAGGTCGAGCTCGGCGTCCTCCTCGGGCAGGCCGTCGAGCGCCCGGGCCACGTCGACCTCCCCGGGGGCGATCCACAGTCCGTCCCGCACGAGGCCGAAGCCGGCCCAGGTGAGGCGGGCGCGCACGCGGTGCCGCACGTCGCGACGCGCCTCGGGGATCGAGAAGGTCACGAGGGTCCAGCCTGAGCCCTCGGGCGCGAAGGGCTCGTCCGCGAACACGCGGTCTCGCGCCTCGCGCAGCACGCGCTCCCCCTCGGGCGCGAGCAGGTAGGACACCGAGCGGCCGGAGGGCCGTTTGCCGAGCAGACCGCGGGCCACCATCCGGGCGAGGGTCGCGCGCGTCGCGGTGGGCGCGAGCTCGAGCTCCTCGAGCACCTCGAGCAGCACCGCGGCGGGCACGGCCTCGACGTCCTTGTCCACGACGAGCTCGCCGAAGAAGGCGAGCAGGAGCTGCTCGGGACGCCGCCTCGGCGCGGCCTCGGGCCCTCGAGTCATGGCCGCGAGTATCGCAGGTCACGACCGGGGGACGAAACGGTCACGATCATTGACATATGTGACACGCGCCTGCACGATTGCCGAACAAGTGTCATGCATCGTCGCGGGCACCACCCCGGCAACGCGCTCAGATTCAACGAAGAATTGAGGAAGCCATGAACCGTCGTCCAGCCATGCTGGTGGCGCTCGCCGCCGCGCTGTCCCTCGGACTGGTCGGGTGCTCGTCCACTCCCGAGACCCCGGCGCCGTCTTCGTCCGAGCCTGCTCCGGAGACGAGCTCCGAGCAGCCTGAACCCACGGAGTCGGAGTCCGAGGCCCCGGCGGAGCCCGCCGAGATCACGATCGGTGCCCTGCCGATCTCCGAGACCGCTCCCCTGTGGGCCGCCGCCGCGAACGGAGTCTTCGAGGAGCACGGCTTCAAGGTGACGATCCAGCCCATCCAGGGAGGCGCGCAGGCCATGCCCGCCCTCCTGAACGGCGAGGTCGACTTCCTCGTGGGCCAGCCCTTCGGCGCGCTGCGGGCCTCGCTCCAGGGCCTCGACGTCAAGATCATCTCGAACTACGCCGAGAGCTACGCCACGGGTGACGACATCAACGCGGTCGTCGCGGGCCCGGACTCGGGCATCTCGAGCCCCAAGGACCTCGCCGGCAAGCGCGTCGCGGTCAACTCGCTCGGAGCCGCAGGTGACCTGACCATCATGGAGGCGGTCGCTGCCGACGGCGGCGACCCCTCGACGATCGAGTTCGTCGAGGTCGCCTTCCCCGACGCTGCGGCCCAGATCGAGGCGAAGAACATCGACGCCGCGTGGGTGCCCGAGCCCTTCGTGTCGATGATCGTCGGCGCGGGCGGCTCGAAGGTCGTCTACCCGTACCAGGCGACGCTCCCCGGCCTGCCGACGCTCGTGGTCCAGACCACGGGCGCCAAGCTCACCGAGGACGCCGAGCTCGTCTCGAGCTTCAGGGCCGCCCTCCAGGCCGTCTTCGACTGGGGCGCGGAGAACGACGACGCCCTGCGGGCCTCGCTCGTGGCCGAGATGAACCTGCCGGAGCCTGCTGCGGCCGGTCTCCCGTTGCCCCACTTCACCACGACGCTCGACAAGGGCGTCATCCAGGGACTTGCCGACCTCGCGATCGAGCACAAGTTCTTCGACGCGGCCCCGGATCTCGACGCGCTCATCGTCGAATGATGCAGGCTGGACTCATGGTGACCGACCCCGCTGCGCGAGGCGAGTCCTCGCGCAGCGGGGCGGCCGCCGCCCCTCCCGCTCCCTCGGGAGCGGCCCCCCGACCTGCTCGACGTCGTCGGCGAGGCACCAAGGCCGTCCTGGGGGCCCTCGGCGTCCTCGGCTTCATGGCGACCTGGGAGCTCGCGAGCCGGCTCGAGCTGGTGAACCCCAAGTACCTGCCGCCCTTCACGGAGACGGCGGCCCGGCTCGTGGTCGAGCTCGGCAAGGAACGCTTCTGGTCCGCGCTCGGTGACACTCTCGTCACCTGGGCCCTCGGCCTCGCGATCGCGACCCTCGCAGCGATCCTCGCGGGCGCCGTCGTCGGCCTCGTGCCCTTCCTGCGCCGCGCGACCCACACGACCGTCGAGTTCTTGCGGCCCATCCCCTCCGTCGCGATCATCCCGCTCGCGATCCTCGTCGCTGGGCTCTCGCGCGAGGCCGCGCTCGTCGTCGTGGTCTACGCGCCCTTCTGGCAGATCTTCATCCAGGTGCTCTACGGCATCGGGGACGTCGACACCGTCGCGGAGGACACCGCGCGCAGCTTCGGCCTCAAGCGCCGTCACCGCTTGCGCCACCTCGTGCTGCCGACGGCCCTCCCCTACGTCATCACCGGCTTCCGCCTCGCGGCCTCGATCGCCCTCGTGCTGACCATCACCGCCGAGCTCATCATCAAGAACCCCGGCCTCGGTCGAGAGATCGAGCTGTACCGCGCCGCGCCTGACGCCCCGGGTCTCTACGCCCTCGTGCTCGTCGCCGGCGCGCTCGGCCTCTTCGTGAACCTCGCCTCGCGCGCGGCCGAGCGCCGCTTGCTGCACTGGCACCCCTCGGTCCGCAAGGAGGAGGCTCAGTGAGCGTCGCCCTCCCCCGCGACCTGCGGACCCGCCCGAGCAGCGGCCTGCGCTTCCTCGCCTCCGTGGGTTTCGCCGTCGGCCTGCCGATCCTCCTCGTGCTCGGCTGGTACCTCGCCACCCAGGGCTCCTCGAGCCTCTACTTCCCCTCGCCCGAGCGGGTCATCGACGCCCTCACGGGCTCGTGGCTCACCTCCGCGACGATGTCGAAGCACGTCGTCCCGAGCCTCGTGCGCTTCGTCGTGGGCGTCCTGCTCTCGATCGTGATCGGCATCGTGGCCGGCACGGTCATCGGGGCGACCCCGTGGCTGCGGGCCCTGCTCGAGCCCATGCTCGAGTTCTTCCGCGCGATCCCGCCCGTCGTCCTCGTCCCCGTGCTCATGCTCCTGCTCGGCATCGACGACACGATGAAGCTCGCGGTCATCGTCTCGGGCAGCGTGTGGCCGGTCCTGCTCAACACGGTCGAGGGCGTGCGCGGCATGGACCCCGTGCTGACCGACACCTCGCGCTCCTTCCGGATCCGCGGGGCGCTCAAGTACCGCTACTTCGTGCTCCCGGCGGCGAGCCCGCAGATCATGGCCGGCGTGCGGCTGTGCCTGTCGATCGGGCTCATCCTCATGGTGATCTCGGAGATGTTCGCCGCGTCCTCGGGGCTCGGCTACCAGATCGTCTACTTCCAGCGGCAGTACATGATCCCGGAGATGTGGGGCGGCATCCTGCTGCTCGGCACCGTCGGCGTGATCGTCGCCGCGATCTTCCAGCTCGTCGAGAGGCGAGTCCTGCACTGGTACCACGGCTCGAGAGAGGTCGCACGTGGCTGACAAGACCCCCCTGCTCTCCGTCCGAGAGCTCAAGAAGACGTACTCGAGCGCGAACGGTCCCGTCGAGGCGATCGGCTCGATCACCTTCGACGTGTTCCCCGGCGAGCTCGTGTGCATCGTGGGCCCCTCGGGCTGCGGCAAGACGACCCTGCTCAAGTGCCTCTCGGGCCTGCTGTCCCCCACCTCGGGCTCGGTGCAGCTCGAGGGCACCGAGGTGACCGCCCCGCCCAAGAAGATGGCCGTGGTGTTCCAGGAGTACGGTCGCAGCCTCTACCCCTGGCTCACCGTCGAGGACAACGTGGGCCTGCCCCTCAAGGCGCGCGGCGTCGCGAAGGCAGAGCGCTCGAGGACGATCGAGCGCGCTCTTGTCGAGGTGGGCCTCGAGAACGCCCGCCACAAGTACCCCTGGCAGCTCTCGGGCGGCATGCAGCAGCGCGTCGCGATCGCGCGGGCCGTGGCCTACGAGCCCGAGGTGCTCATCATGGACGAGCCCTTCGCCGCCGTCGACGCCCAGACCCGGGCGGACCTCGAGGACCTCGTGCGTCGCGTGTGGAAGGACCTCGGTGTCACCGTGCTGTTCGTGACGCACGACATCGACGAGTCGGTCTACCTCGGCGAGCGCGTGCTCATGCTCTCGAACTCGCCCACCTCGATCCAGGAGGACCTCGCGATCGACCTCCCGGACGAGCGCGACCAGCTCTCGACCCGCGCCCTGCCGCGCTTCACCGAGCTGCGCACGCACGTCTACGAGCAGATCCAGCGGGCCAAGCGCGGCGAGGTCCCGAGCGCGGTCTGAGACCTAGGGGCCCGAGGCCTCGAGCACCTTCGTCAGGAGGCGCTGGAGCGTCTCGCGCTCCTCGGCGCTCAACCCTGCGGTGAGGGCCGAGTCGACGCGAGCCGCCGCGGGAGCGTGCTCCGCGAGGGTCTCCCGCCCCTGGACGCTCAGGCGCACGACGTTCCGCCGGCGGTCGGCCGGCGCGCGCCCCCGTTCGACGAGCCCGCGCGCCTCGAGCCGGGCCACGAGGCCTGCGACCGTCGAGCGATCGAGGTCGAGGGCGTCGCACAGCTCGCGCTGGCTCGCCTCGCCGAGGCGCGCGAGCACGTTGAGCACGCCGAACTGGACGTTCGTGAGCCCCGCTCCCACCTCGCGCGCCCAGGCGGCGAGGTGCGCCTGCTGCGTGCGCCGGACGAGGAAGCCCGTGTGGTGCGCGAGGTCGAGAGGCGGCGTGGCCCCCGGCGTCGTCCCCTCGTGCACGGCCCCATCCTGCACCTCCGTGGCCCCCGGGAGGGCTCGCGGCGCGCTCACAGCCAGGAGGGCGGCTCCGGGACCTCGCCGCCGCCCGCGAGCTCGAGCTGTCCGGCCCCGCCGCGACCCGTCGCCCACCGGGCGAGGTCGGCCGCGCGACCACGGACCCGAGGGCCGCCGTCCTCGGTCCCCTCCAGCTCGCGCCGGGCACGGTCGGTGGGCTCGAGCACGGGCAGCGGGCCCGCGTGCTTGCGACGCCAGGTGCGTTCGACGTCGGCGAGGAGCGCGTCGACGAGCTCGGGCGGGAAGTGCCGGAAGGTGCCGCCGTTGTCGAGGTCGACGGCGTGGATCCACACCTCGCGGGTGCGCATCCAGACGGACTCGCTCGCGGGTACCTCGCGCCCCTGAGCAGTGCGCACGATCGCGTGCCAGGCCTCGGGGGCCAGGTCGCGCCACTCGACGTCGAGGTGCACCGCCGCGTGCGCCGAGAGGTGGCGCAGGGCGCGGTCGGGCAGGGTCGCCGCGAACTCGATCTCCTCGTCTCGCGCCCGGGGCGAGTCGTACATCGGCGTCTCGACCCCCGTCGCAGCCCACTCCGTGAGGCGCGTGAGGGCGCGAGCGTTGAGGCCCACGTGCGCGATCACGTGGCGCCGCGTCCAGCCCGCGAGGAGCGAGGGCTCGTCGAGCTCGCAGTCGCGCAGCTCGTTGAGCTTGCGCGAGAAGTAGGCCTGCCCTCGGCGCGCGAGCAGGAGCGCAGCGAGGATCTGGGGGTCGGTGGTCCGGTCGGAGCGAGCGGGCATCTCAGGACTCCGCGAGGACGTCGTTGCGCAGCTCCCCGAGGCCCGAGATGCTCGTGACGAGCTCCTGGCCCGGGGCGAGGTAGCGCTGCGGCGTGCGCGCGTGGCCCACCCCGCCCGGGGTGCCCGTCGCGATGACGTCGCCCGGGTGCAGGGTGAGGATCTGCGAGACGTAGGCGACGAGGGCTGCGGGGCCGAAGACCATGTCGTCGACGGGCGTGGACTGCACGAGCTCTTGGTCCACCTCGGTGCGCAGCTCGGCCCCGGTCGGCAGCTCTGCGTCCTCGGTGACCGTGATCCAGGGCCCGAAGGGCGTCGTGGCCTCGAAGGTCTTGCCCTGCAGCCACTGCGGGGAGCGGTACTGCCAGTCGCGCATGGTGACGTCGTTGAGGACCGCGAAGCCGGCGATCGCCCGGCGAGCCCCCTCCTCGTCCACCCGCCGCGCGGTCGCGCCGAGGACGACGGCGACCTCGCCCTCCCAGTCCACCGCCTCGCTCGCGTGCGCGGGCAGGACGATGGGGTCGAAGGGGCCGACGAGCGCCTCGGGGAACTTCGCGAAGAGCGTCGGGAACTCGGGCAGCTCGCGACCCATCTCGAGGATGTGGTTGCGGTAGTTGAGACCCACGCACACGATCTTCGAGGGCCGCAGCACGGGCGGGGCCCACGAGCGGGGCTCGACCCCCTCGTGCCGCTGGCCGTCCGCGCTCGCGGCACGCTCGCGCCAGCCCTCCGCGGCGAAGAGCTCGCCGAGCTCGGCGAAGCCGGGGATCTCGACGGCGGTCTCACCCTCGAGGCGCACCGCCGTGGTGCCTCCGCCCGCGAGCCGGAGCGTCGCGAGCCTCATCGGGCCTCCTCGATCCGCTGCCCGGGGACGTAGCTGCGCGTGAACTTGAGGCGGTCGATGATCGGCCCGTCGTTGAAGCGGAAGAGGTCGAGCTGGGAGTCGGCGTGCAGCGACCACGGCACCCAGCTCGGGACGGCGAAGAGGTCGCCCTTCTCGAGGCGGTGCTCGGTCTCGCCGAGCACGACGGTGCCCTCGCCCTCGAAGACCTGCCACACCGAGGATCCGACCTCGTGGCGCGTCGCGGTCTCGGCCCCGGCGCGCAAGCGGTGGAACTCGCAGCGGATGGTGGGCATGACGTCCCCACCCGTCGTCGGGTTCGTGTAGCGGATCGCGGCGTGGCCCTGCTCGACCGTCGCGGGGTGCCCCTCGTCCTCGAGCGCGAGCTGCTCGGTCAGTGCCCGGTCGGTGTGCTCCCAGCGGTAGGCGGCGAGCGGCGAGCTCGACTGGTCGTCCAGGCCGGAGAGCGGGCGCAGGCCCGGGTGGGCCCACAGGCGCTCGGAGCGCGAGACGTCCGGGGATGCCTCGTCCGTGACGCGCTCGGAGCCGAACTCGAAGAAGCCGACGTCGGCGTAGTGCGAGAAGGGCACGTCCAGGCCGTCGATCCAGGCCATGGGCTGGTCGGTGTCGTTGTGGTGGCCGTGGAAGTTCCAGCCGGGCGTGAGCAGCAGGTCGCCGCGGCGCATCGCGACGGGGTCCCCGTTGACGACGGTCCACACGCCCTCGCCCTCGACCACGAAGCGGAAGGCGTTCTGGGAGTGGCGGTGCTCGGGCGCGGTCTCGTGGCCGCCGAGGTACTGGATCGCGCACCACAGGGTGGGCGTCGCGTAGGCGGTGCCGGGCAGGCCCGGGTTCGCGAGGCCCATCGCGCGGCGCTCTCCCCCGCGACCCACGGGCACGAGGCGGCCGGAGCGCTCGGCGATGTCGTAGAGGGCCTTCCAGCGCCACACGTGGGGCACGGCCTTCGGCGAGGGGACCATCGGCATGAGGTCGTCGCGCTGGGTCCACAGGGGCGCGAGGTTCTCGGCCTCGAAGTCGGCATAGAGCTGCTGGAGCTCGGGGGTGTCGGCGGAGCCGTCCATCTGCTGCACGGAGCCCTCCTCGGTGACGTCGTCGTCATTCGTTGGTGTACCAACGATAGCCGCGCGCGAGCGAGGTGGGAAGGGATCCGGGGATCGAGGCGGGGAAAGATCCTGAAGATCAGTCCGTGAGCTGCTCCGAGGTCACCCTCGCCGCTCTCGCGGCCCGCCGTCGGTCGACGACCACGACGCCGCCGAGCACCGCGACCGCCAGCGCCGTCGAGGCCACGACGTCCGTGACGAAGTGGTAGCCGAGGTAGAGCCTCGAGAGCGCCACGAGGCCCACCCCGAGCACGACGAGGGCCAGCCAGCCGGCGAGGGAGCGCCACGAGGGCTTCGCGACCCAGACCAGGTAGGTCGCGACGAGCAGCAGGGTCGCCGCGCCGATCGTGTGCCCCGAGGGGAAGGAGTAGCTCTCCTCGATCCCCGCACCGGTCATGCCGTCCACGGGCGGGCGGGGGCGGGCGATCACGCGTTTGAGGGTCACCGAGACGATCGTCGAGGCGATCATCGCCCCCGCGAGGAGCCCGGCCTGCCACCAGCGCTTCTTCCACGAGCCCCACAGGAGTGCCGCGACGAGGGTGATCACAGGGAGCACCGTGGTCCCGGACACCGTCGTGACGCCGACGAGAAAGGCGGTGAGCGCCTCGCTGCGCCCCGCTGCGAGGGCCTCGAGCACGGGCTCGTCGAGGGCCGCGAGATCGTCGCCGTCGCGCACGTGGTCGAGCACCACGAGGAAGCCCACCGTCCCAGCCACGAGGAGCGCGACGCCCACCCAGACCGCGGCGCGGACCCCGTTCTCGTCGAACCAGGCCCTGCCGGCCCGCCACGCGCGACGGGCCCCCTCGCGCGCCGCCACTCAGCGCACCCCACGCATCGCGCGTGTCACGAGCGGTGCGAGGGCGAGAAGGACCGCGCCGATGCCGATGGTCACGGCACCGAGGGTGCCGAAGTAGGCCACCTCGGCTTCCTCGCTGTAGAAGCCCGCGAGGTAGCCCGAGAGCGCCGTGCCGAGCGCCACCGAGAGGTAGAACAGGGCGACCATGAGGACCGGGAAGGCCCGCGGGGCGAGCTTGGTCGCGAGGGACAGGCCCACGGGCGAGAGCGAGAGCTCTCCCGAGGTGGCCACGAGCATCACGAGCGCGATCCACAGCACGGGGACCGCCGCATGGTGCGCCTGGGGCAGGAAGAGCAAGAAGGCGAGGCCCATGAGGATCGTGCCGAGCCCGAACTTCACGGGGGCGGGCGGCTGACGCGTCCCGAGCCTGACCCACAGCGCGGCGAAGACGGGCGCGAGCAGGATGATGAAGAGCGGGTTGAAGGACTGCACCCACGGGATCGGGATGGTCCACCCGCCTACCTCGCGGTCGAGGCGCGTCTCGGAGTAGATCGTGATGACGGTGAACTGCTGCTGGAAGAGCGCCCAGAAGGCCGCCGAGCCCACGAACATCGGGATGAAGGACCACACGCGCGAGCGCTCGTCCGCGTCGATGCGGCGCGAGCGCAGCAGGATCACGAAGAGCACCACCGCGGCCACGACGATCGCGACGACGACGACGCTCGCGAGGTTCTCCGCCGTGAGCAGCCTGGTGAGGACGGCTGCCACGACCACGACGACGGCGAGAGCCGCGATCACCCCGTAGCGCACGCGCAGCTCGCGCGGCAGCGGGTCGGGGACCGCGTGCACCTCCTCGGGCAGGGAGCGGCGGGCCCACAGGTACTGTCCGAGGCCGATCGCCATGCCGATCGCGGCGAGACCGAAACCGAGGTGGAAGCCCCAGCGCACCTGGACGAGCCCCGTCACGAGCGGGCCGATGAGCCCGCCGATGTTGATGCCCATGTAGAAGATCGAGAAGCCTGCGTCACGACGGGGGTCGTCCTTCGAGTACAGCGCGCCCACGAGGTTGGTGATCGTGGCCTTGAGCCCGCCCGAGCCGACGGCGATGAGGATGAGGCCCGAGGCGAGACCGGCCGTCGCCGGGAGCAGGGCGAGAGCGGTGTGCCCGGCCATGATGAGGACCGCGCTCGCGAGCATGGTCCGCTCCGAGCCGAGGAGCCGGTCGGCGACCCAGCCGCCCAGCACCGAGAAGAGGTAGACCGAGCCTCCGTAGGCGCCCACGATGCCGGCCGCGACCGCCTGGTCGATGCCCAGGCCGCCCTCGCTCGCCTCGAAGTACATGTACAGCAGGACGATCGCCTGCATGCCGTAGAAGGAGAACCTCTCCCACAGCTCGACGCTGAAGAGGTTCGCGAGGCCCCAGGGTTGACCGAAGAAGCCTCGCCCCGAGGGCACCTGCACTCGCTCTGCGCTGGTCATCCCCCCATGCTCCCGCCCAGGTCCCAGCCCCACCACTCGAGATCGCCCGCTCCGAGCCCCTCGCCTGGGACGACGCTCGCCCGGGCGGGCTCCGTCAGCCCCAGCGCGCAGTAGCGTCTCTCCCGACGGAAGGAGCCAGGTGGACGGGGACCTGATCGCCCGGGGCCGCGCCTCGACGGTGCACGACCTCGGGGGCGGGAGGCTGCTGCGTCGCGCCCCGGGGTCCGACGCCGAGCGCGAGGCCTCCGTCATGCGTCACGCGGCGAGCTTCGGGGTCCCGGTCCCCCGCGTGCTCGAGGCGAACGGGAGTGACCTCGTCATGGAGCGCGTCGACGGTCCGACCCTTGCGGCCGAGCTGCTCGCCCGTCCGCAGCAGCTCGCCGAGCTCGTCCAGGTGCTCGCAGGGCTGCACGCCCTGCTCGACGAGGTACCGCCCGCGCCCGGAGCACCGTGGGTCGGCGCCGAGACCGGCGAGGCCCGGCTCGTGCACCTCGACCTGCACCCCCTCAACGTCATCTGCTCGCCCTCGGGGCCTGTGCTCATCGACTGGACCGACGCCGCGAACGGGTCGCGGGCTATGGACCGAGCGAGCACCTGGCTCGTGCTCGCGTGCCACGAGCTGCCGGCCGAGGTCGAGGCGATCCCGGGGGCGCGAGAGGCTCTCGTGGAGGCCTTCCTCGCCGCTGCCGGTCGCGAGCGCTCGCGGGGCGGGCTCGAGGCCGCGGCGGCACGCCAGCTCGCGCAGGACCTCGGAGAGCGGGCGCACGCGCGCATGCGCGCGCTGCTCGCGAGCGAGGGACTCGCGGTCCCGGCGCCCTAGGCGCCCGGAGGCGCGCCGAGCACCTCCATGACGACCTCGACCTCGTCACCGAGCTCGATCCCCTCGGCGCGCCGCACCGCCGTCTTGATCGGGAGGGCAAAGCCTCCCTCGCGCGGGAACATCGAGGTCTCCCAGGTGGTCCGGCCGATGCGCGCTCGGACCGGGATCACCCCCCAGCCGTAGGTGACCATCGTGGCGACCGCCGCGATGCGCGCGCAGCCCTCCTCGTCGACGGACACGAAGTGGAAGGGCGCCGGTCCGCGCCAGTGCCACACCTCACCTCGGAACTCGAGCCGCATCGGTCCAGGATCCCGCGTGATAGCGCTCCCACAACGCGTCCAGATCGCGTAAAGTGCCGCGAAAGGCCTTCGAATCGATTCGAGAAAGGTTGCGCCGTGAGCACGGAGCTGCCCTACCAGGACCCCTCCCTCCCTGTCGCCGAGCGGGTCGCCGACCTCCTGGGACGCATGACGCTCCCCGAGAAGGTGGGCCAGATGCTCCAGCTCAACGCCAAGGACGGCGTGGACCACCTCGTGACCGAGTTCCACGTGGGCTCGATCCTGCACGCCTCCCCCGAGAACGTGCGACGCGCCCACGAGCTCGCCGCCCGCACGCGTCTGCGCATCCCGCTGCTCGTGGCCGAGGACTGCATCCACGGCCACTCCTTCTGGGAGGGTGCGACGATCTTCCCGACCCAGCTGGGCATGGCCGCCTCGTGGGACCCCACCCTCCTCGAGCGCGTCGCCCGGGTCACCGCGGTCGAGGCCGCCGCGACCGGCATCCACTGGACCTTTTCCCCCGTGCTGTGCATCACGCGTGACCTGCGCTGGGGCCGCGTGAGCGAGACCTTCGGCGAGGACCCGCACCTCATCGGCGAGCTCGCCGCCGCGATGGTGCGCGGCTACCAGGGCGAGGGACTCGAGGACCCGACGGCGATCCTCGCCACGGCCAAGCACTTCGCGGGCTACTCCGAGACCCAGGGTGGGCGCGACGCCTCCGAGGCGGACATCTCCCGCCGCAAGCTGCGCTCGTGGTTCCTGCCGCCCTTCGAGCGCGTCGCGCGCGAGGGCTGCGCCACCTTCATGCTCGGCTACCAGTCGATGGACGGCGTGCCCATCACGATCAACAAGTGGCTGCTCGACGAGGTGCTGCGCGGCGAGTGGGGTTACACCGGCATGCTCGTGACCGACTGGGACAACGTGGGCCGCATGGTCTGGGAGCAGCACATCCAGCCCGACTACACCCACGCCTCGGCCGCCGCGGTGGACGCCGGCAACGACATGATCATGACCACGCCCAAGTTCTTCGCGGGCGCCCAGGAGGCCGTGGCGAAGGGCATGCTCGAGGAGTCCCGCATCGACGCGGCCGTCTCGCGCATCCTCACGCTCAAGTTCGAGCTCGGTCTCTTCGAGGACCCGCGCCACCCCTCGGTCGAGCGCCAGCGCGAGGTCATCCACGCCGCCGAGCACGCCGCGCTCAACCTCGAGCTCGCGCGCCGCTCGCTCGTGCTCCTCACCAACGACGGCACGCTCCCCTTCGGGGGAGGTCTCTTGGCCGACGACGAGGGCCGGGCCACCGGCGCCACCTCGGCCCGGAAGATCGCCGTCGTGGGCCCCAACGCCGACGACCAGCACTCCCAGCTGGGCGACTGGGCCGGCAACTCGGGCCAGGCCGACTGGCTGCCCGAGGGCCACCCGCGCGAGCTCACCTGGACCGTCAAGGACGGCTTCGAGCGCCTCGTGCCCGAGGGCTGGACCGTCACTCACGCGCGCGGCGCGGACATCGTGGTGCCCGGCCCCAACCCCGAGGGTGAATTCTTCCCCGACGGTCAGCCCCGCCCGCTCGCCGCGACGAGCGCCCCCGCGGACGAGGCTCTCCTGGCCGAGGCCGTCACCCTGGCCAAGGACGCCGACCTCGTGGTAGCCGTCGTCGGCGACTGCATCGAGCTCGTGGGCGAGACGAAGTCCACCGCGACCCTCGAGCTGCTCGGCGGGCAGGTCGCCCTCCTCGACGCCCTCGCGGAGGCCGGGACGCCCTTCGTGGTCGTGCTCATGGCCTCCAAGCCGCTCGTGCTGCCGCCCTCGGCAAGGCAGGCGAACGCGATCATCTGGGCCGCGAACCCCGGCATGGCCGGTGGCCGCGCGATCGCCGAGATCGCGCTGGGCCTGATCGAGCCGACGGGTCGCCTGCCCATTTCCTTCGCCGAGCACGTGGGCCAGCAGCCGGTCTTCTACCACCAGATCCCCGGCCAGCACGGCTCGCGCTACGCGGACCTCTCGCAGCGCCCGCCCTTCGCCTTCGGCGAGGGACTGAGCTTCACGACGGTCGAGTACGCGGACCTCGAGATCGAGCGCACCGAGCTCACCGAGGGCGAGGCGGTCCGCGCCCGCGTGACGGTCGCGAACACGGGATCGCGCCCGGCGCTCGAGACCGTGCAGGTCTACGTGCGCGACGTCGTGACGCCCGTGACCTGGGCGAGCAAGGAGCTCAAGACCTACACCCAGGTCGAGCTGGCTCCCGGCGAGTCGCGCACCGTGGAGATCGAGCTGCCCGTCGCGGCCTGCACGATCGTCGACGCCCAGGAGCGCCGCGTCGTGGACCCTGGGGAGTTCGCCCTCCTCGTCGGCCCCTCGTCTCGCGAGGAAGACCTCCTGAGCGCGAGCTTCACGGTCTCGGTCTGAACCGCTCGCGGGCCGCTCGCGCGCGAGGAATCGCCGTGACCGGCCCGCTGCGGCGGGCGTAGAGTCTCGTCCTCGTGCGCACCCTCGTCGAACGACTCCTCCCCGAGCGCCTGGGCAGCGGGTTCCGCTGGCTCGTGGGCTCCTCGTGGGTCTCGAACCTCGGCGACGGCGTCGCGATGGCGGCCGGCCCGCTCGTGCTCGCCGCGCTCACCGAGGACGCGCGCCTCGTCGCCCTCGGCGCGACCGTGCAGTGGCTCCCCCCGCTCGCCTTCGGGCTGCTTGCGGGCGCGATCTCCGACCGCCTCGACCGGCGCCGCATCGTGCTCGTCGGCAACGCCTTGCGCGTGCTCGTCCTCGCGGTGCTGAGCCTCGCGATGATCACGGGGCACGTCTCGATCGGGATCGTCCTCGGAGCGCTGCTCCTGCTCGGGACGAGCGAGGTCTTCGTCGACAACGCCGCGAGCACCCTGCTGCCCATGCTCGTGAGCCGCGAGGACATCCTCGTGGGCAACGCGCGCCTGCAGGCGGGCTTCGTGACCCTCAACCAGCTCGCCGGGCCCCCGCTCGGCGCGGCGCTCTTCACCCTGGGCATGACGGTTCCCTTCGCGAGCCAGACCCTCATGGTCGCCCTCGCCACGGTGCTCGTCGGTCGCCTCCAGCTGCCGCCGCACCGCAAGGAACGTCACGAGCGCGGCCGACTGCACCACGACATCGCCGAGGGCTTCGGCTGGGCCATGCGGCACGGCGCGGTGCGCACCCTCATCGCGACGATCTTCATCTTCAACCTGACCTTCGGCGCCGCGTGGTCGGTGCTCGTGCTCTACGCGACGCGCCGCCTCGGGCTCGGCGAGGTCGGCTTCGGGCTCGTGACCACGGTGCAGGCCGCGGGCGGACTGCTCGGGATCCTCGCCTACGGCTGGCTCACGCGGCACGTCTCGCTCACCAACATCATGCGCGCCGGGCTGATCATCGAGACTCTCACGCACCTCGGGCTCGCGCTCACGCGCAGCCCCTGGGTGGCCATGCCGATCTTCTTCGTCTTCGGCATGCACGCCTTCGTGTGGGGCACCACGTCCCAGACGATCCGTCAGCGCGTCGTGCCCACCGCGCTGCAGGGACGCGTGAACTCGGTGAACGTCGTCGGCGTCTTCGGGGGTCTCGTCGTGGGCTCGGTGATCGGCGGCTCGCTCGCGGAGCACTGGGGCGTCACGGCGCCCTTCTGGTACGCCTTCGCGGGCTCGGCCGTCTTCGTCGTGCTCATCTGGCGCCAGCTGCGCCACCTGTCCGCGGGCGAGTCGGTCGCCGCCGAGGAGGTCGACCCCGCCTAGACCGTGGCCGTGTCAGCAGCAGCTCACCTTGGTGATCTGCACGCGCCACAGCGCGGGACCCTCGGCGAGGTACTCCCAGGCCAGCTCGCCAAGGTGCACCGCCTCGAGCTTGGCGCGCAGGGGCACAGGGTCGTGGTCGTTCGCGAGGACGAAGGACTCGCCGGGGGCGAGCTCGCCGAAGGTCCCGAAGATCCGGGCGTGCCGCTCCTCGCGCGGCAGCCCGCGCACGTCGAGGTCGCCCGGCGCGAGCGAGGAGCCGATCTGCAGCCCTTCGCCTTGCGCTCGCGCTCCGCCCCCACAGCCGCAGCCTCCGCAGCCGCATCCGGCTCTCGCCTGGGTGGTCTCGATGCTGGTCTCGTCCATGCGTTCTCCTACTTCCTGACCTGGGTGCGCTCGTGCGACACCGCGTTGTTCTGCGTCCTCGTCACTCGCGCACCCGCAAGATGCCGTGCGCCCCGCGCTCGGCGTCGACCATGAGGTGCGAGACGAAGGGGTAGTGCCCCGCCTCCGGGAGCTCGAGCTCGACGAAGCCGCCCTGCGCGGGCAGCAGGCCGAGGACCTGCGCTCCTCCCGTGCCGTCCTGACCCACCGGGTCCGGACCGCCCAGGGTCCAACGGCCCTCGAGGTACACGGTGTCGAACTGCCCGCCCACGACGTGGAAGGAGCTCGGGCGGTTCGGTCCGACGTCAAGCACCCACAGCCGTACGCGTTCGCCCACGCGCGCCTCGAGCGGAGCGTGGTCGTACTGGTTCGCGAGGCCGTTGAAGACCACCGCGTCGGGCTCCTCCGCGAGGATCTTGTCGCCGTCGGCGATCTCCCCGTCCGCGCCGAGGTAGAGCTCGGACTGCACCAGGAGATACTCCCGGTCGACCTTCGCGAGCCCGGGCGGGTCGATCACGACGGCGCCGAACATGCCGTTCGCGATGTGCAGCGACATGGGCATCGTCGAGCAGTGGTACATCCAGATGCCCGAGCGCGTGGCCGTGAAGGAGTAGGTGAGCTGCTCACCGGGCTCGATCGTGCGCATGGGCTCGTCGGGGGCGAGGGCTCCCGCGTGGAAGTCGATCGAGTGCCCGAGCGAGCCGTCGTTGACGAGCGTGATCTCGAAGCGGTCGCCCACCTTCCCGCGCAGGGTGGGACCTGGGACCGAGCCGTTGTAGGTCCACAGGGACTGGCGCACGCCCGGAGCGAGCTGGGTGACCTGCTCCGAGACGCGCAGGGTGTGCCGGTGGACCTGCACGTCCGGGGCGGGCGGCAGGCTGGGGTCGACGGGGACGACGTCAGGGCCGGGCTCACGACCGAGCTCGACATGCGCACCGGCACCGTGCTCGCCCGTCTCGCCCGAGGCGAGGTCCCCCGGCTCGCCCGAGCTCGCGGGGCTCTCTCCCCGGACGAGGACCTCGAAGACCATGCCCATCTGCCGGTGCCCCGCGACCGAGCACCAGCCCTCGAGGGACCTGCCGACGACCCCCACCTCGAGGCGCGCGCTCGCTCCGGGGGCGATCCGACCCGTCGTCGCTCCCGAGTCGAGCACGAGGTCGTGCACCGTCGAGTCGGAGTTCGAGACGAGGAGCACGAGCTCGTCCCCGGCGGAGAGCTCGACCGAGGAGGGTTCGAAGCGCATGTCGCGAGCCTCGACCTCGAGCTCGACGAGCCGCCCGCTCGCCTCGACCCCCTCGTCGGCGGCCGCGCCGATCCCGAGCGCAGCCGGGTCGGCACCCACCGAGACGGCGACGGCGAGCAGGAGGACCACGCCGGCCGCGAGCCCCGGGCCGAGCGGGGTGCGCCTCGAGGCCGCGAGCACCTCGGCCGGGCGGATCGTCCTCGCACTCTCTGCGGACCGCGCTCGCTCCCGGCGGGAGACCAGGGCCGCAGCGACCACGAGGCCGAGCGTCCAGGCCGCTCCCAGGAGGGCCAGGATCGAGGCACTCACCTTCACGAGGCTCGGAGCAGGGAGGACGAAGAGAGCTAGCCCGCCGTTCACGAGGACGAGCCGCGCCCCACCGGCCTTCTCGACGACGCCGCGCGCCGCGCGAACCGCACTCGGCCCGCCCCCGAGGATCATCGGGACGAGGTGGCACAGCGAGCCGAGGAGCACCTGCCCCGCAAAGCCGGCCGCGAGAGGACCGAGGAGGGCCCCCGCGCGCTGCTCGGCCTCGGCCCAGCCGCTCGCGCTCGCGCTGAGCACGGCCCAGACGAGGACCGCGCCGAGCAACCACAGCTGGGCCGCCGCGACCGAGCGCGCCGCGATGCTGTGCGGGGCTCGAGCCCGCGCCTGGGCGAGGAGCGGCCAGGAGCTGCGGAGGAGCCCGAGGGCGTAGACCACGAGCCCCGCGACGAAGACCGTGCGCACGCCTGTCGCGACCCCGAGCACGAGGAGCACGAGGGCCCCGCCCAGAACGGCGAGCCCGTGGCGCGCCGCTCGCATCGAGTCCTCGGTCAGGCCAGTGCCGAGCATCGTCGGCCAGAGCGAGACGAGCGTCCCCGCGACGGTGAGGCCGACCCAGCCGAGCAGCATGGTCGAGACGTGCCCGAGGTAGGCGCGCGAGGCGAGCTCCCCACCTGCGCGAGCGAGCAGCACCCCGAGGCCCGCACCGAGGGGCAGGGCGGCGGCGGCCGCGACGTAGTACCACGCGGTCCAGCCGAGCGGTGTCCCCAAGCCTCGCCTCGCGTGCACGAGGAGCACGAGCCCGTGCCAGCAGGTCCCCGCGGCGACGAGGCTCGCGCCGACGACGAGCGCCGCGAGCCGGTCTCCCACGAGCCCGAGGACGACGCCGACCGAGCCGAGGGTGTGCAGCCCCAGTCGCAGCGCCTGACCGCGGTACCCGCCGGGGAGGGGATGACGGCGGAGCGCCTCGGCGAAGTGCGCGCTCCACACGAGGATCGCCGAGCTGACGGCTCCCAGGAGCAGCAGGTGGACCATGAGCCACTCGGCGCTCGGCACCCACCGGTGCACGAGGGCGACCACGCCGGCCGCGAGGAGCCACAGCACGACGAGAGAGTTGGCGCGCAGGTGCCAGCGGCTTCTCATCGGGACACCTCCACACTCGGTCCGGTCGCTTCGTGCGCCGGCGAGCGCGACGGCATCTCGGCGCGGCGGGCCCAAAGGCCTGAGGAGACCGCGAGCCCGAGGAAGAGGAGCACGGCCGCGATGTTGAGCGCGCCGCCGAGCTGGAGTGCCCACTCCTGGCCCCGCAGATCCCCGACGGCGAGGCGCAGGGCGAGAGAGCCGTGCAGGAGCACGACCGGGGCGTAGAAGCTCGGGTGGTACGGCAGAGGAGAGCGCAGCACGGCGGGGAGGATGACCGAGGCGTGCGCCATGATCATCGAGAGCACGAAGCCGACGAACACGGCGTGCACGACGGCGTCGTAGGCCGGGCCTCCCGTCGCCGGACCACCGAGCACCCACACGAGCCCCGCGACCGCGAGCCACAGGTAGCCGCCGAGCAGGCACCAGGCCATGAACCGTGGGGCCCCCGAGGCACGGACGGTCCGTCGAGCGACGTCCTCGCGCGTGAGGACCACGACGAGCGCGAGCAGGGCGAGGCCGAGAGCCAGGTGGCCGACGCCGGGCCAGAGCGTCGCCGCGACGGCGGCGGCCGCGAGGGCCCACGAGGCCCCCAGCGCCCTTCCCGGCTCAGCGCCACCGAGGCGCGAGAGCTCGACGCGCTCCCCCGCGATCGTGAGCACGAGGAAGCCGACGAGCCAGGGCAGGAACCGCGAGACCGGTGTCCCCGCGAGCCACAGCACCGCGGCCCCGGCCCCCGCTCCGGCGCCGAGCACCTGGATCGCGAGCCACGGGCTCGGCTGTCGGCGCCAGAGGGCGGCGAAGAGGCCGAGCAGGGCGAGGGTCCCGAGCACGAGGAGCGCCTTGCCGAGCTCGAGGGGCGCAGGGCTCACGAGGAGCAGCGCCCCGGCGCCCAGCAGGCCGGGGGCCGCAAGACCCCAGGGGCGTCGCAAGGCCACCGCGCGCTCCGCGGCGACCAGCGTGCCCACGAAGCCCAGCACGAGCAGCCCGCCGTGGAGCTCGGGCAGCCTCTCGGTCACGAGAGGCGCAGGCAGCCCGAGCAGCAGCAGCGCCGCGTCGAGGCCGAGGAGGAGCGCGGCCGCGCCGGGCAGCAGCAGGAGGAGCCGCCGAGCCTTTTTCACGCTTTCCACGGTAGGAACCCGCTCGGGGCGCGACCGGGACGTCGGTCCCTTGCCCGGCGGGAACGAGAATCGGCCCGGAACCTTGCGGTCCGGGCCGGTGCTCTCAGGCGCCCGGCGCCTTGAGGGCTACGCGTCCTTCGAGACGATCGTGAGTCCCTCGGTCTCGGACTTCGCGCCGCAGCCGCAGCCGCCGCAGCCGCAGCCGGTCGACTGCTCGGTGTCCTGCTGGGTCGTGGTCTCGCTCATGCTCGCTCCTGGGTCGGGGGTGGCGCAGCAGCCCGCGCCTTCGGTCTTCCGGTCGCACTGTACGTGCTCCCCGCGCTGGGCGAGCAGGAGGACACACCCCGTCCGTGGATCGCGGCGCCCCGCCTCGACGAGCTCGAGCGGCCCCTCGGTGCGCTCGAGAACCCCTTCGACCACCCCGCGGTGCACCGCGCACACGACCTCCTCGCGCGCCTGCACGACCTCCGACCACGGGCAACGGCGCACGCGCACCGTGAGGGGCGGGCCGCCGTCGAGCTCCGGACGCATGCCGAGCTCCTCGAGGAGGGCCAGGAGGGTCTCGAGCTGACGCTCGGCAGCGGGCCGATCCTCGGGGGGCTCGGGCCGGGAGCGCAGGACCTCGAGGGTCCAGCCGCGACCGGCCTCGCGCGCGGCGTGCGCGGGGTCCTCGAGCTCGAGCCCGAAGCCCGTCGCGAGGAGGCGGACGAGGTGCGCCCACAGCTGCTCGGGCAGGCTCCCGTGCGCGGCGCCGTCGAGGGCCCGGTAGAGCATCCTCGGGCGGCCCCGCGAGCCCGAGTGCTCGGGGCGCCGCGCGACGAGGCGCGCGTCGACGAGCCGGTCGAGGTGCTCGCGAGCGGTGTTGGCGTGCAGCCCCACGGCGCGACAGATCTCCGCGAGCGAGGACTCGCCCTGCTCGTGGAGCACACGGAGGATCTCGACCCTGCTCGGCGAGGAGAGGGCCCGGTGGAGGCTCGCCGTGGTGCTCACCATGCCCCGAGTCTCGCGCGCGTCCTCGGCCCCGACCTGGGACCTCGGGCACTCCGGAGCCAGGGGCGAGGGTGGAGACTGGAAGGCGCGGCGCAGGTCCCCCGGGGTGCGAGGCGCTAGCGGGAGGACTCCTCCGCGGCCCGCTCCTTCGCCTGCTCGCGCAGTCGCTCCTCCTCCGCGAGGACACGAGCGTGCGTCGCGCGCTCGGCGCGCAGCCAGTCTGGCGGGTCCGCTCGCAGGGCGTCGATCTGCTCGGTCGTGAGCGCCTCGGTGATGCCACCACGGGAGAGCCCCGAGATCGACACCCCGAGGCGGCCGGCCACGACGTTCCGCGGGTGCGGGCCCTTGCGGCGCAGCTCGCTGAGCCACTCGGGCGGGTTCTCCTGGAGCTCCTTGAGCTGTTCGCGCGTGACCCCGCCCGCGCGGAACTCCTCGGGCGTCGCGGGGAGGTACACACCGAGCTTCTTGGCCGCCGTCGCGGGCTTCATGGCCTGGGGCGAGGGCCCGGGGCGGGCGGGATCCGTGGTCATGTGCCTCAGCCTATGTCGCGCCCGCCTACGCTGGAGCGGTGGAGCATCCCGGAGCGAGCGAGCTCGCGCAGCGCGCGGGCAGCTTCCGGCTCGGCTTCGTCCCCGGCGCGACTCCCGCGAAGTGGGCCCGCGTCTTCCGAGCGCGCCACCCCGAGGTGCACCTCGAGCTCGTCCCGATCGCCTCGAGCGAGGCGGAGCGCGCGCTCCTCGCCGGCGAGCTCGACGCGGCGATCCTGCGCCCCCCGGTCGACCGAGAGCTGCTGCACGCAATCCCGCTGTACGTCGAGGAGGCCGTCGTCGTGGTCGGCAGGGACCACCTCCTCGCGGCCCTCGGCGAGGACGAGCCCGTCGAGCCTGCCGAGCTCGACGGCGAGGTCCTGCTCAGACCCGCCGACGACGTGCTCCGCTGGGCCGGGGAGCCGGACGCCGCCGAGGACGTGCTCCCCGCCCCCGGCTCGCCCGCCGAGCACGTGCCCGAGTCCACCGCCGCCGCGCTCGAGCTCGTCGCCGCAGGCGTAGGCGTGCTCGTCGTGCCTCGCTCGATCGCCCGCCTGTACCACCGCAAGGACGTCACGGCGCGGACCCTCGCGGGAGGACCTCCGGCCCCGGTGGCGCTCGCGTGGGCGATCGCGAACGAGGACGAGCGCGTCGATGACCTCGTCGGGATCGTGCGCGGACGCACCGTCAACAGCTCGCGCGGGCGCCCCAGGCCCGAGCCCGATGCTGCGAGGAAGGCAGCCTCGTCGACGCAGGCGCAGCCTCGCGCTGGGCGGCGCGGAGCCCCGGGCCGGGGCGGAGGCTCCGGCAAGGGCAAGGGCAGGTCTGGCCCCTCGAGCAAGGGCCGGCGGCGACGCTGAGACTGCGCCGCCGCCGGCCCTCCGCAGAGCCTTCGGTCGCTCAGGGCTTCGAGAACCCCTGCGCGAGCTCGACGAGCAGGCGCGCGCCGAAGCCGCTCGCACCCTTGGGCCGGTAGCCCTCGGTGGACTCCCAGCGCATGGGCCCGGCGATGTCGAGGTGCGCCCACGGCGTCTGGCCGGCCCACTCCGCGAGGAAGAGCGCCGCGGTGATCGCGCCGCCCGAGTCGCCGCCGATGTTCTTGACGTCGGCGATCTCGGACTCGAGGAGCTTGCGGTAGCGGCGGTCGAGCGGCAGGTGCCACACCGTCTCGTCGGTGGCCTCGGCCGCGGCCTTGACCTGCTCGAGGATGCCGTCGTGGTTCGCGAAGACGCCCGCGCTCTGCGGACCGAGGGCCATGAGGCACGCGCCCGTGAGGGTCGCGATGTCCACGACGGCGTCGACCTCGTCCTCGACCGCGAGGGCGATCGCGTCGACCATCACGAGCCGGCCCTCGGCGTCGGTGTTGAGCACCTCGATCGTGCGGCCCGAGCGCGAGACGGCCACGTCCCCGAGCTTCTGAGCGTGCGAGGAGGGCATGTTGTCGGTGCACGCGAGGTAGCCCGTGACGTTCACCGGGACACCTAGCTCGGCCATGACGGACATCGCGGCGAGCACGGCGCCCGCCCCACTCATGTCCATCTTCATCTGCTGGTGCGAGGGGTTCGAGGGCTTGAGGCTGATGCCACCCGAGTCGTAGGTGATGCCCTTGCCGACCAGACCGAGGTGGGCCGTGGCGCCCTCGGGGCGGTAGCTGAGCTTGATCATGCGCGGCTCGTCCGCCGAGCCGCGGTTCACCCCGAGCAGGCCCCCGCAGCCCATCTCCTCGAGAGCGGCCTTGTCGAAGACCTCGACCTCGAGCCCGTGCGCCGCGGCGAGGCGCTCGGCGAGCTCGCCGAAGGCCGGGGCGTTGAGCAGCGAGCCGGGAGCGTTCGAGAGGTCGCGCGCGATCGCGGTGGCCCGGGCGAGCGCCTTGCCGCGCTCCGCCCCCGCACGCAGGCCCTCGAGGTGCTCGGCGGCAGCGAGGATCGTGACCGACTCGAGGCCCGTGACGTCCGAGGAGGAGCGCAGCGCCTCGTACCGGTACCGGCCCAGGACGGCACCCTCGACGATCGCCTGGCCCGCGACCGCGGCCTCGAGCCCGCCAAGGTCCGCCGGCAGCTGGATCGCGACGGCCGACTCGTTCTGCGCGAAGCGCGCGAAGGAACCCGCGGCGTCGCGCAGCGCGGAGACGTCGAGCTTCGCAGGCTCGCCGACGCCGACGGCGACGAGGGTCGAGCCGTCCGCCTGGAGGAAGGGCAGGGTCTGGCCCGTGGAGCCCTTGAAGCCCGCACGCTGGAGCGCCTCTCGACTCGCACCGAGCTGCTCGGGGACCTCCCCCTCGCTCGCTACGAGGAGCCCGAGCACCGTGGCGTCTCCACCGGGCGCGGCGAGCACCTCGATCGAGAGGCCCTGGACGGCTGCCTCGGAGGGGACGAAGTCGAAGGTCGTGCTCATGGAAGGACTCCTTGTCGAGGGGGGTTCACCTCGAACCTTAGTCCTGCGCGAGCCCCGTGCACGGCCGGGCTAGCTGTGCACCGAACCCTCGTGGTCCGCGTGCGAGCGCGGCTCGACCTGGAAGGTCGAGTGCTCGACGTCGAAGTGCTCGCGCAGGCAGTCCGCGAGGCGGTCGAGCACGCCCGTGGGTCCGCAGGCCAGGAGCTCGTCGTCGTCGACCACGACGTGCGCCGACATCACGGGTACGCCCGAGGTGAGCTGCCACACGTGCAGGTCGTGGACGTCGACGACGCCCTCGGCGCGCAGGATGTGACCGCGCACGGTCTCGAGCTCGACACCCTCGGGAGTGCCCTCGAGGAGCACGTGCACGACCTGGCGCAGCAGGATGATCGCGCGCGGAAGGATGAGCGCCGCGATCACGAGGGAGGCGAGCGGGTCGGCGAGCGCCCAGCCCGTGCCCGCGAGCACCGCGCCGGCGACGAGCACCCCGAGCGAGCCGAGCATGTCCCCGAGCACCTCGAGATACGCGCCACGGACGTTGATCGACTCCTTGGCGCCCTGACGCAGCACGAGCAGGCCCACGAGGTTCACCACGAGCCCCGCGGCGGCGAACCCCATCATGACGCCGGGGCGCACCTCGGGCGGGGTGCCCCAGCGCTCGATCGCCTCGATCGCGACGAGCACGCCGACGACGAGCAGGAGGATCGCGTTGACGAGCGCCCCGAGCACCTCGAAGCGCTGGAAGCCGAAGGAGAGCCGCGGCGTCGCGGGGCGAGAGCCGATGCGCACGGCGAGCAGCGCGACGACGAGCCCTGCGACGTCCGTGAGCGCGTGCCCGGCGTCGGCGAGCAGCGCGAGGGAACCGCTCAGAGCGGCCCCGAGCACCTGGGCGAGGAGCACGAGCACCGTCGTGACGAGCACGAAGCGCAGTCGCCCGAGGTGCCGGACGCCAGGACCCTGGCCGTGCGCGTGATCGTGCATGCGGCCAGCCTAGGGACGCGAGCCGTTACTCAGCAGTTCCGGAGCGGTGCTGCTCGACGTCCTCGCGGCCGAGGAGGTCCTCGCGCACCGAGCGCCTCAGGACCTTGCCGAGCTGGGAGCGCGGCAGCTCCTTGACCACGGCGAAGGCTCGCGGGAGCGCGTAGCGCGCCAGGCGCTTCTCTCCCCAGGCCCGCACCGAGGCGAGGTCCACGAGGGGGTGCGAGCCCTCTTCCTCGAGCACGACGGCGGCGGCGACCCTCTCGTCTCCCCCGCTGCCCGGCAGGCCAACGACGGCGACGTCGAGCACCCCGGGCATGTCCCGCAGGTGGTCCTCGACCTGCGAGGGGTAGATCTTGAAGCCGCCCGTGACGATCATCTCCTTGATGCGGTCCACGAGCTCGCTCACGCCGTCGGGCCCCATGCGCACCACGTCGCCCGTCCGCAGCCACCCGCCGTCCACGAGCTGGTGAGCGGTCTCCTCGGGCCGGTTCCAGTAGCCCTGGAACACCTGGGGGCCCTTGATGAGCAGCTCGCCGCGCACGAAGCCCTCCTCGTCGGGCTCGGCGTCGCGCAGCTCGTCCGGGTGCTCGGTGTCGACCACGCGTACGTCGGTGCTCGGGAAGGGCAGGCCGAGAGCGCCCGGGCGGCGGTGCTCGTCGCAGGGGTTGCCGAGCGCCACGGGCGAGCTCTCGGTGAGGCCGTAGCCCTCGATGAGCAGGCCGCCGGTGGCCTCCTCCCAGCGCCGGGCGGTCTCGGCGGGGATCGGCATGGCCCCCGCGAAGGCGAGGCGGATGCCGCGCAGCGAGACGCCGGCCTTCTCGGCGGCCGCGACGATGCGGTCGAACATCGGCGCGACCCCGGGGACGAAGGTGGCAGGGCGACGCTCGTGGGCCTTGACCACGGCCTCGGCGTCGAAGCGCGGGAAGGCCACGGCGGTCGCGCCGATCTGCACCGCGAGCGTGAGGCAGAAGGTCAGGCCGAAGGCGTGGAAGAAGGGCAGGGCTCCGAAGACTGTCTCGGCGCCCTCGGTGAAGCGCGCCCAGGCCTGGCCCTGGACGCCGTTGGCCACGAGGTTGCGGTGGGTGAGCACGGCTCCCTTGGGCGTGCCCGTGGTGCCTCCCGTGTACTGGATGAGGGCGACATCCTCGGGACGCGGCCTCGGGGCGTCCGCAGGGAGGCTCGGCGCGCCGCGCAGGAGCTCGTGCCAGCGCGCGATGTCCCGCGGCACGGGGCCGCTCATCGCCTCGCGCATCGAGCGCGCCTTCGCGAGGGGCAGGCGCAGGGCGAGCCGCAGCCTCCGGGGCAGGTCGCGCGTCATGTCGAGCGCGACGAGCTCGAGCTCGGACCCGTCGAGGGACTCCTTCGCCTCGAGGGCCGCGGGGAGCGCCTTGTCCCAGACGATCGCGAGCCGCACACCGGCGTCCTCGAGCTGGTGGGCGAGCTCGGTCGCGGAGTAGGTGGGGTTGCACTCGACGACGACGGCCCCGAGGCGCTGGAGCGCGTGGAAGGCCACGGCGTGCGAGCTGCAGTTGGGAGCGACGATCGCGACCCGGTCCCCCAGGCGCACCCCGCGCGCGAAGAGCGCTCCGGCGGCGCGGTCGACCTCGCGGTCGAGCTCGGCGTAGCTCAGGCTCGCGCCGAAGAAGTCGAGGGCGGCACGATCGGGCCACCGGCGTGCCGCTCGCTCGAGGGCCGCGCCGTGGGGCTCGTCCGGGATCTCGACCTCGGTCGGGACGCCCTCCGGGTAGTGATCAAGCCAGGGTCGTGCGTGTCCCGCCATGTACCCAAGGGTAACTTACGGTCCCGTAGGTTCGCTCGGGACCACGCTCGGGGAAGGTCCAGGCGACTCCCCCGGCACGTAGCTCTCGGCCGTCCAGAGGTGGAAGAGCCCGTAGGCACGCCAGGGCCGCCAGCCCTCGGCGAGCGCCTCGGCCTCGCGCGCCGAGCGGACACCGAGCGCTCGTTGCAGCACGAGGTCCCCCGAGGGATACGCGTCGCGGTCCCCGAGGATGCGCACCGCGAGGTAATCGACCGTCCAGGGCCCGATCCCGGGGACGGCAAGCAGTCTCGCTCGCACCCGTGCGGAGTCCGGGTCGTGCGGGTCGAAGCCTGCGGCGAAGAGCCTCCCGAGCTCCACGACGGTCCGGGCCCGCGCACCCGTGAGGCCGACCACGGCGCGCAGCCGCTCGGGGTCCTGGCGGGCGAGCTCCTCGGGGCCCGGGAAGGGCCGCAGCTCCCCGGACCCCCTTGCGGGCGCGAGGTGCTCCACGAGCCGTCGCGCGAAGACGCGCGCCGCCGCGAGACTCACGCGCTGCCCCACCACGGTGGTCACCGCTGCCTCGAAGGGGTCCGGGTGCCCCACGATCCGCAGGCCGGGGTGCCGCGCGAGGAGCGGAGCGAGCAGAGGGTCGGCCCCGAGCGCCTCCTCGACCGGAGCGGGGTCGAGGTCCAGGTCGAGCCACTCGCGCACGAGCCGCTCGGCCTGCTCGAGGCGATCGGCAGAGAGCCCGTCCGGGACGCGGAGCGCGATGCCCGCAGGGGCCAGGCGCACCTCGACCTCGACCTGCTGCCCCTCGAGCTCGAGGGCCCGGCGCACCGAGCCGCCCTCCCCGGGGCCGGCCACGCTCGTCACCTGCACGCCCGGAAGACTGTGCGCGGCGAGCGCGCCGAGCATGGGCGTGAGCGGGACGGGTCCGAGGACGGGGAGGGCGAGCTCCGTCATGCGCACGCTCGCCCTCCGGCAAGCCGAGGCTCCGCCCTCATGCGGCGTGCTCCAGCTCGAGCAGGAACTGCTTGACCTCGTGGCCACCGCGATAGGCCCCGAAGCTGCCGTCCGAGCGCACCACGCGGTGGCACGGCAGGAAGAGCGGCACGGGGTTCGTCGCGCACGCGCTCCCCACGGCGCGCACGGCTCTGGGGTTGCCCACGGCCTGGGCAACCTGCGCGTAGCTGCGCGTCCGTCCGAACTCGATCTCCTCGAGCGAACGGACCACCTCGGCCCGGAAGCCTCGGGTCAGTCGCAGGTCGACAGGGACGTCGAAGGTCCGACGACGGCCCGCGAAGTACTCCTCGAGCTCGCGCACCGCCGGGGCGAGGCGCTCGGCCGAGGGCAGGATGCGCGGGCTGAGCCGCTCGGCAAGATCGGCGAGCACCGCCTCCTGGGTCTCCGTCTCGAAGGCCACGCGGACCACGCCCTGCGGGCTCGCGACGAGCAGCAGCTCTCCGACGGGAGAGCTCGTCGTCGCGAAGGCGAGGTCGAGCATTCCCTCGCGCTCCGCCGCGGCCGCGAGCCCTGCGGTGAGCCCTGCGAGCTCTTCGGTGAGCCCGGCGTCCGCCGTCGTGCGCAGCTCCTCGAGCCATGTCTCGCTCATGCCGCTCCTCCTTCCGCCTTGTCCCCGAGAGCGCGCCGCAGCGCCGCGACCCCGTCCGCGCCGGCTCGTCGGGCCGCCGCCTCCGTCCCGCCCACGATCTGCGCGACGTCCCGGTACCCGAGCCCCGCGAGGTAGTGGTACGCGACGACGGCGCGCTGCTTCTCGGTGAGCCCTGCGAGGGCGGCCCACAGGTCGAGGTCGCGAGCGTCCGCCTTGTCCGGCGACTCGGCGTCGGGCACCTGCGCGACCGGGGAGACGCGCGAGCGAGCCCGGATCACGTCGATCGACCTGCGGTGCGCGACCGTCACGAGCCAGGCCTCGAGGTTCGTGGCGGGCGCGAGCTCGGGGTAGACGCGCAGCAGCGAGAGGAAGGTCTCCGACCACGCGTCCTGGGCGTCCTCGGGCCCGAGCACGGCTCGGCAGACGCGCAGCACCGTGGGACCGTGCCGCTGCACGACCTTCTCGAAGGGTTCTCTCACACCGGGAAGTCGCGCGGCGCGCGCGCTTCGTGAGGTCGGTCCCCCGACTTCTTCCCCCGCGGCGGTCATGGACCCATCCTTGCCCACGGGTCTCCCGAACCTGCGCGAGGGGAGGCGCCCGTTTCGCCACGACTGTGACTTCGCCCACTCGCCGGGCGCACCGCAGCACCCTCGTGCACGCTGGGGCCATGGACCTGCGACCCGGTAAGCCCTATCCCCTCGGCGCCACCTATGACGGTGCCGGCGTCAACTTCGCCCTCTTCTCCGAGGTCGCCGAGCGCGTCGAGCTCTGCCTCTTCGACCCGGACGGCACCGAGACGCGCATCGACCTGCCCGAGGTCGACGCCTTCGTGTGGCACGGCTACGTCGTCGCCCTCGCCCCCGGGCAGCGCTACGGCTTCCGCGTGCACGGCCCCTTCGAGCCCGAGAACGGTCACCGCTGCGACCCGAGCAAGCTCTTGCTCGACCCCTACGCGAAGGCCGTGGACGGCCAGGTGGACGGGCACCCCTCGCTGTACTCCTACGACTTCGCCGACCCGAGCGCGCGCAACGAGGAGGACTCCGCGCCGCACACCATGAAGTCGGTGGTCATCAACCCCTTCTTCGACTGGGGCCACGACCGCCCGCCGCGGCACGACTACCACGAGTCGATCGTCTACGAGACGCACGTGCGCGGCTTCACGATGACCCACCCGGGCATCCCTGAGCACCTGCGCGGCACCTACGCGGGGCTCGCGCACCAGGCCTCGATCGACTACCTGAGCTCGCTCGGCGTCACGGCCGTCGAGCTCATGCCCGTCCACCAGTTCGTCAACGACCCCTCCCTGCAGGAGAAGGGTCTGTCGAACTACTGGGGCTACAACACGATCGGCTTCTTCGCCCCGCACAACGGCTACGCGGCCTTCGACAAACCCGCTCAGGCCGTCCAGGAGTTCCGGGCCATGGTCAAGGCCCTGCACGACGCGGACATCGAGGTCATCCTCGACGTCGTCTACAACCACACGGCCGAGGGCAACCACCTGGGCCCCACGCTGAGCCTGCGCGGCATCGACAACGCGGCCTACTACCGCCTCGTCGAGGAGGACCGCTCGCACTACTACGACACGACGGGCACGGGGAACTCCCTGCTCATGCGCTCCCCGCACGTGCTGCAGATGATCATGGACTCGCTGCGCTACTGGGTCACCGAGATGCACGTCGACGGCTTCCGCTTCGACCTCGCGGCGACCCTCGCGCGCCAGTTCCACGAGGTCGACCGCCTCTCGGCCTTCTTCGACCTCGTCCAGCAGGACCCGGTCATCTCGCAGGTCAAGCTCATCGCCGAGCCCTGGGACCTGGGCGACGGCGGTTACCAGGTGGGCGGCTTCCCGCCCCTGTGGAGCGAGTGGAACGGCAAGTACCGCGACACCGTGCGTGACCTGTGGCGCGGCGAGCCCGCGACCCTCGGCGAGTTCGCGAGCCGCCTCACGGGCTCCTCGGACCTCTACGAGCACACGGGGCGCAAGCCCATCGCCTCGGTCAACTTCGTCACCGCGCACGACGGCTTCACCCTCGCCGACCTCGTCTCGTACAACGAGAAGCACAACGAGGCCAACGGCGAGGACAACAACGACGGCGAGTCGCACAACCGCTCGTGGAACTGCGGGGCCGAGGGCCCCACGGACGACGAGGGCGTGCTCGCGCTGCGCGCGCGCCAGCAGCGCAACTTCCTCACGACGCTCCTCGTCTCCCAGGGTGTGCCGATGATCGCCCACGGAGACGAGATCGGCCGCACCCAGCAGGGCAACAACAACGGCTACTGCCAGGACAACGAGATCACGTGGGTCGACTGGGAGCTCGACGAGTCCCGGCGGAGCCTGCTCGAGCTCACGCGTCGCCTCATCGCCTTGCGCCGCGCCCAGCCCGCGCTGCGCCGTCGTCGCTTCTTCGCGGGCGACCCGAGCCACGGCGGGGAGAGCGAGCTGAGCGACATCGCGTGGTTCGAGCCCTCGGGCACGCTCATGGCCGAGGAGTCCTGGAACAGCCCCGCGACGGGCGCGCTCATGGTCTTCCTCAACGGCTCGGCGATCACCGAGCCGGACCGCTTCGGCGAGAGGGTCGTGGGCGACGACGTCCTGCTGCTCTTCAACGCCCACCACGAACCGGTCGAGTTCACGCTGCCGGACGGCGATCTCGAGGGCCGCTGGCGCGTCGAGATCGACACCGCCGTGGAGCGCGAGCCGGGATCGAAGCTCTCGAGCGGGGACACCGTGACGCTCGTGGACCGCAGCGTGCTCGTCCTCACCTCGAGCGCTCGGCGCGAGCGGTAGCGTGCTGCTCGTCGTCGAGGAGGACACATGAGCAAGCACTGGAGCGCCCCGCCCGCCGAGTCCCTGCGCGTGGGCCCGGGCTTCCGTCTCGCCGAGCTGGACACCGGCTCGACCCCGGGCTGGGAGGGCGACCGGAAGAAGGCCGAGAAGCGCACCGCGGAGCTCGGCGAGCAGTTGTCCGAGCTCCAGGAACGCCTGCACGCCCACGGGAAGACGGGCGGGACCCGCTCGGTGCTGCTCGTGCTCCAGGGCATGGACACCGCGGGCAAGGGCGGGATCGTGCGGCACGTCGTGGGCCTCGTCGACCCGCAGGGCGTCCAGCTCAAGTCCTTCGGCAAGCCCACGCCCGAGGAGCTCTCGCACCACTACCTGTGGCGCATCCGCAACGCGCTACCCACGCCCGGCAAGATCGGCGTCTTCGACCGCTCGCAGTACGAGGACGTGCTCGTGGTGCGCGTCAACGAGCTCGTCCCGCAGGACGTGTGGGAGCCGCGCTACGAGGAGATCAACGAGTTCGAGCGCGAGCTCGTCGGGGCCGGGACCGTCGTGGTCAAGGTCGCCCTGCTCATCTCCAAGGACGAGCAGAAGGCACGCCTGCGCGAGCGCCTCGACCGCCCGGACAAGTACTGGAAGTACAACCCGGGCGACGTCGACGAGCGCCTCAGGTGGGAGGCCTACCAGGAGGCGTACCAGGCGGTCTTCGAGCGCACGAGCACCGAGCTCGCGCCCTGGCACGCGGTACCTGCGGACAACAAGTGGTTCGCACGGCTCGCCGTCGCCGAGCTGCTCCTCGGTGCCCTCGAGAGCCTCGAGCTGGACTGGCCCGAGGCGGACTTCGACGTCGCGGCGGAGATCGAGCGCCTCGAGCAGAGCTGAGGGACTCGCACCGACCGAGAGCTAGGGCTGGTCGACGGGCCGCGAGGCGAGCTCGCCGAGCCTCGAGAGCGCGCGCAGGTACTTCTTGCGGTACCCGCCGGCGAGCATCTCCGCGGTGAAGATCACCTCGGGACCTGCGCCGCCCAGCAGCACGGGCACGTCGCGGTCGTAGAGCCGGTCGACGAGGACGACGAGCCGCAGTGCCGCCGCCTGGTCAGTCACCGGGCCCACGCTCGTGAGAGCGACGAGGTTCACACCGTCCAGGAGCGCGCCGTAGCGCGAGGGGTGCACGCGCGCGAGGTGCGACACGAGCCCCGCGAAGTCGTCCACCGTGGCGTCGGCCCGCGGGGCCGCGATCCCGACCACCTCGTCGTCGCTGCGGGACGGGGCCACCTGGTCACCCTCGCGGTGCCGGAAGTCGTTCCCGTCGATGCGCACCACGTCGAAGCGCGCGGCAAGGGCCTGGATCTCCCGCAGGAAGTCCTCCGCCGCGAAGCGCCCCTCGCCGAGGGACTCGGGCAGGGTGTTCGAGCTCGCCGCGAGCCGCACGCCGCGGTCGGTGAGCTCGCGCAGCAGCCGAGACATGACCATGGTGTCGCCCGGGTCGTCGAGCTCGAACTCGTCGATGCACACGAGGGCGCGCCGCCCGAGGGCCTCCACGGTCGGTGCGAAGCCGAGCGCCCCCACGAGGTGCGTGTACTCGACGAAGGTGCCGAAGGCCGCGCGCTCGGGGCCGACGGCGTGCGCGAGGGAGGCGAGCAGGTGCGTCTTGCCGACGCCGAAGCCCCCGTCGAGGTACACCCCGCGCCCGGCCTCGCGCTTGCGAGAGAACCACTTGCGAGGCGCCGAGAGCTCTTCGACCACCGCGGCGAGCCGGTCACGGGCGGCCGCCTGGCTCGGGAACCCGGGGTCCGGGCGGTAGCTGTCGAAGGACGCCTCGGCGAAGTGCCGCGGAGGGACGAAGGCGCCGAGCAGTCGGTCCGCCGGCACGAGGGGCTGGCGACCCGTGAGGGCTCCCGGCATCGCGGAGGTCTCGGGCTCGCGGCGGGTGGTCACGAGAGCCCAGGGTACGGGCAGTAGCGTGGGCTCATGGAGCGCTGGACGCCCTCGGGGCCGCTGGACGACGCCGAGCTGGCGCGGCTCTACGAGCACGGCACGGGCTGCGTCCGCGCCAACTTCGTCTCGACGATCGACGGCGGTGCCACGGGCGACGACGGGAGATCCGGGTCGATCAACAACGACGCCGACCTGCGGGTGTTCGAGATCTTGCGCGCGGTGGCCGACGTCGTGCTGATCGGTGCCGGCACGACGCGCACCGAGGGCTACGGGCCCGTGGACGTGGCTGACCGGCTCCGCCCGCTGCGCGCCGAGCTGGGCCTGTCCCCCGTGCTCGAGATGGCCGTGGTGACCCGCTCCGGGATCCTCAGCGAACGACTTCTGGGCGCGCAGCGCCCTCCCCTCGTCATCACGCACGCCGCGTGCCTGCACCTCGACTCCCTGCGCGAACGCCTCGGTCCCGAGCGCGTGCTCGTGCACGGCGAGCACGAGGTGGACCTCGGTGCGGCGATCGTGGACCTCGGCAACCGGGAGCTGAAGCGAGTCCTCGCGGAGGGCGGGCCCCATCTCTTCGGGAGCCTGCTCGCGGCGAAGCTCGTGGACGAGCTGTGCCTGACGACCTCGCCGATGCTCGTGGGCGGGCACCCACCGCGGATCGTCGCCTCGCACGCCTGGCTCGACCCTGCGCAGGAGGCGCACCTCGAGCACGTGCTCGTCGAGGGTTCGACGATGTTCACGCGCTGGTCGCTCAGCTGTTGAGCGCGCGCCCTCAGCCCCGGACCTGAGCCCCCGCACGCAGGATCGTCGCTCGCGCGAGCTGGTCGAGGGAGTCCACGTAGAGCGGGTCGGCGAGCAGCTCGAAGTCCGCGGCGACCACGGACAGCTCGGTGCAGCCGAGCAGCACCACCTGGGCGCCCTCGGCGAGGAGCGAGCCCACCACGGAGCGCAGCGCCTCGAGGTCGACGGGCCTTCCGGCCTTGACCTGCTCGTAGATGACGCGCATGACCGTGGCCTGGTCCTCCTCGCCCGGGGCGAGCGGCGTGATCCCGCGCTCCTCGAGGGCCCGGTGGTACACGCCCGAGCGGATCGTGCCCGTCGTCGCGAGCACGCCTGCGCGCTCGAGCCCGGGCACGCGGCGCTGCGCCTCGTCGAGGGTCTCCCCCACGATGCTCAGCAGGGGGATCCTCACCGCGGCCTGGACCTCGTCGGTGAAGGTGTGGGCGGTGTTGCAGGGCAGCACGAGGAACTCTGCGCCGAAGGCCTCGAGCCGGCGTGCGTCCTCGGCCATGACCGGTCCGGGGTTCTCCTGCGAGCGGCCCACCACGAAGTCCGTGCGGTCCGGGATCGAGGCGTGGTTGAAGACCACGAGGTCGAGATGGTCCTGGTCCCGCTCGGCCGCCGTGAGCCGCACGACCATGTCGAGGAAGTACGCCGTCGCGAGGGGGCCGACTCCGCCGATCACCCCGACGAGGGGCTTGCTGCTGCTCACGCGCCCCAGCCTACGGGCAGCCCGGCGGCACCCTAGGATGACGCGGGTGTACGGCGACGCTGACTTCCTGCCCGTGGTGCTCGGGACCAACCTGAACACCTACAACATCGCCCGCTCGCTGCACGAGGCCTACGGCGTGCGCACCCTGGCCCTCGGGCGGGCGGCCCTGCGGGAGACGGCGGCCTCGGCGATCCTCGACGTGCGCGCCTACCGAGACTTCGACGAGCCCGCGCGCATCGTCGAGGTGCTGCGTGAGATCGCCGCGGAGTTCCCGGACCGCAAGCGCCTGCTCATCGCGAACATCGAGCACTACACGAACGTCGTCCTCGCCCACCGCGAGGAGCTCGCCGAGCTCTACCTCATCCCGCTCACGGACGCCGCGACGGCCGAGAAGCTCATGACCAAGTCACAGTTCGCGCGCACCTGCGCCGAGCTCGGCGTCCCGCACCCGCAGACCGTCGTCGTGCCGGCCGCAGAGGCCGCTGCGCCCGGCTTCGGCGAGGACCTGCCCTTCGCCTTCCCCGTGATCCTCAAGCCCTCGGACACCGACACGTACCCGCGCTTGCGCTTCGAGGGCAAGCAGAAGGTCTACCGCGTGCCCGACGCCGAGGCCCTGCGCTCGATGGCCGCCCGGATCCTCGCGGCGGGCTACACCGAAGAGCTCATCGTCCAGGAGCTGCTCGAAGGTGACGAGTCGGTGATGCAGGTGGTCAACACCTACTCCGACCGGCACGGCAGGCTGCGCGTGTGCTCCGCGGCGCAGATCGTGCTCGGCGAGTACGACCCGCAGTACGTGGGCAACTACAACGCCGTCGTGACGATCGAGGACCCGGCCCTCACGGCCTCGATCCGCCACCTGCTCGACTCGATCGGCTATCGCGGCGCGGCGAACGTCGACGTCATGGTCGACAAGCGCACGGGGACCGCGAAGCTCCTCGAGGTGAACCTGCGCCAAGGCGCCGCGAGCTACTACACGACCGCTGCCGGGGCGAACATCGCTCGCTGCTACGTCGAGGACCTCGTGCACGAGCGCGAGCTGCCCGAGATCTCCTCCGCCCCGGACCGGCTCTGGGTCAACGTGCCCTACCCCGTGGTGCGCCTGCTCGCCCCGCGCAGCCTCAAGCCGCTCGTGCGGCGCGCGCGCAAGAACGGCGTCACGCACACCCTGCACTACGCGCCCGACCGCTCTGCGCGCCGCGTGCTCGAGGTGCTGCGCCTGGACCTGCGCGTGACGCTCGGCTACCTCAAGAACCTGCGGACGCGACCGGGCCGCTGAGCGCGCCCCAGGCCCCGCGGGCCTGAGGGCGGGACTCAGCGCGCGAGGAGCTCGCGCACGAGGCCCGCGATGCGCTCGGCCTCGCGCGGGCCCACCGAGGTGGGCAGGTTCACGACGCGTTCGACGAGGTCCTCGGTGACGGGCAGGGAGCCCGGCTCGAAGGCGTAGAGCGCGGGGTCGCTCGGCCCGGGGAAGAGCGCGGGGCGGTACCAGCGACCCGCAGGGACGCCCTGACGGCTCAGGCTCGAGACGAGTCTCTCGGCCGTCTCGCCGTCGGCGGCGAAGAAGGGGAAGCGCACGAGGGGTCCGCGCAGAGCGCCGCGCGGGACCTCGACACCGTGCACCTCAGCGAGCTCGCGCGCGTAGACCGCGACGGCTGCGGCGCGCCGGGCCTGGACCGTGCCGCTCCACGCGAGGGCCTTGGCGACCTGCTCGAGCACCCAGCCCGAGGGGCGCAAGGGCGGGTGCGCGAGGGTGCCCTCGAGCTCGACGGGCGCCACGGGCGGCTCGTGCAGGCCGAGGCGCGTGAGTGTGCCCCGGAGCGGTCCCGCGAGCCCGCCGGGCAGTCGCGAGAGCACGCGCAGCTGGTTCCGGTAGGAGCGCAGCGCGAGTCGCAGCCGCAGGCCCGGGGCGGGCAGGGCGCTCAGGGCGGAGACGAGCGGCTCGCGCACGGCCGGATCGAGGCGGGGATTGACCCAGACCGCCCCGCCGAACTTCGTCGAGAGCAGCTTCTCGGCCCCGAAGGAGTGCACCGAGACGTCGGCGAGGGGCTCTCCCCCGGCGCGGGCCAAGCGGGTCGCGGCGTGCGCGGAGTCCTCGAGGAGGATCGCGCCCGCGGCGTGCGCGACCTCGCGCAGCCGCGCCGTGGCGGGCTCGTCGACGATCCCGAAGGTGTGCTGCACCACGAGGGCGCGCGCGTCGGCTGGCACCTCGAGCCGCTCGAGGTCGAGGGCGAGGGAGTCGGGAGCGACCTCGCCGTAGCGGGGCGCGAGTCCCGCGACGAGCACGGGGTCGACCGCCGTCGCGCAGGTGAAGACCTGGGTGAGCACGCTGCCGGGACCGCGCAGCTCGCGCAGCACCCGGAAGACCACCTCCATGCCCGAGCGCGCCTTGAGGACCGCGAACCAGTCCGCGGCCCGGGTGCCGGTCCGCGAGGCGAGCGCCTCGAGCACCTGCCGCTCGCTCATCGCTTCCTCCCGAGCTTGCGCACCACGGGGCCCAGGGCCGCCTCGAGCTCGCGCACCCGCATGAGGCGCAGCCCCGCGAGGTAGATCGCGACCATGACGATGCCCACGCCTGCCGTCACGGCGACGGCCTGGACCCAGGACATGCCCGCGGCCTCGGGTGCGAGGCGCACGAGGAGGAGGCCGACGACGGCCGCCGCGGCCGAGGCCACCCCGGCGCGCACGTAGACGCGCAGCACGCGGAAGCCGTCGATGCCGTGGAGCTTGCGGCGCATGCCGCGCACACGAGCGAGCACCGAGATCCAGGCCGCGAGGGAGCCTGCCGCCGCCACCGCGACGGTCCACCACGCGAAGTCGAGCACCTGCGCCGCGACGATCACCACGGCCACCGAGCACACCGAGGCAAGCACCTGGATCACGAAGACCGAGCGCCCGTCACCGAGGGCGAAGTACATGCGCTTGACGAGGATCGTCGCGCCGAGGGCCACGAGCCCCGGGGCCATCGCCTGGAGCACCGGGATGCCCACGCGCACCATGTCCGCGCTCGCCGTCGGCAGCAGGGCCTTCGTGATCGGGCCGGCGAGGACGACGAGCGCCGTCGCGGAGAACACCGAGGCGATCCCCGCGAGGCGCAGGCCCGTCGAGAGGTCCGCGCGCACGCCGTCGAGGTCCCCGCGCGCCGCGGCGGCCGAGAGCCGCGGGAAGAGCGCGGTGATGATCGGCACGACGGCCACGGCGTGGGGCAGCAGGTAGATGAGCAGGGCGCTCGAGTACACCGCGGGACCGGCCGCGACCGTCCCGGCGTGCTCGGCCTCGGCACCTGCGGCGGCCATGACGTTCTTGAGGTAGGTGATGCCGAGCTGCTCGACCGCGACCGCGCCGAGCGTCCAGCCCACGACGCGCGAGGCCGTGCGCAGCCCGATGCCCCGCAGGCCGAGCCGCAGGCGCCAGCGGAAGCCGCCCCGGCGCAGCGCGAGGACGAGCAGGAGAGCCTGGATCGCGATGCCGAGGGTCGCGGTGCCCGCGAGCACGAGGGTCTGCGCCGTCGTCCAGCCCGCGAGGGTGGGCAGCTCGGCGCGGGCGCTCCCCCACACCCCGATGAAGATCCCGAAGCCCAGGACGCTCACGAGGTTGTTGGCGACAGGCGCCCAGCCGAAGGCCCCGAACTGCCCGCGTGCGCTGAGCATGTCCCCGAGCACCGCGAAGAGCCCGTAGAAGAAGACCTGCGGGACGCACCAGTAGCCGAAGACGACGGCGAGGGCGAGCTGCTCGGGCGGCCAGCTGCCCACGAGGGAGAACATCCGGATGAGCAGCGGCACCGCAGCCACGAGCAGCGCTGTGAGCACCGCGAGGGTCACGACGGCGAGCGTGAGCAGCTTGTCGAGGCGCTCCTGGGCGTTCTCCGACTGGATCGCCGCCATGATCTGCGGCATCAGCACCGACTGGATCGCCCCCGCCGAGACGAGCGCGAAGAGCATGTTGGGCAGGGTGTTCGCGATGTCGAAGGCGTCCGCGACAGGACCGATCGTGCCGACCGCACCCACGAGCAGCATCGTGCGCAGCAGCCCCGTGCCGCGCGAGACGAAGGTGCCCGCGGCCATGAGCACCGAGCCGCGGCGCAGGCGCTCGTCGCTCAGGGCTCCCGCCGCGCCCGAGGCCGGAGCTCCCGAGGCCGCGCCCCCGTCGAGAGAGGCGGAGCCCGTGCTCTCGTCGAGCGCGCCCGCGCCCGGCGTCTCGCTCACGAGCTGCCCGGCCGCGCGATCGACCGCAGGGACCGGACCGCGCGCTTCGCGGTCGGCAGAGCCTTGACCCACAGGTTGTAGCGCCACGAGAAGGGCACGTCGAGGGTGCCCACGAGGGCGTCGTCGTGCGAGGCGAGGGAGCGCTTGAAGGCGCTGATGCCGTCGTTGAGGAGCCCGTTGAAGTCGAAGCGCTCGAGGCCGCCATCCTGGGCGATCTCGACCGTGCGCCAGTACACCGGTGAGGTCGCGCGCATCTTGCGACCCGCGTCGTTCGAGCCGCCGTAGAGCTGGAAGGAGGTGCGCCCGGAGTTGATGCACCACGAGAAGCACGTCGGCTGCTCGTCCTGGTACGAGGCGACGAGCACGGAGCGCTCGCCGAGCTCACGGTGCACCGCGAGGTAGTACGCGTCGGAGTGCAGGGCGAAGCCCGCGCGCTCGGCCGTCTCGCGGTAGACCTCCAGGACGGCGCGCACGCCCTCCTCGGTGGTCACGCGGCGGATGTCCATGCCGTCGCGGCCGGCCTTGCGGATGTCGCGGCGCGGGGACCGGTCCATCGCGGCGAGCAGCTCGTCCTGGCTCTCGCGCAGGTCGAGGATGACGGTGGTCGGCACGAGGACCGTCTCGCTCGCCTCGACGAGGCCGGGGACCGCGGGGGCACTGCCCTCGGCCCAGTCGGGCTCGAAGGAGACGCCCACGCCGCCGATGCGCACGCGGCACCACTTCGCGATCTCCTCCATGACGAGGGCGCGACGCTCGCGCAGGTCCGCAGGGGCCTCGGCGTCGGCGTCCCCGAGCACCGCGGGACCGCGCGGCACGTAGGCGAGGCGCGAGAAGGGCGCCGGCAGCCTGCGGACGAGCACCTGGGCCACGCCGAGCAGCTCGCCCTCCCTGAGGACGCGCAGACGGTGCGGCGTCCACGCTCCCGTGGCCTTGACCTCGCCCCAGCCCCAGAGCTGGAGAGGGTGACCGCCGAGGGCGTCCACCTGGGCGTCCCAGTCGTCCCGGGAGGTGACGAGCTCGGTCGTGACCCCGTGCATAGCGCTCCTCTCGTGCGGGCGCAGGTCGCCCCGCGTCCGGCCGCCTGTCAGCCTAACCCGGCGCCGCTGCGCCGCTCCGGAGAAGCGGCGGCGCGCCGACGAGGCCCGCGCAGCAACGGCGCGGGCCTCGGTCGCGGGATCAGGCCGGGCTCTCCGAGCGGTCGAGCGACCACTCGGTGTGGAAGGAGCCCTCGCGGTCCGTGCGGCGGTAGGTGTGCGCCCCGAAGAAGTCGCGCTGCGCCTGGATGAGGTTCGCCGGGAGGCGCTCGGCGCGCACGCCGTCGTAGTACGCGAGCGAGGAGGAGAAGGCCGGGGTCGCGACGCCGTGCAGGGCCGCCTGCGAGACGACCCGCCGCCAGGCCGCGACTCCCTTGCCGACCTGCTCGGTGAAGTACGGGTCCGCGAGGAGGAGCGGCAGCTCGGGGTTGCGCTCGTAGGCCTCGGTGATGCGGTCGAGGAAGCGCGCGCGGATGATGCAACCACCGCGCCAGATGCGCGCCATCGCGCCTCGGTCGATGCCCCAGCCGTACTCGAGGCTCGCCGCCGCGATCTGGTCGAAGCCCTGCGAGTAGGCGACCACCTTGGAGGCGTACAGGGCGAGGCGCACGTCCTCGACGAAGGCCTCGACGTCCTCGACGGCCCAAGGCTCGGCGTCGGCCACGAGCGTGCCGCGCGCGGCCTCGCGCTGCGGGACCGAGCCCGAGAGGGCGCGAGCGAAGGTGGCCTCGGCGATGCCCGTGATCGGCACCCCGAGGTCGAGTCCGTTCTGCACGGTCCAGCGGCCCGTGCCCTTCTGCTCGGCCTGGTCGAGCACGATGTCGACGAAGGGCTTGCCGGTCGCGGCGTCCGTGTGGCCGAGCACCTCGGCAGAGATCTCGATGAGGAAGGACTCGAGGTCGCCGGTGTTCCAGGCGCCGAAGATCTCACCGATCTCGGGGGCCGACTTGCCGGTGCCCACGCGGATGAGCTCGTAGGCCTCGGCGATGAGCTGCATGTCGGCGTACTCGATGCCGTTGTGCACCATCTTCACGAAGTGCCCCGCACCGTCGGGGCCCACGTAGGTGCAGCACGGCACGCCGTCGACCTTCGCGGAGATCTTCTCGAGGATCGGGCCGAGCCACTCGTAGGACTCGCGCGAGCCGCCCGGCATGATGCTCGGTCCGTTGAGCGCGCCCTCCTCGCCGCCCGAGACGCCCGTGCCCACGAAGTGCAGGCCCTTCGCGGCGAGCGCGGCCTCGCGGCGGCGCGTGTCCGGGAAGTGCGCGTTGCCCGCGTCGATGACGATGTCGCCCTCCTCGAGCAGGGGCACGAGCTCGTCGATCACGGCGTCCGTGGGGCCGCCGGCCTTGACCATGATGATGACCTTGCGCGGGCGCGCGAGGCTCGCGACGAAGTCCTCGAGGGACTCCGAGGGGACGAAGGTGCCCTCGTCCCCGTGCTCGGCGACGAGAGAGCGCGTGCGCTCGGCCGAACGGTTGTGCACGGCGACGACGAAGCCGTTGCGCGCGAGGTTCCGCGCGAGGTTGCGGCCCATGACGGCGAGGCCGGTGACACCGATCTGAGCGGTCGCGATGGACATCAGGGAGAGCTCCTTCGACGGGGGTGGACGGCTCGAGGGCCGTCCTCGACTCTATCGCCGGGGCGCGCGTGGGCTCGGGGGCGTCAGACCCGTGAGACGCGCCCCGGCGTGCCTCCGCAGCGCCGCACGGCCGGGGGTCCTAGGCTCGCAGTGTGACGGAGACTGACCTCAGCGCAGTTCCGGAGGACTTCGTGCGGGTGCTCAAGAGCCTGCGCGCGGCCCGGCTGCGCCCCGAGATCCAGCTCGAGGAGGTGCCGGCCCCGGGCCGCATCGCCCCGTTCTCTGTCGCGCTCACCGGAGAGGTCCGTCCGCGACGCGCCGCGGGGGGCGCCGAGCTCTCCTCGGGTCGCTTCGTCGTGCTGCACGACCCCGCGGGCCAGGACGCCTGGGACGGCACGCTGCGCGTCGTGACGCTGCTGCGCGCCGCGGTCGAGGACGAGCTCGCGGTCGACCCCCTCCTCTCGCACGTCGCGTGGACCTGGCTCGAGGACGCCCTCGAGGAGCACGGCGTCGCCTACCGCAACCTCGGTGGCACGGTCACGCGCGTCATCTCCGACACCTTCGGCGTGCTCGTCGAGCGCGAGGGCGAGGTCGAGCTCGAGCTGCGGGCCTCGTGGACCCCGCGCGACCCCGAGCTGGCGAACCACCTCGAGGCCTGGGGCACGCTCCTGTGCACCGGCGCCGGGCTGCCTCCGTTGCCCGAAGGTGTGACGGTGCTCGCACCGCGTCGCTAGATCGGCTCAAGTCCAGGGCCGCGAACGCCGAAGAAATCAGGGAAGACTCCCCCTCGATCGAGGAAGTGCCCTGTGACGACCACGGATGTACGCCTGCGCACGCTCGCGCCGCGGCCTGGCCGTCCCCTCGGGACCCGTCCCGGCAGCATGTGCATCGTCGTCCCGCAGATCGCCGCGGGCGAGGGAGGCGCGATCGCGCGCAAGCTGCGCCGCCACGGCAACCACCAGGCGATCGTGCTCGCCCGCCGCAGCGAGGCGCGCGAGCTCGTGAGCCTGCTCAACGGCGGCGTGCGCGGCGCTGTCGCGATCGAGCAGTCCCGCGTCCCTGCGGCGAGCCCGCCGCTCACGGCGGAGCCCGTCTCCGCCCCGGCTCCCCTGCCCCTCACGGCGCGGGAGCTCTCGGTGCTCTCGCTCGTCGCCGACGGCCGGTCGAACCGCGAGATCGGCGAGGCCCTTGAGCTCTCGCCCCTCACGGTCAAGAGCCACCTCGCGCGCATCGCGCGCAAGCTCGGCACGGGCGACCGGGCGGCCCTCGTGGCCGTCGCCCTGCGCCGCGGTCTCATCTGAGTCGGGATCGTGACCGGCGCCTCGCTCGCGCCTGACGTGGCCACTGGCTGAGACGAACTACCGTGGAGTCATGCACGAAGCGAGCGACGGCGAGGTCCTGGTGCCCGAGGACGGCGCGCCCTCGCCGGTCGTCCCTCTGACCGAGCCCGCCGAGGGCATCCCGCCGGTCATCGACTCCGCCGAGGCCTTCGCGGCCGCCGTCGAGGCCTTCTCCCGGGGCACCGGCCCCGTCGCGAGCGACGCCGAGCGCGCCTCGGGCTACCGCTACGGGCAGCGCACCTACCTCGTCCAGCTGCGCCGCGAGGGCGCCGGCACGGCCCTCATCGACCCGATCGCGGTCCCGGACCTGAGCCCCATGAGCGCCGCGCTCGAGGGCGAGGAGTTCGTGCTGCACGCCGCCTCGCAGGACCTTCCGGGCTTCCGCGAGCTCGGGCTGCTGCCCTCGAAGGTCTTCGACACCGAGCTCGGGGCGCGCATCCTGGGTCTGGACCGCGTGGGCCTCGCGACCGTCGTAGCCGAGCTCCTGGGCCTCGGCCTCGCGAAGGAGCACTCTGCGGTCGACTGGTCGACCCGGCCCCTGCCGACCGAGTGGTTGCGCTACGCAGCCCTCGACGTCGAGGTGCTCGTCGAGCTGCGCGAGGTGCTCGCGGGCCGCCTCGAGGAGGCCGGCAAGCTCGAGTGGGCCCTCCAGGAGTTCGAGGCCGTGCGCACCGCTGCTCCCCCGCCCCCGCGCGTGGACCCCTGGCGTCGTACCTCGGGGATGCACGCCGTGCGCGACGCGCGCGAGCTCGCCGTCGTGCGCGAGCTCTGGCTCGCCCGGGACGAGTCCGCGCGCCGCCGCGACATCGCCCCCGGGCGCGTGCTGCCGGACCGCGCGATCATCGCCGCGGCCAAGGCTCGGCCCAGCTCGGTAGCCCAGCTCGTCGCCCTCCCGGAGTTCTCCGGCAAGGGCACGCGCCGCCGGGCGGATCTCTGGCAGGCCGCGATCGACCGCGCTCGAGCGCTGCCCAGCTCCGAGCTGCCCTCGACGCGCGGACCGCGCAACGGCGAGTCCGTGCCGCCCCCGCGCGTGTGGGCCGATCGTGACCCCGCGGCCGCCGCGCGGCTCTCCGCAGCCCGCGCGGCCCTCGCCGAGGTCTCCGAGCGGGTCTCGGTACCCGTCGAGAACCTCGTGCTCCCCGAGCTCGTCCGTCGACTGTGCTGGTCGCCGCCTGCGGACACCTCGACCCAGGGCGTCGGCGAGTTCCTCTCCGCGGGAGGGGCCCGCCCGTGGCAGGTCGAGCTCACCGCGGCCGTCCTGTCCAGCGCGATGAAGGGCTGACCCGTGTCCGAGACCGTGACGCACGTCGAGGTGCGTGACCTCGAGCTTCCCCACGGGGCAGGGACGCTCGCCCTGCTCACCTTCGACAACGGGACCGAGGGCAAGCGGCCCACGACGATGGGCGCGGCAGGGCTCTCCGAGCTGCGCGAGGCCCTCCTCTCCCAGCGCGAGCGCGCAGCGGCGGGACAGATCGCGGCTCTAGCCGTGACGGGTGTGGGCGACTACTTCCTCGCAGGAGCCGACCTCAAGGTGGTCTCGACCCTGCGCACCGCCGCCGAGGCGCGCGAGATCGCCGAGCTCGGTCACGCGACCCTGCGACTGCTCGGCGAGCTCGGGGTCCCCACCTTCGCCTTCCTCAACGGCCTCGCCCTCGGCGGAGGCCTCGAGGTCGCTCTGCACTGCTCCTACCGCGCGGTCGCCTCGAGCGTGCGTCGTCTGGCCCTCCCCGAGGCCTACCTCGGCCTCGTCGCCGGTTGGGGCGGCACCTACCTCGCCCCGCGCCTGCTCGGCATCGAGGGCGGGATCGAGCTCGCCCTCGAGCGCCCGCTCGCGAACAACCGCCCCACGGACGCGCGCACGGCGCTCGCCTCGGGCCTCGTCGACGTCGTGCTCGAGCGTGAGGGCTTTCTCGACGCGGCCCTCGAGTGGGCTGCCAAGGTCCTGGACGGGAGCGTGGCGGTCGAGCGCCGCCCCCTCGACGACGCCGAGACCTGGGAGAAGGCCGTGGCCGCCGCCCGCGAGCGACTCGACGCCCGCGTGCGCGGGGCCCGCAAGGCGCCCTACCGGACCCTCGAGCTGCTCGCCGCGGCGCGCGAGAACGACCGCGACGCGCACTTCGCCCTCGAGGACGCTTCGCTCGAGGAGTTCCTCGTCTCGGACGGCCTGCACGCCGCGCTCTACGCCTTCGAGCTCACCAACCGCGCGGCGCGCGAGCCCCTCGGCGCTCCAGATCTCTCGGCCGCGCGCCCGGTGCGCTCGGTGGGCATCGTCGGCGCGGGACTGATGGCGACCCAGCTCGCCGTCCTCTTCGCGAGCCGCCTCCAGGTGCCCGTGATCCTGCGCGACCTCGACGAGGAGCGCGTCGCGGCAGGCCGCGCCTCGATCGCCTCCCAGGTCGAGCAGCTGCGTTCGAAGGGGCGCCTCTCCGAGGCCGACGCCGAGCGACTCGTGGCGGCGTGCACCGTGACCACGGAGCTGCAGGCCCTCGCGGGAGCCGATCTGATCATCGAGGCCGTGACCGAGGTGCTCTCGGTCAAGCAGCGCGTCTTCGCAGAGCTCGAGCCGCTCGTGGGACCGGACACGATCTTCGCGACCAACACCTCGGCGCTCTCGGTGACGCAGATGGGCGCGCACCTGCAGGACCCTTCTCGCGTCGTGGGGCTGCACTTCTTCAACCCCGTCGCCGCCATGCCGCTCGTCGAGGTCGTGCGCACCGAGGCGACCGCCGAGCCGGTGCTCGCGACGGCCTTCGCGCTCGCCCAGGCCCTCGGCAAGACGGCCGTGGGCGTCGCGGACCGCCCGGGCTTCGTGGTGAACCGGCTGCTGCTGCGCATGCTCGGCGACGTCGCCGCGACCGTCGAGCAGGGCACCCCTGTCGAGGTCGCCGACCGCGCGCTGGACCCCGTGGGCCTGCCGATGCGCCCCTTCCGCCTGCTCGACCTCGTGGGCGTCGCCGTGGCCCTGCACGTGCTCGAGACCCTGCACTCCGAGCTCGGCGAGCGCTTCCCGCTCTCCCCCGGGCTCGTGGCTCTGCGCGATGCCGGGGCTCGCCTCTCCACGAAGGACGGCGCCGTCGACCCCGCGATCCAGTCCGCCTTCCAGCGCGGCAGCGAGCCCCTCGACGAGTCGGGCGTGCGCTCCCGAGTGCTCGAGGGCCTCGCCGAGGAGCTCGGGCTGATGCTCGAGGAGGGCGTGGTCGCGGACGTGTCCGCGATCGACCTGTGCATGATCCTCGGCGCGGGCTGGCCCATCGCGAACGGCGGGCTCGCCCCCCTGCTCGACCGCGAGGGCATCTCCGAGCGGGTACTGGGACGCCGGCTGCTCCCGGACGGCCTCGCGAACGTCGCCTCTCAGTAGACCGTGAGGCCGTGGGCGCGGAACTGCCCGCGCACGCGCTCGACGAGCTCGGGCTCCGGTGCCCGCGTGTCCTCGAGCTGGTACTCGAGGCCCAGGGACTTCCACTTGTCCGTCCCCATCTGGTGGAAGGGCAGGACCTCGACGCGCGAGACGCACGAGAGGCCCTCGACGTACGACGCGACCTTCTCGACGTTCTCCACCCCGTCCGTGAGTCCCGGCACGAGCACGAAGCGGATCCAGGTCTCGACCCCGCGCTCCGAGAGCCTGCGCCCGAAGTCGAGCGTCGGCTGGAGCCTGCGCCCGGTGACCTTGCGGTACGTCTCGGGGTCCCCCGACTTCACGTCGAGCAGCACGAGGTCGATGTTGTCGAGCATCTCGTCGGTGCACGAGGCCCCGAGGAATCCCGAGGTGTCGATCGCGGTGTGGATCCCCATCTCCTTCGCGGCCGCGAGCACGCGAGCCACGAAGGCGGGCTGCTGGAGCGGCTCGCCGCCCGACATCGTGATCCCTCCGCCGGTCGCCGAGAAGACGCCGCGGTAGCGGGCGATGCGCGCCATGAGGGCTTCGAACTCGACAGCCTTCCCGTCGCGCATCTTCCAGGTGTCAGGGTTGTGGCAGTACAGGCACCGCAGGGGGCAGCCGTTCATGAAGACGGTCAGGCGCGTCCCCGGTCCGTCGACGGCGGTGACGAGCTCCCACGAGTGCACCGAGCCCACCTCGCCCACGCGCATGCGCGCGAGCAGCTCGCTGCTGCGGCTCAGGTCGACGGCCCCGAGCCCCGCGGTACCGGCGCCTGCGCGCCGGCCCGAGGGGAGCTCGAGAGGTACGTCCACCACCGCGGTGGGGCACGTCGCCGCCGTCGTCGTCATGGTCCTAGACCGATCCGTGGAAGGTGCGAGAGAGCACGTCGAGCTGCTGCTCGCGCGTGAGGCGCACGAAGTTCACGGCGTAGCCCGAGACCCGGATGGTCAGCTGCGGGTACTTCTCGGGGTTCTCCATGGCGTCCAGGAGCGTCTCACGGTTGAGCACGTTGACGTTCATGTGGAAGCCCTCGGAGCCCATGTAGGCGTCCAGGAGGCCCGTGAGGTTCGTGACCTGCTCGTCCTTCGTCCGACCCAGGCCGCTCGGCACCACCGTGTTGGTGAGCGAGATGCCGTCCTGGGCCTGCTCGAAGGGCAGCTTCGCGACGGACAGGGCCGAGGCGAGCATGCCGTGCGTGTCGCGGCCGTTCATCGGGTTGGCGCCCGGGGCGAAGGGCTCGCCGGCGCGGCGACCGTCAGGAGTGTTGCCCGTGGCCTTGCCGTACACGACGTTCGAGGTGATCGTGAGCACCGACTGCGTGTGCACCGCACCCCGGTACGTGGGCTGGCGGCGGATCTTCTCCATGAAGGCCGTGACGATCTCGACCGCGATCTGGTCGGCCCGGTCGTCGTCGTTGCCGTAGACCGGGAACTCGCCCTCGGTGACGTAGTCGACCACGAGGCCGGTCTCGTCGCGCACGGGCCTGACCGTCGCGAACTTGATCGCGGAGAGCGAGTCCGTCACGACGCTCAGTCCCGCGATGCCGCACGCGAGGGTCCGCAGGACCTCGCGGTCGTGCAGGGCCATCTCGAGGCGCTCGTAGGCGTACTTGTCGTGCATGTAGTGCACGCAGTTGAGAGCGTCCACGTAGGTCTGGGCGAGCCAGTCCATGAGGACGTCGAACTTCGCGCGCACGTCCTCGTAGTCCAGGACGTCTCCCCGCACGGGCTCGGTCACCGGCGCGACCTGCTTGCCGGAGACCTCGTCGCGGCCACCGTTGATCGCGTAGAGCAGCGCCTTGGCGAGGTTCACGCGAGCGCCGAAGAACTGCATCTGCTTGCCGACCCGCATGCCCGAGACGCAGCACGCGATCGCGGTGTCGTCGCCCATGGCCGCACGGAGCAGCTCGTCGGACTCGTACTGGATCGAGGAGGTGTCGATCGAGACCTGCGCGCAGAACCTCTTGAAGCCCTCGGGCAGGCACGGGCTCCACAGCACGGTCAGGTTCGGCTCGGGGGCCGGGCCGATGTTGTAGAGCGTGTTGAGGAAGCGGAAGGAGTTCTTCGTCACGAGCGGACGACCGTCCTCGCCCACGCCGCCGATCGACTCGGTGACCCAGGTCGGGTCGCCCGAGAAGAGGGCGTCGTACTCAGGGGTGCGCAGGAAGCGCACGATGCGCAGCTTGATGACGAAGTCGTCGATCAGCTCCTGCGCCTGCTCCTCCGTGATCACGCCCGCGTCGAGGTCGCGCTGGATGTAGACGTCGAGGAAGGTCGAGACCCGGCCGAGCGACATCGCCGCGCCGTTCTGCTCCTTGACGGCGGCGAGGTACGCGAAGTAGAGCCACTGCACGGCCTCGCGAGCGTTCGCCGCGGGGCGCGAGATGTCGAAGCCGTAGCTCGCGGCCATCTCCTTGAGCTCGTTCAGCGCCTTGATCTGCTCGGCGAGCTCCTCGCGGTCACGGATGACCTCCTCGAGCGAACGCTCGGAGTCGAGCTCGGCCTTCTCGGCCTGCTTCGCGGCGATCAGGGCGTCGACGCCGTACAGCGGGACGCGGCGGTAGTCGCCGATGATGCGGCCGCGGCCGTAGGCGTCCGGCAGCCCCGTGATGATGTGGCTCGAGCGCGCCTTGCGCACGTTGGAGGGGTACACGTCGAAGACGCCGTCGTTGTGGGTCTTGCGGTAGGTCGTGAAGATCTTCTCGACCACGGGGTCGGGCTCGTAGCCATAGGTCTTGAGGGCGTTCGCGACCATGCGCCAGCCGCCGTTCGGCATGATCGCGCGGCGCAGCGGGGCGTCGGTCTGCAGGCCCACGACGAGCTCGAGCTCGCGGTCGATGTAGCCGGGCGCGTGCGAGGTGATCGTCGAGGGGGTGTGCACGTCGACGTCGTAGATGCCGCGCTCGCGCTCCTCGGGGAACATCGAGCTCAGGCGCGCCCAGACCTTCGTGGTGCGCTCCGTGGGGCCGGCCAGGAAGGCGGCGTCACCCTCGTAGGGCGTGTAGTTGCGCTGGATGAAGTCGCGCACGTCGATGCCACGGGTCCATTCCCCTGGCTCGAAGCCCCTCCAGGCGTCCGCGTTCGCGTGCGCCCCCGGGAGCGAAGTGTTCGGGACCGAGGTGGTGGTCATTCCGGGCTCCTTGGCTGTCGTCGGTGATCCCAGCCTAGGGAGAAGTCATCCCATGACTGTGGGCCGAAGGTCCCCAAGGGGTCGTGCGGCGCGTCACGTGACAAATGCCGCCCGCGCGAGCCCAGCTCGACGGGCCGTTCAGAGCGAGCGGAGGAGGTCGCTCACGTCGCGCGCGACGTCGGCCGCGCCCATGCGGTGCGCCGCGACGATCGCCGGCCGGGCGGCGTGGTCGAGGAAGTGCTTCGGCAGGCCCACGGTGTGCACCGGGGTGCGGATCCCCGCGCGGGCGGCCTTCTCCGCGAGGAGCGCGCCGAGCCCACCCTCGGCCAGCCCGTCCTCGATCGTGACGACGAGGTCGTGGTCGCCCGAGAGCTTCACGAGCGCCTCGGGCATCGGGAGCACCCAGGTGGCGCTCACGGCCGTGGCGAGCACGCCGTGCTCGGCGAGGATCTCGGCCGTCTCGACCCCGGTGCGCGCCATCGAGCCGAGGCCGACGACGAGCACCCGGGCCGCGTTCGCCCGGGGCTTCACGGCCTCCGGGCGCGCGAGCACGTCGACCCCGTCGAGGGACTCGATCGCGGGCAGCGGCTCGGCGAGCGCGCCCTTGGGATAGCGCACGACGCTCGGGGCGTCGTCGACGTCCATCGCGGTGCGCAGGGCCTCGCGCAGCGTCCCCTCGTCGCGCGGGGTCGCGAGGTGCAGCCCCGGGACGATGCGCAGCATCGCGAGGTCCCACATGCCGTTGTGGCTCGCGCCGTCGTCGCCCGTGATGCCTGCGCGGTCGAGCACGAAGGTCACGCCCGCCTTGTGCAGGGCGACGTCCATGAGGACCTGGTCGAAGGCGCGGTTGAGGAAGGTCGCGTAGAGCGCGACGACGGGGTGCAGGCCCGCGAAGGCCATGCCGGCGGCGGAGGTCGCGGCGTGCTGCTCGGCGATGCCCACGTCGAAGGTGCGCTCGGGGAACTGCTGCGCGAAGGGGGCGAGACCGACGGGCTCAAGCATCGCCGCGGTGATCGCGACGACCTCGGGGCGGCGGCGACCGATCTTGACGATCTCGTCGGCGAAGACGGCCGTCCAGCCGAACCGCGAGGGCGCGACGGGCAGTCCCGTCTCGGGGTGGATCTGCCCCACGGCGTGGAAGCGGTCGCCCACGTGCTGCTCGGCCGGGGTGTAGCCGCGCCCCTTCTCCGTGATGACATGCACGATGACCGGCCCGCCGAAGGCCTTCGCGGTGCGCAGCGCCTTCTCGACGGCCACGGCGTCGTGCCCGTCGACGGGGCCCATGTACTTGATGCCGAGGTCCTCGAACATGCCCTGCGGGGCGATGACGTCCTTGACGCCCTTCTTGAGCCCGTGCAGCGCGTCGTAGACGAAGCGCCCGGGCGGGCCCGCGTGCCGCAGGGTGCGCTTGCCCCAGGACAGCACGTTCTCGTAGCCGCGCGTGGTGCGCAGGGTGTCGAGATGGTGGGCCATGCCGCCGATCGTCGGGGCGTAGGAGCGGCCGTTGTCGTTGACGACGATCACGAGGCGTCGGTCGGGCGCCTCGGCGATGTTGTTGAGGGCCTCCCAGGCCATGCCGCCCGTGAGGGCGCCGTCGCCGATGATCGCGACGGCGTGCCGGTCGGTGCGGCCCTGGACCTCGTTGGCCTTCGCGATGCCGTCGGCCCAGCTCAGGGCCGTCGAGGCGTGCGAGTTCTCGACGATGTCGTGCACCGACTCGGCGCGGCTCGGGTAGCCCGAGAGCCCGCCCTCCTGGCGCAGTCGCGAGAAGTCCTGGCGGCCCGTGAGCAGCTTGTGCACGTAGGACTGGTGGCCCGTGTCGAAGACGAGCGCGTCGCGCGGGGAGTCGAAGACCCGGTGCAGGGCGATCGTGAGCTCGACGACGCCGAGGTTCGGGCCGAGGTGCCCGCCCGTGCGCGAGACCGACTGGACGAGGAACTCGCGGATCTCCCCCGCGAGCTGACGGACCTGGGCGCTCGAGAGCCTCCGCACGTCGGCGGGCGAGCTGATCCGCTCCAGGATGGTCATCCCGCCATGCTACGGGGCGGTAGCGGGTCTGCGCCCGGAGACCTCGACGCGCAGCGGGGCGCTCGCGCTCGCTCGCACCTGCCCTTCGCGCACCTCGGCCTCGAGCGGCGCTCCTGCGACGCGCAGCCCGGAGACCCGAAGGCCCTCCCACGCGGGGGGCACTCCGGGGCCCGCGACGCGCAGCACGCCGTCCGGCACGTCCGCCTCGAGGCCGAGCACGGTCTCGAGGACCACGACGGCGCTCGCTGCGGACCACGCCTGGGGCCGGCAGGCCGCGGGGTACGGCACGGTGCGCCCCAGCTCGCGCGGGTCGCCCGAGTAGAGCTCGGGCAGGCGGTAGTCGAAGTCGGCGGCCGCGGCGAGCAGCCCCTCGGCGAGCGCGAGGGCCTCGTCCCGGAAGCCCGCTCGCGCCATGCCGTGCATGACGATCGCGGTGTCGTGCGGCCAGACGGTGCCCCCGTGGTAGCTGAGGGGCCAGTAGCCCGCCGCCGAGGTGGACATCGTGCGCAGCCCGAAGCCCGAGGCGATCATCGGGTCCGAGAGGCTCTTCACGACCGTCCGCTCCTCCTCGGGGTCGAGGATGCCCGTGCCGAGCAGGTGCCCGATGTTGCTCGTGAGACTGTCGACGGGCTGCTTGCTCGCGTCGAGGGCGATCGCGGGGTGGCGACCCTCCGGCCCGTCCACCCAGAAGGTCTCGCGGAAGCGCTCGGCGAGCCGCCCCGCCCACGCGCGCCAGCGCTCGGGGTCCCCGCGACCGAGCCGCTCGAGCAGCGCCGCCCCGCTCATGGCCGCCTCGAAGGCGTAGCCCTGCACCTCGGCGAGCGCGATGGGTCCTTGCGCGAGGCGCCCGTCGCGCCACTGCACCGAGTCGCCCGAGTCCTTCCACCCCTGGTTCGCCAGGCCGCGGCCCGAGGCGTCCACGTACTCGAGCAGCAGGTCGCCGTCGGCGTCGCCGTGCTCGGCGAGCCACGCGAGAGCGTGCTCGAGCTGGTCCGCGAGGGCCGCTACCTCCTGCTCGGGCATGCCCCAGCGCCACGCGTCGTGCAGCAGGACGATCCACAGGGCCGTGGCGTCGACCGTGCCGTAGTAGACGGGCGGGAGATGGAAGGAGCCGCCGTCGACGCCCTGGCTCGCGCGGCGCAGCTCGTGGAGGATCTTGCCGGGCTGCTCGGCCGTGTCGATGTCGGAGCGCTGGCCCTGGAAGCGCGCGAGTGTGCGCAGGGTCCCGCCCGCGAGTCGCGTGCCGAGGGGCAGCAGCATGCGCGCGGCCCACAGCGAGTCCCGGCCGAACAGCGTGAGGAACCACGGGGCGCCCGCGCCGAGGAAGACCTCCTCCGGTTCGAGCCGCGTGCTCAGGCGCAGTCCCGCGAGGTCGCGCAGGGAGCGCTCGAGGAGTCGCGGCAGGCGCGGGTCGGGGCTCTGGACCACCGGGACGGACCACTCGGGCTCGGCCGAGGCCGGGGCGATCACGGCGCCGCTCGGGTCCTCGATCGCGAGCCCCCAGCGCAAGGTCACAGGACCCTGGGCGCGCAGCGCGACGCGCCAGCGCAGCTCGAGGGCGTCCCCGACGACCACGCGCTCGGCCCCCTCGGCGAGCACGCGCACCGTGACTCCAGCGATCTCCCAGCCCTCGGGACGGGGGGAGACGCGCGGGCCCGCGGTGCCCGCCTTGACCTCGTCCATCGCGAGCCCGTCGCTCGCGAGGCGCACGAGCACCTCGAGCTCGCCGGGCTCGCGGTGGGAGGTCGAGAGCGTGAGGACCTCCTCGAAGAGGCCGGGAGCCAGGGTCCGACGACGCTCGACGCGCGCCGCGGGGTCCGCCCGCACGCCGTCGAGGTGCCGAGCGAGCTGGGCGACGCGCACGCCCGAGGCGTCCTCGCGCGCGGCGATCGTCTCGAGCTCGCCCCCGCCGACGTCGAGCTCGACCGAGCTGAGCACCCGGACGTCGCCGTGGAAGACGCCCTGGACGCCGCGCGGGCGGATCTCGCCGTCGGGGCCGCACCACACCTGCGTGGGGGCCGCGAGCTGGACGAGAAGGTCGTGGAGCAGCGGCTGTCGTGCCATGAGAATCACGCTAGTTCGCTCGAGTTGAACGTTCAAACGCGCGGTGTTACACAGGGGGGACGAAGTACCCCGGGGCTGGCGAGGGGAGCCGAGGATGCCGCACGACGCGCCGACGATCGAGACGGTCGCTGCCCGGGCGCGCGTCTCCCGCCAGACCGTCTCGAACGTTCTCAACGCTCCCGAGAAGGTGCTGCCCGAGACTCGCGAGCGCGTGCTCGCGGCGATCCGTGAGACGGGCTACCGCCCGCACGTCGCGGCGCGCGAGCTGCGCACGGGTCGCTCCCAGGTGATCGCCCTGCGTCTGCCTCCCCTCACCGACGGCATCAACGGCCTCGTGCTCGACCGCTTCCTGCACGCGGTGACCGAGGCCGCCGAGACGCACGACCACCGCGTCATGCTCTTCACCGCGCGCGACGACGCCGACGAGATCGCGCACTACGAGACCGTGCTTCGCACCGCGCGCCCGGACGCCTTCCTCCTCGCCTCGACGCACCGAGGGGACCGACGTACCCGCTGGCTCGCCGAGCACTCGGTGCCCTTCGCGACCTTCGGCCGTCCCTGGGACTCCGACTCCCCCACCCACCCCTGGGTGGACGTGGACGGGCGGGCCGGGACGCGGCTCGCCGTCGAGCACCTGCTCGCCCTGGGTCACGAGCGCATCGCCTACCTCGGCTGGCCGCGCGGCTCCGACGTCGGCGAGGACCGCCGCGCGGGCTGGCTCGAGGCCATGACCCAGGGCGCGCCCCAGGTGGCCCTGGACCCCCTGCACCTCGAGGTCGAGGACGGCGTGCGCGAGGGCGTGCAGGCCGCCGCGCGGCTCCTCGACTCCGCCTCCCCGACGGGCCTCGTGTGCGCGAGCGACTCGCTCGCCCTCGGGGCCGCCGAGACCGTCCGACGACGGGGCGCCACGGTGTCCGTCGTCGGTTTCGACGACACCCCCGTGGCCGCCGCGACCGGGCTGACGAGCGTCGCCCAGCCGCTCGCCGAGGCGGCCCGGCGTGCCGTCGAGCTCGTCCTCACCCGACTCGCGGGCGACGAGTCCCCCGAGCCGCACGTGCTGCTGCGGCCCGAGCTCGTCGTGCGCGAGAGCACCTCGAAGGCCCGCCCGTGACCGCACGGGCGTGATCGACCGCAGTTCCCCACGAAGGAGTGGTCAGCATGAGTCGACGCACCGCACGAACGAGTCCCGCCCTCGCCCTGCTCGCGGCGAGCACCCTCGCCCTCGCCGCCTGCTCGGGCGGCAGCGGCTTCGACGACCCCGCCCCGAGCGGCACCGAGCCCGCTGCGGAGAGCCCTTCCGACGGCGACGGCGAGAGCTCGGCCCCCGCAGGCGAGATCTCTGTGCTCATCGGCTCGAGCGGCGACGCCGAGACCGACGCCGTGACGGCCGCGGTGGACGCCTGGTCGCAGTCCTCCGGGACGCCCGCGAGCGTCACCGTCGCCTCCGACCTGCCCCAGCAGCTCAGCCAGGGCTTCGCCGCGGGCGACCCCCCGGACGTGTTCTACGTGAGCACCGACCACCTCGCGGGCTGGGCGGCGAACGGCTCCCTGCACCCCTACGGCGAGCAGCTCGCGAACGTGGACGACTTCCACGCCTCGCTGCGCGAGAACTTCACCGTCGACGGGCAGCTCTACTGCGCACCGAAGGACTTCTCGACCCTCGCCCTCGTCATCAACACCGAGGCCTGGGAGGCCGCAGGTCTCGGCGACGACGAGGTGCCCACCACCTGGGAAGAGCTCGCGGACGTCGCCAAGAAGCTCACCACGGACAGCCAGGTGGGCCTCACCTTCGGTCCTGAGTACCAGCGCATCGGCGTCTTCATGGCTCAGGCCGGCGGCGGGCTGCTCTCCGAGGACGGCTCGACGGCCACCGCGGACTCCCCCGAGAACCTCCAGGCCCTCGAGCTCGTCCAGCAGCTCATGGCCGACGGGGCCCTGAAGTACCCCGCCGAGATCGGCGCGGGCTGGGGCGGCGAGGCCTTCGGCTCGGGAGCCGCGGCCATGACGATCGAGGGCAACTGGATCGTCGGCGCGCTGCGCAACGACTTCCCCGACACCCCGTACCGCGTGGTCGAGCTGCCGGCGGGCCCTGCGGGTCAGGGCACCCTGCAGTTCACCAACTGTTGGGGCATCGCGGCCGACTCCGAGTCGAAGGAGGCTGCGGTGGACCTCGTCGAGTTCCTCACGAGCACGGAGCAGCAGATCGAGTTCGCCTCGGCCTTCGGCGTCATGCCCTCGGTGCAGTCGGCTGCGGAGGCCTTCGCCGCCGAGTTCCCCGAGCAGGAGGCCTTCGTGACCTCCGCGGACTTCGCGAAGGGCATGCCGACGGTCCAGGGCGCGGCCGAGGTCATCGCCGACCTCAACGCCCAGCTCGAAGGGCTCGCGAACGCCGACGCGGGAGAGATCCTGCGCTCGGTCCAGCAGAACCTCCAGGCCGCGCTCGACGGCCAGGGCTGAGCACGCCATGAGCGCGCAGCCTGCGACGCTCCCCCGCAAGGCGACTCGCGGCTCCGGGATCCGGGGCCGCGAGGCGCAGGCCGGGTGGCTCTTCGTCGCTCCCGTGATCCTTCTGCTCGGGCTCTTCCTCGTGCTCCCCGTGGTCATGGCGGCGTGGGTGAGCCTCTCCGACTGGACGGGGCGCGGGAGCCCCTTCTCCTCCGAGGTGAGCTTCGTGGGGGCGAAGAACTACTCCGAGCTGCTGCTCGGCGGCGGGCTCGCGACGCAGGACTTCGGCACGGCCCTGCGCAACAACGCGTGGTACGTCGTGCTCGTCGTACCCACCCAGACGGCGCTCTCGCTCTTCCTCGCCGTCATGGTCAACCGCAAGTGGCTTCGCGGCTCGGGCTTCTACCGCACGGCCTTCTACTTCCCCTCGGTGACGAGCTCGGTCGCGATCACGGTGCTCTTCCTCTTCCTGTTCTCCGCGACGGGAGTGGTCAACAAGGTGCTCCAGGCGATGAGCGTCTCGGGACCCAACTGGTTCGCGGACCCGCGCGGCGTCGTGCACGTCGTGCTCGGCTGGATCGGGGTCGACAAGGGGCCGGCTGCGCTCACCGAGCACGGGGTGCTCGGGGTCTCGCTGTGGCAGTGGCTCGCGGGGCCCTCGATCGCGATGAGCGTGCTCGTGATCATGGCCGTGTTCACGACCTCCGGGACCTTCATGCTGCTCTTCCTCGCGGCGCTCCAGCACATCTCCGACGAGGTCGAGGAAGCCGCGATGGTCGACGGGACGACGGCCTGGCAGCGGTTCCGGTTCGTGACCCTGCCGATGCTGCGGCCCACGGTCTTCACGGTCATGACCCTCGGGCTCATCGGCACCTGGCAGGTCTTCGACCAGATCTACACGGGCACCCAGGGCAGCCCCGGCAAGACGACGGTCACCCCTGCGTACCTGTCCTATACGGCCTCCTTCCAGTCCCAGCAGTGGGGCCGAGGGGCAGCGATCGCCTTCATCCTCTTCGCGATCATCATCGTGATGACCGTGATCCAACGGCGCGTCATCCGTGGCCGGGACCAGGACGCGCTGTGAGCGCCCCCGCCGCCCGGCGCAACCGGGGCTCTCGCTCGGGAGCGACGTGGATCGCCTACGCCGTCCTGCTCGTGCTCGCGGCGATCTACATCTATCCCTTCCTCGTGCAGCTCGCGACCTCCTTCAAGCCCGACCCCGAGGCGCTCGCGAACCCGCTCTCCCTCGTCCCCCAGGTGTGGACGACGGCGGCCTACGAGCGGCTCTTCCTGCGCTCGGACTTCCCGGTGTGGTTCCGCAACTCGGTGGTCGTCACCCTGTGCGTCACGGCGGGGCGGGTCTTCTTCTGCTCGCTCGCGGGCTACGCGCTCGCGCGGCTGCACTTCCGGGGCCGGGGCGTGGTCTTCGCGGCGCTCGTGGCCGTGATGTCGGTGCCCGGCGTCGTGCTGCTCATCCCGCGCTTCCTCGTGGTCAAGCAGCTCGGCATCTACGACACCTTCGCAGGGATGATCATCCCGTTGCTCGCGGACGCGGCCGGGGTGTTCATCATGAAGAACTACTTCGAGTCGATCCCCCGCTCGGTCGAGGAGGCCGCGCGGATCGACGGAGCCGGGGTGTTCCGCACCTACTGGTCCGTCGTGCTGCCCATGGCGCGACCCGCGATCATCACGATCGTCATCCTGTCCTTCCAGGGCTCGTGGAACGAGCTCGCGCACTTCATCGTCTCCGCCGAGTCCGCCGAGCTCGTGACCCTCACCAAGGGCGTCGCCCAGCTTGCGGCGGGACAGCTCGGCCAGGGCATGCAGTACCCGCTCAAGCTCGCCGCCGCGGTGATCATGACGGTGCCGGTCGCGATCCTCTTCTTCGTCTTCCAGCGCCGGATCATGAACTCCACGACCGGCGCGGTGAAGGAGTAGGCGCTGCTCGCGTCCCGGACCCTAGGCTGGATCCCATGCGATTCCTCGACGGGCAGCGCCCCACGACGGACCTGACCTACGGCGACGTCTTCCTCGTCCCCAACCCGACCGACGTCTCCTCGCGCCTCGACGTCGACCTGTCCACCGTCGACGGCACCGGCACCACGATCCCTGTGGTCGTCGCCAACATGACCGCCGTCGCGGGCCGGCGCATGGCCGAGACGGTCGCGCGGCGCGGCGGCATCGCCGTCATCCCGCAGGACATCCCCGTGGAGGTCGTCGCCGAGGTCATCGCCTCGGTCAAGTCGCGCCACACGATCGTCGAGAGCGCCGTGACGGTCCAGGGCACGGACACGGTGCACACGGCCATCACGCTCATCGGCAAGCGCGCGCACGGCGCGGCCGTGGTGGTCGAGGACGGGCGGCCCGTGGGAGTCGTCGCGGAGGCGGACTGTCAGGGCGTGGACCGGTTCACGCAGGTCTCCGAGGTCATGACCCCGCACCCCACCGTGGTCGAGGCGGAGGTCTTCGCCCAGCCCGACGCGCTGCGCGTGGCCTTCGACCGACTGCACGAGTCGCGCCGCCGCTTCACCCCGGTGGTCGACGCCGAGGGTCGGCTCGTGGGCGTCATCACGCGCACCGGCGCGCTGCGCTCCTCGATCTACTCCCCGGCGCTCGACGCGGACGGGCGCCTGCGCGTCGCGGCCGCCGTCGGCATCAACGGGGACGTGCGGGCCAAGGCCTCCGCGCTGCTCGAGGCGGGCGCGGACGTGCTCGTGGTCGACACCGCGCACGGCCACCAGCGCCGCATGCTCGACGCCCTCGCGGCCGTGCGCTCCCTCGACCCGCAGGTCCCCGTGGTCGCGGGCAACGTCGTGACGGCCGAGGGCACGCGCGAGCTCCTCGCGGCGGGCGCAGACATCGTCAAGGTGGGCGTGGGGCCAGGCGCGATGTGCACCACGCGGATGATGACCGCCGTCGGACGTCCGCAGTTCTCCGCGGTGCTCGAGTGCGCCGCTGCCGCGCGCGAGCTCGGCAAGCACGTGTGGGCCGACGGCGGCGTGCGGCACCCGCGCGACGTCGCCCTCGCCCTCGCGGCGGGCGCCTCGCAGGTGATGATCGGCTCGTGGTTCGCCGGGACGCACGAGTCGCCCGGCGACCTGCACGAGGACGGGGACGGGCGCCGCTACAAGGAGTCCTTCGGCATGGCCTCCGCGCGCGCCGTCGCAGCGCGCACGCGCGGGGACTCGGCCTTCGACCGGGCCCGCAAGGGGCTCTTCGAGGAGGGCATCTCCTCCTCGCGCATGTTCCTCGACGAGCGTCGGCCGGGCGTCGAGGACCTGCTCGACCAGATCACCTCAGGAGTGCGCTCGGCCTGCACCTACGTCGGGGCGCGCACGCTCGAGGAGCTGCACGAGCGCGCCGTCGTCGGCATCCAGTCCGCCGCAGGCTACGAGGAGGGGCGCCCGCTCCCGGACGGCTGGTGAGCTAGCCCGCCGTCGGGTCGGCCACGTGCCCCGCGAAGACGGGGACCATGCCCTGCCCGACGACGATCTGGAAGTCGAAGGGCCGGTCGAGGCGCAGCTCGACGTCGATCTCGGGGGCAGAGCCGGCCTCGGCCTCGACCTGGGTCACGGCCGCCGCCACGGTGCCCTTCTCCGCGACGGTGATGCTCGCGACGTGCGAGGCGCCGGACACGAAGGCCTCGGGGAACACCCCGTCGAGCTCTCCCGTGTACGCGAAGACCCGCTCGATCCCGAGGGGAGGCAGGGCCTTCTTCAGGTCGAGCGCGGTCGAGAGCTCCCAGCGCGGGAGCCAGAGCACCACCTTCGAGGTCGAGCTCTGCGAGGAGATGCCTGCGCGGACCTCGTCCCACTGCTGCGCGGTGAGCGGACCAGCGCCCTCGTCCGGGAGGGCGAGGATCATCGCGAGCCCTCCCCCGACGTAGGGCAGCTCGACCGCGCGCCAGCCCGGTCCCTCGGCGAAGCGACGCGTCGAGAGGTCGACCATCGTCTCGGGCTTGACCGTCGAGCCGTCGGCGCGGGTGAAGTCCGAGGGGAAGGTGTTCGCGGGGTCGAAGGGCTCCGCCCAGCGGGCCGCGAGCAGCACGGCGTTCATCAGCACGAGCTTCGTCTCGGGCGCCGGCTCCGAGGGAGCCTCCTCGACGAGCCCGCCCGTCTCGCGCCTGACCCACGCGTCAAGGAGGGCCTTGGCCTTCCCGCCGCGGAAGTCGGCCTCGTCGACCCCGGCGTCGTGGAAGCGCGCGACGCGCTCGAGGAAGCCCGGCCCGAGCTCGAGGTCGGGGGCCACGAAGAGCGCGTCGGCCAGGTGCAGGAGCGGGGACTCGGGAGGTTCCTTGCGGTCGATCGTGCCGACCTCGCCGTCGAGCTCTCCGAGCCGCGCGCGCAGGTCCGCGACGGCCTCGCCGGGGTTCTCCGGGTCGAGGCCCAGGACCGCGTCGAGCTGCGCGGCGCTCTCTCCGCTCGCGCCCTCCCGGAGCATCGCGAGGGCGAGCATGATGCTCAGCGGGGACAGCACGGAGTTCTTGTCCGGGGACTGGGCGAGCAGGTCTGCGGCGAGGCGGGAGAGAGCGGCACCGTCGAAGTCCGCGGCCTCGGCAGCCACCCCGAGGAACTCGACCTCGGCCCGCTGCTGCCGGGGCTCGGGGCCCGCGCTCGCGCAGCCCGCGAGGGCGAGCGCGCCGACGAGGAGCACCGCCGTCCCACGACGTCCCCGGGTCCCCGTGCTCGAGCGCATCGCGCCTCCTCGCTCCCCGTCCCGCACCGGCGGGCAGTCCTGCAGAACCTGTGTCGCGGGAGCCCCAAGGATTGCACCGCTCGGACCGGGCTCCGAGGAGCCGGGCCGGGACCTCGCGCTCCCTCGCGAGGGAGGGGCGCGCCAGGGCGTGTCACGATGGCACGGTGACCGTGCCCGAAGGAACGCGCCTGCCTGCGCGCGAGGAGCTCGCCCGGCTCGCGGAGGAAGGGATCCACTGGCCCTGGCGTCCCCGTCCCGAGGCCGCGATGCGCACCTCGGCCGTACTGATCCTCTTCGGCGTGCTGGACGACGTCCCCGCCGAGCACCGCGCGAGCGCCGTCCCTGCGAGCCTCGACGTGCTCCTCACGCGCCGTGCCGCGACCCTCGCCCACCACCCCGGGCAGGTCTCCTTCCCCGGCGGCGGGGTGGACCCCGAGGACGCGGGCGTCGTGGGCGCGGCCCTGCGCGAGGCGGTCGAGGAGACGGGCCTCGACCCGAGCGGCGTCGAGGTCCTCGGGGCGCTCGACCCGCTGCCCCTCGTCGTGAGCGACAACCTCGTGCACCCCGTGCTCGCGTGGTGGAGCAAGCCCTCTCCCGTGCACGCCGCGGACCCCGCAGAGACTGACGCCGCCTTCCGCGCGCCCGTCGCCGACCTGCTCGACCCCGAGAACCGCCGCTCGGTGCGCGGTCCGGGCTGGAGCACTCCCGCCTTCCTGGTCTCCGACCACGTGGTCTGGGGCTTCACCGCCCTCGTGCTCGACGGCCTCTTCGACGCGCTCGGCTGGACCGAGCCCTGGGACCGCTCGCGTGAGATCCCCCGTCCCTGACCGCTCCTCCTGCCTCCTCGCGCTCCCCTCCTAGACTGCTCGAGTGCCTCGCCCTGTCCTCGTCCTCCAGCACGCGCCGTGGGAGTCGCCCGGGCTGATCGAGCTGGCTCTCGAAGGTCTCCCCCTCGAGCGGCGCACGGTCCTCGACGACCCCTCGCCCGAGCTGCCGTCCGCGAGCGAGCTCTCAGGCCTCGTGGTCATGGGGGGCCCGCAGGACGCCGACGACGACGCCGGCCACCCGGGGCTCGCTGCCGAGCGGCGGCTCCTCGCCGGGGCGGTCGACGCGGGGCTCCCCGTGCTCGGCGTCTGCCTCGGGATGCAGCTGCTCGCCCTCGCCCTGGGCGCTTCCCTGCTCAAGGGCGCGGCTCGAGAGATCGGCTTCGCGCCGGTCGAGCTGACGCCCGCCGCCGCAGAGGACCCCGTGCTCGGACCGCTCGCCACGAACGGTCCCTCGGTGACCCTCATGCACTGGCACTGCGACCTCGTCGAGCTGCCCGAGGGCGCGAGGCTGCTCGCGAGCACCGCTCAGACCCCCGTCCAGGCCTTCCGCGCCGGGAGCGCGCTCGGAGTGCAGATGCACCCGGAGATGGAGCCCGAGCTGCTCGCCTCGTGGCTCGCCGAGCCGCGCATGCTCGCGGCTCTCGAGCCCGGGGAGGCCCAGAGGATCGCTCTCGAGGGAGAGATCGTCCTCCCTCGGCTGCGCGAGCCCGCTCTGACGGGCCTCGCGAGCCTGCGCGCGGAGATGCTCGACCGTGGCTGACAAGCCCCTCGCCGAGGTCGAGGTGCCCGAGGAGCTCGTCCGCGCGCTCCTCGCCGCCCAGCACCCCGAGCTCGCCGAGCTCCCCCTCGAGCTCGTCGCCGAGGGCTGGGACAACGCGATGTGGCGCCTGGGTCCCGAGCTCGCGGTCCGCCTCCCCCGGCGGGAGCTCGCCGCGGCGCTCGTCCTGAACGAGCAGCGCTGGCTCTCCGTGCTCGCCCCTCGCCTGCCGGTGCCGATCCCCGCCCCCGTGCGGGTGGGCGCCCCTGGCCTCGGCTACCCGTGGCACTGGAGCGTGCTCCCCTGGTTCGAGGGCCGCCACGCGATCGAGCTCGAGCGCGCTCGGGCCGGGACGCTCGTCGAGCCTCTCGCGCGCTTCGTGACCGCCCTGCACGTCCCGGCCCCCGAGGACGCCCCGTTCAACCCCGTGCGCTCCGTGCCTCTTGCGGAGCGCGACGCCGCCGTGCGAGGCCGCCTCGACGCGGTCCCTCCCGGCCAGCGCGAGGCTGCCCTCGCCGTCTGGGAGCGCGGCCTCGCGGCTCCCCGGTGGGCCGGTCCGCGCGTGTGGCACCACGGGGACCTGCACCCCGGCAACCTCGTCGTCGCCGAGGACGGCACGCTCGCCGCCGTCGTCGACTTCGGGGACCTGGGAGCAGGAGATCCTGCCGTCGACCTGGCCGTCGCGTGGTACCTCTTCTCGCGCGAGGACCGAGCCCGCTTCGAGCGACTCGTCGAGCCGCTCGTACCCGACGAGGCCTTGTGGGTCCGTGCGCACGCCTGGGCGCTGTCCTTCGCGACGAACCTGCTCGCGCACTCGGACGACAACCCCGCGTACCGCGCCCTCGGCGAGCGCACCCTCGCGGCCGTCCTCGAGGACTGAGCCGCGGCGCGGGCTACGAGCCCGGGTCGTGGACCTCGCGGAAGGAGCGCCCGACGATCGAGGCGAGCACCTCGAGGTCGATCGTCGAGAGGTCCTTGAGGTACAGGCAGGACTTCCCGGTCGAGTAGGGCCCGAGGCGCGCGAGCTCCTCGGCGTACGCGTCCGTGCCGTCCATGAGGTAGACCGTCGTCGAGGTCTTGCGCGGGGAGAAGCCCGTCGCGAGGTAGGTGCCCGAGTGCCCCGAGTCGTAGGTGTACGAGTAGCGGCCGAAGCCGATGATCGCCTTGCCCCACATCCGCGCCGGTTCCCCCGTCGCGCGCTCGAAGAGCTCGCGCAGGGTCGCGGCGTCCCGCCGCCGGACGGGGTGCTCGACGCTCGCGATGAACGCGTCGACGTCGCCGTCGTGCTCGGTCGTCTTCGCCTCGTAGCCCGCCATCCCCCGAGCGTAGCCCCGGCCTCCGGGCCCGAGGACGCCGAAGGCGCGGCGAGCCGGGCCCGCCGCGCCTTCGAGAGCTGGACCGCTCAGGCCGCCGGGGCGACGAGCGAGCGCAGCACGTACTGGAGGATGCCGCCGTTGCGGTAGTAGTCGGCCTCTCCCGGGGTGTCGATGCGGACCACCGCGTCGAAGCTCACCACGGAGCCGTCGGCCTTGGTCGCGGTGACCTGGACCGTACGGGGCGTCGTGCCCTGGTTGAGCGCCTCGATGCCCGCGATGTCGAAGACCTCGGTGCCGTCCAGCCCCAGCGAGTCGGCCGACTCGCCCTCGGGGAACTGCAGCGGCAGGACGCCCATGCCGATGAGGTTCGAGCGGTGGATGCGCTCGAAGCTCTCGGTGATGACGGCCTTGACGCCCAGGAGAGCCGTGCCCTTGGCGGCCCAGTCGCGCGAGGAGCCCGAGCCGTACTCCTTGCCGCCGAGCACCACGAGGGGGGTGCCCGCGGCGGCGTAGTCCTGCGCGGCGTCGTAGATCGTGTCCTGCTCGTTCTTGACGAAGTTGAAGGTGAAGCCACCCTCGACGCCCGGGACGAGCTGGTTGCGCAGGCGGATGTTCGCGAAGGTGCCGCGGATCATGACCTCGTGGTTGCCGCGGCGCGAGCCGTAGGAGTTGAAGTCACGACGGTCGACGCCGTGCTCCGCGAGGTACTTGCCCGCGGGGCTGTCGGCCTTGATCGAGCCGGCCGGCGAGATGTGGTCGGTCGTGACCGAGTCGCCGAGCTTCGCGAGCACGCGCGCCCCACGGATGTCCGAGACCGGCTCGGGCTGCAGGCCCATGCCCTCGAAGTACGGGGGCTTGCGCACGTAGGTGGACTCGCCGTCCCACTCGAAGACGTCGCCCGCGGGGGTGTCGAGGGACTGCCAGCGCTCGTCGCCCGAGAACACGTCGGCGTAGTCGGCGGTGAACATCTCGCGGTTGATCGAGGAGTCGATCGTCGCCTGGACCTCCTCGGCCGAGGGCCAGATGTCGCGCAGGAAGACGGGGCTGCCGTCCTCGGTGCGACCGAGCGGCTCGGTCTCGAAGTCGAAGTCCATCGTCCCTGCGATCGCGTAGGCGATCACGAGCGGCGGCGAGGCGAGGTAGTTCATCTTCACGTCGGGGTTGATGCGGCCCTCGAAGTTGCGGTTGC
>ENA-UOVV01000197-UOVV01000197.1-compost-metagenome-genome-assembly--contig:-NODE-197-length-90132-cov-7.101058_pt1 | contig 90132 bp, 80 predicted proteins | sample MGYA00238155_ERZ761577 | MGnify/ENA primary metagenome ERZ761577 (study PRJEB28898, sample SAMN06268775) | compost metagenome | isolation source: Emeryville, CA | place: USA:Emeryville, CA | collected... | reverse complement strand
TCTACCTGATTCGCTACAGCGACAGTGAGCGCAGCCAGACCATCAAGGTGAACAAACATTAATGCTTTGCTAAGCGATCCATAAGACGAAGGAGCCACTCTAACGGGGTGGCTTCTTCATTTGCAAAAGCTAGTGAAATGTTATTGTGTTTTCGTAAATCCGATGGGTGTACCTTGGCTGAAGTTCAGCCCCGATGGTAGCGGATACCCCGCAGCGAAGGGTAGGTTTGTGCGAAGGGCGAGGAGTAGGAGCGGACAGCGGGACTGTCGCTGAAGAGGGCTGCAAAGATGCGCTGCCTAATAATACTTTCAGCAAAAGTGGTATAAGTCATCGCCTGTCTTTCGGTGCTAACAGTGTGATACTGCTATGACAAATATGCGCTAAAACCCTTGTCTAATCTGCGTAATATTAATTTGCTATGACAAAAATGTTTGCATAGTCTTAACAGGAATCTCTATCTTTGGAATCACAGTAATCAAAAAATTTTTATAAAAATCATAATGGTGAAAAAAGCAATTTTACTATTTACGGCTGCAGCCTGCTTCACCGGTGGAGCGGTAAAAGCCCAGCAACCTCACTGTTTTGCTGATGAGATGCATGCGCGTGTTAAAGCCAAGTATCCTAAAGAAGTGGCGGCGGCTGAGGCTCAGTTGAAGGCTCAGATTGATGCTGCACTGGGAAAGATGAACCTTCCCAAATTGAAGGTGACAGCAGACGGAGCCTTTGATGATCATGAGGTGTTGCATGTGCCTGTGGTGTTTCACGTTATTCATAATTACGGTAATGCTGAGTATATCTCCGATAATGTGATTTACGACCAACTTGAAGAAATCAATAGACTTTATCGTGGAGCGAATTCGGATACGTCCGATGTGATTGCGCCATATAAGGGTAATATACCAGGGACTAATATTAAATACATAGCCAATACAAATATTCAGTTTCACTTAGCAAGGAAAGACCCACAGGGAAATCCTACTACCGGCATTACCCGCAGAAGAAACTATGCAACAACCAGTGGGGGGGATCATGCAAAGTTTGATCTGTGGCCGCCTCAGAACTACCTGAACATCTGGATTGTGAATGCATTTGATGCAAACCATACCGGAGCTGCTGCCTATGCATATAAACCATCTACGGCTAATATTCTTCCATGGTTTGACGGTCCGATTACGTCTATGGGCAATACGCTTAATTATGAGAATACACTGGCGCATGAGATCGGTCACCATTTTGATCTGGACCATCCTTGGGGTGGTACCAACAATCCGCAGGTAGCCTGTGGCGATGATGGGGTGGAAGATACACCTCCGACAGAAGGACACTATCAACCCGGTGGCTGCATTAATTCCAACCTGTATGATACCAAATGTATTCTCACATCTGCGATAGTAGGTAAGGCTGCTATTAACAACAACAATAAGGCCGCCGATGCTCAGAATGGAGTAGGTATTCAATTTAAAAATCTTGAGAAGGTTCAGATTGACGCGGTGGATATTTATCCTGCTGTAAAGGGAGTTCCATTCACTATTCAGTTGAAGCGCAAGAATGGTACAGTAATCGCTACACAAAATGGTGTTACCGATACTGCCGATGCAAAACAAACTGTTCGCCTGACCCGTTTCGTGGCTCCTGTAGATACTCAGGTTAACGCTTATTCTCTTGAGTTTGTTGTTAATCCGTCGGTATATCGCGACAGTACGAGTGCATTGGCTATTCCCAACTCTACAGGCAATGTGGGTACAATAGGAAACGTGATCTATTTCACAGACGACACTGCTCAGGGCCGTTATAACTACTTCTACAACTGGTCTATCCGTTATGGTGACTACTATGTAGAGTATCCGGCATCTATGGCTTACAATTTGTTTGGTGTTACCACTACGGGTAGTTTCCGTGTTGACTACCCTGATACCGTAAACTCTCAGAACGTGATGGATTACACATACTGTTCCAAGATGTTTACATATTTGCAATCTGTTCGTATGCGTGCTGCATTGCGTAGTCCTATTGCGGGCAGAAGTACTTTGAAAGATACTGCTAACCTGATCCTCACCGGTGTAATGAACCCCAATGGTACCTTGACTCCACGCAACGATCTTCCTCCTAAGGCTGATTTTTCTACAAATGTGGGTCCTGTTCAAAATATTGGCTTTACTTGCCGTGGCACCAGCGGTGCAGCTCAAAATGTGACATTTGTAAATCGCAGTTGGAGAGATACGGTAAGCAAAATCTATTGGGAGTTTTCTAACAATGCTACCAATCCGAATCCTGTAAGCAATAATCCTGCAATGAATACCACCTCTGTAAGTACTAAGTTCAATGATACGGGCTGGGTAACGGTGAGAATGATTGCAGAATCGAATGCAGGCCGTGACACACTCGTCACTTCTGATCGTGTATATGTAGCAGATGAGAATGCTATTCCAGCTGCCGGCTATATCCAGGAGTTTAACGGAGCCGATGATAATATGTATCCGATTTTTAATTACTTTGACAACTTTACCAAGTGGGAAATCGTAAACAATGTCGGTTACTATGATAACACCAGTATGCGTTATACTCAATTTGATACCCGCACAGGTACTCAATCCTTTACGGGTACTCCACGAGGCGACTACGATGACTTCTTTACAAGAGCTTTTGACCTGAGAGGTATGGGCAATACGATCTATCTTAACTTTTACACCTCAGGCGCTTTCAGGACAAATGATCTGGCATACATGCTTGATGCGCTTGATATCAGTTTCTCTGCAAACTGTGGTTTTGACTGGTCGTTGTTGAAGACACTGAAGAAAGCAGATATTGGTAATAACGGTCCTATCCCTACTACTCCTTGGACTCCTGGCGGTATGTGGGATTGGAAAGCGCACAGTATTGCTATCAGCCTTGCTGCGCTTCCTGAAAATGTAAGAGGTCGTGTATTCTTCCGTTTCCGCTTCAAACCAGGTGCAGATGCAACGCTGATGGGTAGCGGTAACAACTTCTACATTGATCGTATCAGTGTGAATCCATGGACTACAGATGTAAATGAGATCGCAGATAAAGAAGCAGGTATTACGCTGGCTCCAAACCCGACTACAGGAAGTACAACTGTAGTGATCAAGGATGCAAAGAGCAATACTGCAGATATAACTGTGACAGATGTAACTGGTAAATTGGTATATCGTACTACTGCCAGCCTGATGAGCGGCATTAACCGTGTAGAAATACCGGCAAGCTACATCGCTGTAAAGGGAATGTATATGGTAACTGTAACCACAGGAAGCCATAAACAAACCGAAAAACTGGTAGTTTATTAATAGAAATTGAAAATTGCTTTTTAAAAAACGTCCCGGCACTTCGGGACGTTTTTTATTAATGAAGTAAATAAGCACCTATATTTGTTAGAAACCACGTTGCAGATCAAGATGAGCGAAAGATGTATAGTATCGTTGAGGAATGCCAATATTTATCAGGGTAAAAACCTGATTCTTTCCAATGTCAATTTTCAGGTGCAGAAGGGTGAGTTTGTGTATCTGATTGGTAAAACAGGAACAGGTAAATCCAGTTTGCTGAAAACGCTGTACGGAGATATTTATTTGAAACAGGGAGAAGGGCAGGTGGCAGGATTCGATCTGAAAGACCTAAAGTGGCAAACGATACCACTGCTTCGAAGAAACCTTGGTATCGTATTTCAGGATTTTCGACTGCTTACCGACAGGAATGTTTACGATAATCTTGAGTTTGTCTTAAAAGCAACAGGCTGGAAAGACAAGGCATTGATGAAAGAGAAGATCGAAAATGTACTGGGCAAAGTAGGACTGCGGAATAAGGGCTTTAAGATGCCTTATGAGATGTCGGGAGGCGAGCAGCAACGTGTGGATATTGCCAGAGCATTACTCAACAATCCCAAGCTCATCCTCGCAGACGAACCTACGGGAAATCTTGATCCCGATACAACGGATGAGATTATGCAATTGCTGTTTACCATTTGTCGCGATTATCACACCGCCTTCATTATGGCGACGCATGACTATAGCATCATTCAAAAATACCCTGCGCGCGTGGTGAGAATAGAACAAGGAGCTGTCAAAGAGATTTCTGTTGCAGGAATGTGATGATCTTTTCTGCGTTTTCCCGATTGTTATAGTGCAGATTCAATAAGGATGTTCTCTCCACTTTCATAGCTTCAGTAAATTCTTTTCCTGAAAGAATATCGATTGCGGAAGCAAACTCTCTTGAGGTATGGGCAATGGTACAGACTTTTTGTAAGCCCGTGCCGTACAGCATTTGGCTGTTGACAATTACATGCCTTCCGTGGAACAACGCATAGAGTAGCTTTAACTTCATACCGGAACGCTGAAAGGTGGGCAACACATGGATCTGCGCATCGCGAATCAACCCATTCATTGTCTCTTCATCAGGATTGGCAATTAGCCGGCAATTTGGTAACTGTTCGCTTAACTGTTGTATTCTTCCCGAAGGATTTTTTCCTGCAATGACAAAGGTTGTTTTCGGCAATTGAGGAATGACTTGTGTTAACAAAAAGATTACTGCCTCTTCATTTTCCGGATGGCTGAGATTCCCATGATACAGGCAATAGTCGCCGCTACCGGTGGGAATGTGATCTGCGGTGTACGGATGAAACGGTGCTACGAATTCCACATGTTTCCCGCTGTACATAACGTGAAACTTTTCTTTGTCTGTTAATGACAGACACAAGATGGTTTGCACATGCTGTAGCGTATGTTCCCATTTTTTTAATAAAAAAGCTTCTGCTCTGTAATACAATTTCGCGGTAAAGCCTGATGTTTTTTGCGCAAGCTGTCGGTAATATTCGTGCTCCACATTGTGCGCACGAAGTAACTTCATCCGTGTTTTCAAAGAAGGATGATCGGCATAATAACAGCAGTGGATTCCTTCAAAAAGAATAGGGGCTTCGATAGTTTGCAAACGTTGCAGCAGCATATTGTTTCTTCTGGAGTAAACAATGTACGGATAGTGAAGCGACAAACCGTTCATGCCCGTCAGACGCGGATAATACCAAACTTCTTTGCAGTACTCTTTTAGTTTTTCTGTTTGTCCCCTGCCATATTCAAAACAATGCAGATAAATTTCACAGCCGGCCTCTGCCAGACTTTTGATCTTGTACCATACATCAATCACACCCCCGTAGTCCGCAGGGTAGGGTATGTCAAAGGAGACGATATGGAGTTTAACTGCGGACAAGTTGATCGTAAAATTTCAGCAAGGTTTTTGTTTCCTGCTGCCAGCAATAACGCTCACGTGCTTTCAGGCAATTTTCTTCAAGTCGTTTATGATATGCTTCGTCGGTAAGTAGTCTATTGAGTGCGGCAGCAATGGTTTCGGGTTTTACATCATCGATCAGTGAGCAGATCTCAAATTCCTGATTAATTCTTTTGTATTCATAATAGTTAACACATAGCTGTGGAATACCACTATGCATATAGTCGAAAAATCTGTTAGCAAGTGAGTTTTGATTGCTTTTGCTATTCGGTTCGAAAAGCGTAATCCCTACCCAGGCATTCAGCGTATATTGTCGCAATTCGTCGGGAGGTACATATCCTTTAAAAGTTACTTTGCCTTCGAGGTTATGTTGTCGTACCAGGTCTCGTGTCTCGTTATAAAAGTTTCCTTCTCCGCAAATGATCAGTGGAGCATCAACATATTGCATTGCCGGAATCAGTTCCTCAAAACAACGTCCCACATTTACTGCCCCCTGGTATAGAATGTACTTATCTTTTTTCTCTGGTATGGTAATAGGTCGCAGTACGGTAGCACTTCTTACGACTGCATATTCCACCCCATATTTTTCACGAAAGTAACGAGCACAGCCATCGCCCACAGTATAACCAGGAAATTTGGGGACTGTCAATCTTTCTACCCAGCTCCAAATCTTCAGGCTTAATGGCTTATCTGTTACTTCCTTGAGCTCAGTAAATAATTCGTGTGCATCGTAAGCTCTTTTCTTTTTTCTGATAGATGAAACATAATATACTGGCAGAATCGTGTCGAGATCAATAGCGCAGAAAATATCTGCCCTGATGAATAACAGTCGAAAGAAAAGTTTTATCCAAAAGTCTGCATACATCAGCTTGCTACGCTCTACGATAATCGGCAACCTGATCTGTCGGTACGGACGTTTTTGAAGTGGAAGACTTTTTTTCTTTTTAAAACCTATGATAGTTACATCATATCCTGCTTCTGCAAGTGTAGTGCAGATGCGGATCATACGCTGATCAAAGTTCAGGTCATTGGTAACTGTAAAGACGATCCTAGTTTTCCTCATTCGGAGATATCCGCTGTAAAATTGTACTTTTAAACGTTGTAAAAATAGGCGTTTCATTTTAGCGCTTTCATCTTTTGCGATGTTCTCATGGCAAAGCGCCGGATACTCATAATAACAAACAGGGTGCCTTACCCTTTGAATGATGGCGGTTCTCTGGCCATGCACGCGATGATAGAAGGCTATCACGCATCGGGCTGGGAGGTGTTTCTCCTTGCCATGAACACATCCCGACACTATGTTCCTCTTGAATCGTTGCCGGCGCTGTATAAGCAGATTGGATTTGAATCGTTTGATATCAACACCGATGTAAGATTACTTCCTACGCTTGTCAATTTCTTTCTCAGCCGAAAGCCGAATCACGCAGAACGGTTTTATGAAAAGGGTTTTGCAGCTATGCTGGAAAAAGTGATTGACAATTTTGAACCAGAAGTGATTCAGCTGGAAAGCGTTTATCTGGCAACCTATCTTCCCGTTATCAAAGAGGCTTCGAAAGCAAAAATTGCACTTCGATTACACAATATTGAATATCAAATTTGGGAGCGGCTTGCCAACGAGGCTACGACTTTCAAGAAATATTATCTGAAAGATTTGTGTTCGCGGATCAAAAAGTTTGAGGTGAATGCCTGGAATGCAGCAGATATGCTCATTGCCATTGCACCTACCGACGCGAACGTAGCAGCGGCAGCAGCACCGGAAAAACCGGTTATTACGATTCCGTTCGGAATAGATACAACTGCTGTCAAGCCCGATAAAGTTAATAGCCGCTGGGTAGGCTATCATATCGGTGCAATGGACTGGATGCCAAATGCCGAAGCTATTCACTGGTTTCTGGAAGATGTTTGGCCAGACCTGCACAAAACGGTTCCGGATTTTGAATTTCATTTTGCCGGAAGAAATATGCCGGGTTCGTTCGAGAAATACGAGCACGATGGAGTTACCTGTGCCGGAGAAGTTGCAGATGCAAAGGCTTTTATTGCCGATAAAAAGATACTCATTGTTCCCTTACGGTCTGGTGGTGGTATCAGGATTAAGATATTGGAAGCACTGGCCGCTGGTAAGCTGGTTGTGAGCACATCTGTAGGTATGCAGGGTATCGCAGAAGCCAAACCCGGCATTCATTTTCTGCTTGCAGATACAAAGGAAGAATTCATCGGTCATATCCGATGGGCTATGGAGCATAAAGAGGAAGCTCAGGCAATTGCGGCCGCGGGTGCAGCAATGATTCGTCAGGAGTACGACCGGTCGCGCATTATGTCGAGGCTTATAGCCTCCATGGAACAGCTTCTTGCCTAGATATATTCTGTTTATTGCATGTTGCTGAAGCTCTATACCGAATTTACATTCAATTGGTAGTAACTTTGCACTTCAAATTCAGCCAAAGGCTTATTTATGCTAGATACCATTGAATCTGCGTTGGAAGATCTGAGAAATGGGAAACTTCTGATTGTCGTGGATGATGAAGATCGTGAGAACGAGGGAGATTTTGTCACTGCCGCCAGCAATGTAACACCAGAGATCATCAACTTTATGTCGAAGCACGGTCGGGGACTTATATGCGCCCCCCTGACCGAGCAACGCTGCGACGAACTAAAACTCAGCCTGATGGTGGAGAACAATACGGTGCTTCACCAAACTCCTTTTACCGTATCGGTAGATCTGATCGGTCAGGGATGCACTACGGGTATATCGGCACATGATCGTGCTAAAACTGTTCAGGCTTTGATTGATCCTAATACTAAACCGGAAGATTTGGGACGTCCGGGGCATATCTTTCCGCTCCGCGCCAGAAATGAAGGCGTCTTACGTCGCTCCGGACATACGGAAGCTACGGTAGACCTCGCCCGGCTTGCAGGCTTTCCTCCTGCTGGTGTGCTGGTTGAAATTATGAACGACGACGGCACCATGGCACGTCTGCCCCAGTTGCTGAAAATCGCTAAAAAGTTTGATCTCAGGATCATTTCCATAAAAGACCTGATCGAATACCGTTTGCGCACAGAAAGTCTGGTAGAAGAAGAGGTGCGTGTGCAAATGCCTACAAAGTATGGCAACTTCGAACTGGTGGCTTTCCGACAAACGAACACAGGTCAAAACCATCTTGCGCTTAAAAAAGGTGAGTGGGAGAAAGATGAGCCTGTATTGGTGAGAGTACATAGCTCCTGCTTTACCGGAGACATTCTTCATTCACTGCGCTGTGATTGCGGAGAACAATTGCAAAGGGCAATGGAGATGGTGGAAGAAGAAGGAAAAGGTATCGTCCTTTATATGAATCAGGAAGGACGCGGTATCGGTTTGCTGAACAAACTGAAAGCGTATAAACTTCAGGAAGAAGGAAAAGACACTGTGGAAGCGAATCTTGCATTGGGCTTCAAAACAGATCAGCGCGACTACGGTGTGGGTGCGCAGATATTGCGTCATCTCGGGGTTTCCAAGATTCGCCTTATGACCAATAATCCGCGCAAACGTGCTGGCTTGCTCGGCTACGGCTTAGAGATCGTAGAAAATGTTCCTATCGAGATTACGCCCAATCCCCACAACCAGTTTTATCTCCAGACAAAAAGAGACAAACTCGGTCACGAGATTTTGAAATAAATAAGCCGCCCGTTGAAACTACTGTTCCTGGCCAATAGAATTCCCTATCCGCCCTACCGCGGAGACAAGCTAAAGATTTTCAATCTTGCTAAACGCTTGTGCAAAAAGCACGAGCTTTATCTGCTTACGTTTACGCAGACGGAAGAAGATAAAACTTACAAATCCGCACTGGAAGAAATTTTTAAGGAGGTGCATCTGATTCACCTTCCCAAATGGAAGTCTGCGCTCAATTGTCTCAACGGAGCATGGAATCCGCTACCATTGCAGGTCTTATACTTTCGTTCCGCAGCGATGCAACAGACCTTGAACAAACTGCTTGCTGAACATAATTTCGATGCGATTCACGTGCAGCATTTGAGAATGGCGCCTTATTTATCGGGACGTAAAGATTTAAAAAGAATTCTCGATCTGCCGGATGCTTTCTCTTTGTATTGGGAACGTCGTAAGAATGTAAGACGCGGTGTGTTGCAGACCATGTTTGAACAGTTGGAGCAGAGGAGAGTGTTGCAGTATGAAAAAGTACTGAAAGAATACGATCTCGCGTTGGTATGCTCTCCGGAGGACAAGGAATATCTTGAACGTCTGCATCGCATTCACAATATTCAGGTGCTCGCCAACGGTGTCGATCTGGAGACTTTCAAGGCACGAGATCATGATTACACTCACAATCATACTTTGTTGTTTACCGGCAACATGGATTATGCACCCAACGTTGATGCCGTCATATACTTTGTAAACGAAGTGCTGCCGATCATCCACCAACGTTTCCCTGATACGCGTTTTGTAATAGCCGGTCAGCGACCCGTAGAGAAGGTGCTGAATCTTGCCGGCGATAAAGTGGTTGTGACGGGTTTTGTAAAGGATCTGGCTGAGATGTACGATAATGCCAGTGTGGTGGTAGCTCCATTGCGTTTCGGGGCAGGTACACAAAATAAGGTGCTTGAAGCAATGGCGATGGGAATTCCGGTTGTTTGTTCAGCCATAGGTTTTAAAGGGCTCGGTATTGAAAACGGCGAAGGAGCCATTATGCAGCCGGAAAAAGAAGGTTTTGCCCAGGCTGTGATATCCCTTTTGTCGTCTGCTGATGAACGACGCCGCGTGGGCGAAAAAGGAAAAGAAATTATTACTACACGCTTCGACTGGAATGTGATTTCCGCACAGCTTGAGCAATATTTCAAACAAATAATCTCCTGATTTTACCAGGTGCCTCTTCCTTGCGAGCTGGTGTCTGTACTTTGTGTCGGCGTTTCTTCTGTGACAGAAAGCGAGCGGTTTTTAGAAAATAAATCCTGCAAATTGTTGAAGCTTTGACGGTAGGAAAGTCCCACGCCTCCTCTCCAGATATTTCTGTCAACCAGTACGTCGTAATTGCTTGTTCTGAAGGCATTGAAGCGAAACCGCCCGTCTGGCGTGAGCAGGTATTGTGCTCGGAAATCACCTGCCAGGTTTAGATTGCTTGTACTCGAATTCGCTGAAGTAGGTCTCCCCCAATCATAAGCACTTCCTAATTCCACAACAAGACGATCGTTCAGAAGATTTTTCCGTACGGCAAAAGAAACTTCATTTCTGTTCACACCGCCAAAGGTTGAAGGGTCGCTGAGGTTGTAATTTTTGTATTTGAGCTCTATAGAAAGGTCTGGATCTCCCAACAGTTTGTTGACTATATTGGTGAGTTGCGTAGAAGCTGTGGTTGAAATCATTTCGCTGATGTTGTTGATAGCACCAGAAGCCGCCGATGTGCCGCCGATTCCTTCAGGAGGAATAAAACTACCTATCAGAAGCAAGGAAACAACCTGATCAAACAACTCTCTGTCGTTTTGATTGATGCGTTGCAGTTTTGTGTATGCATAGCTTCCTTCCGACCTGCGCTCAGGAAGATCGATTTTAAATTTTAAGTCGGGTTGATTCAAAGATCCTGTCATATACAACAGCACGCGTACATCCTGGCTTGTTTTTGCATCTCTGAGTTCATTATCCGGCATCAGTTGTTTTTCATTTTCCTGAAGCAGATCGATCAAACGACCCCGACGGGTGTAAATGGCATTAATGTCAAGTTTGGTAGCAGAAAGCGGTCCGTTAAACCCAATTTTGCTTCCGGAGTTGATGATAAAGTTTCTTCTGAAAGCAAGCTGACGAAGTGTAAACGTGTAGTCCCCTTCTTCTATCTCGTAGTTGCCATACATTTTGATATCGTCGTCGGAAGGAACGTTTAGTGTGATTACTCCATTACCACGTGCGTTGATCATGTCACCGGTGGAAGGGTCGAGCACCAGAGTCATTTCGGCGAGCGGATTCATCTTTCCGATCAGTGTAAGAGAAAATTTATTCCGCGATTTTCTGGTCACAACCTGAGCGGTGTCCGGGCTTTTAAAACTTACATATGTATAGGTTCCGATATCGCTGGTCGATTTAACCGGAATAAAAATATGCGAACGCTGTGCGGGAGATGCCGTAATCGTCATCCGGATATCGTCAAAAGTACCCGTAATGGTCATCGATTCGACATTGGCAGTAAGGTTACCATAGAATGTGTTATTCTCATATTCTTTGAGGTTGAGCACCTCAAATTCCGGTGATCGAAGTGTTACACGGTTGAACCGCATATTGCGAAAACGATCGTGTGCAATGCCACCAGTAAGCGTAGCAGTGCGATCGCCTACATCATAGATCGTAATACGTCCAAAGTCTATGCTGTTGTTGTCAATGTGAAGTTTCGCCGAGGGAATGCGGTAATAAGTGCCGAGAATTTCTATTCTGGTAGCTGCATTGGTAAGATTGACATCTCCGTCAATATCAGGTTTCAAAGCTGAACCTGCGATTCGAATATCACCGTTCAATGTGCCACTCATTTTGCTCAGAAATTCGGTGACGAACGGAGCAATCCAAGCAAGCTTTGCGTCGGTAAATTGTACCAGCCCGCTGAGTTGTTGATTATTGGTGCTGTCGAAGGACATGCTGCCGCTGGCGCGAACGGAAGCATTCTGATGATAAATGCCACTTTGCGGATCAAGGGTAATGATCTTTTTCTTTGCATCATAGTTTCCTACAAGGTAAACTATGCCCAAAGTGTCTTGTCCGAATTGAACCTCAGTGGCACGGATGTTTCCAGACATCTGCATACCACTGAAAAGATCCTTGAAATTAATATTCCCGTTTATCCGGCCAGTTGGCTGATATGCAGCAATCCCTGCCAGGTTTCCGAGCATGGAGACATCCAGATTCTTGATGTTTACATGGAGGGCCTGCTGAGTCGTTTCATAAGATGTAAAGGCGCTAATTTCCTGCGTCCCCGAGCGAAGCCAAAGGTCACGAATGATCAAAAGGTCTTTTCCAAAAACGAAGGAATTACCTGCCGGTACTTCCCATTTGGTCTGGTTTAGGAAGAACTCGGAAGGAAGCAAGTTAAGATAGAGTGAATCGCCGCTGGCAAAAGCACGACCATTGATGCTAACGGTTCCAAAAGCATCCGGCGATTTGGTAGCTACCTGAAAATTCATGGAATCATTGCCGATACGAGTATTTACCGACATGGAAGCAGACAGTACATCATTACCCAGGACGAATTTTTCCACGTCTGCCTTTATAGCCAATTCGCGAAAACTACCCGTTCCTTCAATGTTCACCTTGTGCAGATGTAAGCCGTAAAGCGATCCGAAAGGAATGTCGGCTTTGAGGCTGAGTTGCTGTGTTGTAGTGTTGAGCGAACCATTGATTGTAGTATTGCTGAAGCCATCGACAGAAGGAAGCAGCACAGCGAAAAGGCTGTCGATATTTCGGGTGCGGACGCTGAAGCTAAGATCCTGCGGTGGAGCAGATTTTGCTGGAGGCGAAATATAATTGGGCAAATAGCCCGCAACATAAAACTGCACCGAGTGATGTAACGTAGAAAGCTGATAATGCCCCTTAATGCGGGCGGTAATATCATTGCTTTCCAACGTCAGCAATTTTTCGCCATCTTCCATTGACGAGTATAGATAAACTGAATCTACATCCAGACGATGCGCATTGCGGATGAGGTTAATATTGTATAGTTTGGCAGAGCCCAGGAAATTATCAATGTCATCACCAATAAAGTTCAAGTCGAAGTCGGCGGTAGCAAGAATGGAGTCGCGGGTAAGATTTAATGCGTGCAAGTTGCTTTTCAGAAGGTTTGCCCTGGCGTTGATGGTCATTTCGGTATCGCTAAAATCGATGCTTCCGTAGAATGCAAGTGCAAGATTCGCATCATCGACCAGAAGATTGCCGTCGAATTTCTTTTTGGCGAGTGTGCCTTCAGCAGTAATGTTTTGATAGCGATAGTTATTTACTTCAAAATAAGGAACAGTGCCGTTGATTTTCATTGCAGCATTTTCCGGATCGAAGGCAGTGCCACTGATACTCGCATTGAAGGCGATCTTACCCAGAACAGAGGTTCGCAGAAGTGTACCGATGTCAAATCCTGACGTGTTTACAGCGCCTGAGTACACAGCGCGTTTGCTGTTAAGGTCCGGAATGTTCAATCGTATGTCGGAAGTGATTGTCCCCAGATTGGATGAAAGCACACCATTGGCAACGAAATTGTCAATAAAGCCTGCGAAGTTTCCTTTGTAGTGTACATATTGCAGCTTGTCGAAGGCTACAGCCGGATCGTTTTTAAGTTCCGGTGCGTAGCGGAAGATGGCATTGTTGGTTGTGTAAATTTCCCCTTTTTCGAAGCGAATGAATGTTGTATAAATATCAGGTAGTCCGGTAAAGCTAAGGTCACCCTTTATGAAAGTACTGTTGTCTGTGATGAGCAAATTTTTACCCGTTAGTTTATCGACTGTTCCATTTACGTTCCCTGATACAGAAACCATTGTAGGATGCTTTCGTAATACCGGTGCGAAATAGGCTACATCCCGCGCATCGACGTAGGAGTTGTGTAATTGGCCCACCATCCTGACCTTGTGGATATAGTCGGTAAAGTCAGGAAAGCGTGTATAATGCATCGCGTAATAGTTCTGGAGTTTGCTGTTGTTGGTTTGCAGCAATAGATTCTCGCAGATAGAAGCATTGGGTGATACAGTGACATCTGCTGTAAACTGTTTGATCTGAATTCCGCAGCGATCGCGAGCAGTCATCTTTGCAATATGTCCGCGAATGGTGTCTTTAACAATACGGATATTCGATACATCGAGCGAGATACCTGAGATGTCAATATGTGCCGGATCAAATTCTTCAGGATATGCAGGACGCGTGGTTGAGTTGAGCCGAAAGGCGCTGTTGTTGAGTTGCAACTTTTGTGCGCTTACCGCCCAGTTGTCTGTATTGAAAGCAGTAGTGTCTATTGTTTGTGTTTTCTTCTTTGGACGTGGAGGTCTGCCTCCTACATAATCTCTGATAGATACCAGCGTGTTTTCTACCAGAAGCGATTCGATTTTGATTCGCTTTTTTTTCAGGTCGATATCGTCTGCGGCAAGCTGAACATTTCCGAGGTCTATATCATAGTCGCTGCCTACCCAGGCATCGTCCATATGAAAGCGAACATTTCTGATGTCCACTTTTTCGAGGTCTATTTCAAAATCGTTTTGCTTTTTGGGTGTAGCAGTATCCGGTTTGCCGGGATCGAAGGCGTCGACGACAAACTGATAGTTCCATACATCTGAAGTGGCTGTTCTGTAAAGATGCCCGTAAGCATCGTGCAATCCTACATAGTGAATGACAGGTTTGTCTTTACGAATGATAAACCAGTCGGTGATCCGTACCCTCGCTTCACCGGCATATAGCAGTGTATCGCCCGCGCGGTCTTCGATATACAATCCCTGTATCAGTACATGGTTGAGGAAGTCTATCCGTACCTGCTTTATGGCGACCTTTGTGTTCAGTTTTTGAGCGAGCATTTCGGTTGCCTTTCGTGCCAGAAAATTCTGTACAGGTGTAAGATTTACCAGCAGAATCAGCAGCAGTAAAAGTCCGATCAGTCCGAGTATGGTACGACGCAGTATGGTTAAAAAACGAGCCAGTGGTTAACGCCTTTGATTATATAATTTACAAAAATACCTCCAGATATCTATTTATTGCGGAATGAATTGTTAAGGAGCATTTTGAGTCGATCGGAGAATTGATGACTGATAATATCAGCATAATCAGGGGACAAGCTTTGAGCTCCAGCCCCGATGGCAGCGGATACCCCGCAGCGCAGCGAGGAGTAGCAGCGAACAGCGGGACCGAAGCTCTATATTTGCAGGATGCTGCGCTGCAGAAAATTTTTTCTGACCGGAAGGGTTGAACTGCGAATAACGAGGATGCTGGCACAACTATTTTGGGGCTGTTTTATAACCCAGGCGTATGATGAAGTATCCGGAAACACAGAACCTTGAGCGAACTCCTTTGTCGGTAAATATCAGGAGATACACAGCAGGAGAACTACGCGTGATCTTCGGAAGGTTGAATCCTTATCTGCTGAATCAGTGGATGGAACATTTTATCCGGAAAGAGGAATACGAAGTGTGCAGTATCATAAAAGAAGTGCTGCAATCGTCAAAGATATAAACACAAAAGCTCCCGAAGGGAGCCTATGTTATTTTCAGAAAGAAGATCCGGTGGTAGGAGCAGGTGCTTCGATGAGAGAAGCAGTTTTGTATTTGTTTTGTTTGATGATGTAAAGATTCGATTTCAATCAGAAAAGCACAATAAAATTCCGGTCGTTAACCTGCGCTTAGTGACTGCTTAACGAGCTGTTTGCAGAACAGTCTCAAATAAAAAAAACCGCAGCGATAAGCCGCGGTTCTATAAAATAAGAGGTTTACTTCTTTACGTTGTCGTTTACGATTTTGGCCAGTTCGAACATAGAGATCTGTGCTTTGCCGAACAATGCTTTCAGTTTGTCGTCGGCATTGATCATTCTTTTGTTTTTGCTGTCTTGCAGATTGTTCTTCTTGATGTAGTCCCAAACTTTCTTTACAATCTCTGTCCGCGGCATTGGCTTGTTGCCCACCACATTCGCCAGCTTGTCCGTCGGCGTCAGCGGAGCCATGAAAGCAGCGTTAGGTTTTCTTGCTGTTTTCTTTTTGGGTGCAGCGGCTTTTTTCGCGGCAGCTTTCTTGGGAGCTGCTTTTTTTGCTGTTTTCGCAGGAGCTTTTTTCGCGGCAGCTTTTTTAGGAGCCGCCTTCTTTGCAGCCTTAGGCGCTGCTTTTTTTGCTGTTGCTTTTTTGGCTGTAGCCATGGATTGAAATTTAATTAGTTAATGATTGTAAGATTTGTTCCGTTAAAATACATACTCTGGCGCTAACTGCGCAAGGTTTTTGCCCTGAAATGCCCACCAGACTGTCATTTTCCGGGATTCGGGGATATCCGCCCGGGTTTTCTGAATAAATTTCGGAGGTATTGTTTCATAATTTCGCTGAAAATTCTTATCCTTTCCGGAGGCAAACAACCCGAAAACTTCCTGTAAGGGATATGACAAAAGTCAGTTGCCGGGGTAACCGGTATCAATATTCTCCGCCTGTGACCTTTCTACTTTCGTATCTCCCGCTTGTGTAAACAAATCAGTCATGGCATCAGTTAGCGATACTCAAACTGTCATTCCCGAAAAAGAGGTTCACAATAAACATGTTTGCTACCACTGTGGTACACCCTGCATCACAGACAACATCGCGATTGAGGAGAAAATTTTTTGTTGCGAGGGTTGTAAGCTTGTGTATGAGATACTGAATGAGAATGGTCTCTGCGACTATTACAAGATCCAGAATCATCCGGGGTTGACACAGATAAAGCCAGTGCGCAACGATAAGTATGCATATCTTGATAATGAGGAGATCGCGCGAAAGCTTTACAAGTTTACCGATGGGAACAATGCAATTGTCACGCTGTACATACCGGGAGTGCATTGCAGCAGTTGTATGTGGCTGCTGGAACACATGTACAAACTGCATGAGGGGATTACGGAGAGCAGGCTTAATTTCTCAGCTAAAGAAGTAACGATTCATTTTAAGACGGAAAAAATATCGTTGCGCAAAGTAGTTGAACTGCTTACTACTATTGGATACGAACCGTACATCAGCTTGGATGATGCCGGCGGAAGCAAACCACACAAAGTCAACCGCAGCAGGATTTACAAGTTGGGCGTTGCCGGTTTTTGTTTTGGTAACATCATGCTGATGAGTATTCCCGAATACCTGAGCGGAGATGCGGGTATGGAACATCAATATGCTTACCTTTTTCGGATACTCAATCTCTTGCTTTCTATTCCTGTATTCTTCTACAGCGCTTCTGAATTTTTTACTTCTGCCTGGGCTGGTTTGAAGCAGAGAATACTCAATATAGATGCACCGATAGTGCTGGCGCTGATTATTACCTATGCAAGAAGTCTGTATGAACTTTCTCAGGGTATGGGTAGCGGTTATCTCGACAGCATGAGCGGTATTGTGTTTTTCATGCTTGTGGGAAGAGTGGTGCAGGAAAGAACGTATAAGTCTATTTCCTTTCACAGGGACTATAAAGCTTATTTTCCCATCGCTGTGAATGTGGTTACATCGGAAGGTGTGGCGTGTAAAAATCTTCAGGATCTGAAAGAGAAGGATGTGGTTCAGTTGCATCATGATGAAGTGGTGCCTGCAGATTCGATTCTGGTGAAAGGAAAGGCGCGTATCGATTACAGCTTTGTTACAGGTGAAAGTGAACCTGTTACTGTGAAAGAAGGAAGTATGGTCTACGCAGGTGGTAAACAGGTGGGGGAACAGATAACCGTGCAGGTGGTGAAACCTGTGGCGGGCAGCTATCTTACCTCATTGTGGAATCACTATGCGTTCCAGAAAAATAAGATGGAGAAAAACAGTCGGGAAAGTGTGATTCATGTGCTGAGCAAATACTTTACTTATGTGTTGTTTGCTTTGGCTGCGGGTACTGCGATTTACTGGTGGGTTCACGATCCATCGAAGATATTGCCGAGCGTATCTGCAATGCTTATCGTAGCCTGTCCCTGCGCTTTATTGCTCGCTGCTACTTACACCAACGGAAATCTGTTGCGGATTTTTAGCAACAACGGATTGTTTCTGCGCGATGCCACGATTATTGAACAACTGGGAAAGGTCGATCATATCGTTTTTGACAAGACGGGTACTCTGACACGTGGCAGCAGCCATTTCATCACTTCCGGTCACCAGTTGAGTGAATACGAAAGAGATCTGGCTTACAGTGTTACAAAATCGAGCAGGCATCCGTATAGCAAAGCGCTTACAGATCATCTAGGATCGAGAAAGACTGTTGACATTGACGAATGGAAAGAACACACCGGAAAAGGCGTTGAAGCGCTTGCCGACGGACATGCCGTAAAGATTGGCAGCGCATCGTTTGTAGGAGTAGATGCAGATGCAGCGCAAAAGGCAACCGTGTATGTACGCATCGGAAATCATGTTACTGCTTTCTATCTCGTCCCTGATTTCCGCGAATCTATTCCTCAGGTAATTCCGCAACTGAACAATGAATACGATCTTTCTCTTTTGTCGGGTGATAACGATAAGCAGAAGTCGGTTTTAAGAGAATTATTTGCTTCAAACAGTGCATTGTTGTTTGAGCAAAAACCAATTGATAAGTTGCACTATATTGAGCATCTTCAAAAGGGAGGAGAAACGGTGATGATGGTAGGCGACGGACTGAACGATGCGGGCGCCTTACAGCAGAGTAACGTGGGCGTCACTCTCGCCGATGATATCAACAATTTTACACCTGCCTGCGATGCCATACTGGACGCTAATAAGTTTGCACTGATGCCGGGATTGATGAGACTGGCTCGCTCGGGTAAGGGGCTGATCAATCTGAGTTTCTTTATTTCTATTCTTTACAACATTGTAGGGCTGAGCATATCTATGCAGGCCAAGATGGAACCTATGATCGCTGCTATTCTGATGCCGGCAAGTACATTGTCTATTGTGTTGATCAGTACAGGTGTGAGCAGTATCGTTGCCCGGAAGTTTGGACTAAAAGTGAGCGGTGAATAGCTTTTTATGACTAAGATATTTCAGTTTCTTAGACGAACTACTATTTTTTTTCAATAAAACCTTCTTCATCCCGCACATCTACGCCGCGTTTCAGAAATACCGTTCTCGATTTTTGTAAGGCAGGATTGAAACGCGATGTAGCAGTGAAGGTTACACGGTCGAAGTTGCGGTTGGCTGGCGCAATCCATTCCATTCCCTGCATGATTCCTGCATCGCTCTTGACGGTTATTTGGTCGGTAGTCAGCGGATATATTCTGCCATTCGAATAAACGCCCTCAACATTTACATAATAGTTCAGGATAGGCTTAATGCTGTCGGTGTACAAATTGAAGCGGATATCTGTGAGCGTTGGCAGTTTTAATGTTAACCTCACCTTTTCGCCCCGGATGTCTGCGAGAAATGAAAATTGTCCCGATGTACGTTGTATATCGTTAGCATCAAATGAAAATTCCCGCCCAAGCAGTTTCCCCGTTTCGGGTTGCAAACGGTAGGTGCCTCTGTATTCTCTGTAACCAGTATTGGTGCTTTCTTCCAAAATAATGTTGGTACGGAAATACAATTCCGGAACAGATGAGGGGTCGTAGCTGAGGCGATATTGCTGTGCCCGTACTTGTGAAGCCAGGCACAGCAGAAAGATGGCCAATAATTTCATGCAGTCATACAGGCAAAAAACGTTCCGCAATTGCCTTGTTACTCAAATTATTTTACCGCTGTAATCTTGAGCATATTGGTAGGCAGGTGTTCGCACACAGGCAAGCTTCCCGTGCTCACTGTAATGTCTCCGGCTTTAAGCAGGCCTTTACTTTTCAGAATGTTTATCTGGTCGAAGATGATCTTGTCTATATCCTGTTCTTCAGCGTAGAAAAACGCCTGTACACCCCAGCTTAAGCTGAGCTGATTCACAAGACTTTGAGTTTTTGTGAAAATGAACAGCGGAGAGCGTGGACGGAAGCTCGATAACATAAAGCCCGTATAGCCCGACTGGGTCATGCCGATGAGTGCATTGGCATTGATGTCTTTGGCTATTTCGCAGGCATTATAGCAAAGCGCATCGCTGAGAAAGGAAGGCGAATGTGGCTGAGGAACCAGATTGCGGTTGTATACGATCTCTTCCTTTTCCACCTCTTCAATGATCTTGACCATCGTTTGGATCACCAATTCGGGATATTGTCCCATGGCGGTTTCACCACTGAGCATTACCGCATCGGCACCTTCAAGCACCGCGTTTGCCACGTCTGTTATCTCGCTCCGGTTGGGTCTGGTACGATCTATCATGCTTTCCATCATCTGCGTAGCAATGATCACCGGCTTTGCCCTGTGGATGCACTTGCGGATAATGCTTTTTTGTATCATCGGAATCTGCTCGAGCGGAAGTTCCACACCGAGGTCGCCTCTAGCTACCATCACGGCATCGGAAGCAAGAATGATCTCGCGCAGATGCTCCAGCGCTTCGGGTTTTTCTATTTTGGAAATAATTTTTGCATTGCTGCCTTTGCTCTTCAGAATCTCTCTCAACTGCTTTACATCATCTGGTTTTCGTACAAAGGACAGTGCTATCCAGTCAATATCCTGGCTAATGATGAAATCCAGATCGCGCAAGTCTTTTTCCGACAAAGAAGGAAGTGAAATGTTTGTGTCCGGAAGGTTTACTCCTTTTCTGGGGAGTAAAACTCCCTGATTCAGCACCTTTACCCGTACACAGTTGTCCTGAGTAATTTCAATCACCAGTACTTCTATTTTGCCATCGTCGAGCAGTATCTTCTCACCGATCCTAACATCCTTGTAAAAGTTGGGATATGAAATGTAGATGCCATCTTTTGTTCCAATGCATTCTTCATTGGTAAACAGGAACTCGTCGCCGGTTTGCAGTGGAAGTGCTCCTCCTACTATGTCGCCTACCCGCAATTTCGGACCTTGCAGGTCTGCCAGAATAGCAATATTGAAAGGAAAATCAGCATTGATTTTATGAATATGCTCAATAACTTGTAAATGTTGCTCGTGCGTGCCATGAGAAAAATTGAGACGGAAAACATTAACGCCGGCTTCTACAAGTGCCAGTAATTTTTCATACGAATTGGAAGCCGGTCCTACGGTAGCAATGATCTTTGTTTTGTGTAGCATAAAAAATATCCTTTCTGACTATTAAAGCCTGTATTTGAAATGGTTGGTTCCCATTCCTCTCCCTTTAAAAAACTGCGCCTGCTTCACAAGATAGGCTTGTAAAATTCCTAATTATTATTTGAAACATCTATTTTACCGTTTCAATTTTACCTTTTGATTTGGATGCCGTACTTTTGCGCCCAGTTTATCAATTGATATCAATATTATATGTCGGGACAGCTTAAAGAAGTTCGCAACCGTATAAAATCAGTTACCTCTACGCAGCAGATTACTAAAGCTATGAAAATGGTAAGTGCTGCAAAGTTGCGTCGTGCTCAGGACGCGATTACGCAAATGCGTCCGTACGCGCAAAAGCTGCAGGAAATGCTTAGCAATATCGTGAGCAGCGCCTCTTCCGACATGGAACTGCCGTTGGCTGATGATCGTCCGGCTGAAAAAATCCTCTTAGTGCCAATTACCAGCGATCGCGGATTGGCAGGTGCATATAATGCCAATATTATAAAGCTGACACGCGAAATAGCGAGCGAAAAATATGCTGCTCAATATGCAAAAGGCAATGTGACGATTTTGCCTTTGGGGAAAAAGGGATACGAGTATTTTCAGCGCTACGGTTATAACCTGATAGATAACTTCTGGAACGTTTTTTCAGATCTCAGCTTTGATAAGGTGCGTGAGGCAGCTGTGTATATGCAGCAGGCATTCCTCAATAAGGAATACGACAGAGTAGAACTGGTGTACAGTCAGTTTAAGAACGCTGCTACGCAACGCTTTGTAGCAGAACCTTATCTTCCGATCCCGCGTATAGAAAACCGGGACGATCAAAAGCAATCAGATTTCATTTTCGAACCTACTAAAGAAGTGTTGCTGCAGGAGCTGATGCCGAAGATCCTTAATACGCAGGTTTATAAAGCCGTACTGGATGCCAATGCTTCTGAGCACGGTGCCCGTATGACTGCGATGGACAAAGCAAGTGAAAATGCTAACGAGTTGCTGCGCTCGCTCAAGATCAGCTACAACCGTGCCCGTCAGGCGGCGATCACTACCGAACTTACCGAAATTGTGAGTGGTGCTGCTGCGTTGCAGGGCTAGGCGCTCATTTTCAACGAATACGAAACCGCTGAGCTTATGTACAGCGGTTTTTTTATTTTTAGACCAAACACGATGAGCATGAAATTCCCGATATACACCATATTGTTGATGTTGTGCCTGACCGGTACTGCACATGCACAACAGGCTGTGCCGAAGCCTTACCAGGCGCCGCTTGCAGGTAAGGCGGACTTTTCGAAGCTGGAAGACAAGTATCATGCGAACGTCCTTCATCTGGAGGCTCCAGCTCCGGATGCTGCTTCTGAGCGCGCTAAACTGCGTCAACTGAAAAAGGAAGTGGCAAATAAATATCCGCATAGGCGCGTTGCGATGGGGCAGTTAAAAAAGACTTCAGTAGCACCGCCAGCCGTTACCATTTCATATGTAGCAGATTCTATTCCCGGTATTCCGCCCGACAATGATGCAGCGGTTTCTAAGGGGAATATCTCAATCTCTGTAATCAATACTTCTGTAGCCGTGCACAATGCCAATACCGGACAGATGATCCAGTTCAGAAAGAACCTTCGGTTGTTTTCTTCGGCTGCCGGCCTGCCCAACGGTATTACGGTGTCGCGCTACGATCCCAAAGTGCTCTATGATCCGGATGCTGACCGGTTTATCTGCGTGCTGCTGCATGAAAGAGATGCCAACAACTGGATCATCGTAGGATTCTCTGCTACCAATGATCCTGGAGGTATCTGGAATTTCTACAAGTTTTATGGAGATGAGAATTCTGACACTACCTGGTTCGACTATCCTTCAGTAGCCATCACACCAACCGAATTTTTCCTGACAGGAAACAAGATAAAATATGCTGAAAGCTGGCAGGCAGGATTTAAAGAAACGGTTATTTATCAGATAGACAAACAAAGTGGCTACAATGGCGCCGCAACCCTTTCCTACAACATCTGGCACAACGTAGCGCACAACGGACGCAATCTCCGCAATCTTTATCCTGTGAAATCAGGCTCGCATATTCAGGGCCCTGAGCAATATTTTCTTTCCAACCGCAATTTTGATATTCAGAACGATACGGTGTTTCTCGTAAAAGTTACGGACAGCATGGGTGGTAACCCGTCAGTAACCATTACTCCCCTTATTTCGAATCTTCCGTATGGCTTGCCTCCCGACGGAAGACAGCCGGATACCAATGTAAAGCTCGCAACCAACGATGGACGCATACTCGGCGCTTTTCGTGAAGGCAATGAGATTCAGTTTGTAAGCACGAGTGTGCATCCGGTGTCGGGCAGTTCGGCAGTATATCATGGTAAGATCGCCAATTATGCTACCACTCCCGCGCTCAGTGCCAATTTCATTATGGTAGATACTCTCGACTTTGGTTATCCAAACCTTTCCTATGCGGGAAACAACGGTAGCGATAAAGCATCCATTATCTCGTTCGACTATACAGGTCCTAATACATATCCGGGCTTTGCTGCGGTAACCTATGACGGCAGTCAATATTCTGATCTGACCATCATTAAAGGGGGTACTAATTACATTCTACAACTTCCCGACACCGTACAGCGCTGGGGCGACTATAGTGGTTCGCAGCCTGATTACAACGCTTATGGAAGTGTTTGGGTGGCAGGAATCTTCGGACGTCACGATAAGGAATATGGTAACTATATAGCAAGACTTTCAACGCCTTTTGTAGATAATGTCAACACGGTTTCTACACCGGAAAATAAAAGTGTTGTTTACCCTAACCCTGCATCGGAGATCGTCAAGCTAGAATTTGAACTTGCAGCACAGGAGGATGTTCATTTCCGGATCGCAGATGTAAGTGGTCGGGTAGTAGATGAAATTCTTGTACAGCGCTGCAAGCCAGGGCGAAATAAGATCAGTTTTGATATCGTTACCCTTAGTCCCGGTATCTATTTTCTGAAAGGTGTCAATACACAAGGCAAGGAAGTATTGACGAAGCGCTTTGTCAAACAATAGCAGCGTTAGTACTTTTGCTCCTTTGTATGCAGCTGCTTTTCAATCTTACACTCGCATTCAGAGCCCTTCGAAACAACCGGCTGCGCTCTATTCTGACTGTTTCCATTATCGGACTCGGCCTTTGGGCGCTTATCGGCATCCTTACCTGTATCGAAGTGCTTAAATCGAGTGTAAACAGCAACTTCAGCAGCCTGGGGTCCAATTCATTTCAAATTACCAATGAAGTAATAAAGACCAAGAGGAAGAGAGGACATGTAAGTGTTTCTGCCACCGAGATCAAGGAAATAGAATATGAAGAGGCAAAGGCTTTTAAGGAACGGTTTAACTTTCCGGCTACGGTAGGCATTTCTGTTTCTGGTACCATGATTGCCACTGTAAAACATGGTTCCGAAAAAACAAATCCAAACGTTCGTACCGTTGGTGTGGATGAAAATTATCTAAAGATCACCGACACTAAACTTGATGTAGGTCGAAACTTTTCCAATCATGAACTCTATGCCGGTAGCTACGTCTGCATCCTTGGTAGCGGAGTTGCCAAAAAGCTCTTTCGCAATAAGTATAAGCAGTCCATTGGTGCGATGGTTTCTATAGGAGACGTAAAGTATCGTGTTATCGGTATTTCCGAAGCGAAAGGTGGAAGCATGTTTATGAACGCTGATAATACCGTATTGCTACCTCTCGCAAATCTGCGCAGCCTCTATGGCGGTAATAAGAGTTATGTTATCAGCGTTTTGGTAGATGACGTCAACAGAAAGGCATTTGCAGCCGAGGAAGCAGAAGGGATTTTTCGCGTCATCCGAAAACTTCCGGTCGGCGCTGAGAATAACTTTTCTATCAATCAAAACGATTCACTTGCCGAATCTTTGCTCGATATTGTAAGATATATAGGTTGGGCTGCTTTAGTGATTGGTATCATCACGCTGCTCGGTTCGGTGATCGGACTGATGAACATCATGCTGGTTTCCGTGGCAGAGCGTACCCGTGAGATTGGCATCAGTAAAGCACTGGGTGCACGTTCTTCCACCATACGCCAGCAATTTCTCACAGAGTCCGTGCTCATCAGTTTATTCGGAGGATTCGTCGGAATTGTTGCCGGTATCCTCACCGGTAATGCGCTGGGTCTGGCGTTCAAGACCGGTTTTATCATTCCATGGCTTTGGATCGGCGTAGGTGTTTCTCTTTGTGCTGCTGTAGGTATTCTGTCGGGTATCTATCCCGCACTGAAAGCATCAAAACTAGATCCGATCGTAGCGCTTCGTCACGAATAAGTTTTGGATTTTGGATTTTCAATTTTGAATTTTGACAGGTGGAGGGAATCGTCTATAAGTCTACAGGAAGTTGGTATGTCATACGCGATATGCAGGGAAAACTTCGTAATGCTCGTGTAAAGGGGAAGCTCAAAATCGATGACGAGATATCCTCGACCAATCCTATTGCTGTGGGCGACCGCGTGGTTTTTGAGGAAGAGCAGGGAGAAGAAAGCAATTGCGTGATTCGCAGCATTGTAAACAGACACAACTATATTGTCCGGGTATCGCCGCACAACAAAAATCAAAAACACATCGTTGCAGCCAATCTCGACCTGGCACTCATCATTGCCACGCTTGCCGAGCCACGCACTTCACAGGGGTTTATAGATCGTTTTTTGATTACCGCCGAAGCTTATCATATTCCTGTCGTTATTGTTATTAACAAAGTAGATCTGCTTAAAGACAAACATCGCAGACAACTTGAGGCATGGAAAGAAATGTACGGAGCTGCCGGTTATCAGGTCTTCCCGATGGTGGCGCTCGATCTGCAGAGTGTGCAAGCGCTTGAAGAGATATTGCGACACAAGACCACATTATTCTGCGGACATTCGGGAGTGGGTAAAACTACATTGATCAATCAGCTTATCCCTGATCTTAACCTTCGTACTACTGCTGTAAGCAATTGGAGCGGAAAAGGGCAGCATACCACTACTTTTGCAGAGATGTTTGACTTGAAATGGGGCGGACGTATTATTGATACACCCGGAGTAAAGGAATTCGGACTTATAGATATCGATCGGGAAGAACTCTCTCATTACTTTCCGGAGATGAGGTCCGTACTAAACGAATGCAGGTTTAACAATTGTCTGCATCTAAATGAACCGGGCTGTGCAGTGAAAAAGGCAGTGGCGGAGAAGCGAATATCTGAAGATCGCTATGTAAGCTATGTCACGATCCTGGAGTCTATAGAGGAAAAATGGTAGCAAAAACAATCGCATGATCATTTATAATGTAACCGTCAAAGTAGATACTGCCATAGCAAAGGAATGGGTGCACTGGATGAAACAGGAACATATTCCTGATCTGATGAAGACAGGACTTTTTGTGGATTATCGGTTGTGCCGCCTCCTGGAACAGGATGAAACCGAGGGTATTACCTATACTGCACAGTATTTTTGTGATAGCCTGGAACATTACAATACGTACATCTCCGAACATGCACAAAAGATGCGCGAAAAAGGTTTCGAGCGTTTTGGTAACAGGTTTGTGGCTTTTCGAACGGTGATGAAAATGGAGTCTTGAGCGTCTGCGAAGTCCAATATTTCAGACGGCCCTGAGTATTCCTATTGTATTGTGGTAGAATGTCTTTACCTGTTGTCAAAAATTGATAGCAGACAAGATTTTTTGATGAAATTATGTTGATAACCTGTGGAGATTGGCTACAGGCAAGGCTTCCGGCTCCTAAAAAAGGGAAACTCTGTTTGGAAGTGAACCAAACCTAAGTATATTTGTTTCATCTGAATTATTTGTTCACAACAAAAAACACACACAAGCTATGAACAAAGCTGAGTTGATCGATAAGATCGCGAAAGACGCTGGCGTTACAAAATCGCAGGCAAACGATGCGCTGGATTCTTTTACCAATGCAGTAATTGCATCATTGAAAAAAGGAGATCGTGTTACACTGGTAGGCTTTGGTACTTTCTCGGTATCTGAGCGCTCTGCCCGTAATGGACGCAATCCTCAGACCGGCGAAGTGATCAAGATCAAAGCACGCAAAGTGCCTAAGTTCAAGGCAGGAAAAGAATTTTCTACTAAGATCGCAAGCGGCAGAAAATAAGTTTCTGTTGCTCTGAACCAAAAGCAAGGGACAATGTTTCTTGCTTTTTTTACTTTTGCAACCTTAAAACAATTTATATCATGGGAAGAGGTGATAAGCGCACAAAACGCGGCAAGATCGCAAAAGGCACTTTCGGTAAGAGCCGTCGCGCCAGAAACAGGGCTGCTAAAACCGAAAAGAAGGCCTAAGTAAGACATCAAAAACGCTTCAGTGAACTGAGGCGTTTTTTTAACGTGTTTGATCATAAGACGGTTTTTTTGTTGCTGCGATGTTATCTGAGACGATTTCGCTTTTATATCTTTTATGAATCGTCTATTTTGCACCCTCATTAATTTCTCGTATATCTGTATGTACCAAAGCCTGATTAATAAGGAGGAGAAACTGGCCGTTATTGGCCTCGGTTATGTAGGATTGCCTATAGCATTGGCATTTGCACGCCATATTAAAGTTGTTGGTTTTGATATCAACGCCAAAAGAGTGGAATTGATGAAGCAGGGCATTGATCCTAGTAATGAACTGGCAAAAGAAGCTTTTCAAAATTGTGATATCGAATTCACCGACGATTTGTCAATGTTGCGCGAAGCAAGATTCTTTGTCGTAGCAGTTCCTACGCCTGTTGATGAACACAATGTACCCGACCTCACGCCTGTCCTAAAGGCTTCAGAAACCATCGGGAAGGTGATCAAAAAAGGTGATATTGTAGTTTATGAATCTACTGTTTACCCAGGATGTACCGAAGAAGACTGCCTGCCGGTGGTGGAACAAGTTTCCGGACTAAAGGCCGGGGTTGACTTTATGTACGGCTATTCACCGGAGCGAATCAATCCGGGCGATACCGTTCATACTTTAGAAAATGTAGTAAAGGTAGTGTCTGGAAATAATGCGGAAGCGCTGGAGGAAATAGCGAAAACATATGAACTGGTTGTAAAGGCCGGCGTGCATCGTGCTTCTTCAGTGAAAGTAGCTGAAGCAGCGAAGATTATCGAAAACACGCAACGCGACCTGAACATCGCTCTTATGAACGAGCTCTCTATCATTTTCGATAAGATGGGCATCAACACCTTCGAAGTACTGGAAGCAGCCGGTACTAAGTGGAACTTTCTGAAATTCTTCCCTGGACTAGTAGGTGGTCACTGCATAGGCGTGGATCCATACTATCTCACTTATAAAGCCAGCCAATTAGGATATCAGTCGAAAGTGATTCTCGCAGGTCGTAGTATCAACGATGAGATGGCCGCTTATGTTGCTAAAAAACTCATCCGCGACCTTATCAAGAGCGGTACCAATATACTGGAAGCCAAGGTGCTGGTGATGGGTACTACATTTAAGGAGAACGTTTCGGACATACGCAATTCCAAGGTGGCAGATGTGGTGAAGGAGTTAAAAGATTATTGCATTACCGTCCATGTGACAGACCCCTATGCTGAACATGACGAGCTAATACATGAATATGGATATGGACTTGATAACGTTGAAAAAGATTACGATGCTGTAATCGTGGCTGTAAACCACGAAGAGTATGTTCAGAAAGATGAGGCTTATTTCCTTTCCATTATGAAGAAGAACGCAATTTTTGTAGACATAAAGGGCGTCTTCAGAAATAAAATCAAGCAACTTAAATATTGGAGTCTGTAATGCAGTTTCACAACACGGATATTTCTTCAAAAAGTTTTCTCGTAACAGGTGGTGCGGGTTTTATCGGTTCGCACATTGTCGAGTACCTCTTGAGACATGGCGCAGGTAAAGTGCGTGTGCTCGACAATCTGATGACCGGTTCTGAGAAGAATATTGAACCGTTTCAGAAACATCCTGCTTTCGAATTTGTAAAAGCAGATATCCGCGATTTTGAAGCTTGCAAAATGGCATGTGAGGACATTGATTATGTTACACATCAGGCTGCACTTGGCTCTGTGCCGCGTTCGGTAAAGGACCCGGTAACGAGTAATGAGGTAAATGTTACCGGCTTTCTGAACATGATCACCGCTGCAAAAGATAATGGTGTAAAAACCTTCGTTTACGCATCTTCTTCCTCTGTATACGGCGATGAACCGAATTTACCCAAAGTAGAGGAGCGTGTAGGGAATCCTCTCTCTCCTTATGCAGTTACAAAAAAGACCAACGAGCTTTACGCCGATGTATTTGCGAAGTTGTATGGTATGAAGGTGATCGGTCTGCGATATTTTAATGTTTTCGGTCCCAGGCAGGATCCGGATGGACCGTACGCTGCGGTGATCCCCTTGTTTGTGAGTGGTATACTAAAACAAATTCCGGTCTATATTAATGGTGATGGCGAGCAGACACGCGATTTCACTTATGTAGATAATGCTGTGCAGGCAAATATCAGAGGAATGCTTTGCGAGCAGGAAGACGCCTTCGGACAAGCTTATAATGTAGCTGTAGGTGAAAATTTTTCGGTCAACTTTCTATACGAGTCTATTCGCGAACTGCTGGGTAGTACACATCAGGCTACCTACCGCGAACCGCGCGAAGGCGATATCAGGAACTCACTTGCCGATATTTCCAAAGCGCAGCAACTGTTGGGATATCAGCCCACAAAACGTTTTGTCGATGGGTTGAAACAAACAGTGGAATTTTTTAAGCAGAAATATCAGCAGGAGATGGCGGAATAAGAAAGCGTTTCCTCATATCGCTTTCCCTCAGTGACGTTCTTACCACTTAACGACGCTGTTCTTCAATCAATCTTTTATAATAGTTGGACATATCGCGTACCAGACGCTGGTAAGAGAACTTGCTCTGAACGAAGTCGCGTCCGAACTGCCCGAATTTTTCGCGCTGTTCAGCACTCTCTACCAATTTCAGCAACCCTTCAGCAAATTCTTCAGCTTCGCCGGGACGAGTCACATAACCACACTGGTCGTGCATTACCACATCTGATACACCGCCTACATTGGTAGAAACAATAGGCTTCCCCGCTGCCTGCGCTTCAATCAACGATACAGGCGTTCCTTCATTGTGCGAGGTTAGCGCTACTATATCCAGTCCTGCGAGTACTTCATCCATTGCCGTAAGCCATGAAGTGCAGATGGCAGTTGCATTCCTGTTTTCTTCGGGAAAATAAGCGTAGTCGATGCCGGCAGCACGAAACTCTTCTTCCATCTGAGGGCGCATATCGCCATCGCCAATTACTACCAGCCGTACCTTCCGCGATGTTTTCTCGAGCAACTTTTTTGCGGCAGTCACAAAAAGAGAGTGATTTTTTACCGGAACGATGCGCCCGATTACGCCAATCGCAATTTCATCATCTGCCAGTTTGTATGTAGAGCGGAATTTTGCCCGTTTTGCAGATTGGTCAGTCCGAAACTTATCGAGGTCTAGTCCAAGAGGAATGATCTCCAGTTTTTCTTCGGGACATATTTTGTATACATGCGCCAGCTCATACTTCTGACTTTCGCTGATTGCAACAATACCGGTGGACTTCCTGGCAAGATAACGTTCGATGTGAATGAACATGTTCGTCTGCCATTTGTTGAAATAGCTATGAAAAACATGCCCGTGAAAAGTATGAACGATCACCGGCACATTGCAAGCTTCAGCAGCCAGCCGTCCGATCACACCGGCTTTGGCAGCATGCGTATGCACTACATCCGGTTTGTATTCTTCTATCAGCGACTTGATCTTTTGATATGCAATTCCGTCCTGAAGCGGATGGATATCCCGGCGCATTTCGTGGACCACTACAGGCTGGATTCCCAAATCTTTGGTAAGGTGAATTGCATCCTGCTCGTGATCGTCTTTACCACCTATCACCAGCATGGTTTCAAATTCCGGTGCCATATACCGGGTAAGATAGGTTACGTTGATGGCGGGTCCGCCGATGATCAGCCTGTTATGTATTCGTAAAACGCGCGGCATGGGGTTGGTAAACAGTGTGCCAAAAGTATAACATTTGAAGTGGAAAGAATATTAAGCGGTTGTTATTGGTCAACGAATATCATAGCTGTTTTGCTAAGTATTTTTTAACTCAGATATTTCTTCCACCAGTACTGAAAAACAATGAGCGCCCAGATGCTGGCATGACTGTCGCCAGGGTCGTTGCTGACCAGTTTTTTCTTCAGCGCCTCGGTGCTTTCTACACGGAAAATGCCCTGCTGTGAAACAAAGTTTTTTTCCAGAAGATCTTTGTCAATCATACTCCAGAGTTCCTTTTTAAACCAATCCAGCAATGGTATTTCAAAGCCGTGTTTCGGCCGGTTGTACAATTCCTGCGGAAGCATTGAGCGGAAAGCATCCTGCACAATCTTCTTCTTCAGGTTGCCGTCTATTTTGTACGAAGGCGGGAGACCAAACGCAAAGTCGACAACTTTGTAATCCAGAAAAGGACTGCGTACTTCCAGACTGTTTGCCATACTCATCAGGTCTACTTTCACCAGCATATCGCTGAGCAAGACCAGATTCATGTCGGTAAGCAATACTTCGTTGAAATCGTTTGATGTAAGTGCAGCAAGGATTTGCTTTCTTTCCTGTCTGAGCTGCTCTTCATTTATCTTGCTTACGATGGCGGGGTTCAGCAAATCGTTTACCTGTCGCGCCGAGTTGTAAGATGCCCAGCGCCAATAGCGATCCGGCAGCGACATACTTGCACCCTCGGCAAAACGATGCAATTGACGGAAGATGTTGGTCAGTTTATTGTTCCGGCTTTTGGGCAGCATTGTCCACAGCGGCAAACCGGCTTTAACGAGTGTATTCAGTAACGACTGTTGTCTGACGCGCCATTCTGCTGCGTGTTTGTTGTATCCTGCAAATACCTCGTCGCCCCCATCTCCGCTCAATGCTACGGTTACATGCTTTCGAGTCTGCCGGCTGAGAATATAAACCGGTATCGCGGAAGAATCCGCAAATGGTTCGTCGATATAGTCGAGTACATCGTGTACATGTTTCAGAAAATCGTTGTTGCTTAACGAGAAAACAGTATGATTGGTTTTGTACCTCTCGGCAACCAGTCGTGCATAACGTGTTTCGTCGAAAAAAAGATTGTCTTTATAGCCTATTGAAAACGTATTAAGCTTTGACGTATGGCGGCTTGCAAGTGCTACGATCACAGACGAATCGATACCACCGCTCAGAAATGCGCCCAATGGTACATCGGCGATCATGCGCTCCTGAACGGAGGCGTCCATGAGATCTATCAGTTTTTTTTGCGCCTGATCATAAGTGTATTGGTTGTATACCGAGGGATGAATCTGTAGCGTATAATAGGATCTGTATTCTGTAACCGCATTGCCGCTGATCTTTATGAAATGCGCAGGTTTTAGCTTCCTTACACCTTTGATCATGCTTTGAGGCTGTGGTACATAGTTTAGTTGTAAATACTGATGCAGCACAGCCAAATCTATTTCACGCGGTATATCCAGTGCAAGCAACGCCTTCATTTCAGAAGCAAAGGCAAAGTATTGATCCTCCTCAAAATAGAGCAGTGGTTTTTTGCCAAAGCGGTCACGCGCTAACAGCAATTCGTTGTTTTGCCGATCATACAAAGCGAATGCAAAAAATCCGCTCAGCCAGTTCAGACATTCTGTTCCGTATTCTATCAGCAAGTATAGCAGCACTTCTGTGTCGGAGCTCGTGCGTGCTCCGCCAATGCGTTTCCAGGTGTCATTCAGATATTTTTCAGAAAGCTGCCGGTAGTTGAATATCTCTCCGTTGAAGACGATGATGTAACGACCCGTGGCGTCCGTCATAGGCTGTCCCGCACAGTCGGAGGTGTCGATGATAGAGAGTCGCCTATGACCGAGAGCACAATTGTCGCTGATGAATGTATCTCCGTGGTCAGGACCACGTAAAAATAAATTCTGGGTCGATTGTGTTATTTTTGAAAGCTTGGATTTTGCTTGTGAAGTGTACGCCAACAAGCCAGTTATACCGCACATTTAAGAGTAATGGAGATTAATGCAATAACCTAAAGATACAATGGAATTTATATCGCTGCTGGACTATTTGTTATTGCCTGTTTTTGTCGCTTTGATTTTCGTTGTAGCCAATTTTGTTCGTGATACATACTATCCCGTTGGTCATCCCTGGCGAGAGTATTTTATGCCTGCGCTTATAGCTAAGGTTGTCGGTGCTATTTTTATTGGTCTTATCTATCAGTATTATTATGGCGGAGGAGATACTTCCAATTATCATTACCACGCTAAGGTCATTAACAGCTCTTTCGGAGAATCGCCTGTCAAGTGGTTCAACCTTATTCTGCGGCTTCCGCATTGGTACGATGGCGACTATTCAGAGTATATCTCAAAGCTCTGGTGGTACGAGGCTCCTACCGAATATATCGTCGGGAGTATTGCTGCGCTAGTGGGCATCTTTGCCTTTACTACATACCTACCTACCGCTGTTTTGTTTGGCGCTATTTCTTTTACAGGTATCTGGGCACTCTTTCAAACGTTCGCCACTAAATATCCCGCCTATACCCGGTATATCGCCTGGTGTACTTTGTTTATACCCAGCACTATCATGTGGGGCTCGGGTATTTTTAAAGATACCATTTGCATGTTTGGTTTGGGCTGGCTTACATACGGGGCGTTCCGAATGTTGCTGCTTCGTGACTTTTCGCCTAAAAATATTGTACTTACCGTGGTGAGCTTCTGGCTTATAGCCAATATCAAGTTGTACATTTTGCTGGCATTTATTCCGGCTTTGGCACTGTGGATATTATTCACCTATTCGCACAAGATTCAAAGTGCAACCTCCCGTTTTGCTGTGAAACTGCTTGTTATTCTTGCTTGTGTTGGTGGATTTCTGGTTTTCTCCCAAAAATTTGCTGCCGAGCTTGGTAAGTATTCGCTGGAGAACGTAGCCCGAACTTCCTATGTGACCAGCTCGTACATTGCGTCTGTTTCCGGTGATGACGGCTCTGCATACAGCCTTGGTGATATGGATCCTTCTATACCAGGAATGCTCAAGAAATTTCCACTAGCTGTGAACGTTACACTTTTTCGCCCCTATCTCTGGGAAACACGTAAGCCTTTACAGTTTCTTAATGCTGCGGAAGCCTTTATGTTCATGTGGGTTACCATAAAAGTTTTGTTCGGAATCGGACTCCGTCGGGTTTGGAAGACAATAGGGGAGGATCCGACGATTCAGTTCTGTCTCATTTTTACAATCATTTTTGCCTTTGCGGTAGGGTTGTCTTCAGGAAACTTTGGTGCGCTTTCCCGGTATCGTATTCCCTGCCTCCCGTTTTTCGGTTTGTCGCTGGTACTGATTTACTACAAGCATAACCCGACCAGCAAGAACATTCTCTCTTTCCGGTGGAACTAGCGTTGTGCAGATTTAAAACAGGAATACATAAACTCCTACCGCAACACTAAAGAGCGCAGCTATCAGCACAGCTGCAGCAGCCATGTCTTTGATGATTTTTATTGTAGGGTGAAGTTTACCATCGCTGTGCAAATCGCAGAGTATTTCGATACAAGTGTTCAATAGTTCTGTGATCCACACCAGAGTTATAGCACTGAAGATCATTAGCCATCGCAGCGGACTCAGACCAACTATAACGCCCATAATGAATACGCCAATTGTAGCAATCAGATGGATACGGGCATTGGGTTCCCGTAACAGGAAATGACGCATACCTTGCAGGGCGTAGCGAAAACTACGGGTGCGCGACGAAAGCGAATGATCTTTGCGTTGCATGAAGAAGTGTTGTGAATGGAGACGCGGCTCCGGAATTTTTCAGCAAGTAAGAACTTTTCGAGAAGAAAATCAGACCACAGCAAAGGCTTTACGGTCGATGCATTGCAGGATCCGGATCAGGGTGTTGTTCCAGTAGTTGTTAAGGAAGAAATGAGTTCTGATCCTATTGTTGAAATCACTGACCGACAGGCAGGTTGCCAGAACAATTTTGGTTTCTCGCAATGAAGCTAAGATAGATCTCAATGGACTTGCACAGGGTCTTGTCTTATGAGATATACCGACGATCAACGCGGCAGAGCAATCAAGTTAAACAACGATTGATGTCAGTAGAAGGAAGGTGTTTGGTAAGCGTGAGCTGTGCGTATCAATAAGGGCAAGTTGGTAATTCTGATTTTCTTGCCTACAAATTCAACGATACCATCTTGTCTTAACTCAGAAAGTAATCTGATAGCTGTTTCTGTTGCCGTGCCTACCAAATCGGCAATCTCTTCCCGTGTGAGTGCTACATTGATAGTGCATTTATCTTCTTCAAAGCCGTAAGTTTCACGTAGGAAAAGCAGCGCTTTCGCCATGCGTTCCCGCACAGGTTTTTGGGCGAGCTCGGTGAGATGGTCTTCAGCTTTTTTCAAATCTGTTGCAAGCAGGCGAATAAAATTTTGTGCCAGTTGATTGTTAGACTGAAGTACCTTATTAAAGATGTCCTTTGGGATGAAACATACATTCGTTTGCTCTATTGCTACTGCACTCGCATTGTATTTCTCGTTGCAGAATAATGCGCGGTAGCCAATGATATTTCCTGCTTTGGCCATGCGTACGATCTGCATCTTTCCTTCGTCACCGCTATGCTCCAATTTTACCTTTCCTAAATCTATGCAGTAAAGTCCGAGAGGATAGTTTCCTTCATGGAAAATGTGCTGCCCCTTTTTGAAGACAAGACAAGACTTATGTTCATCGAAAAGCTGGAGTTCGATGGGTGTGAGGCAGGAAAAGATCGATTGGTGCGTCACATCACACTCCGGCAGGTAGTCCTTCGATTGTTTGTGAGTCTTTTTCAAACCATGCAGTTTTTCAGAGCAAAGTTACTTTGACAGCCTGCGCCAGTGTGAAGATATTTGGCTGATGGCTGTCATGATAGACCATGATTGTTGTCACCCGACACTCTACACAATACGTTTTTGTTTTATGACTCTTGTCATAGCATTCACATCAAGGGCGAAATAGCTTTACATAAATCACAAAAATTAATTCAAAATGAAAAAGCTATCAGCCATTTCAGTTATTGCGCTCATACTGTTCTCTGCGAGCTGCACAGAGAATAGAACTTCTATGCCAGATCAGATAGTGGAGGCTCCTCCGGCCGGCGGAGGACAATCGAATGTTCAGGATGATGTGAGCCAGGAGAACATTGTACAGGCAGCGATGGGAAGCAAAGATCACTCGACACTCGTTGCTGCGGTGAAGCAGGCAGAACTTGTGGATGCGCTTAGTAATGCCGGACCGTTTACCGTGTTTGCTCCTGTAAATGCAGCCTTCGATCAGTTGCCTGCAGGTACTGTAGATGATCTGATGAAAGACGCCAACAAAGCTAAGCTGGCAGATATTCTTCAGTATCATGTTTCTATCGGTGTATTTAAAGAAGACATGTTCCGCGACGGACAGAGCATTGGTCAGGCGAATGGTGGGAATATTAAGATATCAAAGCAAGGCGATCAGGTGATGGTCAACGGCAAAGCAAAAATTCTTGCTGCTATTCCTGTGTCAAATGGGATCATTTATGCAGTCGATCAGGTATTGTTGCCTGAGTGATCTGTTCCCCGCAAATGAGCCCGCAGGTTCGTCTTAAGGCGAGCCTGTTTTTTTAACCTGATTTTGACAGTTGTCACTACTCTCTATGACGCTTGTCATAGTCTGAGATGGGGTTTCCAAGTTCCTTTGCTATAGAAGAATTGTGAGAACTACACTGTTGATATTGTCTTTTTGTTTCATTATCTACTCGCTGGTCGTGTATGCTTTTGGCGATAGCAAAGAGGCACAACATCCATCGGCAGAGGTGATGAAAGGTTGGAGTCTGTGGCAGGAAAAAAATTGTCAGAGTTGCCATCAAATATATGGGTTGGGTGGGTATATGGGGCCTGACCTTACCAATACCGCGTCTCAAAAAGGTGTAGCGTATATGCGCGGTTTCATTCAGTATGGTACCGGAAAAATGCCCAATTTTCATTTAAAAGAGGAAGAGACTGCGTCGTTGATCGCTTTTTTGTCCTGGGTAGATCAATCGGGTAGCGCGCGTGTGCCTGACTCTGCTGTGCATTGGACGGGTACTTATATCATTTCCAAACGATGAACAGAGCATTGAAAATATTCTTTGGTTTTGCACTGACGATGCTGGTGCTGACCTTGTTTTTCGGCATGCTTTCGTCCTTCGCTTTTCTGAACCCTGAGTTTTATAACCGATATATACCATTCTATCAGTTGCGACCGATGCATGTTTCTGCCGCTTTGTTCTGGATCATCACTGGTGGCGTGACAGGTATCCTTTTTTTTAAACATAGTGTTTTTCATTATCAACCCGGTACTGCGGAAAAGGGGTTTATCTATTTATGGATGACGACCATCGTGACGGTCTTTGTATTTTATGCTTTCCGAAAATTTGGCGGAAGGGAGTATTGGGAATTTCCGCCCTTTCTGGGTATACCACTGCTTGCTGCCTGGCTTCTGCTGATGTACGATTATTTCAAAGCCTGGAGGCAAAGAGAAGCTAAGGCTCCACTTTATGTCTGGCAGTGGACTACCGGTATTGTTTTCTTTCTGATTACTTTTCTGGAACAGAATCTTTATCATATTCCCTGGTTTCGACTTTCATTTCTCCGCGAGGTGACTGTGCAATGGAAATCTAACGGCGCAATGGTAGGCGCCTGGAACCAAATGATCTATGGTACATCGTTGTACATTATGACTCGCATATTGGGGGATGACAGTATTGCAAAGTCTAAACAGGCATTTGTCTTCTATTTTATCGGTCTTAGCAATCTCATGCTTAACTGGGGACATCATATCTACAACCTGCCAGGAGCTTCTTTTATTCGTCATATTTCCTATGCGGTTAGTATGACAGAATGGATATTATTTATTGCTATCATCCGTGATTTCAGAAACAAACTTTCAGAAGCGAGGAAATATCGCCATCTGATAAGTCACCGGTTTCTTGCGTATGCTGAGCAATGGGTGTACCTCAATCTTTTGCTTGCTCTGATGATGAGCATACCTGCCATCAACCGTTATACCCATGGTACGCATATCACCGTTGCACACGCTATGGGTGCTACTATCGGCATCAACACAATGATCCTTCTCGGTTCGTTTAGTTATATACTGAATGCAGATTTGCTGGAACAAAGAAATAAGGAGTGGATACTAAAAGGATTTGCCATTACACGCATTAGTCTGCCGGTATTCTGGCTGGCATTGATCATCGCCGGATTGCTGAAGGGATACCGGGATGTCGTATTGCAGATACCGGATTTTCAGGTGATGATGGCGCCTGTCATGGTAATGCTCAAGGTATTTTCTTTTGCAGGTGTTTTTCTTTTATTGGGCATTGGTATTATTGCCTTTCAATTATTTCGGGCCATTGGAAAACAAAAGGAATCGAACGGTCGACTACATCAGGCTGTTGTTGTTACATCCTTTTCTGTAGAAGGGAAAGTGGTTATTTCGCCTGAAAAAGAAGTGGTGTAAGACAAGTGTTGTAAGATATAAAACAAAGGGAAATGAAATCAGAAAACAAACCGATTAAAAGACAAAAGGACCTTGTTCCCCTTTCCAGAGATCATCACGAAGGCTTGCTGCTCTGCTGGAAGATTCGCACAGGTCTGAAAAATGAGATAGAGCGCGAAAGAATCCGAAACTATGTTGTTTACTTCTTTGATCACGATCTGAAAGAGCATTTTAGACAGGAGGAGCAATTGGTGTTTGCGCTACTGAATGAAGATGAGGTGATGAGAAAAGAAGCCTTTGATCAACATAAAGTGCTGTATGGTATGGTAGAAGAACTGCGTATGCAGAAAACATCGGTAGAAGAGTTGCTTGCGCAATTTGCAGATAAACTGGATGATCATATTCGGTTTGAAGAACGAAAGTTGTTTCCCTACATCGAAACCCATGCAGATCCGCAGCGCTTACAGGAGGCGGGTGTGCAGATAGCTGCTCTGCATCAGCAAAATGCTAAAGTCGTTTGGGACGATGAATTTTGGCTTAAAACTCGTTGATTATGTTTTCGAAAGCTTGTGAATATGCGATCCGCGCGGTAGTCTACATTGCATCAGGAACCTCAGAGACTTCAAAGGTGAGTATAGACGATATCTGTGCACATATTGAGGCTCCAAGACATTTTACAGCTAAGATATTGCAGGTGCTTACGCGGAAGAATATTGTTAGTTCGCAAAAGGGTGTACATGGTGGCTTTTTTATCAATAACATTCAAAGAGCATTGCCCATAAAGCAAATAGTTACTGCTATAGATGGTGAAAACCTCTTTACCGGTTGTGCACTTGGATTGAAACAATGTTCCCATAAAAAACCTTGTCCCATGCATCATCAGTTTGTAGTCATACGCGATGAACTCAATAGGGTGATGAACGAAACCTCTGTAGATATGTTGGCAAAAAGGATGGCAGACGGAAGCTCGGTTCTAAAGAGATAAATTTTTTTAAACAAATAAAAGACAAAATTGTCCTTAATTATGAATTCCTTGCAGAAATGGACTCGCATGGCGCTGGTTAACCTGGCAATCGTAGCGTTGCTTGGATTTGTATTGCGTTGCAAGATGTTGGTCTACATCCCTTTTATTGACTTCAAAAACACACTCCATGCTCATTCTCATTTCGCCTTTGGAGGCTGGGTAACTTTAGCCTTACTGGCATTGATGATTTATCAATTGTTGCCGGCGATGAAGGCGCGGAAAAGAGTTTATCGATGGTTGTTGGCAGGCATTCTGTTCAATGCCGTAGGGATGTTGGTGAGTTTTCCCGTTGTCGGTTATGCTTTTCTTTCGATCCTTTTTTCTACGCTATTTATTCTGGTTACTTATGTTTTTACGTATGTGTTCATTAAGGACATACTAAAGAGCGATGTAAGTCAGGTCGTTCGTTGGCTAGCTATCGCGGCAACGGTATATATGGTTTTGTCTTCTGTAGGGCCGTTTACGCTGGCGTATTTGTTGGCGACAAAGTCTTCAAATGTGTATCTGTACAAAGATGCCATTTACACCTATCTGCATCTGCAATACAGCGGCTTTTTTACTCTTGCTGTTTTTGCACTGCTCTTTCATTTTTTACAACTCGACGACCATCGCAGCCGACGATTTGCTCATTTGCTAAACGCTTCGGTGCTTCCCTCGATGTTTATTTCATATCTGTGGCATTATCCCGGAGTGCTTGTACAGTCGATCGCATGGATTGGTTCGGGACTGATTTTCGCAGCAACTATCTACGTGTTGTTTGTTGTGCCTTCTATACGAAAGCAATACCCTAAAACACAGTCGTTGGAAAGTATGCTGTTTTCTCTATCTCTGATTTCATTCTTTTTAAAGATGTGCTTTCAGGGTTTGTCCATTATTCCTTCGCTTGGAGCGCTGGTATTTTCCAACAGACCTGTGATCATTGGCTTTCTACATCTGGTACTACTTGGCTTTATCTCACTATTCCTTCTTGCACACTTTATTCACTTAGGTCTCCTTAGTGTGAAGGGGAGTGCACGCTGGGGTATATGGCTTTTGACTGTCGGAGTTATTGCAAACGAACTGGTCTTATTTGCCCAAGGTTTGGGATTCATGTTTATGAGCAGCACTGCTATCTCTGCCTGGCTGCTACTATGTGCCGCAGGATGCTTGTTCGTTGGGGCGTCTGCCATTGCTGTCTCAAATCTATCTACAGATTTGTCGTTGCGGGAATTTCCTCGCAAATCGTTTTACATACGGAAACAATTTTCTTAATCATAAAAAACAACTGAACATGAACAAAGTATTTATTGATGTTACAGTCCTCGAACCGAGAATGAAACATCCAACCATTTTTGAAGCTTTTGATAATGTAAGTGAAGGTGCTGCGGTGATCATTCACAACGACCACGATCCCAAGCCGCTTTACTATCAGTTACTTGGTGAACGAGGTAATTGTTTTTCCTGGACTTATCTCACCAATGGTCCTGAGATATGGGAAGTGGAAATTCGTAAGAACGAAAAGAAAGGTGAGACAGTAGGAGAGATTGCCGCAAAGGATATAAAGAAGGCTATGCTGTTGAAAAAATTGGGTATTGACTTTTGTTGCGGTGGCAAGAAGTCGCTTGAAGATGCATGTTTAGAACAGGGACTGGATGTGGTACGGGTGAAACAGGAACTGGAGGACGCAGATAAATATCAGGATACAGGTACTCATCTTGATTTCAATAGCTTTACACTTTCATTTCTTGCAGACTATATTGTAAATGTCCATCATCGGTATGTATTGGAGCAAGCGCCTGTGATCGAAGACCTGGCGCAGAAAGTAGCAGCACACCACGGTGCAGCAAATCCTTACTTAAGAGAAGTGTATAGCAAGTTCAATGAGCTTCGCTGCGAGCTGACGACTCATATGAAAAAAGAAGAGCAGGTGCTTTTCCCAAGTATCAAATTGCTTGAGAGTGGCGGAGCACGCATAGGATTCAACAAACTGAGCGATCCCATTTTTGTAATGGAGCGCGACCATGAGATCGCCGGAGAACTGATACAGGATTTGAAAAGACTTACTTCGGGATACCAGGCTCCACAAAACGCGTGCAACAGCGTAAGGATGCTTTATCATAAGTTGGCGGAATTCGAAAGCGATTTGCTGCAACATATTCATCTGGAGAACAACATTCTCTTTCCAAAAGCCATGGCGTTAGAAAACTGATAATCCATGTTCTGGCGCAACGAGGGTTGCGCCAGTTTTCTAAAATGAATAACTATGAAACTGATTGATGCTAATACAAAGATCGGTGCGCTTATCAAAGCCGATCCACGTGCTTTGGATGTGATAGCAGGTATCAGCGACCATTTCAAGAAGCTGTATAATCCGGTGCTGCGTAGAATCTTTGCATCGCGTGTGACGATCGCGGAGGCCGCACGAATAGGGAAAGTTGATGTTGAAGTTTTTTTTGACCGCTTGAAAGCACTGGGTTTTGTGGTGCAACAAAAGGCACAGGCTACTAAAGAAATGTACACTGATATTTCTTTGAAGCATGATAGAAGATTAGATGTCCGTTCGGATATTGAAGCTGGTAATGATCCGTTTCGGAAGATTATGAAAGAAGTGAATGCGCTTCAGTCTAAAGAGATTTTGTTGCTGATAAATTCTTTCGAACCCTCGCCACTGATCCGGATATTAAATGAGCGGGGATTTCAAACAAGTGTTCTGGTAAAGTCGGCAGCAGAGGTGCATACTTTTATCTGGCGCAACGAAGAAGCACGGCTGTCAGACGATGTTTCGCCAACCGCAGATTTCGACAAAGTTTTGAACGACTATGCAGACAGTATGCAACAGATAGATGTGCGCTCTTTACCTATGCCGCAGCCTATGATGACAATACTCTCACGCCTGGAAACGCTTGATGTGAATGAGGCGTTGTTTGTTTATCACAAAAAAGTGCCTGTCTTTCTTTTGGAAGAGCTTCGCAATCGCAAGATGGCTTATGTCTGGAAAAAGACCGCTGACGGAGTTCATCTTATCATTTATCACAAAAAGGATTGAAGATGATGCCTCCCGAAGAACATATTCCGCGAGCGTATGCAGTATTGCCATATTATCTGACGGCAGCCATATCTTTTGTACTGGTAGTGCTCCTCATTTGCTTTTCTGCTGAAGTCTTTACAGGTCATTACTTTCAGCCTAAACTTCTGGCGATTACCCACCTCGCAGTATTGGGCTGGATTACCATGATCATTTTCGGGGCGAGCAATCAGCTAGTACCGGTCGTGTCAGAGCAGAGACTGTTTTCTAACAAGATTGCCGGTCTGGTCTTTCTATTAAAAGTGCCTGGGATAATTCTTCTCGTTTTCTCATTTTGGCAGTTTGCTCTTACGTGGACGGCATACCTTGGCGGCTTTCTGTTGCTTTCCTCTTTTTTGATGCAGTCATACAATCTGTTTCAAACTGTAAAGACTGCACAGACGAATATCATTAACGACTTCATACTTACTGCGCATGTGTGGCTGGTACTCACTGGCATTATCGGACTGATGCTGCTGGTGAATCTTCGTTTTCCTTTTCTACCCGAGGAACATCTTCACTATTTGAAGCTGCATGCTTCCATAGGGATGGCTGGATGGTTTCTGCAACTGGTTGTAGGAGTTAGTGCGCGGTTGATTCCAATGTTTTTGTTGAGTCGGGGAGAAAATACCAGGCTGCTGTCTGTCACTTTCTATTGTTTCAACCTAACGCTAATTCTTTTTATGATGGAGAGTATGGTGCTGAAGCTTACACTGGGAAGAACATTGTATGCATTGATTGTTTTGGTAGGTCTGATATTTTATCTGCGTTATGTGATACAATGTTATAAAACTGCTGCACGCAAACAGATGGATCAGGGAATGAAGCAAACATTTCTTGCGTTGTTTGTTTTGCTGTTGCCGATCTTAGCTCTTTCGTTCATTCTTTTTATTGGTGCATCGGTACCGGTACGTTTCATAGTGGTGTATGGCTTTGCTTATTTCTTCGGCTTTCTTAGCATATTGATCATGGGACAAACATTTAAAACGCTGCCCTTCATTGTATGGATGCACATCACCCGGTCCGATCAGCTTCCTAAACTTTTGCCTAAAGATTTGTTTCGTGAATCCTGGTTGCGATGGCAGGCATTGTTATATATTTCCGGTTTTTTTCTATTCTCTATCGGCATTTTGTTGCAGCTAAAAGGAGCACTTTATGGCGGCGGTTTGTTGATGACATTTGGTGCTGTCTGGTACTGCGTCCACGTTTGTATAATACTGCTAAAACTCAAATCAAAATGATACCTGCTCTAACAGACCCACACTACAATGAGAAAATAGCTATACTCAATGCATTGCATCAGGTTTCTGATCCGGAACTTGGGGTGAATATTGTTGATCTGGGATTAGTGTATGATGTAAAGATAAACGATAAAGAAGTGCTGGTCGAAATGACACTTTCTACACCTTCCTGTCCTATGGGAAATTTGATTACTGCTCACGCAAAAATTGCTGTGGAAGCGGCATTGGATGGATATGAAGTTTTGATTCGCCTTGTATGGGAACCCAGATGGAATGCAGATCGTATTACGCCCGAAGGGAAGGCAATGCTGGGGTGGTGAATGATCTTATCTCAGGAGTATTGGAACGCAGATGTCGCAGATATTTATGATATGCAACGATATTAATCCAATTATCTCTGTGTTAAAGTGTTTTGCTTTTGAAGAAAATATCGCTGGTTTTGTCTCCGACCATCAGCGTTCATCATTCCTTCTTTACTTCTTACGATTTTCCTTCGCCACCCAAATATCAAAGATCTTTCTTTCTGAATATTCTCAGCGAAAAGACTAATGGAAGCACTACCCATAGCATCATGCAAACGGTTGAAAAAATGCTTCCGGTTGCAGAACCCAGAAATTTTTTGAATAAAGCACCGGAATAGCCCATCAGGGCAGAGGTGTCGAGTTGCAAGAGCATCAGAACCCTTGCAAGATCTATAGGGTTGAAAGCAATAATGGCAATAACGGCTTCATCAATGGGATATTCGCTGAAGGAGTATATAAATGCCAGCAGCAAGCCGTCGAAAAGCAGGGTAAAGAACAATGCTACCACAATTGCGACGCCTATTCCTTTTGTTTTGTCCTTAGATTTCACGAAAATGAGCAAAGCCAGAGAACAGAAGATAAGCGTCAATAACACGCCTGAAACAACCAGAACAAGAGAGGCAATTCCTGATACCAGAAAAAACAACGGTACGCCAACCCCCAATGCATAAGCTGCAGAAAGCGAAATAGCTACGCCTAAATACTGTGCGGAGATTACTTTCTTCCGTTTGATAGGTTGTGACAGCAATAATTCTGTGAATTCTATCGAGTTAAAAAAATAGATGGTGGCAAAAAGAATGCTTATAAGCGGTACAAAAAGCAAGGTGATATTCAACAGGCTCAGCAAACCTTTGGAAGGATTGCTGTCGAGGTTGAGTACGCTTACGGAAAGCACTGCCAGAATAAGCGTGTAAATGAGTATGATCTTATTTCGAAATAGATCCAGCAGCACATACTTAATGATCGTTTTCAAGATTGTGTGTTTTTATTGTGGGTGTTACTAAATACCTGATCAATGAGCCATAGCGGGGAGCTGGGTGCGCATTACCTGTGCCACCACCTTATTAAGCTTTTGTTCTCCGGTAGATGCCTGAAGATCTTCAACACTTTTGTAGAACATAAGTTTTCCTTCCTGCAGATAGATGATATGACTGGCAATACCTTCCAGATCGCTGAGTACATGAGAGGTAATCAGTATTAGTTTTCCTGCCGCCCGCGCCTTGATCATTTTTTCTTTCAATAACTCGCTGGAAACCGGATCCAAGCCAGCTGTGGGTTCGTCCAAAATGTAAATGTCGGGTGAGAAAAGAAAAGCCAGACATGCACTTACTTTTTGGCGTGTTCCTCCTGAGAGACTGCGCATGGTCTTGTTTTTTATCGCTTCAATACCAAATCCTTCCATCAGCTCTTCATCGTGAACTTTCTGATCTTTTCGAATTTCTTTCACCATGCGTATCACCTGTTCAATGGTCATGTTATCGGGATAGCGACCAATCTGTGGCATGTAGCCGATTTTTGCACGATATGTCCAGTCCTTCTTTATAACCATCCCATCGATAGTAATCGTTCCTTGTTGCGGTATTACCAATCCCAATATAGACTTGATCAGTGTCGTTTTGCCCGAACCATTTGGACCCAGCAATGATATTGCTTGTCCTTGCTGTAAGTGCAGGTTGATATTGTCCAATGCTTTGAACTTTCCGAACGATTTTGTCAATCCTTCAATGCGAATCATAATTTCCATTTTTTAGTTCTCGGGCGATCATCTTTCAGTTGATCAGGAATTACGCTGGGCATAACTTTTTCTACCTGATCCATGATATTGGTAAGAAAGCTTCTATAAAGAATCATCGCGGTAGGAATCCGCTCGGTAATAACCGAATAAACGCTTACAGGATAGTAAGGTACATCGCCGGTGCCGTCGCGGTCAAGATCGTATCCATCGTACTTATCCCAATAGTTCTCGCGAAATGTATTCAGCATCATGGTGCCGTTGGTCGCTACATCGAACGAATTGCCGAGAAAATTGTTTTTTTCAAAAATGTTCTGGTCGCAGCTTGCCTGTATTCGCATTGCCCATCCGTTGTCACGAAACGTGTTTTCCGAAACATGGATCCGACTGCTTCCTTCCATGAAGATTCCCACAGTATTTTTCTCAAATCGGTTGTGTTCTATTTTGCTGTCGGCGATGTCTTTGAGTAAGATGGCGTATGCCGCATCTCCCCAGTTATGATGAAAGATGTTTCCGCGCATTACCACCCCTTTCGTGTACATCACAGCTACGCCCGCTCCATTGTTACTGAAACGATTGTTGCTGTATGTGTCATTGTGCGAAAACATGAAGTGAAGTCCGTAGCGGATATTGCCAAAGGAGTTATTTCCTTCAATAAGAGAATTAGTAACGAACTCAAAATAGATTCCGTCCCGATGCCCTGAAAGACTGTTGTTTTGGATGAGCAACTGATTGCACTTCCATGCATGAACACCGTTTCCTGATTGAAGTTCGTCTTTTGCGCTTGCTTTTACATGGTTATTGCGGACTGTACACCGGGTACTGTTTTGAAGATAAATGCCATAAGTTGTTTCAAGCACCCGGCATTGTTCTACAATTACGTCGGAAACATGTTGGAGTTTGATGCCTGCCATGTCGGTAAGGCTGCTGCGTCCTGTGTTTTGTACCTGTATGCCACGAATGGTTACATTGTTTGCGGCAACAATAAAAAGCTCATGTTTTTTTTCTCCATCGAAGACAGGATAATTTTCCCCCAGGATGACAAGAGGTTTTTTGACAATGATGTCGTGCTGACGGTATATTCCGGGAGCGATGATAATGGTATCGCCTGATTTCGCAAGGTCTATTATTTCCTGAAGATTGTGCTGCGGCTGAACTCGGTGTACAGCTTTTGCTGATGTGACGTTGAAAAAGGTGAGTGCAAGTAGTATAGTGAGTCGTAGTATCATTGTTATTCCAGGTTTTCCCATTTCAAAATGGGGACATTCAGACTGTCGCTTAGCTTCTTCGCTTCAGCAGCGTCAGAAAATGCTGCATAATCTCCGTTCATCGGACTGGCAAAGAATTCATGTTTGAGATATACTGCGTTTTCCGCTATCAACGGTTCTGCACTATTTCTCAAGTAGTCTTCTACAAACATGGCAGCTATTTCATGTGTTGCATTTGACTGTGTAAACTGTTTCATACACAGAATATCGTCAAACTTATAAGCACGCCCTTTCGTCGTGAGTAATTCTGCTGCATAACGGTCATCTACAATTGTCATTTTGCAATGCGCACAGGCGTCTTTACCATATTCGATTGGTTCAAATCCTCTTTTGCATGAAGCGGTTGTCAGAAGTCCCGTGACGGTTATAATCATTAACAGATGTTTCATTTTACTTGCGTTTTTAACCGTTTCCATTCGTAGAATGTAACCCCGGTGAGAATAAGACCTGCCGCTATGAAAAACCATCCGCCGATATCAGGTTGCGACAGCGCTTCGAAATTGAGCATCTTTTTATATCCTATTAATGGCGGCTGATAAGCCATTCCAGGCACTTTGATAGGTGCGTTTGGATCAAGATTATGTCCATAATCGTATTCCCATTTCCAGAAGTCGTACATAGAGATCCCGGCGATCAACAGGAAAATACCGGTCCAGACAAAATATCCGATCTTTTTGTTCCAGAAGAGAACGATCAGCCCCAGTATGCAATAAGTTACCAGCGCAATAGGAAGATAGATGAATTCTTTGAAGTCTTCGTTGTGAATGGTAGCCATGCCGATGTAGTGATTCAGTCCGTTAATGATCTCCACATCTCCTGATACGCGATTGATCCAGATATTCATGAAGATTCCCTCAGGATATTGAGGAGCAGCGAGATCGATACGCCACATGGGAAATAGCCATAACATGCCGATGCAGGCGATCACAAGAAATACACTTAATCTTCCCAGAGCACTCAGTTTGTTTTTCATGACGAGCAGATATAATAATGGCAGTACACACCTTAAATGCTGCGTACTGCCATTGGTGAAAAATTATTTGGAAGCAGTAGCTGCCAGTTCTTCGTCTGTTTTCCCTGTGTGCCATCTCAGCGGCGTGTTGCTGCCGGCAGGTGACACTCTCAGGTAGCCTTGCATTTCCTGGTGAAGTGCAGAGCAGAAATCAGTACAATAGTATGGATATACTCCGGCTTTTTTCGGAACGAACTTCAGCGTTGAAGTTTCACCCGGCATGATCAGCAATTCAGCATTGTCGGCATGCTTGATTGCAAAGCCATGCGGAATATCCCAGTCTTGTTCCAGGTTAGTAACGTGGAATAACACTTCGTCCCCAACACGCACGCCTTCGATGTTATCCGGTGTCAGGTGCGAACGGATGGCAGTCATATAAACATGCACTTTGTTTCCTTCGCGTACCACCTTTGTTTCCTTTTCACCTTTAGCAAGGTATGGATGTTTGTTGTGGTTGATATCGTAAATCTTGGCAGTTTGAGCTTTGATCTTATCGGCAAGGATGGCCTGAGCATAGTGAGGTTCGCCAATAGTCGGATAGTCGAGCAGAAGCTGCATTTTGTCTCCTTCTATTGAATAGAGCTGCGCGCTCTGTGTCAGTTCAGGTCCGGTGGGCAGATAACGGTCTTTGGTAATCTTGTTGTATGCAACCACATATTTACCGTAAGGGCTTTTTGTATCGCCGCCCGGAACCATCAGGTGACCGATGGAATAATAAGTAGGAACACGATCCAGCACCTGCAGATCCTTCAGACTCCATTTCACGATCTCGGAAGAAACGAACATTGAAGTGTATGCATTTCCATGTGCATCAAACTCAGTGTGCAAAGGTCCGAGTCCGGGCTTTTGTACTTCACCATGCAGTACTGCATCGTATTTCAATACAGGGATGCCGTAATATTCACCTTCAAAAGTATTTGCAGCGATTGCCTTCTGGATTTTATCGAAAGAGAAAACAGGAATCAATGCTGCGAGTTTTCCGCTGCCGACGATGTATTCACCGGTTGGGTTTACATCGCAACCGTGTGGAGATTTCGGACAAGGAATCATGTACACAAAATCTTTCAGTTCATTCGGATCGAGTGTTATCACTTCTTTGATTACTTCAGAGGAAGCAGTATGTGTTTCCTCGTTCAGCGTATTGTGATAATACTCAGTCGCCATCTTCTTACCCTTTCCTGCTTTTACATATTCTTCAGCCTTTTTCCAGTTGATTGCCACTATGAAGTCCTTGTCTTTTTGAGAAGCATTCACTTCCAGCAATGTATTTGCCTGCTCGGTATTGTAGGTCGAGAAGAAGAACCAGCCATGAGAAGGACCCTTACCGGCGCGGCTAAGATCCAGATCAACACCTGGTAGTATTACCTGGAAGCTAATTCCCATCTTACCGGTTTGCTGATCTACTCCGATAAAAGATACCGTGCTTTTGAAATTCGCTTTAAAAGATTCCTGTGTCAGGGCAGCTTCCTGATCTGCGATGGGTACCGCAAACCGGGTACCTGCTACTACATATTCTGTGTTTTCAGTAATGAAAGGAGAAGAGTGGTTACCACCGCTGTTGGGGATTTCAAGAATCTCCATGGTTTTGAAAGTCTTGAGATCGATACGCGCTACACGTGGTGTATTGTTGGCATTGGCAAATAACCAGCGACCATCATGTTCCGCATTCGTAACGGAGAGCGCCAGGTGGTGTTCGTCATCCCAGGGAATGAAGCCGTGCGAGGTTTGCAGCATTGGTTTGGTTTCCTCGCTGTATCCATATCCGTTTTCGGGATTCTGAGAAAAAACCGGGATGACTTTTAGCAGCCGGCCGGAAGGTAGTCCGTAAACCGAAACCTGTCCGCTAAAGCCTCCGGACACAAAGTTGTAGAACTCGTCGTACTTGCCTGGGGCAACGTAGACTTTCGATGCAGCATCGCCGCTTACTGCAGATTCAGTAGTCTTCATCTTGCAGCTTTGTATGGCTACCGCTCCTACAGCAAAGAAAATTAAAGGGAGCTTTTTCATAAGAGTGTGTGATTAATTATGAACAGTTGTGTGATGTCTAGTTTTTGCCGTCGTTCTTTCGCATGAATTCGAGAACCGCACGGGCCTCATCATCGTTCAGGTTTTGGTTAGGCATTCTCACCATACAGATTTCGAGCATTGCCTGAGCTTCCGCATCTTTATCAAGCATTTCGTCAACGTTGGTGATAAAATTCATGATCCATTCAGGTGTTCTACGATCCGTTACACCTTTCCAGCCTGGTCCAACCAATTTTTCATCAGTCAGTTTATGGCAGGAAAGACATTTTACCTCAGATATCTCTTTCCCTTTCGCTACCATTTTTTCATCGAGCGGATGAGTAAGTTCTACATTCTGGAATTTTCCGATTCCTTTTGCAGGATCAGCAGCCGATGCAACAGGTTCACCGGATACATCTCCCGGTTCTTTCAGAATTTGAGATTGTGTTGTTTCTTTTTTTTCTTCACCGCCCCCGCAGCTTCCCAGTGAAATGCCGGCAACTAATGTGATGAGTAAAATGGCTTTGATGTTCATGATATTGTTGATTTGATGAGTGAAAAATCCTGTGTTGATTTCACGATGTAAAACTCGTCTCCCGTGGAAGAATAAAATATGACTGCTGTCATACAAAAAGGATAACGAGGTCTTTTTTTATGCATTAGCCGATGATTGGTGTCACCTTTGCATTCGCACAAAATCCATTCAAAAACAGTTTCATAAAGGTAAAAAATCATACCGGTGGGTTTTTATTTTATTTATTATTGATAATCAATTTGTTGTTTTGAAATATTCAAGTTCTGCCGGGTGCGATGACGCGGAATTGTCTACCCGAAATTGTTTCTTTGTAACGGATGGAGATATTGTAGTCCCTAAAAAACACTAATGCCTGATAATGGAAGCAGAAGTTGCGTTCCTTATCAAAAAACACTCATTTTGCATTTCCCTTTATACCTTTGCGCTTCTTATATCTCTGCCATTATTCTTTTACTTTTAACACTATATGGAATTATATCTTGATTCTGCCAATCTCAGGGAGATTGAAGAAGGGTTCAAACTCGGGTTCTTAAACGGTTTGACCACTACACCAACGTTCATGCAGCGCGAGGGTATTACTGATATTGACGGTACCATCGTAAAGTTGTCCAAAATGGTACCTGTGCTTCAGATCGAGGCATTGGGTAAAACTGCAGAGGATGTAGTGGCGGAGGCAAAACGCCAGCTTGATCTCGGACTTGATCCGATGCGTACGGTGTTTAAAATTCCTGTTTCCCTGGAAGGTACACGTGCTTGCTATATGCTGCGCAAAGAGGGTTTGCTTGTAAATGTGCACCTGGTGTATACACTCCAGCAGGCTTATATGGCTATGCACGCGGGAGCTACTTATGTTTGCCCGTTGGTAGGAAGACTGCAGGATCAGGGTCATGATGCACTGGCGCTGGTGGAGCAATGTGTGAATGCTGTGTATCAATACGGCTATAATACCAAGATCATGTTTTCTTCCGTACGTCATGCGGAACATGTACGTAACGCCATCAATCTTGGAGTTCATACCATCACAGTGCCATTGAAGGTGTTGAAGGGTCTTACTGAAAACAACTTTACTACTGTCGGCACCGAGCAATTCCTGCAGGATACACGCCTGATGACTGTGACCGTTCGTGAAGCTGCAAACGGTGTGAATCCGCTGGTTCAATCGGGCGCTAGCCTGAAAGATGCGATCATTAAAATGACAGAATACGGCTTTGGTGCAGTAACAGTAGTCGATAGCGATGGCTCGCTGAAGGGTGTGTTTACCGATGGCGATATTCGCCGTTTGCTTCAAAACGAGGGAGAGCATATTCTCGATAAGAAAATGGGAGAACTGGAATATCGCACCCCTATCAGCATTGATGCCAATGCGTTGCTGAATGAGGCGCACAGTTTGTTTAAGAAGACCAATGTAGATACCATCCTCATCACCGATGGAGGAAAGCCGGTAGGTATGCTGGATATACAGGATCTGGAAAGTCTGTAAAAAAGTAATTACTACTCAAACCATTGTGGTAACGGACAGCCTGTACAGATACTGTATTTCAGGCTGATAGTTTTCACAATGGTTTTGTTTTGAAACCATTTGACAGCTTCTGATGATAAATTGAATTCATGTCTGATACACTACTTTATATAGTCGAGCATTTCAAAGGAAAGTTCCTCACAGATCCGGTAGTGCTCAGTAAGAAGTTGTCGAAGATCAAAGCCTATGTTTTCGATTGGGATGGCGTGTTCAACAACGGACAAAAAGATGAGCATGGCAGTAGTCCCTTCAATGAGGTGGACTCTATGGGAACCAACCTTCTGCGTTTCAATCATTTTCTTCGCACCAGAGAACTTCCGCTTTTTGTAGTGATTTCCGGTGAGCACAACAAGGCAGCGCAGGCTCTGGCAAAACGAGAACACTTTCATGCGGTGTACAGTGGGATCAAATACAAACCGGAAGCGCTCGGGCATTTATGCAGCGGTTGTCAGATAAAGCCGGAAGAGATTGCTTTTGTTTTTGACGATGTCCTTGACCTTTCCGTTGCTGCAAAAGCAGGGGTACGTTTCATGGTAAACCGTCCTGCCAATCCCTTGCTGGTAGATTATGCTGTGCAGGCTGGTTTTGCCGATTACATTACAGGCTGTGATGGCAACAACAACGCAGTGCGTGAGGTAGTGGAATTGATGATGGGTTTGAACGGCATGTACAGGGAGACTGTGGAAGAACGAATGAATTTCACGGAAACTTATCAACATTATCTTGCACTACGCAATAAGCCGGAGCCCCGATTTTATACAAGTAAAGAATCCAAAATTATAGAACAGATTTTATGATCGCCGGAATTATTCCCGCACGTTATGCATCTACCCGCTTCCCCGGAAAGCCTCTTGCAGATATTGCAGGTAAGAGTATGATACAGCGGGTGTACGATCAAGCCAGTCGTAGCAAAGCATTGCAAAAAGTGGTGGTTGCTACCGACGATCAGCGGATTGCAGATCACGTTATTTCTTTTGGCGGAGAAGTGGTGATGACACGTGAAGATCATCCCAGCGGAACCGACAGATGCCAGGAAGCTTTGCAGGCGCTCGGAGATGAGTATCGCTATGCGATCAACATTCAGGGCGATGAACCTTTTATTGATCCTTCACAGATAGACGAACTGGCCGCGGCCTTGCAGGATGGCAGTGTGGAACTGGCTACGTTGATCATTCCCGTATACGATCACCAAATGCTGCTAGACCATGGAGAGGTGAAGGTTACGTTGAATACCAACATGGAGGCTTTGTACTTCAGCAGAATGCCTATTCCATTTATTAAAGGTGTGGATCAAAGCGAATGGCATCGCCATCATACTTACTACAGACATGTAGGTATGTATGCATATCGAAAAGATGTGCTGGAGAAAATCACTCAACTTCCCGTTTCTTCACTGGAACGAGCAGAGTCGCTGGAACAACTGCGCTGGCTGGAACATGGCTTTCGAATCAAATGTGTAATGACCCATTTCGAAAGTCATTGTGTAGATACACCGGAAGATATCGCCAAAGTGCTCCATCTTATGAATCTTTCTTAAGAGGGCCGGAAAATATTTACTAAGGCAGAATGTCGTAACCGATGTTGCGGTAGGTGGTTGGTTGAAAGCGGGAACTGTCGGTGAGGTTAGGCTTCTTTCCATGCAGTATCTCCGAATAATATTGTGTAGCTGCTTCGGGTAAAGGATTTCTGTTGGAGAAATTCAGAAAATAGCTGTGTCCTTCGTTTACCAGTGTATTGAAATTGATGTATGTAGCTTTAGCGCTCAAGGGTTTTCTTACCTGTTTGCCTAGCTGATAACGTTTGCTCACCAGATACGCCCCACCCAGTGTAAAATCTCCCGGATTGTAGTGGACAAGAATATTTTCAGAAAAGTTTATCCGATCGAGCAACTTTTTATGTCCCCGCTGTGGAATGCATGCTGCGTTTAAAATCAGATTGTCTACCCATTGTTCCTGATTGAATTTTTCCAGCTTTCCTTTTCTGATGGTTTCTCTTAATGCAATATTTCCCATACTGTGAAAGAATAGGCTCAAATGTCCGTTTCCCATCAGCTTTGCTGTTCGAAGCAGTCGGATAGAATCCAGCACCGGCGCAAAATCTTTGTGTGCCATCGCTGCGTTTCGTTTTGCAAAAAAATAATTGCCAAGTCTTTTCTTTTTTGAACTAATGCTGGGGTAATCGAGCAGGATCACATTCACTCCGTACTGTGCCGCCATCTTAATGCCGCGGTCAGTAGCAGACGTGAAGAATTTTCCCATGCCCTCAGTATAAACAACCCAATCACGGTTTCTATCAGGCAACATTGCCACCGCCTCTTTTAGCGAATATACCGGTCGCACCATCCGTTTCCCATGCCTTGTGTACACCACAAAGTACTTTATAGAGTTTTTATCACGCCTGTCTACTAAGTATCGAAAGGTTGAAGTATCCATCACTCTGTTGCTGGCAACTATCATCACGGTGTCTGAAGACTGAAATTGCAAAGGAGTCGCATCTGAGCTAAGCGGAAAGCTATCCCAGTATTCATGTGAGTTAAAATGTGCAAACGGGATAGATGACTGAGAGAAAGAAGATATCGGTGTAAGAAACAAGATGAATAAACTGAGGAGGCGTAACATGAGTTTCGAGATTAGGGCAGTTGCTAAATCACCCTTTTGGTTGTATAAAATAATAGAATCTTTAGCTTTAGGTTTGTTACAATTTCTCAACTCCTTTCTTTTCGATGAATATCAATAAAAAAATGTGCCTGCTTACAGCTGCAGGTTTGTTCGGCATTTGCGTAATAGCCGATGCACAAAAGAAAAAGTTTACGATAGCCGAAGCAACGAATGGCATGACCACCACGCTTGCGCTTCAAGGCATTAAGCAACCTGCCTGGCGTCCCGGTTCAAATAGTCTGTTTCATGTTGCGAAACTTGATGCAGGAGAGGTGCTGATTAAAACCAGTTTTCCTTCAGGTACTACAGACACACTCGAAGATCTTCCGTCTTTCAACAAAAATATTTTTGGCAAGGATAGCCTGAAAGGACTTCCTGTTTTCAACTGGATCGATCAGGATTATGCATGGTTCAACACAGGAAACACCTTGTATCGCGGTGCGCTTACAGGAAATAGTTTTCGGTGGAGTAAATGGTTGTCTTTGCCTAAAGACGCTGCCAATGTTACGGTTCACAAAAGCATGAAGGTAGCTTACACCATAGAGAATAATTTATGGATGGCAACTGCCGATGGGCAATTAGTTCAGGTAACAACCGACGCTGATAAGAATATTATCAGCGGACAATCCGTACACAGGAATGAATTTGGAATCGATGGGGGTATTTTCTTTTCTCCAAAAGGAAACTATCTCGCATACTATAGAATGGATCAGACGATGGTGAGGGACTATCCGGTTGTTGACTGGAGTAAAACGCCTGCTACAGTGGAAATGATTAAGTACCCGATGGCAGGAGGAACTTCGCATGAGGTAACGTTGGTGGTCTTCGATCCGAAAACAAAACGCAAGGTAACGTTGGAGACGGGGGAACCACGCGATCAATATCTTACTTCCGTTACCTGGAGTCCCGACGAAAAATACATTTATGTAGGGCTGCTGAATCGTGATCAAAATCATCTGAAACTGAATCAATACAGTGCACAAACAGGTGAAAAGATCAGAACGCTTTTTGAGGAAAGAAGCAATACTTATGTAGAGCCTCAGCATCCGCTAACATTTCTTCCGGGAAGAAACGATCAGTTTATCTGGTGGAGTCAGAAAGATGGTTTTACACACCTGTATCTTTTCAATACAGAGGGGCGTTTGGTAAGGCAATTGACCAAAGGGAATTATGAGGTAAATGAGATCGTCGGATTTAATGAGCGCGAACAGGAAGTGATTATTACTGCGGCTAAAGAATCTCCGCTCGAAAAACACATCTATGCAGTGAGTTGGAGCGACGCAAGCATGAGAAGAATAGACAGAGAGTTGGGTGTTCATAATGCGCTGTCTAGCGAAGACGGAAGATATGTCTTCGATACTTACAGTGCCGCGGGTGTTCCGAAAGTGAGTTTGGTGCGTGCTACATCCGGTAATTTCTCGAAGGTATTGCTGGAAGCTCCCAACACGCTTGCCGACTACGATCGCCCTGAAATAAGAAATGTTGTGCTGAAAGCAAATGATGGAACGCCACTCTATGGAAAGTTGATTCTGCCTGTAGGTTTTGATTCCACAAGAAAGTATCCTGTCATCGTTTATCTCTACAATGGACCTCATGTGCAGCTTGTTAAAAACAGTTTTCCTGAAAGCGGTAATCTTTGGTACGAGTACATGGCGCAACGTGGCTATGTGGTGTTTACCATGGATGGTCGTGGTAGCGCTAACCGTGGCAGAAAATTTGAACAGGCGACGTTCAGGAAGTTGGGTACTGTAGAAATGGAAGATCAGCTCAAGGGTGTGGACTATCTAAAATCATTGCCTTTTGTAAATCCGCAACGTATGGGGGTTCATGGCTGGAGCTATGGTGGTTTTATGACTACTTCGCTGATGCTGCGTCATCCCGGTGTATTTAAAGTTGGTGTTGCAGGCGGACCCGTGATCGACTGGAGCATGTATGAGGTGATGTACACAGAAAGATACATGGATACACCCGGTACCAATCCGGAAGGTTATAAAACATCTTCGCTTTTTTCCAAGATTGGAAACCTGAAAGGAAAGTTGTTTTTGATACACGGCACCGATGATGATGTCGTGGTATGGCAGCATTCAATCAAGCTGCTAAAAAAAGCTGTTGATGAAAATGTTCAGGTTGACTACTTTGTTTACCCTGGTCATCCGCACAATGTTCGCGGAAAAGACCGGGTGCATCTGATGCAGAAGATCAGCGACTATTTTGATCTTTATTTGAAAGGATAGTTTTTCTGGTGGAGAAGTGAGCAAACTCCTTCACTTCTCCACTTTACTTATAGCCTATCCAACCCCAGCACATCTTTCATCGTAAAGATCCCTTTTTTTCCCTGTAAAAATTCCGCGGCAAGAACAGCTCCACGTGCAAAACCTTCCCGGTTGTGAGCGGTATGTATGATTTCGATATCGTCAATGGCAGAAGTGTATTTCACACTGTGTGTGCCGGGAACATCTTCCATTCGGTGGGCGATGATGGGGAATGAATCAGGATCATTAGTGGGCTCTTTCGTCCAGTGTTTTTTTCTTGCAACGTTTTCAAGTATTTGTTCTGCAAGGGTGATGGCTGTGCCGCTCGGCGCATCCTTTTTTTGCGTGTGATGTGTTTCTTCCAAAACGATATCGTAGTCGTTTTGTTCATTCATCAATGCCGCCAGCAGTTTATTTATCTCAAAAAATATGTTGACGCCAATACTAAAATTGGAAGCCTGTAAAAATGCAGTATGATGGTCAATGGCGGTCATCTTTGCATGTGCCAGCCCTTCGTTCCATCCCGTTGTACCGCAAACAACCGGTACACCCGCCTTCAAACAAGTAACCACATTTTCGGGCGCAGCTTCCGGACGGGTAAACTCTATTGCCACATCTGCTTCCTGTAAATGTTCTTTGGTGAGATCATGTTTGTTGGCTGTGCTGATCTTCAACACAATTTCATGTCCACGCTGAACGGCGATTTGTTCAATAGCCCGTCCCATCTTACCATAACCGATAAGGGCGATTTTCATAAATTCTACAATTGAATGATAAATGATGTAATGGCGCAAACAGCAAAAGCAATGCTTGCCATTCCGTTCGTATTGGCGAATGCCATATTCACCTTGCTCAGATCGTCAGGGCGCACAAGAATATGCTGGTAGATCAACAGACCGATAAAGATGATTGCACCGATCCAATATATCAGACCGAAGTCGCCCGTCCAACCGGCAAGCACTACAAAAACGGCGCTGATCAGATGCAGCAGATTCGATACCATGAGCGCATTACGTTTACCTAAAGCAGCAGGTATGGAATTGAGTTTCTGTTCTTTGTCGAACTCTTCATCCTGCAGTGCATAAATGATATCAAATCCGGATACCCAGGTCAATACCGTGAGCGAAAAAAGTATCGGCAATAATTTAAAATATCCGGTTACAGCTAGGTAAGCGCCGACAGGTGCCAGTGCCAGTCCCGCTCCCAGCACCAAATGGCAAAGCGGTGTAATGCGCTTTGTATAGCTGTAAAAAAGGATCACAAACAATGCAACTACAGAAAGGTAAAATACCATTGTGTTGATAAACAATGTTGTGACGATGAACAACAGACAGTTCACAATAGTAAACCACAACGCATGTTCCGGTTTGATAATTCCTGCGGGAATTTCCCGTGTCGCAGTTCTTGGATTTAGCGCATCAAACCTTCGGTCGAGATAACGATTGAAAGCCATCGCTGCGCTGCGCGCAAACACCATACACAACAATACTTTCGCAAACAGATCCCAATTTTCCGCAAACCAGTCCCAGGAAATTTCGCGATTTATTTCCAGCACTCCCAGCATAAAACCTATGAGTGCAAAAGGAAGCGCAAATACCGTATGGCTGAATTTTACCAGCGATAGATAGTCGTTTATTTTTTTGAAGACGCCCACGTTATTTTTCGTTTACTTCCGCATCAAAGCTCAATGACATTGCTTCCTGCTGTGCATTGGAATATATCATTACGTTTTTCTGCTGATGTCCTTTGCGACCAGAGCTGTTAAACTCTACAACGATCTCTCCTTCTCCTCCGGGAGGAATTGGCTTTTTCGGATACGACGGCACTGTACAGCCGCAGGATGCTACCGCATTGGCAATGACCAATGGGTTATTGCCTGTGTTTTTAAAGCGGTATGCATGACGAACTTTTTCTCCTTCCGTTATCGTTCCGAAACTATGTTTCATTTCTTCAAAACTGATGGTTGTCTTGGGAAGGTTGGCTATGGTTTTATCATTCGTATGATCGTGCTCCTCTTCGCCCTCCCATTTATTGATCAGTGCGGTTTTGCTTACCCCGCTCAGTTCCACGAGTGCAATCACAAAAACCGACAGCGTCAATATAGTAAGTAAAGCTGTTTTCAATTGTTGGTTCATTATTCTGCGGGAATTGTGAATTTTACTAAATAGATAACCGTGTTGAATCCTAGCTTTTTTCTTCCCAGATTTGCGCCAGATGTACCAGTGTTTCCACGGCTTTTTCCATGTCCTGTACACTTACATATTCCTGTTTGCTGTGAATGCCCATTTCACCTGTAAACAAGTTCGGACAAGGCAAACCCATAAAAGAAAGACGTGAGCCGTCCGTTCCTCCCCGCACACTCATGCGTATAGCTTTCATGCCTGCACGTTGATACGCTTCTTCGGCATAATCCATTACCTGCGGATGCTGATCGAGCACTTCGCGCATGTTGCGGTATTGTTCCTTTATGATGAAATCTGTGGTGACTCCTGGAAACTCGCGAACCGTTTCATCAACCAATGCTCTGAGGCGTTCTTCATGTTTCGCCAGCATCGTCGTGTCAAAATCGCGAATGATGAACTGCACGGATGCTTCTTCAATAGTGCCCTGAATGCTTACCGGGTGCACAAATCCTTCCATTCCTTCAGTTGCTTCCGGACACCATTCATTGGCCGGCAGTTTGGAGACAAACGCAGATGCTGCCTTGATGGCACTCACCATCTTGTCTTTTGCATAGCCCGGATGCGCGGAGATGCCATGAAAATTCACCGTCACACCATCGGCAGAAAATGTTTCGCCTTCCAGATGTCCGCGCTCACCACCGTCAAGTGTATATCCAAACTCTGCTCCGAGTTTCTGCATGTCTACAGCCTGTACGCCTCTGCCGATTTCTTCATCGGGGGTAAACAAGATGCGGATCTTTCCGTGTTTTATTTCAGGATGTTTGATCAGATAGTTGGCAAGATCCATGATGATCGCAACACCTGCCTTATCATCGGCTCCCAACAACGTAGTTCCCGAGGCAGTGATGATATCATCACCAATTCTTTCTTTCAGATACGGATGTTCTTTGGTACTAATGACCACTGTGGGGTCGTCTGGCAGTACGATGTCGCTGCCATCCCAGCTCATATGCAGCAATGGTTTTACACCTGCACCACTGCAATCCGGGGCAGTATCCACATGCGAGCAAAAGCACAGGACGGGCACTTGCTTGTCCGTAGTAGCGGGAATCGTAGCATATACATAACCATGTTTGTCGAGCTCAGCATCGGTGATGCCAATTTCCTGGAGTTCTTTAACTAATATCCTGCTCAGGTCTTTTTGCTTTTCGGTTGACGGTTGTGACTCAGAAGCAGGGTCGCTTTGTGTGTCTATTTGCACGTATCGGATAAAACGGTCAGCAACAGTGTGCTGGTAATCAGCTAATGACATGAGATTTGTAAATAAGGCTGTAAAAATAGGTTTCTGTAGCTTCTTTGGGGAGGTTATTCCTAAAAATCCTTCTCTGTTACTATGCCTTGTTTGCCGGTAATCTTTTACGAACTTCGGAAGATATTTTTTCGCAAATGGAAAGATTCGCGACTGTTGAAGAATACATTTCTTCTTTTCCGAAGGACGTCCAAAGCCGACTTCAGTCAATTCGTAAGACGATCATGGAGCATGCCCCGGATGCAGAAGAGTGCATTGCATACGCGATGCCGGCGTATAAAACACATGGAAAACCATTGGTTTACTTTGCAGCTTTTGCAAAACACATTGGCTTTTATGCGATTCCCAGCGGACATGCGGCCTTTGCTGAGGAACTTTCCGGATATAAGCAAGGTAAAGGTTCGGTACAGTTCCCTTTGAATGAAGCGCTTCCTCTGGAACTGATAGGAAGAATTGTAGCCTTTCGGTATCGGGAGAATGCGCAATATGCAGGCATTCGGTCTTCTGTGAAGAAGAAGTAAAAGGAGCGGTGTCTTTTCTGCAATCAATAATAGTTTTGCCAATCATAACTAACCTGACATCATGAGCAACAAAAAGCTTTCCGCTACTGAAAAAGAAGTTTTGCTAAGAACACTGAAGGCACGTTTTGAAAAAAATAAAAAGCGTCATCAGGGCATCAACTGGGAAAAAGTTTCGTCCAGGCTTGAATCTCATCCGGAGAAACTTTGGTCGCTGAACGAAATGGAAGTCACTGGCGGAGAGCCGGATGTAGTGGGCATGGACAAAAAAAACGGAGCGATTTTGTTTTACGATTGTGCGGCGGAAAGTCCCAAGGGACGCAGGAGTGTTTGTTACGACCGCGAAGCATGGGAGTCACGCAAAGAGCACAGACCGGAAAATAATGCAATGGGTATGGCTGCGGATATGGGTATTGAAATGCTTACCGAAGAAGAGTATCGTTATCTGCAAACTTTAGGCGAATTTGATCTGAAAACGTCGAGCTGGATAAAAACCCCTGAAGCTATCCGCAAGCTTGGTGGAGCACTATTTTGCGACCGTAGATACGATCATGTTTTTACATATCACAATGGAGCTCAGTCTTATTATGCAGCCAGAGGTTTTCGTGGTGTGCTACGGGTGTAATGCATAGGACCAACTAAGTTCTGCTGGCATTCAAATATTACCTTTGCTGTATGTTCGAGCTGTCCCGGATTGATATTTCACAGATCATTACATTGAGTTTTACGCTATTTGCGGTCATCGATGTGTTGGGCTCAATACCTGTGATTATTTCCGTAAAAAAGAGAATTGGTGAGATCAGCGCTATTCAGGCGACGCTGGTGTCCGGTGCATTGATGGTGTCGTTCTTTTTCATAGGAGAGAAAATGCTCGAATTCATGGGGCTCGACATCCACTCCTTTGCGATTGCAGGTTCCATCGTCATTTTTATTCTGGGACTGGAAATGGTATTGGGCATCGAATTTTTCAGAAGTGAAAAAGATATCAAAAGCGGAACGGTCGTGCCCATCGCTTTTCCGCTTATTGCAGGCTCCGGTACGCTTACGACCATTATGTCGCTGAAGGCAGAGTATCATGCTTACAACATTCTGATCGCAATTTTTGTCAATCTGGTGTTTGTATATATCACCCTCATTCTGATCAATCCCATCGAACGCTTTCTGGGTCCATCGGGTATTTCGGTGGTGCGTAAATTCTTTGGAGTGATTCTGCTGGCCATTGCGGTGAAGATATTTAAGAGCAATGTTGGGTTCTAAGCTTTTTTGATTCAAGCAGATAGAGCGAATGGAAAATGCATAATTTTGACAGGTTGAAACGTTTTTTGTCCATATTACTCCTGGCTATTTATCTCTTTTCTGCAACAGAAATGCAACAGTTGCTAAAGCTGCCTGTACTTCTTGAACATTATTCAGAGCATAAGCAACTGGATAGCAAGATGTCTCTCTGGCAGTTTCTTTGTATGCACTATGCAAATGGCAATGAGAAGGATGCCGATTACGATAAGGACGTGAAGTTGCCCTTTAAAACGCACACGGAAACCGTAAATCTTCTGCTCTTTTTTGGAGACACACCATCTTTTTTTGTTACTCCGCATGTGTATGACTACGCGTTGCCGAGACAATTTATTTATCGTCCCGATGAATTCTTTGATGCAGCGTATGCCGCCGCTATATGGCAACCTCCTCGTGCTTGCTGATGAGTTCTGAAATACAGAGCAGCAATCTTTTAGATTAAAGATGCCCTGCGTTTATCTGTTCAACTATTTCATCAGTAAAATCTTATGCTTAATAGAATCATTGAGTTTTCCGTAAGGAATAAACTCATCGTTGGGCTATGTACCCTGGCGCTTATAGCTTTTGGTGTTTATGAAACAACAAAACTACCTATCGATGCTGTGCCTGATATTACAGACAATCAGGTACAGGTCATTACTGTAGCTCCGTCTTATGGCGCTACTGATATTGAACGTCTCGTGACCTTTCCGGTGGAGCAGGCGAATAGCAACATCGCCGGCATTAAAGAAATACGAAGCTTTTCGCGGTTTGGCTTATCTGTCGTTACCATTGTTTTCGATGAAGAGACAGATGTTTACTGGGCACGTCAGCAGGTGGCCGAGCGTCTTCAAAAGATACAAGCACAGATTCCGCAGGAGATTGGGATACCTGAAATGGGACCGATATCCACAGGACTAGGGGAGATCTATCAATATGTGGTTCGTCCCGCTGAAGGTTACGAACATCGTTACGATGTTACAGAATTGCGCACTATTCAGGATTGGATCATTCGCAGACAGCTGCTGGGTGTAAATGGAGTGGCTGAGATAAGCAGTTTTGGAGGCAAACTAAAACAATATGAAATCGCAGTCAACACACACAAATTGCAATCGTCTAACCTGACCATAGACGACGTTTTTAACGCACTCAGACAAAACAATCAGAATACCGGCGGTGCTTATATCGAAAGAGGACCCACGGTGCTTTTCATTCGTACCGAAGGACTGGTAGAGACTGTTGAAGATATCGGAAGTATCGTAGTGAAGACTACAGATAATGGCGTACCTGTTTTGATTCGGGATGTAGCGGAAGTACACTTCGGACATGCTACACGCTATGGTGCACTATGCTACAACGACAAAGGCGAAGTAGCTGGTGCAGTGGTGATGATGCTGAAAGGTGCGAATAGTAGCAAAGTGATCAGGGATGTTAAAGAGCGCATCACCCAAATACAAAAGACATTACCGGAGGGCGTAATCATCGAGCCTTTTCTGGACAGGACCAAGATGGTGAAAAATGCCATCAGCACAGTGGAAAGAAACTTGCTGGAAGGAGCACTGATTGTGGTTTTTATTCTGGTGCTATTTCTTGGAAATATCCGGGCTGGTCTACTGGTAGCTTCGGTCATTCCGCTATCAATGTTGTTTGCCATTATCATGATGAATGTTTTTGGTGTAAGTGGCAATCTCATGAGTCTGGGTGCGTTGGATTTCGGACTTATAGTTGACGGAGCTGTCATCATTGTAGAAGCTGTGCTTCATCAGATAGCAAGCGCAAGAGGACAGAACGCGCTGCAATGGTCCCGCAAAGAGATGGGTGAAGAGGTGAAAACGTCGGCATCCAGAATGATGAACAGTGCTGTATTCGGACAGATCATCATTCTCATTGTGTACCTACCCATTTTCACATTGCATGGTATTGAGGGTAAGATGTTTAAACCCATGGCGCAGACTGTAACCTTCGCTCTGATCGGCGCCTTCCTGTTATCGCTGACCTATATTCCTATGATGAGTGCACTGGTATTGAGCCCGAAGCCCAAGCAAGCAAAGAATTTCTCCGAAAGCATGTTGGAACGGATAACAGCTGTTCATCAAAGACTGTTGAAAAAAGCACTTTCTATTCCGAAGATAATCCTGGCTGCAACTGCCGTTCTTTTCGCTCTGGCATTGCTTATCTTTTCATTTTTAGGAGGAGAGTTCATTCCGGCACTGGAAGAAGGCGACTTTGCTGTGGATACGCGAGTGCTTACCGGAAGCAATCTTAACACTACAGTAGAGTATACCCAAAAAGCGGCACATGTACTGCTTACTGAATTTCCAGAGGTGGAAAAGGTTGTTACCAAAATAGGTAGCGGAGAAGTGCCTACGGATCCCATGCCAATGGAGGCAAGCGATCTTATGGTAATCTTGAAAGATAAAGATGAATGGACATCGGCGGCAAGTTTTCCTGAGCTTGCCGAGAAAATGAGTAACGCCTTGCGTTCGGTGCCTGGTATTACCACGGGCTTTCAATATCCTGTTCAAATGCGTTTCAACGAACTGATGACCGGCGCCAGACAGGATGTAGTGTGTAAAATATTTGGAGATGATCTGGACACACTCTCGCACTATGCTCATCAGTTAGCAGGAATTATTAGTGGCGTAGAGGGGGCAAGGGATCTATATCTCGAAACAATCACCGGGATGCCGGAAGTGATAATAAAGTACGATCGGATTGCTATGGCGCAATATGGATTGAATATTGAAGATGTGAATCGTACTGTACGTGCAGCTTTTGCAGGCGAAATTGCGGGACAGGTCTTTGAAGGAGAAAGAAGGTTTGATCTGGTGGTTCGTCTTGATACCGTTCTGCGTAAAGACGTGAGCAACCTTGAAGAACTTCTTCTGCCTACGCCTGCAGGAAATCAAATTCCGTTGAAGCAAGTTGCATCTGTAGTTGTTCAAAGTGGACCCAATCAGATTCAACGTGAAGATGCCAGGCGACGTATCATTGTAGGCTTTAATGTTCGGGGCAGAGATGTGGAGAGTATTGTAAAGGAATTGCAAAGTCAGGTAGAGAAGCATCTGCGGTTTCCGCCGGGGTATTTTGTAACCTATGGCGGAGCTTTTGAGAATCTCAATGAAGCGAAGCACCGTCTGATGATTGCCGTTCCTGTGTCCCTGCTGCTGATATTTTGCCTGCTGTATTTTGCTTTTGGCTCAGTAAGACAAGGATTACTTATCTATTCTGCCATTCCGTTATCCGCTATCGGAGGCGTTTTTTTTCTCGCTCTACGGGGTATGCCTTTCAGTATTAGCGCAGGAGTTGGTTTTATTGCTTTGTTTGGAGTGGCTGTACTCAATGGTATTGTGTTAATCGCAGAATTCAATCGTCTGAAGCAATCGGGAGTTCGTGATCTTCGACAGGTCGTATTACAGGGAGCGCAGGTAAGGCTTCGCCCTGTATTGATGACGGCTACTGTGGCATCACTTGGCTTTTTACCTATGGCTCTGAGCAATGGCGCTGGTGCTGAAGTGCAAAGACCTTTGGCAACAGTGGTGATAGGAGGACTTGTCTTCGCAACATTTCTTACACTTTTTGTACTTCCTATACTTTATGTCTTGTTTGAGGGAAAGTCCCGCATGAAAACTGCTCCAACCGCTGTATTAATCGCGCTCTTGTTTATGGCTCCGTTTTCCTCACATAGTCAGACTATATCCCTTCAGCAGGCTATTGATAGCGCTCTAAAGAATAATCTTACGATAAAAAATCAGCATTTGGTTGCCGAATATCAACAAGCGTTGGCAGGTATTCTAGCCGATATTCCGCAGCTGAATATTATTGCTGAAGCCGGGCAGATCAACAGTGCTTATATAGACAATCGCATGGGTATTGCACAATCGTTCAGCTTTCCCACTGTGTATGCCCGACAACACAATCTTCTGAAGGAAGAATGGCAATCCGCTATGCTCAGTGCAAGACTTAGCGAAGCAGAGATCAGAAAGAATGTCACTATTATTTTCTATCGGATACTTGTTCTTCGTGAACGCGAAAAATTGCTCTATGAAGCAGACTCTTTGTATGCCGAATTTGCGCGAAGGGCGGCATTGCGCTTAGATAAAGGAGAAACGGCTGTGTTGGAACATGCTTCTGCACAACTGCAAAAAGGCAGCATTCGCGAGCAACTACGTGAACTACAGGCTGGAATAGCACTGGAGAAGCTACGGTTTAAACTCATGTTGAATACTCAGACGAACTATGAACCAACGGCCGCTGAATCAAGACAGGAGTTTTCCGGAGCTGCTGATACGTCTATTACCGACCATCCATCCTTACAGCTCGAACAGCAACGCGTGAAGGTGGCAGCTCTTAATGTTCAACTTGAAAGAGCCAAACTCTTACCTGAATTCGGTGTAGGGATGTATAGTCAGACACTGCGTGGTACCGGAGCAGACGATAAAATATATGATGGCAGTCAACGCTTCACCAGCGGACAATTGAGTATTGGTATTCCGATTTTTTTTGGAACCCAGCGTTCGCGAATCACCGCTGCAAAAAGGCAGTTGGCTATTGTGGAAACAGGTCGTGTACTTCGACTGCAACAATTAGAAACAGAAAGAGATGCGGCATTTATCCGGTACGAAAGCAGCAAAGCCCGTCTTGCGTTTTATGAGGCACATCAGTTGCCACAGGCCAAAGTAATCATGCAAGCAGCGTTGGCACAGTTTACGGCTGGCGAGATCAATTATCTTGAATGGGTAATGCTCAACAATCAGTCGCAGCAGATTCAACACGCTTATCTCGATGCAATAGATCGTTATAACAACGACGTCGCAGAACTTATTTACCTCACCAGCAAATGATTTTTATGAACTATTACATCATTGTTTCTCTGTTGCTGCTGATCCTGTCCTGCAACAATAGCAATTCATCAACACAGGAAAATAAAAAGACAAATGACAACAGTCAGACACTGGTCGTGACGCCTGAACAGCAGAAAACTATCGGATTACGCGTCGCTCGCCCAGAGCTCCGCTCGCTGGCGCAAACCATTCGCGTATCTGGTATGATTGATGTGCCTCCGCAGAATTTGGTATCGGTGAGTGTTCCTTTAGGAGGTTACCTCCGGCAAACGAAGTTGCTCACCGGTATGCACATACGCAAAGGAGAACTTATTGCAGAGATAGAAGATGCACAATACATACAGTTACAGGAGGATTATCTTACCGTAAAAGCAAAACTGGCTGCTGCAGAAACAGAGTATTACCGCCAACGTGATTTAAACGCCAGTAAAGCCAGCTCAGATAAAGCACTCCAGCAGGCGCAGGCAGAATATCATTCGTTGCGGGTACGGCTTAGTGCGCTTTCGGAAAAGCTTAAACTGATTAACATTGATCCGCGATCCCTTTCAGAGCAAAATTTATCCAGGAGCATCCGATTGTATGCTCCATTCAATGGATTTGTTTCGAAGGTGTATGTAAATATGGGTAAGTATGTGAACCCCTCCGATGTACTTTTCGAATTGGTGAATCCTGATAATGTTCTTCTTCGTCTTCGGGTTTTCGAAAAAGATCTTCCGTTGCTTTCTGCCGGACAGAAGCTTGTTGCATTTACCAACGCACACCCCAAAAAGCAATACAATTGTGAGGTGATTTTTGTCAATAGAGATGTAGGTACAGATCGTACCGTCGATGTTCATTGCCGCTTTTTGGAGTACGATCCGTCTTTGCTTCCCGGCATGTATATGAATGCTGTTGTGGAATTGGAAAGTATGTCATCGCTCTGTGTTCCGGAGCAGGCGGTTGTAACTTTTGAAGGAAAGAACTACGTCTTCGTTGCTTCCGGCCCACAAAAGTTCGAGATAACAGAGATTTCTACAGGGTTAAAAGAGAACGGTTACATCAGTCTCAACAACGCAATGCTTCAAGATAAGGATGTAGTGGTAGAAGGAAGCTATACGTTGCTGATGATGCTTAAGAATAAATCGGATGAAAACTAAGAGCAGGCTTATCCAAACTTCACCGATGTCATGGTAAGCGAACCGGCAACTACTTTATCGTTGAATAAAATAGGTTCGTCTTTTTCTGTTTGTAAAGCAAGTGCGTATAACAGCGGATAGTAATGATCGGGTGTCGGTACGGCTAAGCGTGCAGAAGGGCTAAGACGCAGGTAATCAATCAGTGCTTTGTGATTACCGTTGCGAATGTTCGCCTTAAAAAGCTCATTCATTTCAATAGCCCAGTCGAAGCCATATTCCTGATTGATGCTGGAAAGATCACCCGAAGGCAGACGAATCATGCTCAGGTTGTGCACCATGTTGCCACTCGCTAAAATGAGCACACCTTTTTTTCTTAAAGACGCAAGCTCCTTCGCGAGCTCGTAATGATGCTGCGGAGGTTTGTGATAGTCTATGCTTAGTTGCAGAACGGGAATGTTGGCTTTAGGATACATCTGCTTCACAATGCTCCAGGCACCATGGTCAAGCCCCCAGTCGTGGTCGAGTCCTACTTGCGTTGATTGGATCAACCTGGCAGTTTCTTTCGCCAGTGCAGGATCGCCGTTAGCAGGATATTCCACTTCATAAAGCTCCCGCGAAAAGCCTCCGAAGTCGTGAATGGTTTTTGGCTTTTCCATGGCAGTGATATGCGTGCCGCGAGTAAGCCAGTGCGCAGAAACTACCAACACGGCATGAGGCTGGGGAATTTCTTTCGCCAGCTTTTTCCAGCGTTGCGTGAATTCATTGTCCTCAATGGCATTGGTTGGTGAACCATGACCTACGAACAACACAGGCATCTTTTGTTCCTGTTTGCCAAGTGCAGAAGTAAAACGCCTGAATCCTGAAAGGCTTGTGACCATCGCAGCTGCTGTTAAAAGCTTTAGAAATTCTTTCCGCTCCATGCTGGAAAACTGTGTTTTACAAAATTACATGTATATACCTGTATTTTTAATTTTGGATTGTTAATGTTTGAAAATTTTTTAAAGTGCGGAGTTAACTTCATCCCTCCATATCCAAAAGATTGCCATGATATTTGTCGAAAGAAACGCCATGAATTCACTTGTTGTATTACGTTTTGAGCAAAAGATAAATGCTCCACGTCCCGCAGTGTGGGAAGCGCTTTGGAGCGAAGAAGGTTATCCTTACTGGACAAGCATTTTCTCTGAGGGGTCTCAGATAAAAGTAGACTGGAAACAGGGCGGGCGTGTTCATTTTATTTCGACGTCCGGCAATGGAATGTATAGTGAAATAGCGAGTCTCATTCCCGGTGAGCAAGTGACTTTCCGTCATCTTGGTGAGATAAAGGAAGGCAATGAACTGGAAGAAAATCAGAGTTGGACGGGTGCTACTGAGCGTTATTCACTACGCGAAGAAGAAGGAGCAACCTTGGTGTCTGTAGAAATGCAAACAATTTCCGAAGCCGTAAATCAGTTCAACGATATGTTCCCGAAGGCTTTTTTGAAGTTGAAAGAATATGTGGAACAGCGCCATTCTTAACATTTTTCTTAAAGTTCTGCACGCCATAGAATCGCGCGCTTAAACAAAGGTATATTTGCACGATTATGATGCGGACTGCACATATTGTGTTATCTGTCTGGCTGTCGCTGCTGCTGATCTTTGGCGGCACAGCCAAAGAATTCCTGCATCTTTTTACCGGTCACGAAGACACGGTTCATGCGCTTCATGTGGAAGACGGAGCGCTGTCTTTCGAGAACGAACACCATCACTGTACTTTTTTGAGTTTTGCGCTGCCCGAGTTTTATCACGACACGAGCGTGCAGGCTTTTTCTGTTTTTCAGGTATTATTTGCCCCCGCTACACTTTTTTCAGTTGCAGCCGCTCCCGCTGGAGAAATGTTCCGGGAATTACCCCGTGGACCTCCCGCTTTCGTATAGTCTACATCGATCTGCAATTCTGAAGGGTATTTCCGACCCTTAATTTTTCATTCATTTCAACCGACAATGATCCGTGTTGTCATTAGCATGGCACTCGTGCTGTGTATATTTTCCCACAAGGCCGGGGCGCAGAAGAGCTGTATGCAGTCACTGCGATTAACTCTTTTAGAAACGCATGATTTCAGCGCGGTGCATCCGGCTGTTGTATATGTGGAGGAACTGAAGCGCGCTTTTGAGACAGATGAAAAGGGGCAGGTGTCTATCGACAGCTTGTGCGATGGTCGCTACACTATTCATGTGCATGGTGCGGGATATAATGATAAAGAGGAAACCGTTAACGTCTTGGGTGAAACATCGGTTCGCATAAAAGTCGATTACGAAGAGCATCACCTCAATGAAGTAGTGGTGAAAGAAGAACACGGTCGCACCTTACTTCAGTCCAAAGAACAGCTCGACAAGCAGCACCTTCGTGCCGCCGCCGGTAAATCGCTCGCGGATATGCTTCAGGAACTAACCGGTGTAACCATGCTCAGCAACGGTGCTACGCTGGGAAAGCCTGTGATACATGGAATGCACAGCAATCGTATTGTAATGCTGAACAACGGGGTCCGCCAGGAAGACCAGCAATGGGGTGGTGAACATGCGCCCAATATCGATCCCTTCCTGGCAAATTCGGTGTCTGTAGTGAAAGGTGCAGCAAGTGTTCGTTATGGAACAGATGCCATAGGAGGTGTTATACTGGTAGAGCCACCGCAGCTCAGTGCTCGCCCCGGATGGGCAGGAGAACTGAACCTGGCGGGCTTTTCCAACAATCGGATGGGGGTAGGCTCCTTTGTAGCAGAACACACTTTCAGGAATATACCTGCGCTGGCTTTTCGGGTGCATGGTACTTACAAAAAAGGTGGTACCTATCGGATTCCGGGTTATTGGGTTGCCAATACAGGAACAGAAGAGCGGAATTATTCAGCCACTGTAGCGTACAGAAAACTGCACTACGGAGGCGAACTTTTCTATAGTCATTTTAGCACCGAACTTGGTATCTACCGTGGCGCACACACCGGTAATCAAAGCGATCTGAAAAATGCGATCGATAGTCCGTATCCTTTGGTTGCGTCAGACTTCAGTTATGAGATTAATCGTCCGCGGCAGGAGGTGAAGCATGACCTCATCAAAGCAAAATTGTATGCCGACAATCGCTGGGGTCTGTGGAATCTGATTTATGGTTATCAGCGAAATTTTAGACAGGAATATGATGTATTGAGGGTAGAAAATGGTAAAGCACAACTAAACCTTACGCTGCAAACACATACCCTGAACGTGAATCTTGCCCATAAGTCGGTCGGTAGTATCCAAGGCGATGTTGGTGTTGATGCGATTTTTCAGGACAATCGTTTTCGTGATGGCGACAGATTGTTTATCCCCACGTATCAAAGTGCGGGTGGTGCCCTGTATCTCATAGAGCGGTATGCACGCAACAAATGGGTGGCAGAAGGCGGATTGCGTTACGATTATCGTTTCTATGGTGTATACAATCCTGAAGGCAACAATCAGCAGAACGTATACTATGAGTATCACTACAACAATTTTTCCGGAACGCTTGGTTTCCGCTATCAGCCTTCTTTTCGTTGGCAATGGATGATTACTGCCGGTACAGCCTGGCGTGCACCACAGGCAAATGAATTGTTTGCCGCGGGTTTACACCATGGTGCTGCGAGAATAGAGCTCGGTAACAAATCCTTGCAGCCGGAACAGTCATATAGCATCAATGCGGAAGTAAAGTACAGTCACGATGATAAGCTTTCGGCAGATCTGACTGTCTATAGTCAGGCAATCAATAATTACATCTTTCTTGAGCCTGGTCCGGAACTACTTACTATACGTGGTTATTTCAAAACCTTTCAGTACAAGCAGTCGGATGCATGGTTGAATGGTACTGATCTTTCGCTGCATTACCAGTGGTTTAGCCATTTACATTCTACCCTGAAAGCTTCAGCTGTGCTGGCGCGCGACAGGGCTCGTAATGACTGGCTGGTACTCATGCCTTCAGATAGAATAGCATTGAGTACTCGCTATAGCGCAGATCTTGGAAAACGATGGAAGCAATCTTTTGTGGAACTGAACGGACGTTATGTGTTTCAACAGACACGCATTCCGAAAAACTTCGACGAGATAGATTATCCCCGTCCGCCGGCAGCGTATTTTCTTCTGGATGCTTCTGTTGGTACAAGCGTTTTCTGGGGCAGGCAACCTTTTCACTTAAGTCTGTCTGTTACCAATCTGTTGAATGAAAAATACAGAGATTACTTAGATGCATTCAGGTACTTTATTGATCAGCCCGGAAGAAACATCATCTTCCGTGTTCGTGTACCCTTTGATTTTAAAAACAACAATTAAAAAATTAAAAATGAACTATCAATTTCTCAATGCTGTTATGCTGACAGCAACTATAGCCACTACATTTTCTGCTTGTAAGAAAGACGACCCACCCACACCGGTTGAGCAGGAACTTATCACCACATTGCGATTAGATGTAAGTGGTGAAAATGGTTTTTCGAAATCATTCAGTTATAAAATAGAGAATGGATTTGGAGGCGGTTTGGGAGGCATAATACAGATTGATACGCTTCGCCTGGCTCCGGAACTTACTTATCAGGTGTCGGCAAGAGTGTTGAATGAAAAAGAGAATCCTGTAGAGGATATCACTACGGAAGTGATCGCGGAACGAGATGAGCATCTGTTTCTCTATCATTCTGCTCCGGCAACCGGTGCGGGATCTATCACGTTCAGCAACGGTAGTACGGATGGACAGAGCCGTCCCTTCAATCAGACAATTATTTTTTCAACCGGTACATCGGGAACGGGAACTCTTACGGTACATCTCATTCACGCACCTTCTGATAAAAGTGGTTCAACACCCGGAGAAACAGGAGGCGAAACCGATGTAGAGGCAGTTTTTCCGGTGGTAATTCAGTAAAATTCAACAGCGTGCTTGGCTTGTGCTGAGCACGCTTTTTTACTAAAACTTTTAAAGTCATTATGAAATCAGTTTTCTTCAAAGCACTTTTCCTTTTCTTTTTGATTGCTACGCAAAATGTGCAGGCACAACGTCTGGCAGATCATAATACGCTTGGCTGGATTGCCAGTTTTAATACCATTCAACTGAATAAAAAGTTCTCGCTTTGGCTTGAGTACCAATGGCGACGCGACCATGTCATTACCGACTGGCAGCAATCTTTATTGCGTTCGGGAATTCAATATCAATTCAACAACGGAGTCAGTGTTATGGCAGGTTATGGTTACATTATTACTTATCCGTATGGCGATTTCCCTGCCGGTACTTACACCGTACCGGAACATCGCATCTTTGAGCAGTTGAGCTGGAATGATAACATCGGTCGTTTGGGATTGAATCATCGTGTCCGGCTGGAACAACGCTATTTGGGAAAAATCGACCAGAAAGCTGCTTCGTACAAGCTGGATGACTGGGTTTATCTGAATCGCGTACGTTATCAGCTTCGGGCTACTTATCCCTTGAACAAGCCGCAAATGCGAAAAGGAACCGTTTACATGGCTGCTTATGACGAGTTGTTTATCGGTTTTGGAAAAAACGTCAACCAAAATGTTTTCGATCAGAACCGCATCGGATTATTGGCAGGATATCAGTTTAACAAAACATTTCGTGCAGAAGCAGGGTGGTTCAATCAGACCGTACAACAGTCGGGCGAGATCGGCAATCGTGAAGTGTATCAATACAATAACGGAGTAGTTCTTAACCTGTACACGCAGTTATTCAATTAAGCCAGATACTCAATAACACCTGCTATTCCCTGGCCGCCACCCACGCAGGCTGTGACCATGCCACGTTTTTTATTGAGTCTTTTCAAGTCGTGAAGTAATTGTATGGTGAGCTTGGCTCCGCTGCATCCCAGTGGGTGTCCAAGGGCTATAGCGCCGCCGTTGATATTTACGATGTCTTCGTTCAGGTCCAGTTCGCGAATTACAGCGACCGACTGCGAAGCAAATGCCTCGTTCAGCTCTATCAAATCTATGTCATGAAGCGTAAGACCCGCCTGACGAAGTGTTTTAGGTACTGCGTCTACAGGTCCTATGCCCATAATGCGTGGATCGACACCCACAGAAGAACACGCTATAAGGCGCCCCCAGGGCTGCAAACCCAATTGGTTCATCAGTCGCTCACTCATCACGATCACAAAGGCTGCTCCGTCTGATGTTTGCGAAGAATTCCCTGCTGTGACTGTCCCGCCTTCTGCAAATACGGGACGAAGCTTTGCAAGCGCTTCCAACGAAGTATCTGCGCGTGGTCCTTCATCGGTATCTACAACAAATTCTCTTTCAGCTTTCGTGCCTTGCTCAGTCACAAAAACCTCTTTCACCCTAATCGGCAAAATTCCTTCTTTGAAAAATCCCGACGCTATCGCATGAATGGCACGTTGGTGTGAACGATAGGCGAAACGATCCTGCTCTTCTCTTGAAACTTTGAAATCGGCAGCAACCTGTTCGGCAGTCAAACCCATGCTCAAATAGTAGTCGGGTTCTGATGCAGCGATCTGGTAATTCGGTACGGTTCGCCAGCCCGCAGTTGGCACCAGGCTCATGCTTTCCATTCCTCCGGCAATGATACAATCTGCCATGCCCGACTGGATTTTTGCCGTAGCCATCGCAATGGTTTCCAGACCTGAAGCGCAGTAGCGATTTACCGTTACTCCGGCAGCCCATTCTCCCACCGCCCTGTTGGCAATGATCCTTCCTATCTGCAAGCCTTGCTCTGCTTCCGGCACGGCGTTGCCTACAATCACATCATCCACGAGTTTGGGGGCTAATTGCGGGACAGAAGCAAGCAATCCCTTGATTACATCCACTGCAAGATCGTCGGGACGATAAAAACGAAAACCTCCTCTTTTTGCCTTTCCTACTGCTGTGCGATAGCCTGCTATGATATACGCTGCCTCCATAACTTTCTTTTTGCGTTGTTTCTAAAATTAACGAAAGCATCAGAGAACACTTTCTTAAAAAGCACTGAAATCCCTTTCCACTGGCACATTTTATTTAGATTGCTATAAAAATGTACGCCGGTTTAGACGATTACCTTTACAAATACTAAACAAGCCATATTATGTCAGCAAAGAAGAAAACACTTGTACTCGGAGCCTCTGAGAATCCTGCCAGATACAGCTATCTTGCGATTCGACGGTTGCTGGCGCACGAGCATGATGTGGTCGCCATCGGGCGTAAGAAAGGAAAAGTAGAGCATGTTGAGATCTTAGACGAGCCTGTATCTATGGATGATATTCATACCGTTACACTCTATTTGAATCCGGCGAATCAAAAACCCTACTATGATTATATTTCGTCCCTGAAACCTAAGCGCATCATCTTCAACCCCGGAACAGAGAATGAAGAACTGGAACGAAAACTGGCGCAGATCGGTACTAATACCCTTGAAGCCTGTACGCTGGTAATGCTTGCAACCGGCCAATACTAGGCCAGCGGAAAGAACACCGTAAATGTACTGCCTTTACCCGGTGCGCTGTCAACCTTTACCTTTCCTCCATGCGCTTCTGCTATGGCTTTCACATAACTCAACCCTAGTCCGAAGCCCTTTACATTGTGAAGATTACCGGTATGTGCACGATAAAATTTTTCAAAAACACGCGCCTGCGTTTCCTTATTCATGCCTATGCCATTGTCCTTGACACGGATGGCCAACATTCCGTTCTGATTTAAGGTTTCCACTTCAATTTGCGGGCGTTCCTTCGAATATTTGATTGCATTGTCCAGCAGGTTGAAAATGATGTTTGAAAAATGAACATCATCTGCGTTGATAACATGACTGTGGGCAGCCAGTTTTAATGCCAACGAACCTTCACGCTCCTGTATCTGAAGGGAAAGATTGTCGGCAACTTTGTAGATAATATCGTGCGCATTTAGCTTCTGAAGATTCAGCTTTATTTCCTGACGTTCAATACGGGCTGCCTGCAAAATCTTCTCTACCTGCTTGTTCATGCGCTTGTTCTCATCTTTGATCATAGCGCTGTAGTAGCGGATTTTCTCGGTGTCGTGAATCACCTTTTCGTTGGTAAGCGCATCAATCGCTAACGAGATCGTAGCTAGCGGAGTCTTCAGCTCATGCGTCATATTGTTGATGAAATCCGATTTGATTTCGGAAAGCTTTTTCTGTGTGAACATCTGACGTACAGTTAGGGCAAAAGCGGAAATGATAATGATGGTAAAAATGATAGATGCGGCAATGATCCACCCTAACTGCCGGATGATGTAATTGCTGTTTTCGTTAAAATGAAGATATAGTGTCTCTTTTGCAAAGAGGGAGTTTTCCGGTAGTAGCTGTGTCTGAATGGCTGTTGTGTAATATTCGCTTTTGAAATTTTCCGAAGTGACAATAGGATTTCTGTAGATATCCAGAATACTGTATTCAAACTTATCCTTGATCCCTGAACGTTTGATACTGGCTGTGATCACGTCTCCCATGTCTTCTGCAATGTAAGTGGTGGAGAAATTTCTGAGCAGAAAGATCTTTGAATCCTCAGTGGTAGGGTATTGTCCTCGGATAGCAAAATACCGTTGATAGCATTCTTCCTTAATGCGGTTGATTGCCGTCGCAATATCCTGCTCGCGCTGCTGCTTTCGCAAGTTGATGGCGGTTCGGATCCAAGACATCTGAATGAAGATGATACCCAGCACGGAAAGCGTGATCAGTAAGACAATTACAGGAAAAACTTTCTTCATTCCGAATAAAAAATGTGCAGGATTCCTGCCGATAAGTATGAAACTCGCAATCAAAAATAATATACCAATGTAAAGCAATAAGATTGCTCATGCAGTGTAGCCGCTAATGTTTTCCTAAAAAAACCTGAAAGTAGTCTCTAAAGCAGAAAAGAGAATGCTCTTGACGAAAGAATAAAAACACAGACTCGATTTTTGATAATCGATCATATTCATTAGTTTTAGCTGAAATTTTTATCGCACGTTTATGAGGTATTTATTAGCTATAGCAAGCTTGTTTATCGTATTTACTTCCTGCAACAAATCCCTGGAGCAAAGCGCTACACGTGAGGATGAATTGCGTGATGGTAAATGGAAAATGGTTGCAGGTACGCAGAAATGGGATCCAGCTTTGGGCAAGGATACCACTGTTTATTATTACGATTCGCTGCCCACGTGCAAAAAAGACGACTATCTGGTTTTTGGTCCCATACAGGACGGACAGCAATATGCAGGCGAAAAATGTGATCTTTCGGAGGCAGATGCTGTAGATTTTAAATGGTATCTTGAAGACAACGGTAAGAAGATCAACTTCTATAATGCCTTTCAAACCTTTCTGCACCGCGAGGCTGTAACCGCCACATTTATAGCGTACGGTCCGTCAGAATTTACCATTCGCTATATGGAACTACCTGCCAATCCGGAAGCTCCGACGAAACGTGATACGGTAACGCATACCTACACCTTCCGAAAACAGTAAAGACTCCAGTACTTTGATTTTATAACAAGCCACTGGTGTAAACCGGTGGTTTTTTGCTGATAATATTCATCTGGACGCAATTTGTACATTTGCAGCCATTAAAAGCAGACAATAATTTTATGATACATATTTCTTTCCCTGATGGCGCTGTAAGAGATTATAACGAAGGAATCTCGGCGCTTGAAATTGCAAAATCAATTAGTGAAGGGCTGGCGAGAAAAGTGCTTGCCGCAGAAGTAGATGGCGAAGTTTGGGATGCTACCCGTCCCATTCAAAACGACGCGAGTCTGAAGTTGCTCACCTGGGATGATCGCGGAGCGAAATCAACCTTTTGGCACTCTTCTGCACACCTGATGGCAGAGGCACTTGAAGCATTGTTCCCTGGCACCAAATTCGGTATCGGCCCGGCGATAGAGAACGGTTTTTACTACGATATAGATCTGGGTGACAAAACTATTTCTGAAGAAGATCTTCGGAAGCTCGAAGACAAGATGCGCGAACTCGCCAAGCAAAACAACATTTATCAACGTTGGGAAGTTCCCAAAGCAGAGGCTGTTCAATATTTTACCGAAAAGCAGGATCCTTACAAGTTAGAACTGCTTGAAGGCTTGAACGATGGCGAAATTACTTTTTATACTCAGGGTAATTTCACCGACCTGTGTCGCGGACCACACATTCCGCACACGGGTTTTATCAAAGCGGTAAAGCTTACCAATATTGCCGGAGCCTACTGGAGAGGCGATGAGAAAAACAAGATGCTCACCCGCATATACGGAATTACTTTTCCAAACCAGAAAGAGCTCGATGAATATCTGGCATTACTGGAAGAAGCCAAAAAGCGTGACCATCGCAAGCTGGGAAAAGAGCTCGAGCTGTTTGCCTTTTCTGAAAAGGTAGGAAGCGGTTTGCCTTTGTGGCTGCCGAAGGGAGCCATGTTGCGTGAGCGCTTACAACAGTTTTTGCAACGTGCGCAAATTGCGAGCGGATATTTGCCGGTCATCACTCCGCATATCGGAAGCAAACAATTGTATGTTACTTCCGGACACTGGGAGAAGTACGGAAAAGATTCTTTCCGTCCCATCACCACACCACAGGAAGGAGAGGAGTTTATGCTCAAGCCGATGAATTGTCCGCATCACTGCGAGATTTACAAATCCTCGCCACGTTCTTACCGCGATCTGCCCCTGCGACTGGCAGAGTTTGGTACCGTGTATCGTTACGAGCAGAGCGGAGAACTGCATGGTCTTACCCGTGTGCGTGGATTTACCCAGGACGATGCACACCTGTTCTGTCGTCCCGACCAGGTGAAAGAAGAGTTTAAAAAGGTGATTGATCTGGTGATGTATGTATTTACTTCGCTGGATTTCAGCAACTTCACTGCACAAGTGTCGCTTCGTGATCAGGAGGACAGAAGCAAGTATATAGGCAGCGAGGAGAACTGGGAAATTGCGGAGCGTTCTATCATGGAGGCAGCAGAAGAAAAGGGTCTGAAGACCGTAGTAGAATACGGTGAAGCTGCATTTTATGGTCCGAAGCTTGACTTTATGGTAAAGGACGCTTTGGGTCGTAGCTGGCAGTTGGGTACAATACAGGTGGATTACAACCTGCCCGAACGTTTTGAACTGGAATATGTGGATGCTGATAACACCCGCAAACGTCCTGTGATGATACATCGCGCACCATTCGGTTCAATGGAGCGGTTTATCGCGGTATTGCTGGAACATTGTGGTGGAAACCTGCCGCTGTGGCTGGCACCGCAACAGGTGAAAATTCTGCCAATTAGCGATAAATTCAATGAGTATGCAGAAAAGGTCGCAAACACACTGAAAGCAGAAGATATCCGTGCTGAAGTGGACGACCGTAGCGAAAAAATCGGCAAAAAGATTCGCGATACAGAACTGATGAAAGTGCCCTATATGCTTATAGTAGGTGAGAAAGAGATGACTGAAAATAAAGTTTCCGTACGCAAACATGGCGAGGGCGATAAAGGTGCTATGGAAACCGATGCATTTGTACGGGAGATGAAATCTATAATCAACGAACAGATGAGCGGCAAAAAGCCTGTAGCTACGGCATAAAGTTTTTGGAACAGGTAATCTATTTGATATTACAAATACGCTATTTTTGCCATCATTATTTAATAAAATTTAATGCAGAAAAGAAGCAGAGGACCTTTCATAAGACCCAGACAAGTACAGAGAGAACATCGTCTCAACAACGAAATCACAGCGCCGGAAGTGCGCGTAGTAGGAGAAAATATAGAGCCGGGTGTTTACCCCCTTGCAAAGGCTTTGCAAATGGCCGCAGAACTCGAAGTTGATTTGGTGGAGATTTCTCCCAATGCCGCTCCTCCCGTTTGTCGTCTGATCGACTATCAAAAGTTCCTCTACGAGAAAAAGAAAAAGGAAAAGGAACAGAAAGCTAAATCAAAGCAGTCGGAGGTTAAAGAAATTCGCTTTACACCCAATACAGACGAACATGATTTCGATTTCAAATCAAAACACGCCGAAAAGTTCCTGCAGGAGGGCAACAAGGTAAAGTGCTATGTACAGTTCAAGGGTCGTGCTATCATGTTTCAGGAAAGAGGAGAGCTGTTGCTGTTGAAATTTGCAGAACGTCTTGCCGAAGTAGGTTCGCTCGAATCTATGCCGAAGATGGAAGGAAAGAGGATGATTGCCATTTTTACTCCCAAGAAGAAAAAGTAATCTGGAGATATCATTTTTATTTAACGGGCTGCTAACAAAAATTTTTTTGCAAATTTTAATCCCGTTTTTATCTTCGTGCTGTAAAACGGGATGAAATAGCATTTCATAACAAGAGGTTTTCATGGTGATAGGGTTTATAGGGGCTGGTCTGTTCTCAGACTGGCTTTCTTGTTTTTAGACATTCTATTTTTTTCTTCTTTGGCTCTCAGGGGAGGGATGCTGAAATAGTTTACAATTATTTTACAGCATATTTTCTTTTTTTCAACAATTATATATTTTTGTCGCAGTTTTCATAGTGATAGGGTTTATAGGGGCTGGCCTGTTCTCAGGCTGGCTTTTTTATTTATCTTACAGCTCGTTCCCAATAAGTAGCTATGCTTTATAGACTTGCAGGTATTGCCGCCTGCTGTATCGCTTTTTCGGGCGTTCAGGCTCAGCCATTGTCGGCTTATGTAAATCTTCAGAATCAGGTAATTGTCTGGGATGACGGTGTGATCAGAAAGATCGATTATCTAACACCTATTTCCATGAAGATTGGCCGGACCGCTATTCCTTATCTGGATAATTCCCGTTCCTTCAAAATCTATTATGGCGGAGGAGTACGAACCATCAACATCGGTTTTACAAACGAATATCATGTAAGCGACAATCTGGTAGCTTTTCTCAATGCACGTTCATTGAATGTCTTTGACAATGGTACTGTCAAAAACCTTTCATTGCGGGTAGAGGATTTCAGACTGGGCGACAGCATTCTTTTGTTTCACGATGGCGTACGAAACGAGTATAAAGCTTACTACAATGGTGAAATCTATCCTATAGAAAACTTTCTGGCAGGCAATGCTATAGATGTGGTAAAAGTATCTGATAACATTGCGGCCTATGATAACTATGCCAACCAATTCCGGATATTCTTTCGCGGCAATATCATAGCACAGGAAGATTATGCTGTGAGTAGCTTTGATGTGGGCAGAAATACTGTTGCTTATGTTGATATCAACCGGCAGTTCAAGATTTTCCATAATGGTCAGACAATCATTGCTGAAGATTTTCCACCCGAAAGTTATTTGGTGGGAGACAATGTGGTAGCCTGGGTTTCAAACGATGGCTACTTCAAGATTTTTTACGAAGACAGTATACGAACTATAGGTTTTTTCCGTCCGGATTACAGAATTGGAGATAATGTGGTTGCTTATCGTGATGGTGGCGGATATTTCAAGGTGTTTTATAAGGGCGATATCGTAACACTTGAAAGTTACTATCCCGAGAACTATGTGGTTCAGTACAACTCCCTGGCGTATGTAAACCGAGCTAATGTGCTTAGGTTTTTCTCAGAAGGTGAAGTGTATGATGTGTCGACAATGTTCAATAACGAAACCCAATCGGGACAGGAAAGCTGGCAACTGACTTATGATGTGCTGAAATATCGAGTGGGATTAAATCTGTATCGGATCTATTACAGAGGAAGTGAATACTAACCTAAACCTAAAAGTACCTTTTGACCAGTCGCAGGTTGTGTGTGCGTTTTCTCAGACTTGTACTGATAATGCCTCCCTGATCTATACGATCAATCACGACCTTGCCGCTGGTGTCTGTAGCGTGAAGAATGGTCTGTGCATCGAGCAGCAAGCCAACATGAGTAATCTTGCCTTCATCGTTGTCAAAGAACGCGAGGTCGCCCAAGCGGGCATGTTGCAGAAAATCAACCGTTTCGCCTTGCAACGCTTGCCGGGATGCATCGCGTTCCAGCCGATGGTTGCATAGTTTAAAAGCCATTTGGGTAAGTCCGGAACAATCTATTCCTGCCATGGTTCTTCCGCCCCAGAGATAAGGCGCATGTAAAAATTGCTCAGCTGCTTTTTTCAGCGCATCGCCATCCAAAGCCAGTTCGTTCACGGTTACTTTCTTCCCTTTATACTTTGCCGTACGATTGCCCAGTGTCACCTTGGTTTTTCGCAAATCCGATCCGATCGGCAACCACATCTCCCCATCGTCGAAGATGAGTTTATCGCTGTTTTTCCCCGATAAGAACTTTACAGGTTTCTGGTATTCCTTCAGGGAAATTGCCTGTAGTTGGGCATGGCGGCACCAACCCTCATATCCGTCCCACTCGCAGCGGATACGCGCCCAGTCGCCTTCATTTACCTCAAGCACCTCGGCTTTTTCGCCAAACAAAAGCTGATTGACAAGCTCAGAGCGGTGAGAAGGTTCTTTGCGCAATGCGAGTACTGAAACCTGACAAAACGAGTATTGAAGGACCATAAAAAGCTAGAAAATCGTGTGCAAAATACAGTGCCGGGATAAAGGTGCAAAGCCGCTGTTTCATTTCCATTCCCGGATTCTTTTGCTAACTTAGCGCGCTAAACTATGTCCGTCCGAATTTCTTTTTTTGATTATATAGGAAGGCGTATCATGGAATTATTTATCAGACAAAAAGTTACAAATCGTTATGGAACCCACAATAATTGCCTCCATCATTGGGGTGGTGGCTATATTAATAGGAATATTTCTTGGTAAAATCATATTTGCAAAAAACACTCAAAAACAAGTAGAAGAAGCAGAACAAAACGCAAGGAAACTGATAGAAGACGCCAAGGCACATGCAGAGACCCTGAAAGAAAAGAAAATATTAGAAGCCAAAGAACATTTCCTACAACTTAAAAGCGAACACGAAAAAGAAGTTCTGGTCAGAAATCAGAAAGTAGCAGAAGCCGAAAACCGAATCAAGCAACAACAGCAAAGTCTGAATGACAAAAACGCAGGACTTCAGAAACAGATCAATGAATACGAGCAACTGCGCCAAAATCTCGATAAACAACTCGAGGTAGTAAATATCAAGCGCACGGAGCTTGAGCGTCACCAGGAAGAACATATCCGTCGATTGGAAAAAGTGGCCAACCTTTCTGCCGAAGAAGCAAAAGCTGAACTGGTGGAACTCGTGAAGGAAGAAGCCCGGACCAAAGCCATGGCTCATGTGAAAGAGATCATGGAAGAAGCTAAGGTAAATGCTACTAAAGAGGCGAAAAAGATTGTCATTCAAACCATTCAGCGAACTGCAGCCGAGCAGACAATCGAAAATGCCATTACTGTATTCAACCTGGAAAGCGATGAACTGAAAGGACAGATCATCGGCAGGGAAGGACGTAACATTCGTGCACTCGAGGCTGCAACCGGTGTAGATCTGATCATTGACGATACTCCTGAAGCGATTATCTTAAGTTGCTTCGATCCGCTGAGAAGAGAAGTTGCCCGTCTTTCACTGCAACGACTGGTTCAGGACGGACGGATTCACCCTGCACGTATTGAAGAAATCGTAGAAAAGACCAGAAAGCAACTCGAAGAGCAGGTGATGGAGATCGGTGAACGGACCATCATTGAGCTCGGTATTCACGGATTACACAAGGATCTGGTTCGTATGGTAGGAAAAATGCGTTTCCGCTCCTCTTACGGACAAAACCTGCTGATGCACTCTAAGGAAACAGCAAATCTCTGTGCGATCATGGCTTCGGAGCTGGGACTGGGACAAAAGGTGGTGAAACTAGCCAAGCGTGCCGGGCTGCTGCATGATATAGGAAAGGTTCCTGATGAAGAAACAGAACTGAGCCACGCCTTGCTGGGTGCAAAACTTGCCGAAAAATGCGGGGAACATCCGGCTGTGGTCAATGCCATTGGTGCACACCATGATGAGATGGAGATGAGCTTTATTATTTCGCCAATTGTTCAGGCTTGCGATGCCATTAGCGGTGCACGTCCCGGCGCTCGTCGCGAAATGATGCAAAGCTATCTGCAACGTATCAAAGACCTGGAAAGTCTTGCGATGGCTTACAACGGCGTAGAGAAAGCTTACGCGATTCAGGCGGGACGCGAGCTGCGTGTGATCGTAGAAGCAGACAAAGTAAGCGATACAGACAGCGATCGTCTTTCTTTCGAAATTGCTGATAAAATCCAAAAGGAAATGCAATATCCGGGTCAGATCAAAGTGACCGTGATTCGTGAATTGCGCGCCGTGAATATCGCACGATAATATGAAGCAATATTGTCCAAAAGGAGGGTGGCTCAAACAATTGAGACACCCTCCTTTTTAATGACCATCTCATTTTATAAACTATCCCCGTTTCCACTGAAAGCAGTTTCTTTGCAGCCATGGCTCCTGAAATCAGAACGGTCGAAGTGATGCGCTACGTAACACCTTTGCGAGAGGGCGGTTCATTGCCGGCTATTGCAGAGGCAGACGACGACTTTCTGTATGTGGTGAAGTTTCGCGGCGCGGGACAAGGTATCAAAGCACTAATAGCGGAACTGATCGGTGGTATGCTTGCCAAACAGGCTCAGCTTAAAGTGCCTGAAATCGTTTTTGCACAACTCGACGAGGCTTTCGGAAGAACAGAACCAGACGAAGAGATCCAGGATTTGCTCCGCGCTAGTACAGGGCTTAACATGGGACTCCACTATTTGCAGGGGGCTGTCTCTTACGATCCTGCCGTACATATAACTGATGGACTAACTGCGAGTAAGATTGTGTGGCTGGATGCCTTTCTTTCCAATGTGGACCGGACTTTCCGAAATGCAAATCTGCTTATGTGGAACCGTGAGCTGTGGCTTATTGATCATGGCGTAGCGTTGTACTTTCATCATAGTCCTTCCGGCTGGGAAGAACATGCAATTCGTCCTTTTACATTAATAAAGGATCATGTATTGCTTCCATTGGCGGACAGACTTCAGGAAGCCGACGAGATCATGCGGCAACTGCTGACAGAGCAAGTGGTTTCGGAAATCCTGTCATTACTTCCGGAACAATGGCTAACGGAAGCTTTTGACGAACCCGCTGCAATTTCTTCTGAGCGCTATTACCGTTATCTTACTGCGCGGTTGCAGGCGTCCCATATTTTTCTAAAAGAAGCTATCAATGCAAGGGAGAAACTTATTTGAGTATGCCGTGATCCGGTACGTGCCACGTCCTGAGCGGGAAGAATTTCTCAATCTCGGGGTGGTTCTCTATTGCGCTTCCAAAAGGTTTCTTCATATCCGTTATCAACTCGATGAAACTCGCCTCAAAGCATTTTATTCTGAAGCGCCTATTGATGAGATTCAACAGCTTCTTGAGGCATTTGAAGAAGTATGTTGCGGAAAGTCCCGTCGTTCTCCCATAGCACAGTTGGACAATGCCAGTCGTTTTCGCTGGCTTACGGCCACACGTAGCACCATTATTCAAACATCCAAAGTGCATCCCGGTTTTTGTGATGATCCTGCAGAGGAACTTGAAGCACTTTTTCGTCAATTGGTTGCCTGAAAGTTGTCAGGCATTTGTATGAGGTTTGTCTGCAAGTTTACCAACAGCAGAAGCGATATAGCCGCCCAGCAGATACAATCCCATTGCCAGCATTTTTGTTCGGAAAGTTTTGTTGCTATGCTTTTCGTTCAATCCCAACGGCTTGGGTAGAAAGATACTTCCGAGCCCTGCGACAAAGCCTAGCAGACTCCCTTTTCTTTCGGCGTTAGACCGTTTACCTATACCGGCAAGACTGTAATAAAGTGTGTTCATTGCCAGTTCGGACAGAAGAGCCGTAGCAAATAGTTTTTGGGTATCAGGGACAGGAAGTTCTGCTTCCTGCATTCCTTTAGAAATTGCCTGCATTCCCAGCCTGTCCATGCGAGGGGCATCAGGAACGTTCCGTTTCAACAATTCGTGCATCAGGGTAACGGTTACAGCTCCGGCCAGTCCGCCGAGAAGAGAAGGCATCAGTTTCATAACATTTCATTTCTCTGTTCAGTCTGTAAAACAATGCCAAAGCGTTGCGATAATCCGTTTTAGGTGTAAAAAATAAAGCCGCCTCAAAGAATTGAGACAGCTTATTTGATTTGTCCTGAAGTTACTGTTTCACTACTTTAAAAGTGTAGCTGTTTTGGTTATCGGAGTAATGGACAAAGTATAATCCCGTCGCCAGATTGGTAAGATCAAAAGATGTGTTGTTTTCATTGAACGCTTTTGTAGCGATTATTTTTCCGTTTACATCTGTAAGCCGGAGGATTGCATTAACGAGTGTCGTACCAGAAAGCTGTACGTACACTACATCGTTTGCCGGATTAGGGAATATAGAAAGATGCATTGACTCGTTGATGGTTTCAAATCGAACGGTTCTCACTCCGTGATAAGTGCGTTGTCCGTTTGCATCTATTTCAGAAAGCCGGTAATAATTCAAACCTTCCACCGGATGCTCGTCATAAACAAGATATTCACCTTCCGGTTCGTTTGTGGCATTGGTTGCTGCAAATTTTGAATAATTTGCTCCGTCAATTGAACGTTCTATTTCAAACCGAATGACATCCCGTTCATTGGCCGTGGTCCATTCTATGCGTGATCTGTTTTTTTCTGCTTTTGCGGTAAAATCAATGATCATCAAAGGCAATGTAGTTGCGTTGTTGACCGCTGTCACTTTCAACAAAGCTGTCGGATTAATCAACGTATTAGATACGTGTTGTGTTGTGGTATTGACCGTGCTTCCTGTTGTTGTAGTCCATCCGGTATTTGTGCGATAAGCAAGTTGCAACGAGGTGGCAGTATTGCCGTTCAGTTCGTTGAGATCGTAGAACAGCCCTGCGATGCCGGTAAAGTTTAAGGGATTGCTTATGGTATAAACCCGCGCGATACTGGCTCCGGTTGGTACACCCGGGATGGGAGTATAGTCTACATCAATGGTGACATCTGTCAACGTGAGGTCAGCGGCAGGCACCAGCGTCAGGCTGTCTATACTCAATGCAGTACCGGATTTGATATGCATACTGGCGCCTTGTGGAACATGCAGCTGAGCTGAAGCACCGATATATGCCAGCACAGCCAGTATGAAAGAAAATAATAGCTTTTTCATCGTTTTCATCTTTGAAGAGATTAGTGCTTGTTTGAAAGCTGTTGTTGTGCCACAAGTGTTTCCAATTTTTCCAGACGCTCTTTGAGTTCATCTATTTGTTGTTCTTTTGTTTTTAATACACTGTGTTGTTCCTTCATCGCATTAATCAATACCGGAACGAATCCGTTATAGTTAACGCTCAGCACACCTTTTTCATCCTCCTTTACCAGCTCGGGAAACACTTTCTGTACTTCCTGAGCCAATACACCGATTTGCGTTTGCTGATCTCTGTACTGATCTTTCCAGTTGTAGCTGTATCCGTTGATGGCCGCCAGCAACGACATGGCATTCACTAGCGGAGTAATGTTTGTCTTGAGACGTGCGTCGGAGTTTTGCGTAAGAGTGCCTGCAAGTACGGCAGTTCCGTCCTTGCGTACGACAAATGCATTGGAGCGTGCAGCATTCCCATCACCATTCCCTACAATGAAAAGTGGGGTAGTGGAGGTAACCGCAGTTTGATTGGCTGTAAGGATGGTATCGTTATACATACCTACGACAGTAGATGAAAAGCCTTTTGCAATATTGCCGCGTCCGAGCGTTGAAGATGCCGTTCCGCTGGCAATAGTACTATCACCCATGGCAATGGATCGTTGTCCGTTGGCAGTAGTTTGGCTTCCTAAAGCGATTGCTCTGGTAGCGCTGGCAACAGTATTGATCCCAATAGAAGTCGTAAAGGCACCGCTAGCGGTAGCTGTATTACCGATAGCAATTGCAGATGTTCCGTTTGATGTAACACTGTTGCCTACTGCAATGGAATTTATTCCGGAAGCTGTTGCAAATCCGCCCAAAGCGATTGCGCCGTTAGCGCTGGCAGTGGAAAATGGATGTAAGGCTACCGATAGATCTCCGCTTGCAGTTGAAGAAGCACCCAGAGCCAGAGCGTTGTTGCCACTGGCTGTGGCAGACATACCTAAGGCGATCGCACCGTTACCGCTGGCAACCGACCAATAGCCCAAAGCTGCCGCACGTTGCCCGGAAGCTGTATTACTGTCTCCAAGCGATACCGACTGTGCTCCACTGGCAACAGTATTGCTACCCGCTGCAAAGGATGCATAACCCACGTTTGCATTGTCCCATTGAGTTCCTGTTACTAAGCCTGCACGAAATGCAGCCATGCCCGGATAGAACATCATACGTGCACCTGCACCCAGGTTGGGAACGGAGGCACTGCCGGAAGTGGTTCCTTGCACGAGCAATCCTTTAGATGTCTCGTTACCTACGTGAACATGTAATTGTGCTGCGTTATCCGGCACGATATTGCCAATCCCTACATTTCCATTTTTCTGAACGATCATGGCATTGGAACGAACAGCATTCCCATTACCATTTCCTACAATGAAAAGCGGAGTGTTGGGATCAATTGCTGTTTGATTGGTGGTGAGAATAGTATCATTATACATACCTACCACGGTAGAAGAAAATCCTTTTGCTCTGGTGCCACGTCCGAGGGTAGCAGATGCTGTTCCACTGGCAACGGTACTGTCTCCCATGGCAATGGAGCGTTGTCCGCTGGCTGTAGTCTGACTACCCAAGGCGATTGCTCTGGTAGCACTGGCAACTGTATTGACGCCAATAGAAGTCGTAAAGGCGGCGCTGGCTGTTGCTGTATTCCCAATAGCAATTGCGGATGTTCCGCTTGAGGTAACACTGTTGCCCAAGGCAATGGCATTTATTCCGGAAGATGTTGCAAACCCGCCCAAAGCGATTGCGCCGTTAGCGCTGGCAGTGGAAAATGGATGTAACGCTACCGATAGGTCTCCACTGGCTATTGAAGAAGCACCCAGAGCCAAAGCGTTGTTGCCGCTGGCAGTGGCAGACATACCTAAGGCGATCGCGCCGTTGCCGCTGGCAACCGACCAGTAACCTAAAGCCGTAGCACGTTGTCCTGAGGCAGTGTTACTGTCTCCGACCGCTACCGATTGTTCTCCACTGGCAAGAGAGTTACTTCCTGCTGCAAAAGACGCATATCCCACATTCGCATTATTCCATTGAGTGCCGGTGATCGTGCCGACTCTGAATGCCCCCTTCGCCGGATAAAACATCAGACGGCTGCCAGGTCCCAGGTCTGGTACAGAAGCGGCGCCTGGATTTGCCTGTCCCGTTACCAGTAAGCCTCTTACTGTACTGGATCCCGTTTCTACATGAAGTTCCGCCGTTGTTTCAGGTGTGGTGGTGCCTATACCTACCTGTGCGGTTGCATGAGACATTGTTGCAAAGGCTGCAAGTAAGAAGACCAGCCTTTTCTGGTAATAGTGTGTCATAAGAAAGAATTTTATGCTATAAAATTGATCGCTAGAGAAATGATGAATTGCGACCATTTAGTAATTAGCATAAAATCTTATCTCTTGGCAAAAAAAGCTGTATCGGTGGTGTTGTGGTAAATTTCAAAGTCTGGAGAACTGCTCCAGAAATGCTGACTTTTTATTGCGTGCTACGGGTATTTCTGAATGGTCGCTCATAATCACATACCCTCCGTCGCTTCGGACCAAACTGCGTATATGAGTAAGGTTGACGAGATGACTGTGATGTATCCGGAAAAAAGAGTAGGGTGTTAAGGTGTCTTCGAGTTCTTTCAGCGTTTTAGCAACAAGATATTTTTTTCCATCGTCCAGGTAAATGCGCGTGTAATTGCTTTCTGATTCCAGCCTGACGATTTGCTCCGGCTTCAGCATCATCAAGCAGTCGGAAGTTGGAAGTGCAATACGATTGACTTGTTTCAATTGTAGCTGCTGTGAAAGTTCTTTCAGTTGTTCTTTAATAGAGCCTTTCTTTTTTGTTGTGTAGCGTGCAATTGTCTCTTTCAGATCGTCAGCATCTATCGGCTTCAGAAGATAGTCAAAGGCACAAAACTTGAACGCCTTGATTGCATACTGATTATAAGCCGTGGTGAAAA